>Ga0268262_10002021_pt1 | contig 23966 bp, 22 predicted proteins | sample TergutNc150P3_FD_190354 | JGI IMG/M metagenome (GOLD analysis project Ga0268262, IMG submission 190354) | Nasutitermes corniger P3 segment gut microbial community from laboratory colony in Florida, USA - Nc150 P3 (SPAdes) (version 2) | ecosystem: Host-associated > Arthropoda: Insects >...
AAAAGATTACATCAAGACATGGAACAAGTCAGGGCGTTCATTTACCTGGACAAAAACACCAGAAGAGATTCTTGCAAAAATTAATAAGGCAAAATCATTTTGACATTTGTATTTTACAGTACACTAGGAGCTAATCTTTAATGAAAATGACATCTTCCATGTTTTGCCGGCTTCAAGGGAAACAGGCAGGAGAGTCATAAGGCAAGTGGACTGGTATTCTTCCTGACCGGAAAAGCCTGTGTAGACATGGAAAATCCGTCCGTCAAAGCTGCGGTTCGATTCCAGGCTGATAAGGGTTTCATTTTTTATGTCATGGAATTCCAGGGTTTTTACGTTTCGGATTGTCTGCCTTTCGTTAACCGGAATGTTTTCTTTTTCTCCCTCATTTGAGCTTAAATTGGAGCTTAAAACCCTTAAATATTTTTCACACCCGCTTGAAAAAGAAAAATCAACCGATGTACTGAACATGAAATTGGCAATTTTAGTTCCTGAGTTTTTGAGCAAATATTCCAACGCAAAGGAATTTTTTTTAAGCTGCCAGGTTTTCCCGATTTCAATTTCTCCCCAGGGGAGAGTTGTTTTTTGGGGCAGAGAAAAAACAACGCGTCGGTGAAGACGGTCAATATCGGTCGCCTCATAGTCCTCGTTTCCGCAAAAACGCCCTCCCCTGATGCCTTCCGCTTTCAAGCCTTCCGGAAGCGTTTCAGGCGGGGCCAGCCAGTCTACAAAAGAGCAGCGCTTTTCACTTTTAACTGATTCGAGTCTCGGAGCCATGGTATCAAGGTAATTCCAGGCGCATGGTAAATAATCAAGTTCAAAAATTCCCGCTCCTTGTGACTTAATAAAACAGTTTAACTTGTCATCCTGAAAAATATACTCCCCTGCTCCGTCCAGGTCATAATCAAAAACCGAAAGCGACGGGGTTAGTTTCTCTTTTTCCCTGATGATTTTTTCCGCTTCCAAAAGAGAATGGTAAGCGGCGTTCCGCAGCGGAGCGTTGCAAAGCCCCTGCGGCTTCAGGCTGTAGATGCCTGAATCCTGGGCCTTCCAAAGCTCTTCCAGGGCGGTTCTCTTCCTTGTTTTGTCCCCGCGGAGCTGGTTATTGATAAGGGTATGAACGTATATCATTTTGGAGTAAATACCGTCAGCCTCCGGGTAATCGGCGAGGATCTGACGAGGGTTGGCTTCGTTTGCCAAAAAACTGGCCGACGCCCATGTGCCGGGGAAATAGATTTTTCTAAGCGAGTGCAGGCTTTTGTAAATTTTGGACGGACAGGTAAACCTTATTCTTGAGTCCGCCTTTGAAAGCTCGGCAAAGAGGTTATCATATTCCGTCCTCCCCACAGGAAAAACCATGGCCGGACTTTCTGTGCCCTCCGGCAGTTTTTCCAAAAGTTCTCCCAGAATATCCAGCGGTTTTTCTTCCAGCAATCTTTTTCCTGTTGCGGAAAATACCGGAAAAACCGTGATTAACTTTCCCTGATCTTCAGTTATGCAGGGATAGTAAACGCCCTTACCGTTTAGCGTAATATCGGCGTCCAAAAATTGAAGATCCTCCAAAAAAGTGTAATTCATTCCGCATGAGGAAAGAGGCCCTACCAGGTTTTGCTCCCAGGCCATTGCAGGCAGCCAGCAGCCCTGTGGCTTTTTGCCGAATTGTTTTCGGAGGTAAGTTGTAAACATATCAATCTGCCCGATTTTATCCGTCAACGGAAGCAGGGTCAGCGCCGGATCGTAAAAACCGCCTCCGAGAAATTCCGCCTGCTTTCTGGAAAGAAGATCATCTATAAGCATAAAAAATTCAGGATGATGCCTTTCAATCCAGTACAAAATTACTCCGGAATAGTGAAACAGCATATTTATTCTGGGGAATTTATCCAAAGCCGAGATGAGAGGTTTTATTTCAGTCTCATAAAGCGTTTCGAATTCGGTTTCCGAGGTTCCTGAGGGAAGGTGGGCATGAGCGCACAGGATAAAATTCAGTTTCTGGTCCATTTTCCCCGCGTTTCCTTCATATACTAGAATACTTCCAGTATTTTAAAAAACATCTCCGCCGCAAAAGTCGATATCAGAGATAAAAGTCCCATTGATATAAGAATAAGAGGACTTCCGCGCAGGTATTTCGGTATCAATTCAAGTTCTGATCTTCTGCCTATTTCGTTGAGGGTTAGCATTGCCGCCAGATTTCCAACGGCAAATGATAAAGCGATAACCAAAACGTCCGTAAAAGTTTTTGCCGCGATAAAAGTAATAATCAGGGCGGCGGGTATAAGGCCGTCATAGGCTGTAATTGCTGAAAAACTTTTTTTAATACCGGTAAATTTGGGAAAAAGCCGCGGCAGGCCCCGCTCTACAGAAATTTCAAGTCCCATACAGACTACCGCCGACAACGGGAAAAACAGAAAATACTCGGAGAATCCTCTCCAAAAGCCGGGCACCAAATACTTAAAGAAAGTCCAAAGAACCAGCGTTGAAACAAAAAAAATACAAAATTGAATAAGGGGCAATTCTCTTTTTACGTTTGTTTTATGGCCTGTATCAGAGGCGGCTCCGGCTGTTCCCAGGGCAAACTGCAAAAGAAGGTTAAGCGAAAGACCGGAAAAGACCGCCAGGCCTGCTATATTAATCATCATCACTCCTGCGAAACGTTGCCGCTCCGATCTCTGAAATACCGGTAAATGGCTATTACATATCCAAGAAGCAGCAGTCCGCCCGCCGAAATCGACAGGATTCGGCCGGGAAAAAGCGTTTCCTCACTCTGCTCTTGATAGATCTCCATTATTCCCTGACCCGATCCGGGAATTGAGATGGTTCCCATGCCAAGAGGCTCGCGGATAAGCGACAGGGCTATTATAACTCCTGAAAAAATAACCGCCTCAAGCAGCGCCCGTGAAACTGCCTCAAACGGATCCAAAGACTCAACCGTTTCAAAAAAGCCGGTAGACATACACCAGGGCGGAACCAAAACAAGAAAGAAAACCGTCCCAAGAATCAAAAGGGGGTTTAAAAGGCTGATAATGATCGCGAAGATACCGCAAAAAAAAGAGGACAAAAAAAGCAGAATCACCATTCTTCCCTTTGAGGGTAAAAAAGAAGGTAAAAATGAATAGGCGCACGTATAAGTAAGAACTGTAAATCCGAAAACCCAGATGAGCGCGCCTGAGCAAATGATGGCAAAAGAAAGCCTGTTTGACGCCAAAATAATAAGGGCGGCACCGCTAAGCGCGGACAACGGCGAATGGGAGCCCCAAAAAAGATGAGAAGAAAAACGGCCTTTCATGATTCTGATCCTTCTATCCGCGTGATATATAGTTTAAGGATGCCGGGCGAAATCCTGGAGAGAATTTTTTTGCCATGCATATTAAGCGGTATGAATTCCTGCACTCTTCCATCAGGATCAACAACCGCGGCGCAGGGGAAAAAAGTTCCTTCCGCGACAAACGAAAAAACAAAGGCCTTAGTCCCTTCGGAAAAGTTTCCATCGGACGTAATACCCGGCTGCCATATTTTATTCATAGTATACCACGAGCCGATTAAAGATACGCCTTTTGCGGGAGAAGAAAGATCGACCACCCTGCGGGGATCACCGTATTGTTCCATTACACGGTTGACTGCGCGCACTAAAAAGCGGCTTCTGACAGATTGCGTAAGCGCCCAACATAAACCCGCTATAATCAGAATAGAGGCAATCCATGCAAAAATTTTTAGCGCGTCTCTAATGATAACTGAGTCGAGTACCAGGAGGAAACTTCGGATCGAAAATCTGCCGATTTTTGATTCTGCTGTATTCGATTCGCCGCCTCCGGGCTCGGCGGAAACTCCAGGCTTTCTTTCGTTGCTCATGATATCGGTCCCTGCTTTTTATACAGCTGCCGGCTTTCCAAAACCCTGAATATCGGAAGTATGGCGTTTAAAACAACAGTCGTTAATACTACTCCATAAGGTTCATTTCCGAACCAGCGGAAAACAAAGGCAATACATCCGGCTGCCAAAGTCGCTAACAATATTCCAAAATTGGATTTTGCCCCGGTCGCAGGGTCTGCGGCAAGAAAGAAAGCGGCCGCCAGGGTTCCGCCTGAACAAAGGGCAAAAATGACATCACCGTTCCAATAACCGGAGCCATAAGGTACGCCGCCGGCAAAGCGGACAAGAATACCGAATACCGCAAGATAAACAATGGGAATCCAGGAACGGCTTACCTGTAAAGCGATTATGATCATGGTCCCCAAAAGCAGGACAAATACGCCGCGGTCGGCGATTATGCCGGGAAAATGCGAAGTAAAAAGGTCCATATAACCTGATGGAAGTTCCACGCCCAGTATGGAAAAAATGCTTCTGTTCAGAAATGATCTTAACGCGTCATCAAGAGGAGAAGAGGCCGCCAGAAAAGCGTCAATGCCGTAACCGCCCCCTCTTGCGTTTTCACCAATTACTGAAAGAGGCGAACCGTTGAGCGCGGTTACGAAAGAAGCCGGCCATGAAAACCTGATAAAAAGCCATCCGCCCGCCGCAGGATTAAGCCAGTTGGAACCAAGACCGCCAAAGCTATGCTTAATTACAGCGATTGCAAAAACGGCTCCTGCTGCCGCGCTTATAGGGGAAATTCTGTTTGGCAAAAAAATGGTCATGATCAACGCGGTAGCTATCGCGCTGCCGTCCATAAGAGCCTTTTCCCTCCCGCTCTTAAGTAAAATAAGCAGCTCGGTCAGAACGGCGGCGAAAACGGCGCTTATAGCGACAAGAAGCGAGGAATAGGAATCCGAGAGTGATGATTGAATGATGACCATAAAGGCGCATAAGTTTACAAGCCACATGCGGCCAACTGTAGAACGGGCAATGTTTATCTGCGGTTTTTGACCCTCGCGCATTTCATGAAGAATACTTTTTTTATCCGACATCAGTTATCCCTCGTATTCTTACTTGACGCAAAAGACGATATTACCGAACTGAGGGGAAGCTGGGAAGGACATACTATTTCACAGCAGCCGCAGGCGTGGCATTCGGTAGACATATCCGGTGAAACGGCGTTGACGATTTTTTTCCCGCTGATAAGGGCTCTTTTGTACAGCTCTTCGGGATCAAGGCCCACAGGGCATACGTTTCTGCATTCGCCGCAGTTTATGCAACTGCTCCAGCTTTCCTTACGGGAGCCTTCGAGAAGGGCAAAAACCGCGTAACTGGTTTTTGTTACAGGTTCATCCAGATCGCTCAAGGGCTGTCCTGAAAGCGGTGAACCTACGGCAACTTTTTTTGGGGAAGCCTTGAATCCCCCGCATTCGGCAAAGAGATCCCCTATTCTTTTCCCTATTCTTACCTTCATTATCTGAGGCTGCATAACCGCCGACCCGCCTACGGTAACATATCTTTCCATAACAGGTTTCCGCAGTTTAACTGCGTCGTACACCGCTGCCAGGGTCGCGGGGCCCAGAATGAAAAGAGAGCCAAGCTCTACTTCCTCTTTCTTTTCAAAATCTCTAAGGACCAACTCTATTTCACGCCGGTTACGCTGCGGGTACTTGGAACCGACAACGACTACTTCAATGGGGATACCCCACTTCTGACCGGCCGCCAGGAATTCATCTCCAAGTTCCTTTTCCGTCTTTGAGACGGCGTAAACAATCCGGCTTACCCTGCAGGTGCGGGCGGTGATTGCCGCGCCTTCGGCGACTTGGGCAATACGTTCCTTGCAAAGGACATAATCCGCCGCAAGCCACGGGTCGTCAAATACGCAGCAGGCGACAAGGGTTATGGGTTCGGGGGCTGAACGGAAAGAAGAAATAATATCCGATACCGGCCTGCCGTTGCCCTCCATTTCCACAACTCCAAAATCTGAAATTGTCCTCTGAATGTCGTGGGGAAACATGCCATGCCAGGGGAATTCTTCTTCTCGCTTCCCAAGCTTTTCAAAACTGCCTTCCATGCGTATTACAAAACCGTCCAGCATCTTTCCCAGTGAGTTTTTCCATGCAATTAAGCGGATTATTCTTCCAGGCACCGAAGCGTGGATATTGGCCGATCCCGGCCCTTTTCCCCGCGCAATGAGCATCCCCTCTTTCACTACATCGCCCACCGAAACTACAGGGTTGGCGCGGCCCCCCGAGTGCTGGATAAGAGGTATTATCGAAAGCGAAGGAAGGAACGCGGAAACGCAGGAATTCCTGGACGGAACCGTCGGATCGGAAAAAGTTATGCCCCCCCTCGGGAACGAATATATTTTCTGCGGCAGTATGTCTTTCCCGCTTATCATGCGGCTATCCGTTTATCCCCGATAATGGGAATTCTTTTTTTGGGTACGATCCGCGGTCTGAAAATGTCTAATAAACAAAACACAAAAATGAAAGCCACTGAAATCCATTCCTTAAGCGTAGTTGAGGCAGACATACCCGACGGCTTCTCAAAACCGGCTGAATCGCCTGTTGTAAGTTCATTATATTTTACCAGAAAATCCATGAGTTTTTCCAGAGGAAACGAAGGGGGCTCCCTGTCCCCGGAAACGGCATAGGCGACATTGCCTTTTATAAGGCCGTCCTCTCCTAAATAATACTGCAGATAATCATTTTGTATAAGGGCATCCTGACCCAATGTACTTTGCTCTTGATTAAGCGGCATATAAGAGAATGATTCTTGAAAGGCGATGTGCCTGTTATAGTCCCCGGAGCTTACCAAAAAGCCGGAATCAATCGGACTTGGTCCGCGGCTTGGCCCGTCAAAGCCTGTAGGCAAAAAAAAGGATGCTATGGCCAAAAGGCCGAACGGCAAAAGAAGTGGAAAAAATGAAAAAGTCTTTACCTTATGAGGAAGAAGCAGGACAGGCATAAAATGTATATGGCTTCTTTTCCGCATCCTTTCTTCGTCAATCTTAATGGACAGAAGATAAATAAAAGAGAAAGAGGCGCATACAGCCAAAAACAGAAAGGGATTTAAAAATCCAATCAAAGAAAACACAAGCAGAAAGGCAAAAAAAAGTGTAGCGAGAAGCAAATTAATGCGAAAGGGGTTGAGCCTCTCTATTATGCCTCTAAGCCCTGAGCCCGCGTAATCCTGTAACCTTCGGCTATAACGGCGGGAAGCGAACAGCTCCAAAAGAGGTTCTCTGAGAAGTTCCCATATTCCTGTCAGGCCGGCCGCGAGGATTATTGAAAAAAAACCGGCTTGCCCCGCCGCCAGCAGTACCGGAATCTGAAAAACAAAGAGCCGCCTGTTGGAAGAAAAAAACAGGGCAAAAACGCAGCCTATAGCCAAAAACAAGAAATAAAAATAGACAGGCGCGCTTCGGGCTAAAATTACAAAAGTAAAAGGAATACCCTTAAGAATAGCGTCTAACTGTTTTTCAATGTCCGTTGTGCGGTCTAAAGGATTCTCCGTTAAGCGGAAAAAAAAGCGCTTACCGTCATGGACAAAAAAAGAGCGGAGCCTGGCGGCGTATCCGTCATCCCTGGGATCGAAGCTCTCAATTTTGCTGTAAAATGAATCAAGGGGTATGAACTTCAAGACGCCGAAATCATCTATCGCGACAAGCTGTGAAGATTCTGAAATAAAATTGTGTAGTCCGCCTGAGGTTAATTTACTTTGAATAGCGCTGTCGTCCTCCGATTCATCCACGATTAGGACAGCGCAGCTTGCGTCATAATCTGACGCGTCAAAATTGGAGGAGCCTATAAAGGATTTTTTTGGAGCAAAAAAAATTAAAAGGGAAAGAAGAACAGCCCCTGTGGCTAAAGGGATCAATACGGAATAAAGCAGCAGTTTTAAGGCCACCGCAAGACCTACAGCCAGGCAAAAGCGGCGGAGATAAGGATACCAAGGAGCGCGCCCACGATTACCTCAAGGGGGGCGTGGCCTTGAATTTCCTTGACAGGGTTGAACTCAGAACCCAGCTTTTCTGATGTTTTTTTGGCAAAATTGTTAAATGCCCTTGCCTGAAGCCCAACGGCCCTTCGTACTCCCAAAGCGTCCCGCATTACAACCAGAGCGATTACAAGGGACGCCGCGAACAAGTTTGATCCCAGTCCTTCGCTAAAGGCTATCGACGCTGTCATGCAGGTTACTACCGCCGTATGGCTTGACGGCATACCCCCGGTTCTCCAGAACAGGGCTTCCAAAACTTGCTTGAAGCCTTTTTTTCGTATCTGAAGAAGCACTATAACCGCTTTTATAAACTGAGAAAGAAACCAGCTTGTCAGGCAGGATAAAACTACAGGGTTTGTAAAAAAAGTGCTGATAGAATCGACAAATTTATTGACAGACATTAACTAACAATCAACCGGAGAAGGGGTCTTTGTCAAGCAATCGTTTTTACTGATAAACTGGCCTTATGCCGCTTAACCTGACAGCCGGCGCCGATGACTCAGGGCGCAGGTTGGACCGTGTTTTAAGAAAAGCCCTGCGCCAAACGCCTCTTTCGGCCATTCATCGTATGCTGAGGCAGGGACAGGTTCTCGTTAACGGCCGAAAAGCGGGGGCTGACCGCCGTGTATTGGCAGGGGAAACCATTACGGTATCGACTACAGAATGTGAAGGCGTTGAGGTAAAAAACAGGGAGAAAAATGCTCTTGATATGCCGGAAATACTATTTGAGGGTTCAGGACTTCTTATTCTCAATAAACCCGCCGGGCTTTCCGTTCACGGCAAGGATAGCGTCGATAACCTTGTTCAGTCCTACCTTGCCCCGAAACTGCGCCCTTCCCTCTCGTTCAAGCCGGGCCCCTTGCACAGGCTGGACAGGCCAAGCTCAGGCGTTCTGGTTTTCTCAAGCAGTCTTGAGGGGGCTCAGCGTTTCAGCGAGATGATGCGGGAGGGAAAAATAAAAAAGCAGTACCTTGCCGTAGTTGAAGGACAGATAGAAAATAAGGAGGTTTGGAATGATGAACTATTCCGTGATACAAAAATAAAAAAAACGTTTACCGGAAACTCCGGTGAAAATAATACAAACCATCTAAAAGGAAAACCCGCCCTGACTCGGGTAAGAAACCTGATTGGAAACAAGGATTATTCGCTGGTACTTTTAGAAATAGAAACCGGCAGAACCCACCAGATTCGCGCTCAGGCCGCGAGCCGCCGCCACCCGCTTTTGGGAGATAAAAAATACGGGGGCGGCCCTTTAAGCGGGGGCTTTCTGCTCCACGCCTGGCGTTTGTATCTGCCGCCCCCCTTCCCGCCCATGATTGAAGCCCCGCTGCCTGAGAATTTTAATAACAAAATAAATAAATTATTTGGCTTATCCGGCCACGGAAATCAATTTTACAAACATTTGTTCGACGGCTAGACAAGTATATGGAGAAATAAGGAATTCAAGAAGAGATTCTACCACGAACGACACGAACACCACGAACCCTTACTCCGATATTTGTCGGAAAATCCTCATGATCCTTCTTATTTCATAGAATTTGAAGGTTAAAAATTGTTTTCTAACAGCAAGTTCGTGTTGGTTAGTGAGGTTCGTGGTAAATTATTTGAAAATTGATTTCCATGTTATCCGGCGAACAAGTATTGAAATAAAACGTACTTTTGGGTATATTCAGTAGCAGTACTCTTATCGATAATAAATATATGTTTCCGGAATCATTATTTCCTTTCAATTTAATTTTCCCATTTAAGAAAATCAAGGTTTTTGCCTTAATCGGAAACAGCGGCACGGGTAAAAGCTTTCGCGCGAAACTCATTGCCCAAAAATATGAAATTGACTACATAATTGACGACGGCCTATTGATTCGGGACGATCGGATTCTTGCCGGACACTCCGCCAAAAAAGAAAAAACTTTTATGGCGGCCATAAAAGTCGCGTTATTTGACGGAAAAGCTCACAGGGACGAGGTAGCCAAAAAACTTCAGAGCGGGAAAACAAAAAGAATCCTAATCCTTGGGACATCTGAAAAGATGGTCAACAAAATCGCGTCCCGGCTGCAGTTACCGGCCCCGTCGAAAATCATCAAGATTGAAGATATCGCGTCCCAGGAAGAAATTGAAAGAGCCATACATACCAGGCACATAGAGGGAAAACACGTTATACCCGTACCGTCCATAGAAATTAAAAGAAGCTATCCGAATATTTTTTTTAACGCGATTAAAATTTTAAGGAAAAAGAAAGGCCCTGTAGGTCTTGGAGCTACACCCAGCGTCCACGAGAAATCGGTGGTTCGCCCTGAATACTCAAAACGCGGCAAGGTGATTATTTCCCAGGCGGCGCTCAGCCAGATGGTCATTCACTGCATTGACGAATATAACAAGAACATCAAGATAAAGAAAATTGTCGTTAAAGACGATGAAATGGGATACCGGCTGGTAATAACAATAGACGTTCCCTTCGGCACCCAGCTGGGAGGAAATATTCATGAACTTCAGCGATACCTGATTGATAATATCGGACGTTACACCGGAATCCTCATTGAAGAAGTAAATATAATAATTGACAAGATTACACAGTAAGATTGTCTGTTACTTTATTTCATTACAGTAGCCGCGTTATTTTTTGGTCTTCTTCGATGCCTTTCGTTAAAACGCGCTCTTTTAACCGGAAGCCCGTGCTCCAGAAAAATTATCTTTATGGCCTGTTCCAGCTCTACCCTCGGCGGATTCATGGGAAGCACGAATTTTCGGGCCAGAATAAAGGCGTTTCGGTAAGTTTCCGCCGGGCCCTCGCTTGCCTTCCAATCCACGTTTCCATCAAGGTAGTCCTTTACCAGACAGGAAAGGGCTTCTCCCGGCAAATTCTTAAAATCCTCTTTGCTCAAAACGGCGATGCTTTTTAAGTACCTTTCCCTAAAACCAGGCAGGGTTTCAAAGAGTTTCACGGCATTAGGCTGGAGATAGCCGTAAATTTTAAATTTGTCCAGGGCTTCCACAATTTCAGGCGCTTTGGATGAATAAATGATCTTGAAAATTTCTTCGGTAAGCCTTGAAGGAGAAACATCCGCGAGAAGATATGAATGTTTTTGTATCATCCTTTTTAGGGAAAAGGGCAGCTTAAATCCGGCCATAGCGGCGTACTTTACCGCCCTTATGATACGCACCGGATCATCGGTGAAAATATGGGACAGCGCGATAAGGGGACGTATAACGCCTTTTCGGATATCTTTCATACCGCCCACATAATCAATAACAAGCTGTTTCAACGGGTCATAAAAAAGGGCGTTTACCGTAAAATCACGCCTTAGCACGTCCTCTTCTATCGTTCCGAAAGTATTGCTTGTGGGGCCGTCTTTGAGGGAACGAAAGGTGGAAACCTCAATTATTTTTGCGCCGAAAAAAACGTGAACCAGCCTGAACCTTCGGCCGATTATTCTGGCGTTTCTGAATATCCTTTTTATCCTGCCGGGACTCGCGGAAGTAACAATGTCAAAATCTTTCGGTTTTTTCCCTAGAATAAGATCCCTAACAGCGCCTCCAACTATGTACGTTTCAAAACCATTTGCCTGCAGCCGCTCGGTAATGTACACAGCGTGACTGTCAACATCGTGATAATTGATTTTATGCTCATCCTGGGTATAAACAAGCGCTTTTTTTACCAGACTGCCGTTTTCTTTAGCGGAGTAACGAAATCGCAAAATTCCTCCATGTCAAAGTCAGACGCAATGCCGGAGCAGCCAAGAAAGGAGGCTCTCCTGAACTTCTTCGCGGTTTGTCTCATTTAAAGTTTCATGTCTCGCGTCGGGGTAAAGGACGGTCTCTAAATCCGTTATCCCAAGATGCCTGTAGGCGACCGCCAAAGCCGCCGGGCTTTCACCCATGTCTCCTACCGGGTCCGCGCTCCCGGAAAATATATAGACGGAAAGCTCCTTTCGGATTTTGGCCATCTCCTCCGGTCTATGAATACGCTTAAGCGCCTTGGCCATATCGCGGTAAAACCCGACCGAACACAGTTTGCCGCAGAAACTGTCGGCCACATAGGCGTCCACTTCCTTTTCATCCCGCGAAAGCCAGTCAAAAGCTGTCCGGTTAGGCCTGAATGCCTTACCGTAAGGGCCGTCGGCCAAAGCTTTGGCAATGCGGGAATGGAAGTTTTCTCCGAGAATAAAGGCAAGAAAAGGCATAAAGGTAGAGCCAAGAGCTATCTTTAGACCGTCAGGCCCGCGTGTTCCCGAAAGGATACAGCCCGCCAAACCCGCATGAACGGGTGAATTTTCGCCGCTTGCTTTGCCGTCGTAATTCTCAATGTAGTTCTGTGCGATAAAAGAACCCCATGAATGGCCTAAAAGAAAAATGGGAAGTTCAGGATACTCCTTTCTAACTGCCTTGTTGAGTATGTCTATATCCAAAGTAACCCTGGCGAAACCGTCGCCGTCCGCGCAGTGTCCCAATCTTCCGCCCTTGTGCGGATCGTTTTTCGCGTTCTTTGTAGTCTCACCGTGACCGCGCTGGTCGGCGGCCCAGACCTCTATGCCTTCGCTTACAAGCCGCCGCGCCAGCCGGCCGTAACGAAGAGAGTGTTCAGCCATTCCGTGAACTATGTGCAGCACGGCCTTTGGGGCGGAAGGCGTTTTCCAGCGGCGGAGGTATAACTGTACCCCATCGTCCATTTCCACCCAGCTATTAGTACAATCCTCAGAAGCCATAAAGCATATTACCCCCGATTATATTGTTCATGCAATGATGTTATATTGGTATCAACAATGGCAAGCGGCGAAATATTTAGTGCCAGGATTGAACGAATTGCGGCGGGAGGAGCGGGCATTGCCTCCGTTAACGGCGAAACAGGAGGCAAGCGCGTTTTTGTGGAATTCGCCGCGCCCGGAGACTTGCTCAGGTGCCGAATAAAAAAAGATCATAAAACCTGGGCGGAAGCCGAAATCGTAGAAATATTGGAGTCATCGCCGGAGAGGACAGAACCGCTTTGCCAGCTTTACGGACGCTGCGGGGGTTGTACTCTCCAGCATCTTGATTATGAAGCCCAAATTGAGGCCAAGACCGCGATACTCAGAGAAACTTTTTCCCGTATCGGAGGCATTACCCAAAACGAGATCCGCATGCGTAAGGCCGCGCCCTTTGAATACCGGAACAGAATGCAATTTCACAAAACAACAACCAGCCATCCGGGTTTTAAGGAAAGAAAAAGCGACCGGCTTGTGGTTATCGAAGACTGCCCCATCGCGGATGGCGGTATGCGCAAGGCCTTGCGGGAAGGGAAAATCCTGCCGCTGCCAGACAAGGAAAGGTTTTCCGTCTTTTCCTGTAAGAAGACTTTTCTCTGCGAAGGCGGAAATGAAAAGGGACGAATTTCTGTTCTTGACAGGGAACTTGCGATGGACGTGCGCGTTTTTTTTCAAAGCAACATTGCCATGCTGGAACTGCTTATCGTGGACTTAATGGCCACCGCCTCGAATGTGGACATGGCCCTGCCTTTGGCCGATATTTATTGCGGCGTTGGGACCTTCGCTTCTTTTCTGGGCGCTGAATTCCATGGAAACCCCGGATTTTCCGAAATTGATCTTGTGGAAGAAAATAAAAACGCCCTTACTCTTGCGAGGGAAAATATGCCTCAGGACAAAAAAGTAAATTACTACGCCGTTTCAGATACTGACTGGAGTAAAATGCAAAAAAAAGGAAGGGTATGGGGTTTTATGGTTTTAGATCCGCCGCGAAAAGGATTATCATTAGCTATGAGAGAGTTTCTTGTCAGAAGCGGAAGCGAGCTTGCAGCCTATGTTTCCTGCGATCCGGCAACTTTGGCAAGAGACAGCCGCTTTCTTTTGGAAGGGGGATACACGCTGAAAGAGCTTACCATGTATGACTTTTATCCTCAGACCGCCCATATCGAAACTCTAGCGCTTTTCTGCCGGGGAAAAAAGTGACGCGTCTTCGTTTTACCATACTCATGCCGATTTTGTTTCTTTCTATTTTAACGCCCCTTTTTGCCCAAAAAAATGAACAATCAGATATTCCTATTTGGCGGAACGCGTTGGACGGCTCCGTTATCGGCAATCCTGTCGCGCAAACCGAATCGGTTGTAGCCGCCACCGACGCCGGGTACCTGAGATCATTTTCTTCGCAAGGAACTCCCCTTTGGGAATATAACGCGCGCGGAAGGCTTGCCCCTTTTGTCAGTCGATCGCGCGAGGGAACCAGCTATATTTGCAGAACCAACGGCCTTTTTATCGCGATTAATCGGTCGGGCAGAGAGCTCTGGCAACTTGACCTTAGATCTCCTTTGGTCTTTCCGGTTTTAATAGGCTGGGACGGAAGGCTTTTTATTTTTACCGACAGAAAAATTACTTGTACTACAGCGGCAGGCTACATACTCTGGTCCAAAACGCTGGAAGCTAAAATCGCCCTTGCCCCTGTCATGGATTACTGGGGCGGGATAATCCTGACGCTGGAAAATTCAAAGATTCTGAGAGTAAACGCTTTCGGCAGCACGTTTTCTTATTCGGCTTCCTCAATGCCTGCCGTGGCGGCCTCTATAGGAATTGAAAGATACGGTCTTGCAATTCTTCTTCTCTTTGAAAACCAAAATATGGAATTGATCATTCCGGCTTTAGGAAACAACGATTCTATAAAAGCGCGGCTGGATTTACGTTCCGCCCCTTTGACGGCCGTGAGCAAGGACAGCGAAGCCGCGGTACTGCTAAGAGACGGCAGGGTCGCCCTGCTAACGCCTGAATACCCGCCGCCAGGCGCATCTGGCGACAGGGTTCCGGATGACAGAATTCCAAACGGCATGAAAATCCTATGGTCGGCTGCAAGCCACATGAACCCCTCTGAGCTTACGGGCGCCGATTCGGCAAACCTGATTTTTGATGAAAGGGGCGTATTCGCGCTGTCAAAAGGAGGCGCAACCGGTTTCGAGGATGACGGCAGAATGTTATGGCAGATCAGGCTGACAGGGGCCGCCGCCATTCCCGCTTTCGGCGATGACGGCGTTTTGTTTTCAGGAGGCACGGATTGGGTGCTGTACGCTTACCGCCTGGAAACCAGGGTAAAGGCAAGACAATGGCTTTTATACGGGGAAAAAAGCGAAGGAGATTACGGAACGGGAAACCCGGCCCCTTCTTCCTGGGCGGGCTATTACTTTCGGTTTTACGAAGCGGAGATACAAGAGCGTTTAAACGAAATACGCCAGGCAATTCGCTCGGGAACAGTGGGAACTTATGAAAGGGAATACGCCGCGTATTTAATGGAGACCGCCTCAAGCCGGCAGGCATATCTCCAATACCGGGTGGAAGCGACAAGGCTTCTGGCGTATATAGGTTCCCGCGAAACCATACCTTTTCTGGCAAATCTTTTCAGCCGCGACAGCGACTTCCTTGTAAAAGCCGCCGCCGCCACCGCTATCGGCAAAATAGGGGTAGACCCCGAAGGACTTGCCCTCAGGGCCTTTGAGAACGCTATTCTCCCCCCTTTCCGCCTTTTGGACGAGGAAGCCCTGACCGCGGTAGCCGAGGCGACAGGCGCCCTCTGTCGTTTTTCCGGCCCTCCCCTAAGCGAGGCGGGGATCAGGCTGCTTGTAATTCTTTCAGGTTATGAAATGTATCCAAGTACGCGAAACCAGGCTCAAAAGGAAATCCGAAGCCTGTGGAACAGATGATTCGCGAAGGGAATTACTTTAAAAATTCAACTACAAAGAAATTCAAAACGAACATGGCGTTTACCTTTATATATAATGACCTTTGCAGCTAAGAATGTGTAAACTATGAACTTCATCGCTGGAATAAATTAAACGGTTTGTCTGATCAATTTGGCGGCTATAACCTTTTATGTGTTTAAGAGGTTCAGGTTTACCTATTCCTGCCGTAAGCCCGTTACGTTGTATATCCTTTATCAGGTCGTTTATTTTTTTAAATGTTTTCTTGTCTTCGGTAAACCATTCAAGGTATTCCTTAAAAGCCTCTGGGGTAAAAATCAGGTCATTCATTCTCCATGGCCTCTAGTTCAACCATGGTCTTAACAATGCCCCGCCCTTCTTCAATATCCCGTATGCCTTGAAGCAGTTTCTCGGTAAATGCCGTGTTGTGCCGTATTTTTTCAATTTCAGCGTAGGCTTCTTTGGGCAGTATAACAATTTCCTCATTCCGGTAGGTGTTCTTTAAAGTTTTGATAACATCATCATTAATCTCATCGGCTCGTAAATGGTAAGTGGTATACATGAAATTTTCCTCTTGTCCTGACTATAATATACCCACTTTTATATGTCCATGGTATTTAGGCATCGACCAGCAATTTAAAGTTTATCTCTCATCATTTCAATTAGTGTCCAATCGGGAATACTAATCTATATTGTACCCGATTTAACCTCTATAAATGCTTAGCTTACCTTCAAGAATTCTCACGCAGAGCACGCGGAGGCGCAGAGAACAGCGCGTTATTGTCTAATTCTGCGTCTTCTACTATGCTTTTTCTTATTATCATAATGAAAATAAACATGAAAGAAGCACTTTGCTTATAAATTACCTCAATTCCTTTGCGCCCTCTGCGCCTCTGCGTGAGAAATTTTCTAATGATTTTTAAATATTCCTTTAAACTTTAAATTGCTGGGCATCGACGAACTTGTGCGAGAACGGATTGCCACAGCCGCCGGTTAACAAGTGTCCGTCCGCAAGTAACAGACTTTGTGGACGGACACTAATTTTTTCATAAGATCCTCATACGAAGCCGCTTGCGCTTCACGTTACCGCTTTGTCCATGTATCATCACCGCTTCTTGTATACGTTCCCGCGCCCCCTGCCTTGTACGCTGTTTCCAAATTACTGCCGCCAAACGCATTATTGAGAGTGGTATCCGCCCTTAGAAACGTTACGCTGCTAAGTTTCATATGATAAAAAGCGTTATTCTCAATGCTGGTAACGCTTGCGGGTATTGTTACGCTGGTAAGTTTGTCGTCAGCATGAAAAGCCCACGCCCCAATAGTGGTAACACTGTTCCCTATGGTTACGCTGGCAAGGTTGAAGCAATAGCCAAAAGCGTTATCCTCAATGCTTCTAACGCTGTTCGGTATTATTACGCTGGTAATGTTGCTGTTCCAAAAAGCGCCATCCTCAATGCTGGTAACGCTGTTGGGTATGGTTACGCCGACAAGTCTTTCGCAACTATTAAAAGCGTTTTTACCAATACTGGTTATGGTACTTCCGGAAAGGTCAAGGTTGACGTTTTGGTCAATTGACCAGAATGTCAGCGCTTGTCCGACACTTCCAGGAGTGGAGCTATCACCGCCAAGGCTGCTCACATTCAACTTAACGGTATATATGACATCGCGCGCTGGTTGAGGTTTTAACCATGCTATCATATCGGCAACGTTTGTAAAGGTTGGGACGCCGCCGGGATTGGGGTTACCGCCGCTTCCGCTTGTAACTGTAACTGAACAGGCGGCGGTCTTGCCCCCGTCCGCCGTAGTAACGGTAATTGTCGCGCTTCCGGCGGCAACAGCGGTAACCGTGCCGTTATTATTTACGGACGCTATACTGGTATTACTGGATTTCCATGTTACAGCTTTGTTTGTAGCGTTACCGGGCGAGACTGTCGCGGCAAGGGTCGCCGGACCGCCCACAGACAGGGTAAGACTGTTTTGATTAAGCGTTACTCCTGTAACAGGCACATTACTGCCGGGGTTGGGGTTGTAGCCGCCGTTTGGGCCATTGTCGTCATCGCAGGCGGCCATCGCAAAAGCGATTACCGCCATGATGACAGCAATCCCCGCTATCCTACTGATAGCTTTCGCTTTTAACACGTTTTTCATAATGCACTCCTAAAATTTCTTTTGATATAGAGGAATATAAAAAGCCGGTATGCGCTCGTACGAGCACACCCAGCCCTTTTCCTGATGAGAATAAAATAGATTGGCGGAGATGAATTTTTATACTATTGGTATAAAAATTGTCACACGGGGGGGGGGGGGGTAAAGTTGTTTATTATAACCAGGTAAAGCGACGTTCGACCATAAGCGAAGGTTTTTCATTGTTGGTTTATTTTAGCGAAAGGCTGGGGTTTTCGCAAGATATTCCTGAGTATTTTAAGGCGTTCGCGGCGCAAATTAACTTGTTGTGAAAACTATATTTATATATTAATATTATAGTTAAACATTTACCCGCTTTTTTTTAAGGAGCATAAAACATGAAAAAAATCAGTTATCGATCTTTATATATTTTTTTCGTAATCGCCTGGGTAGGGTTTTTGGCCGCTTCGCCGCTTTTAGCGCAGGTAAACCGGTCGGAACTGGAAAACCTTGGGCCGGTGGAATTTATCAACTATACGGGGCCTTATTCAAGAATTGAGACACGCGCACAGATACGAAATATTGGCTATGGTCTTGGACAAATCGTCAAAAACGGCGCTGCCAGTACAGGCGCTTTGGGCCGCTATTTTGTCATCCATTCGGTAAGCGCCCAGGACGGTTCCAAGCTGGACGCTGACATTTTTGGCCTTGGCCCCGATGTTGGGGTCGATCACATCCGTAACCTTAGGCTGATCATCCAGGGATACCTTGAAGCGGCCTATGAATACACCGAAAGAGACGCCGCACTTATAGCCGAATACGTTACAATTTATAACGCCGTATACCGGGGAGACATGAATTACTTTAGTTCCAGGTATAAAAACCCTGTTATGGCCAATATTACCGAACAAAAAGCCGGTCTTGCGATTCGTTATGACGAATGGCCGGGACAGACCCTTATAGTTATTCCCCTTGGATCGGGGACGGGGCTAAGTTCGATTGACACGTCGGCGATAAGCGATCAACGCGTTATTGAGCAGTTACGCCAGGACCCGGACATGGGTCTTGACCAGCGCAGGGATATGGTTGACCTGAAAGAGCGGGAAGCCGATCAGGCCAGCCAGCAGGCGGCAATAAACCGTGATGCCATCGCGCAGGAACAGGAAAGGATTGCCCGCGAAAGAGAAGCGGCCCAGCAGCAGCAGCAGCAAGCCACGGCGGACCAGCGCAGGATTGAGCAGGAACGCCAGCAGCCCGGCGCAGACCAGCAGGCCCTGGACGCGCAGCAGCAGCAAGCCCAACAACAGCTGCAAGAAGCTCAACAGAGACAGGAAGATCTTGATCAGAGCCAGCAGGCGCTTGATACCCAGAGGGCAGAGGCCGATAGCCAGCAAGCGTTAGCCGATCAAAAGACCGGCGAAGCCCAGGGTGAGCGCCAGCAAATTGCCGTTGATCAGCAGACTATTATCAATCAGCAGGGCCCTGCCCCTCAACCCACCGGCGTACTGGGCTTCTCTTTGCTGAATCCCGACCAATACCTTGGCCGGCTTGTAAAGCTCGATCCGTCTACGGGCGCGGAAAACAAAAGATCATCGCTTACTTCAGTGAACGGAAGGACGGTTACCATTATCAATAACAGGATATTCGCGATAGCCGGAGAAGACAGGGCTAACGCCAACGCGGCAATCCGGCTTGTTGAAATTGATCCTGACTCTCTGGAGATGATAAAGCAGGGGGACGATGATATAACCTCCGACAGCCTTCTCTGGACAAACGGACAGGATCTATACGCGATTACAGGCGCGGGAGACAACTACAATCTTTCCATCTTTAATTTGGATCTGGTAAAGCAGGCCGGTTCGTCATCCGTAAACCCGCACGCGTCGGTTCTTATTTCAGGCAACACGCTTATAACCCAAAGAACAGACGGAAGCGCGATGCTTCTTAATGCAAGTGATTTAAGCGAGCTGATAAAATAGCTTAAGTCATTCCGTAAATATGGGTAAGGCCGTGGAGATGCTCCATGGCCTTTTCTTTGCATTGCCCGCAGACCGTGCCGATTTTGGTAGCCTGTTGCAGCTTCTCCCAGGTATTGGCCCCGTTCCTGAAAGCGTTTTCTATGTCCTTGTCGCTTATGCCAAGACAGTGGCAAATTTCCGTTGACGCTTCTTTTAATTCCCCTGCCCTGCCCTGTTTTGCCAGGTAATCGTCAATCGCGGCCCTTAGGGCCTTGTCTCCCAGAACGGAACAATGGATTTTGTAATCGGGAAGGCCTCCCAGTTTTTCAACCAGATCCTCAGGTCGGATACAATAAGCGTCCTTAATGTTCATCCCTTTGATAATTTCCGAAAGCATACTGGTAGAAGCGATGGCGCTGGCGCATCCGTAGGTTTTCCAGCGCACGTCAGAAATTACATCGTCTTTTATTTTTAAAAGCATCAGCATCTGGTCGCCGCATTTTATGTTTCCGGTCTGCCCCCGCCCGTCTGCGGAAAAAGAAGCTTCGTCTTCCAGCAGGACGTTTCTTGGATGGGTAAAATGTTCTTTTACTGTATCTGAATAAAGCCAATCAGGCATGAGAAGCTCCTTTTGTTTTTTATTATGTTCTTAAAGTAGACATATCCCTTAATCTTTTAATAATGGGCGGCAGTCTTTCAATTATGTAATCCACGTCTTCGGGAGTAGTTTGCCAGCCCAAACTAAAGCGAATGGAGCCGTGCGCAAGCTCCGGGCCGATACCTGTGGCAAGCAGCACATGGGAAGGTTCCAGGCTTCCTGAAGCGCAGGCAGATCCGGTAGAAGCTTCTATTCCCTCAAGATCCATTGAAAGGAGTATGGCCTCCCCTTCCGCTCCGGCAAACGAAACGTTAAGCGTATTGGGAAGTATATCTACCGGATGACCGTTGATCTTTATGTCCGGTATTTTACTTAAAAGGCCGTCTTTCAGCTTATCTCTCAGCGCAGATGTCTTCTTCCGGTATTCGTCCAGATCGCGCGCCGCCAGTTCCGTCGCTTTCCCAAAGCCCAAAATGCCAAGGTTATTGTAAGTTCCGGCGCGCAGGCCCTCTTCCTGATGCCCCCCGTGAATTAACGGGGAAAACGGCGCTCCCTTCTTTATGAAAAGGGCTCCAACGCCTTTCGGGCCGTATATCTTGTGAGCCGACGCGGTAAGGTAATCTACCCCCAGCTCTTTAACGTTTACCGGCATCTTGCCCAGCGCCTGAACCGCGTCCGTGTGAAAATAAGCGCCCGCCTCTTTCGCAAGGCGCGCTATTTCTTTTATATCCTGGATTGTGCCAATCTCGTTATTTGCCGTCATTACAGAAACAAAAAGCGTCTTTTCGCTTAACGCGGCCTTAAAGGCATCCATTTTTATTTTGCCGTATTCATCAACCGGAATAAAGTGCAGCGTAAAACCCTGCTCCTTTGTGAATTCGGCGGAATTTAACACGCAGGGATGTTCAATCTGCGTAGTTATAAATTCGTTCCTGTCCGACTTGAGCTGTCTCATGGTCTGGAAGACGGCGTTGTTGGATTCCGAACCTCCGGAAGTAAAAATAATTGACGCTGGATCGGAACCGAGAAGCGAACCCACAGCCTTACGGGCTTCCTCTATTCTGGCACGCGCCTGCCGTCCGGACGTATGTAAACTTGAAGCATTGCCGTAAATATCAAGATCGGAAGCAATAGCGTCCTTCACTTCGCTTCTTAAAGGGGTTGTTGCGTTATAATCAACATAAACACGTCTGTTTTCCATTTTTTATATATTACTATTTTATATAACATTGATCAATTATCAATGTTACGGCTATACTGAGCGCTCATGGACTTTAAGCTTAAAGAAGCCCTCGACAAAATGATTCTTACAGCTTCCGGCTGGCGCTCGATTTTTTCCGCTGACGGAGACGGGGAAAGCCCCTGCAAGGACATCTTACCGGCGCATAAAGTTATCGCCGCCGCGGCGGCTAAGGTCTTTTCGGTTTTTTTAAGCGAGAGCGACGGCGCAATCCTTGTTGGCAGAGATACACGACCTACCGGCGAGGCAATCGCGGACGCGGTGATCCGTTCTCTCCTTTCGGCCGGACGGGAGCTTAAATACCCTGGAATTACCGCCGCCCCTGAAATAATGGCTTTTGCGCGAAAAACAAAAGCCTCAGGCTTTGTGTATATTTCGGCAAGCCACAACCCCATAGGCCACAACGGAATCAAATTCGGCCTTTCCGACGGCGGAGTGTTAAAGGCGGATAAAAACGCGCTTCTGGTTTCGGCCTTAAAAACATTTATCGCTAAGGAGGAGCTAACAGAAGGGCTCCTCGCCCGTATTGAAAACGTATCCGCCGAAGAGCTTGCCAGAGTTTACGCTGCCCAGGATGAAAACAAAAAAGCAGCCTTAGCCGCGTATTGGGAGTTTACGGAAGAAGTTATTGGACCTGTTCGGGAAGCGATAAAAGAAAGGCCGCTTGGGATCGCGGCGGACTTTAACGGCTCGGCCAGAACTGTGTCGATTGACAGGGACTTTTTTCATGCCCTTGGCTGCAATTTTTACAGCGTAAACGGCAGGCCCGGTGAAATAGCGCATAACATTGTCCCGGAAGGCGAGTCGCTTATTCCCTGCCGTGATTTTCTTGAAAGCGCGCGTAAGCAAGACCCGTCGCTTGTCTTGGGCTATATGCCTGATTGCGACGGAGACAGGGGAAACCTTGTAATCTGGGATGAAAGCATAAACGGCGCGAGAATATTAAAAGCCCAGGAAGTATTCGCGCTGGCCTGTGTAGCTGAACTCTCGTACCTGGTTTGGAAAGGCGAGCTAAAGTACGACAGTAACGGCAAGGCGTTAAATAAGGCGGCGCTGGCAGTAAATGATCCTACTTCTTTAAGGATCAATCGTATCGCGAAAGCCTTTGACGCGGACGTGTTCAGGGCCGAAGTTGGCGAGGCGAACGTGGTAGAGCTCGCGGTGAAACTAAGGGAAAAGGGCTATCTGGTCAGAATACTGGGTGAAGGCTCAAACGGAGGTACTATTATCCACCCCTCGACCGTAAGGGACCCGATTGATACCCTGGGCGCGATTATTAAGCTGCTCTCAATTAAGTCCGGCGAATGGAAAGGTCTTTTTGAAATCTGGTGTGAATTATCAAAACAAAAAGAACTTTATCGGGAAGATTTTACACTGATTGATGTTATTTCTTCTCTGCCTGCCTTTGTTACTACGGAAACTATTTCAAATGACGCCATACTCAATGTAAAAACTTTGGATCACGGGTTATTAAAAGGCAAATATCAGAAAATTTTTACGCGTGAATGGGAAGAAAAAAAATCGTTTTTCAGGGAAACTTATGGTATATCAAGCTGGAATGCGATAGCATATAATGGAACTGAAGAGAAGCGGGGTATTTCCAGCTTTACCGAGGCAGGCCGCGGCGGGCTTAAAATAGAGTTTTCTGATTTGGCCGGCGAGGCAGCCGCCTTTATTTGGATGCGCGGTTCGGGAACAGAGCCTATTTTCCGTGTCATGGCGGACGCCGCGGGGCCGGACAACAGCCTTGAGCGAACGCTTATTGAATGGCAGCGCCGAATGACGCTTCAATCTGATTTATAAGGAGTACCTATGGGAGTCAGGGGAGAATTATTTTCAACAAAGGTAATATTACAGAACAGAACGTATTTTTTTAATGTAAAAGAGAACCGGCTTGGCGATCTTTACCTGAATATTGTTGAAAGCAAGAACCGCGAGGAAGGCGGCTTTGAGCGTCAATCGGTGATCCTCTTTGCCGAAGATTTACAGGATTTTTTGCAGGGCTTTGACGACTCGCTGCGTGTTTTGGAAAAGGCGGCCAGAGATAAGCGAAGGGAAACGCCGGGCAGAGAACAAAGAAGCAGAGAGCCAAGAAATAATGAGCAGACATACAAAGAACCAAGATACAAAGAGCCGGGAAGCAAAGAGCGAAATTACAGAGAGCAAAGGGATAGAGAACCAAGAACCTCCGAGCGAAGATTCAAAGAACCAGGAAGCACCGGCTTTAGAAAAGCGGAAAATGACAGAAAGCCCATGTCTCGCCAATCTTCGGGGCGCAAACCCAGAGAAGATGCCTATGCCGCAAGACCGCGCCGGAGCGAAGGTTCAAATCGCGATCATTCCAGGAAAAGAGTTGTGGTAAAACATAGAAAACCGCGAACAGAGGAATAGGGATTAGCGGTAAAACCGTAAGTTTTGGAACATGGAGGGAAGGGGAAATGAAACTTAAACTTAAATTAAGCATAATGATGATAGCCATTATGGCGGTTGTTGTAACGGCAGTTGCCACGGTACTGGTGCAGCGGGCAT
>Ga0268262_10002022_pt1 | contig 23956 bp, 21 predicted proteins | sample TergutNc150P3_FD_190354 | JGI IMG/M metagenome (GOLD analysis project Ga0268262, IMG submission 190354) | Nasutitermes corniger P3 segment gut microbial community from laboratory colony in Florida, USA - Nc150 P3 (SPAdes) (version 2) | ecosystem: Host-associated > Arthropoda: Insects >...
TACCCAGAATAACCGCGTTTCCTATATATTCTTTTCCCGCCCGAACATTCGGATATGCCGCGCTTTTCGCTCCCAGAAAGGTATCTACGGCGCGTTTTCCTGAAGCGTCTTTAATACTGGTGGTTATTCTGCGGTAATCGTCATTTTCCTTGATAAAAACGGTTGCCACAATATTCATCATTGCAGATGCCTTATCAACAACCCCATACTGATATTGAAGCGCATTACCCTGCTGATCTACCAGTTTGCTATTGTTGAGGCGTAACTCGCCGTACTCCTGTTTTAGCATTAATTGAAAAGAAGCTATGTCGCCTTTAAGTTTTTCTTCTCCCATTATAACGGCGGTTTGCAGGCTCATGTCTTGCATGGAAATAACGCTAAAAATTGCCAGCGCTACTACTGTCAAAAATACAAAAGCAATGGCCAAGCCCGATATTTTTGTTCCTACACCTAGCCGAATTCCCTTTTTTTCCTCATCTATTGTGTCCATATGTTATCTTCCTTACTAGGTTAATTTTAGCAATCTGTGGGTGTGGTTACAAGTGGGAATTTAGCCTTTTGGTGAAATTAGAGAATTTTGTTATTACTTTGCAAATTCGCTATTCACAAATATTCCCTCGTGAACTGTGCCGTCTGTATAGGTCATTTTCCCATGGCCGTTTTGTTCGCCGTGAGCCCATTCGCCTTCGTACACGCCGCCAAAAAAATATACTATTTTTCCTTTGCCCTGAAATTTACCGTTGACCAGATCGCCTTCATACACTGAACCGTCGCTGTATGTCAGTTTTCCTTTGCCATGAGGTATGCCGTCGAGGAGGTCGCCTTCGTACACTGAACCATTTTCTAAAGTCAGCTTGCCTTTGACCGGATTAATCACAGAAACCTCCATCAAATTTGGTATATTATATACGGTGTAAAAAATTTTAGCAATTCATTACGGTACTTTTTTTGCGGCTGGCTTTTTTGGCGTCACAGGCTGCGTTTTAACTTCCGGTTTTTTGGTTGTTTTTCCAGCTGCCGCGGGCTTGGCTTTTACCGCTTCTTTTTCCCTGGGAACCTTCAGGGCGTCAACTTCTTTACGGCTTGGAGGTTCAGCCCCGTTGCGGGTACAGACGATGGAAGCGGCTTTATTCGCAAAAAAGACGGCGTCGTAGAGCTCGCTTTCGCTCAGGTTAACAAGGGCGGAGCGGGACATTTTTTCGTTCATTTCCAGCCAGGCGAGAAAAGCCCCGTGGAAGGTATCTCCCGCTCCGATTGTGTCCGCTACGGGAAGATTCACAATAGGCGCGCTAATTTTGGTAACGCTTCCGTCATTCCGGCGCAGCAGGGCCAGGGCGCCCTTAGAGCCCAGGGTACATATCGCGAGCCTGGGGCCCATGGCGATTACCTTCTGTAAGGCTTTCTCCGGGTCCAGTTTGGGATAAATAAACATGGAGTCATCAACTGACATTTTGACGATTGTGGAAGCGGCTGTCCATTTTTCGAGCTTTCCTATATAGGCGTTCTTGTCCTTTATTAAAAAAGGCCGGATATTTGGGTCTAAAGAAATGACAGGCGCCCCATCTATTTGATCCGTGCTTTTTCTTGTTCCTTCCCGCAGAATAAAAGACTCAATCGTGGAAGAAATTGGCTCCAAAATCATTGAGATTGAGCCAAAGGCTATGCATTTGGTCTCCGCGGGGAGTTTTTGGGGCAGATCCGAAGGCTGGAGAGAGCAATCCGCGGTACCTTCGGCATAGAAAATGTACTGGGGACCCTTGACCTTGTCCTGTTCAACAAAAGCCAGGGTAGAATTTTTGCCTGAACGGCAGATCAGCTCTTCTCCTACATGGCATTTTTGGAGCTTTTTAAAGAGCAGCTCCCCAAAATAATCTGTGGATATTTTTCCCAAAAACTTGACCGGGACTCCCAGTCTGCCTATCGCGATGGCAGTATTATATGGGCTACCTCCAAGAAAAGGGGTAAAAATATTGCCCAAACCACGAACCGTCGCCCGCGCCATATCAATCAGGGCTTCTCCGCAGCATATTATCATGGCAAACTCCTAAAAGCTGTTAAATAAATCCGTTTCCGGTGATTTTCCAGATTGTATCATAAAAAGCGGGATAAATAAACAAAAAGTTTTGGTTTTTTGACATAGATTTTTAAATAAGTTATAGTAATGAAATGAAAAAATCGACCTGCTTATTTCTGGCTTTACCCTGTTTTTGGGTTATATTGGCGGTTTTCACTTTTGGTTCTTGCAGAGGAAAGGCGGGTTCTTCGGCGACAACGACTTTTTCCGCTTCTCATGTATCGGCCGGACGGCCTGTACCCGGGCTTGAGGCTTACCTGGTGGCTTATTACGAGGCAGTTGGCGGGGAAGGCGATGCCGGCGCGGGAAATATTCAGGAAAGTAATGAACCGTTCAGGATCGTGGATTACGGCCCCAGAGATGAGCTTCCATCGGAAATAAAAAAGCCTTCTATATTTGTGGTGTTTTCCCAACCAGTAGTCCCCCTTGCAAAGCTTGGGGATCCCATAAAAGAGGACGCTGGTTATTTCAATATCCAGCCGCCCTTAAAGGGAGTTTACCGCTGGTACGGAACCAGGCTTCTTTCCTTTGAGCCGGATGGGGAGAGCATGCCCCAACAGGAGTACCGGATTACGGTTTCGGATAAAATAAAATCCCTGGGCGGAAAATCTCTGGAAGGCGAGAAATCGTTTAGCTTCGAAACGGAGCGGCTCAGTGTTCTTGAATGGGACTTGGGGTTGGGAGATAACTGGGTAAATTCCTGGGACGCTGATCCCCTGGAAGCCAAATATATAAGAATTATTTTTTCTTATCCTGTAAATCTTGGAGAAATCGCCAAGTGGATGGAAGTCAAAACCGCCTCGGGGCAGAGCTATGCCTTTACCCTTTCGCGGCTTCCCAAAATTGATGAAAATTATTACAGGGCAGAACAGTATAAGGCCGAACAGGGAGTCCTCCTGACGCTCAGGGACACCCTGCCGCCGAATACGGATGTAAATCTGCGTATCATGGCCGGAGCGCGTTCGGAGGCTGCCTGGCTTGGAACCAAAGACGATCAATTTTTCAGCTTTCACACCTTAAGGCCTTTCAGACTAGAAAATATTTCGGCGCGTTCGGCTGTCAGCCCCAGAACCGAAGAAGGGGACACCATTCCCATATCTCTTTATTTCAGCCACGTCGTTGACCCGGATTCCAGCCCATCGCTTTTTTCCGTTCAGGGAATGCCCGCACTTACAAAGGAAAATATTCACTTTTACGGTACTACGGTGGTTATAAACAGGCTTCCCCTTGAATATGAGAAAAATTACCAGGTGAATGTTTCGGCGAATTTAAAGGATATTTATGGCCGCTCTTTGGGGCAGAATCAAACGATCCGGGCGGAGGTAGGGCAGGCCAACAGTTACGTTTACCACCTGAATTACGGCCCGAAGATGCTGGAAGCCGGTTTTCCCCCGCTGGTTGTTTGGGAGACTGTGAACCCCTTGTTCATTTTTTCCAGGATTGCCGCCGCGTCGGGGCCTTACGAGCACCTGCCCCTTAAGAATTTACCGGATCGGGATATTTCAAATTATCAAAAAAATAAAAAGAACTTTATTCTGGAAGACCTTTCTCCCTTCCTTGGCCCTGGCGGAAAAGGTACAGCCACGATGGCCTGGGAATACGAGACCCGTTCGCAATGGAACAATCGGATAATACAAGACAGCAGGTGGCTTACGGTACAGGTTACCGACATTGGAATTAGCATGCGTTACGCCTACAACAAGGTTCTTGTTTGGGCAACAAAGCTTTCAACCGGAGAGCCAGTCGAGAATGCCAGGGCGGAACTTCTTGAGGGAAATACTGTGGTCAGGCAGGGCACGACCAACGCCCAGGGGCTGGCTGTTTTTGACTTCCGCGACGGGGAGTTTGTCTCCCGTTTTACCAATCTGGAGCCCTACTACTACGGTGTAGAAGACTGGTCAAAAGGTTTTCGCGTACGGGTGATTCAGGACGGCGGGGCCATGGCCGGGGGAGATCAGGCGGAATTTATCCCTAACAACAGCCACAACATCTGGCGCTTTCCGGTTGAATCCGCCGTAAGCCCGTTCAACGCGGAAAAAGACAGGGCCCTGGTTTTTATCTTTACCGACCGCGGGCTTTACAGGCCGGGAGAGACCGTTACTTTCCGCGGCATAGACAGGAACCTTTCAAGGGGGAGGTTCTTCCCTTACGAAGGCAATTACAACATCGAAGTCTCAACCGGCGGGCGCAACGCCCCGGTAATCGCTTCGCTTAACGGAAAAACTACCGGAAGCGGCGGAAGCCACGGCTCCTTTGCCATTCCCGCTAACCTGGACCCGGGGCGTTACGTTATGCGCTACAAGCGCCTTGAGGGCGGCGGTCAGGACTACGCGATTACCTTTATGGTCGCCAACTTCGAGCGGCTCCGTGTTGAAGCGTCGTTAAAATTTCCCGATCTAACGTATTATCAGGGCGAAAAAATATCAGGCCGTCTTTCCGCCTCTTACCTTTCAGGCGGCGGGCTTTCGGGCGCTCCTTACACCTACTACTGGAGCCGCGAACCGGCAGGTTTTAACCCAAACGGAGGCGTAGCCTCCGACGGAAACTGGCGCTATTGGCGTTTCGGCCCGGAAACCTACGACGGCCGTTACTTTGCCGACAGCGGCGAAGGAACCCTGGGGCCTGACGGCAGCGCCGACATTGCGCATAACGTCGGTGTGGACGGGGTTGAGGGAATCACTTACCGCTACCGTCTTGAGGCCTCCGTCCAGGACGCGGCAAGGCAGGAAATTTCCGTCCGAAGCGCGGCGATTGTCCACCCCGCTTCTTTTTACATCGGCTCGCGCCTGGACGCGGGGACTTTAAGGGCCGTCGACTCCGCAAGCGCGAAACCTTACGCTTTCTTTTTATCGAGCGGTTCGCCCGCCACGGTTAGCTGGGCGCTGCTCACGCCGGAAGGAACGCCCTTTGAGCAGGCTTCCGACAGCCGCGACGCGCCTGAAATTACCTTCAAATTGATCCGCCACGAGTGGAAGCAGTCCCGGCAGGCCGGCATTGGCGGAAGGATCAACCTGTCCTGGGAAATGGTAGAGGAAACCGTTATGGAACGGAGTTTCCGCCCGGCAAGAAGGGAACACGCGGGTGTTATTCCCTTTACTCCGTCAACCAGCGGCGAATACGAAGTGCGGCTTTCAAGCAAGGATTCTCTGGGCCGCTCCGCGCAGACGCGTTACAGGTTTTACGTGACTGGCGCTGGCTGGGCGCTGTGGGGCAGGGGTGATTCGGACAGCATCACCTTGAGGCCGGACAAGAGCTCTTACGCGCCGGGAGAGACAGCCAAACTTTTGGTGCAGTCGCCCCTGCCCAAAGGGAAGTACCTCCTTACGCTTGAAAGGGAAGGTATTCTCGAAGAGAAGATCATCGAGCTTGACGGCTCCGCCCTGACCATTGACGTTCCGATTAAGGAATCGTACATACCGATTGTATACGCCGCCATCGCCTCGTATACGGTCAGGTCGGGGCCGCCGACTCACACCTACTACGAGCCTGACCTGGACAAGCCAAAAGGCCTTTTCGGCCTGACTAGCCTTTTTGTGGATAACGAAAACCGGCATTACGCCATTGAGATTGAAGCTTCCAAAAGCGTGTACAGGCCGGCGGAGCAGGCGGAGGTAACGCTGAAGGTGAGCCAGAACGGAAAGCCCGCCGCAGGCGTGGAGCTGACCTTTATGGCGGTTGACCGTGGAGTGGTGGATTTAATCGACTACCATGTGCCTGACCCTCTGGCTTTTTTTTACGACCCCTATAATTTTCCGCTTGGCGTGCGGGGCGCGGACAGCCGTTCGCTTCTCATCGATCCCGTCACCTACAGCATCTCGGATCTCCAGGGCGGCGACGAGGAAAGCAATTCCAAAATGGAAGAGCGGAAGGATTTCAGGCCCACCGCGGTTTTTGAACCTTACCTTGTTACGGGCGCGGACGGAACCGTTAAAGTGAAATTCGCCCTTCCTGATTCGCTTACCACCTATCGCTGTACGGCGGTGGCTTCCGGCCTTAGCGATTTCGGAATCGCGGAGAAAGACCTGCGCGTCAGCGCTCCATTGACGGCTGTAGCCGCCCTTCCGCGTAAGCTCCGCTGGCGGGACACCGGCACTGTTTCGCTCATACTCACCAATCTGGAAAATACCGCCGTCGAAGCGAAAGTCTCCGCGGCAACCGAAACGATTGACGGCGGCATTTGGGACACGGTGCTGGAGATCGACGGCGTCAAGGAAAAGACGGTGAAGATCAATCCCGGTTCAACGGCGGAAGTTTCTTTTAAGGCAGCGGCCCTTGGCGCGGGGGAAAGCAGGATCATCTTTACCCTTCAATCGCCCTCGGTAAACGAAAGAATAATTAAAACGCTCAGGGTGGACAGGCCTGTGTTATACGAAACCGTAACGACAATCGGCAGCCTCGCGAGCGATAATCCATTTATTGAGGAAGGCGTGATTATTCCTTCCCTTGTCCCTGAGGGAACGGGGAGCCTTTCAGTTTCGCTTTCTTCCTCAAGGCTTGCCCTGCTGAAAGAGGCGGTGCGCTACCTGCTTGATTATCCATACGGCTGCCTGGAGCAAAAGACCGCGCGGCTCCTTCCGCTTGTCGCTTTTGCCGATCGCCTTGAAACCTTTGAACTTGACAGCCCTGTTGAAAATCCCAAAAAGGTTATTGAAGACGAGCTGTCCCTGCTTGTAAAAAGCCAGTTGTCTGACGGCTCGTTCCCATACTGGCCCGGCGGACAATTTGGAGACCAATATGTAACGCTCAGGGTAGCCCACATAGTTTTTCTCGCAAAGCAAAAGGGTTACGCGGTTTCTGACGCGTTTAATACCCAGACATTAACAAAATACATTTCGGAAAACGGTTTTTCCTCAACAGTATTTAAAGAGGATCCTTTCCTTAAAGGTTACTCCCTGTGGGTACGCGCCATGTACGGGGCGCGGATAGGAGGGGAGATATCGACCTTTTTAAGGCGTGGGGATGAGCTTGGCATTTCCGGCTGGGGCTTCGCGGGTCTGGCCGCAATGGAGATGGGCCTGAGAGACCTTGCCGTTTCCGCCAGGGACAGGGTAAGGCGCTTCATACGCCCGGGAACTCGTACTCTGGATCTGACAGACACGTATGAGCGTGGCGGCAATATTTGGGGCTACGACACCGACCGTTACGCGATAGTCGCGATGCTTTACCAGGCCTTAAGCCCGGCGGACGACATGACCACGAGGCTGGTGAACTCCCTTATCGAACGCCAGCGCCGGGGAATATGGACTAATACCGCTTCTTCCTTTTGGGCGGTTCTTGCCTTTAGCAAAATTGCGGATGCCGAAGATAAAGAGCAATCAGGCGACCTTAACTCCCGGCTTTCTCTGGGTGGGAATATGTTGTTGCAAGCCGCCTTCCAAACCGCTGGCGGTACGCCTGTTTCCCGTACCTGGGCTTTCGGTGAAGCTCCCCTTGACGCGACGACGAGGGATACGCTTCTGCCTTTGAGAATCGAGCAGGAAGGGACGGGGCGGCTTTACTACACCGCGAGCCTTAAGTACGGGATTCCCACCGAACTTGCCTCGGCCAGGGACGAAGGGCTCAGCGTATTTACGGAAACTTTCGATTCAGCGGGGAACCCTGTTACAGGCGGCGTGCTTATTCCTGGCAAGACCTACACCAGAAAGGTGACGGTTTCCAGCCCCAGGGATCGCACCCATGTGGCGCTCAGGGCGCCTATTCCGTCCGGGGCCGAAATTGTAGACGCCACTTTTGTTACGAGCTCTACGGTTCCGCCAAGAGAAGATGACAACGAGCGGATGGATTGGCGTAATTACCAGCCGCCGCCGGTTCGCTTCATCATGGATGACGAAGCCGTTTTCCACTGGGACTTTTTCCCCGCGGGAAAGAAAGAAGTTGAGTTCCGCTTCCGCGCTGTAATGAGCGGGATATACCCCACGCCGCCTGCTCAGGCGGAATGTATGTACGAAGAAGAGATCTTCGGAAGGGGACCCGGCGAGCTATACCGCATAAGTCCTTAATTGTCATTTGGAGGCGTTTGTGAATTTTGATTCTGACTTTGCCCGTTTGTGGGAAGCCTACGGAAAAAATATCCTTGGAATGGGCCAAAAGGTAATCATAGCGCTGTTTATAATAATATGCGGGAAAATCGCGATTTCACTTTTCGCAAAACTAACGCATAAGGCTACTACGGGAAAATTAAAAGTTGATGAAAACCTTACTTCGGTTCTGCGGATGGCGTTCAGGTACGGAGTAGTGATTGTTTGCCTGCTCATGATTCTGGATATTTTGGGAATTGACACACGCGGCCTCATTGCACTTTTGGGAGCGGCCGGAGTCGCGGTGGGCTTTTCCCTGAGGGACACTCTGGGAAATATCGCCACGGGCATCATCATCCTTTTTCTAAGGCCCTTCCAGAAAGGCGACTTCATCGAATGTGGTTCTATTGCGGGTTCTGTCAGGGAGATGGGGCTTTTCGCGACAACCCTTGAAACCGCGGACGGAATTTTTATCTCCGCTCCCAACTCCAGTCTTTGGGGAGTGCCGCTGAAAAACTATTCCCGCAATCCCTACAGGCGCATGGACATTTCCGTTTCAATTTCCTATTCGGATTCGATTGACGAAGCTTTCAAGGTTCTCAAAGAAGTCATTAGCGAGGAAAGCCGTTTCCTGAAAGAACCGCCAAGCCAGGTTACGGTTCAGTCCCTTGGGGATTCCGGCATCGGCATCACCCTGAGGGCATGGGTGCGGGGTTCCGATTATTGGAACGTGTATTTTGCTCAGATGAAAAATGTGAAAGAGAGGATAGAGAGGGCGGGCCTCACCATACCCTTCCCGCAACGGGATATACACCTGATCAAAGCATGACTTCCAAAAAACGGTTTTTTCTGATTTTAGTTTGCTGCGCGATTTTTATTTATCTCTTTTTTTTGCTTCTCCCTTTTCCGGAGCTTAACTCTTTTAGAAACAGGTCGTGGGGAACGGTAATCACTGACCGGAACGGAATTGTCTTGCGGGTTCTGCCCGCCGATAACGGCGTCAAGCGGGAGTGGGCGCCGTTAAGCGCAATTCCTCCGGGAGCGGTAAGGATCTTTATACGGGCCGAAGACAGGCGCTTTTATTTTCATCTGGGAATTGACGTTTTCTCGCTGGCGGCCAGCTTATACAGGAACCTGAGGGCCGGGCGCACCGTGTCAGGCGCGTCCACGATTACGATGCAGCTTGCCCGGCTGGTGCGTCCTCACTCAGGCGGTATTCGCGGAAAAATCGTTGAAGCCTGGGATGCCATCCGCCTTGAAGCCAAACTTTCAAAAAAAGAAATTCTTGAACTGTACCTGAACAGCATTCCCTTCGGCAGCAACATCGAGGGGCTAGCGGCGATTACAAGGGCCAGGTTTGGCAGTTCTATTAGGGAGCTGGATGACAACAGGGCCGCGCTCCTCGCTTCGGTTCCCAGGCGGCCGCTTTTTTACGATCCCGCCTTAAACCCGGACGCGGCTGTTTCCGCCGCTATGACCCTGTCCGCCCGATGCCGCCTGGACTTGCGGGAAGAGGAGCTAAGGCAGGCGGTAAAGGAAGCCGCGTTACCTGCTTCCGGCCAGGATGATCCGAGGGCTCCGTTTTTCGCCCCACACTTCACCGAACGTCTTAAGGTGATTGACACCATTTCAGTCAATTCTAAGAGCAATGTGCGAAGCAATGTGCGAAGCACTATAGATCTTGCTCTGCAGCTTTTCGCCGAAGAAGAGCTGGCTCTGGAAATTTCGCTCCTTTCGGAGAAGCGGATAAGCAACGGGGCGATCCTGGCGATAGAAAACGAAACCGGCGCGGTGCGGGTTTATGTTGGTTCAGGTTCATGGTTTGACGAAGAAGCTTCGGGAAAAATTGACGGCGTACGTATCCGGGCGCAGCCAGGTTCCTGCCTTAAGCCCTTCCTCTACGCGATGGCCTTGGACACAGGTTTCAGCCCGGCGGACATTTTGCCGGATCTTCCCACGGTATTTGGCAGCAGGGAAGCGTACGTCCCTTCAAATTTTAACAACCGCTTTAACGGCCCTGTCCGGCTCAGGATCGCTCTGGCTTCTTCGCTCAACATTCCCGCGGTTTACGTTTTGGAGCGTCTTGGCGTCCGTACCTTTGAGGAGTACCTGGTCAGCCTTGGCTTTGACTCAATTATGGAAACCATCGGAACGCACGGCACGGGCCTCGCCCTTGGTAACGCCGAGGTAAGCCTTGAAGAAATGGTGCGGGCTTTCTCGGTTTTTCCGCGCATGGGAACGCCCGCGCAACTCCGCTGGACAGAAGACGGTAAACCTGGCGAAGCCGCGCCTCCCGTGATGTCCCCATACGCGGCCTGGATGATCGCCGACATACTCTCGGACAGGTCGAGCCGTTTTGTTGGCTTCGGCCCTGCCCCGGCGCTTGCGACGCCGTTTGAGTCTATGTTCAAAACCGGAACCGCAAATCAGTTTCAGCACATCTGGGCGCTGGGCGCGACAAAGCGTTTTACCGTTGGTGTCTGGATGGGAAACTTTTCAGGAGAGACTATCATCGGCAGCACAGGGAGTTCAATCCCCGCTAGGATCGCGTCAAAACTTCTGGGCGTTCTGGAGGATTCAGCTGGACAGGAGAAAGGACGGGCGTCGAACCGGGTAACCGAAAACCTGGCCGGCATCTTGCCGCCGGGAACAACCGAAGTGCGAATCTGCGCGCTTTCGGGAATGGCAGCCGGCTCCTACTGTACCGGGCTCACCAGGGAATTTATTCGCAACGAGAAAATTCCCGCCGCCTGTAACTGGCACACACAGGCGGGACTCTTTTACCCAAGCGAGTACCGCCCGTGGCTGAGCGAAAGGTTCCGTTCAGGCGGTGTCAGGCAGGAGGGCTCCGGACATATAAGGACGCCGGTAACTGGGGCGGTGTTTTTCCTAGACCCGTCGCTGCCCGCCGAAGCCCAGGCGCTACGGGTGGAAACATCCGGCTTCAGCTCAGGCGCACTTATATTTTCCGATGGAGAGCTTTTAGGCAGTCTTAATTATGCCGGGGTTTACGCGCTTCCGCTTTCACGCGGCCGCCACAACATCACCGTTTCAGATCCTGAGGGAAGTTCCGCCTCGGCAGATTTTGAGGTAAGGTAAAAAATGGTTCTTAAGCTTGAACAGAATACAGCGCAAAATGATATTGAAATAATTATTAAGTACCCGGTAAAAAACAAGACCGTTGAACGCATTGTCTCATTAATAAAATCAGTTGACACACAAATTGAGTGTTATTCGGATGACGTTGTTAAATTGGTAAATGTTTCTGATATTTATTACATTGAAAGCGTTGACGGCAAAACTATTGTCTGCTGTGAAAAAGATAATTACCTTGTTAAAAGCCGCCTGTACCAGATATACGAGAAATTAAAGGACAATGGTTTTATACAGATCAGCAAATACTGCATTTTGAATATCAATAAACTGGACAAATTCAGGCCGTTGGACAATAATCGTCTTGAAGCGGTATTATCCAATGGAGTTTACCTTTGCATTACCAGAAAATATATTTCCGGTATGAAACAAATATTGCGGGAGTTGAATAAATGAATAGAATAAAAAGTATTATTACCAATATTATGTTTGTTACCGGCGCGGCGTTGGTTATTTTAGCGGTATTTTCGTTATTGCTCAATGTTGAAATTCATTTTGTTCCTACTGTTTTTGAAATTTTCGCGGCAAATATATTAATTATTCTCGGTCTTTTTCTACGCTGGAAATTGGAAATCCGTAATATAATTCTGGAATATCTAATTGATATTAGTTATACAATCACTGTCCTTGTTGTTTTTGGACTCATATTTGACTGGTATTCAGCAATACCGGTGTGGCTTCTTGTCGCAATGGCGGTTGTAATTTATTTATTTGCCATGATAATCACAATTACCAAAATTAAAAAAGACGCTGAAGAATTAAACAAATTACTGCAAAGGCGACAGAAAAAGCAAGCCGACAGTGCATCTTAACGTCAAATTTATGCATCTTGCTTAACTTTCAGTTTTCACACTAAAGCAAATTTATATAATTCCAATATAGAGGTATAATATGCTTAGGAAATTATTTTTCGTTTGTCTTCTGTTTTTGATTGTTGGAACTTCCTTTGCGGACAATATATATGCAACCATAGAGATTAACGGAGTAATTGTTAATGGAGGTTTGGTTTATGTGGCTGTATACTCAAATGAGAATGATTATAAGGCGGAAACTCCTTCTATAAAATTTATTCTTGATCCTGTGAATAACACAATTACTCGCAATCTTGAATTACCTGATGGTGAATATGTAGTTTCTGTTTTTCAGGATAAAAACGGCGATGAGAAACTCAATTCCGGTTTCTTTGGAATACCAGCAGAGCCTGTCGGTAAAACAAACTACAACCTCAGGGGAGCGCCGGGCAGTTTCAATAAATTGAAAGCGCCTGTGAATAACAATTCAACAAGGCTGGTTGTGAACATGGGAAAAGTGAGAATGTTATGAATAGCTTAACTAAACTTTTTGTGAAGCTATGTTTTGGCATCTTCCTTTTAACTGCGTTATTGCCAACATCAGTTCTAACAAAATATAAACCTATGGCGATATTATTTCAGGCCGGGGCATACATCGGTATAGCTTTACTTGTTATGGCAATTATAGCTTTTATCATTCAATTGCTCCCTCAAAAGAAACAAGCCGCTACAGCCAAAGAAAAAGACAGGCTTATACTTCATGATTTAGACGCTGAAGCAGCTTTGGATCTATTCAAAGATACAAATAACGCCCAATTCTTTTGCGCCAATAAGAAAATGGCGCCATGCCATGGCTGGTATAGCTGCTGGCTCCAAACCCCCGGCTCTTGTATAATGCATGACGGCACTGAATCTCTGGGAAAACAAATAGCTTTTAGCGACGAATTTATCATAATAAGTAAAAATTTATATGGCGGGTTCAGCGCTGAGGTAAAGAAAGCGTTGGACAGGTCAATTTCTTCCGTGTTGCCTTTTTTTTGTGTTCGCAACAATGAACTGCACCATCAGCCAAGATATCCAAATAGCGGAAAGATGACGGTGTACATCTATAACGCGAATAAAATATCCGATGTTGATAAGGCCTCCTTAGTCGAAATAAGCAAAGCAAACAGAATTAATTTAAATAAAAGCGATTGTGAAACGATTTTTGTTAATGATGTAAATGAACTGAGAGAGGTATTTGTATGAAAGTTTTGTTCCTGAACGCAAGCCCAAAAAAGAGATTCAGCGCCTCGCAGTATTTTCTTGATTTGGTAAGATTCCAAATGGCAGGCTGTGAAACTAAAGTCATTAAGCTCAGCGGGCCAAATGTCTATTATAAGATATTTGATTCCTTTAAAACTATTGACGCTCTTGTTATAGCATTACCGGTTTATGTGGATGGAGTACCTTCTCATGCGCTTAGATTTTTAGTTGAAGCCGAAAAATTCTGCAAAGATAATAATTGCCATTTCAAGCTTTACGTAATTACAAATTGCGGCTTTTATGAAGGCAGGCAATGTAAAAACGTGTTGGCAATCATGCGCTCTTTTTGCAATACCGCGGGCTTACAATGGGGCGCGGGAATTGGAATAGGCGGTGGCGAAATGATGAGTTTCTTAAGGCTTGCAATCCCGATACTCGAACTTGCCAAACTACTTTTCGCCATACCGGTTTTTATATTGAGTAAAAGCTTTTTTGAAGGGCTTGCAAGTTATGACTGGATAACTTTGCTTATCGATATACTTGTCTTTTTTGTGCTTAGTTCCGGTTTGTTTTTTTCATTATTCAAAATGCAAAGAATTATCAGAAAGGGAAAAACCGCGCCTGATCTATATATCAATCCAACTCTTTGCCCGCGATTTATGTTCATATTTTTTGCCAGTGGATATTGGGTTATCAGGGCGGCTTTTCACGGAACCGGTCTTTGGCAGCTTTACAAACCAGGCGTCGTTAAGGCAGGGAATGAGAGGTGAAAAAGGTTGTTTTAATGATACTGATTTATTCTTTTGTCAATATTTCAGTTATTAAAGTTCCAGAGTAAAATACCGGATGAGCACTACGTGGCTGACCCTTGTATAAGAAGCAAAATAGTCTTTAAGCCCGGTGCCAAAATTTTGTTCCCAGGCGAAATTGTAACCATAGTCATGCGCGAGAGAAGAAGACCAGTAGTAATCGTCCAAGAAACCACCCAGGTTTTTCATTTTTAGGTTCTGATAGATCATGTCAAGTTCGTAAGCAGTAGGTATAAGCCAGTCGGAAAAACCGCCTGCCTTGTTGTTTTTTGCCAGTGTTAACGCGTTATCCCATGAATATGCGTCAATTTCACCTTTGGCTTCCATGTAATGTCCGTAGAACGAATAAAAAACAGTGCCGCCTCCGGGCCCGGTATCTCCTATGGCGTGGTACCCGCGCGATCCCGGCAACGAAGGAACGAGTTTTTCAACATAGGCCTGTATGGGCGTCATAAGGCCGGTGAAACTATCTACTGTTAAATGGCCAGTTAGCACTTCGTTTTCGTTTGGTTCAAGTATTTTGATACTTATTAAAATTTGTCCTGAAAGTTTGCTTATATTGCCAGAAATAACGCAGTTCACGTTCGACGCTTCATTAATGGTATTATGATCCGGCAATATTATTCCCCAGACTGCACTAAAATACCGGGCAAACAAATTCGAAACACTATCAGCTTCCGCTTGTGTGAAACCGTCGCTGGGTTCAAAGGGTAAAATGTCAATTGTATAGAGTTTTTTTGATTCAGGGTAAGGCGGTGGGACATAGGGTATTTCCGGATTATCAAAAATATGAAGCTTGTTGACTTTTCCGATATTTTGCATCTCTCCTTTCATGCTATCCATGAATGAGATAACAACAGACGATGAAACAAGAAAAATTATAGTAAAAATAAAAAGCTTTTCACGAATTCTCATGTTTTTTATTGTATTTTTTGGACAAATATACTTTGTAATTCACCCCTGTAATCATTTCCTTCATCAATTTTAATAAATCCATATTTTTCGTAAAAATTTTTATGATCGCTAACAATATATACTTTTTCAAATCCTAACGTTTTTGCATAAGACATTGCGCATAAAATTAGTTTTTCACTTAACCTTTTGCCGCGGAACTGTTCATTGACGAAAACAGCTTGAATATAAGGGGTATACTCCACATCAGGAACACTGTCTTTTTCATTTAACGAACAATGCCCGGCAATATTGTTATCTTCGATGGCAACAAATATTCTTTCCCAATCCAAAAAATTATTTTTTTCCCAGTTTTTCGCTATGATGGGACTTTCCCGCCATGAAGAGTTTTTTACAAAATCTATAAGCTTATCCCAATACTCATCTTTATAAAGCACTTGCCTTATTTCCATAAAATCTCCTTTTTATCTTTTTAATAACCTTGCCTTAAGACTGAATGTAAATGGTATTTTTTTGTCAAAAAACGGGAAATGATATTGCCCATCAGCGCTATTTTCCATTCCACCCATGTCAAAATATAAAGTGTCATATTCATTAAAACATTCTATCGTTAATCCGGCTTTTGCCAATGAATTTATTATATCGCTGACTTTGTACATCCAATTGTAATTAACTCCTTTTTTGTTCTCAGAAAAATACCCGCCTATTTCTTCATTATATTCCGGGTTTCTGATAAAATAAGGATATTTAATTTCCAGTTTATTCTCCCGTAAACTTTGCTCGTCAAACATCATATAAAACGGATGAGAGTCAAGTAGATATAAGACGCCATTATCTTTCAATAAATGCCTTACAGTTTCGGCCCATTTGTTAAGATCCGGAAGCCAGCACAACACTCCTTCCGTAGTAAACACCATGTCATATTTTTTGTTGTGTTTTTCCTGGAAATCCATAATGTTCGATTCTATGAAATCAACATTATTAACGCCCAACTCCTGCGCCATTTTCCGCGCGTATTTTATGTTGTCGGGCACTAAATCAACTCCGGTAACAGTTGCGCCCTTTTGAGCTAATAAAATAGTATCAGCTCCCGCGTTGCATTGAAGGTGAATTATGGTCTTTCCTGAAGTATCTCCCAATTCTTCTTCAATGATCTTGCTAAAATTAAGCTTTTTATCTTGTAAAGCCTTTTTACAATATTCGTAATGGTCTTTTGACAATAATCCCCATGCCGCTTTATTTGCCTCAATCTCTTTCATTTTAACTACCTACCCAACCAGCCCATAACCAGACTCAAGCGCCTGCCTGTTAAGCTCCTCTGTTCCCTTGGGCACACTGTCCATGACTGACTTTAAAAGGGATTCTTTGCTGACAAGGTTGAGAAAGCCGTTAATCGCGCCGAGGGCAATAATGTTGGCAACCATGGGCCTTCGCATTTTTTCCGATGCGGTTTCCAGGATGGGAAGCCGTAAAACTTTTTCCGGCTCCGGGTACTTCACGGTTATCCTTTCATCCATAATCAAGACTCTGGTAAAATCCTTGCCGTATCTATCATAGGCTTCCTGGGTCAGGCAGAGGAGCATGTCGCATTTTTGAACCTTTACAAAATCAATCTCGCCGTCGCTTATTATGACTTCGGCTTTGCTCGAACCGCCCCTTGCCTCCGGGCCGTATGACTGGGACTGGATCACCTGCTTGCCGTCGAGCAAGGCGGATTCCGCCAGAATTACGCCCGCAAGAATAAGCCCCTGCCCGCCTGAACCGCTCAACCTAAGTTCTGTTTGCATATGTAACCTCTGGTTCTGTGAACCTGTCAACGATCTTCTGGTACTCCTCGGTGTATTCGCTTTCAACGGTGTTTTTAAACTCGCCGATGACTAGCTTGCCATGAAGATCCTCGGCTGTCATGTTTCCCATCCTGGCTTTTTTCACATCAACCGCGTTGTTTCTAACCCAGTTCATTAGCTCCACCGCGCCGCCTTTCTTGTTCTTGCGGCCGTAATAGGTCGGGCACGCGCTGATTCCCTCAATGAGCGAGAAGCCTTTATTTTCCAGTCCCCTTTCTATCAGCTTTACCGCTTCTTTCACATGGTAAGTTGTGATTCTCGCGACGTATGTAGCTCCCGCCGCGTCCGCCAGTTTTATGATGTCGAAGGGGCGGTCTACGTTGCCGTATGGAGCGGTGGTCGCAAAGTCATTAGTCGGCGTCAGAGGTGAATATTGTCCGCCTGTCATTCCATATATACTGTTGTTAAAGACAATCGTTGTTATGCCAATGTTCCTGCGGGCGGCGTGAATAAAATGGTTTCCGCCGATGGCGGTCGCGTCCCCGTCGCCTGTGATGACGATAACAATGAGTTCAGGATTTGCCAGCTTAATTCCGGTCGCGAAGGCAAGGGCGCGCCCGTGGGTTGTGTGCAGGGTGTTAAAATTCATGTAGCCCGCCGCCCTTGATGAGCAGCCGATGCCGGAAACTATGCAGACTTTGGTCTTGTCCAGTTCCCTGTTTTCGATAGCCTGCGCCACAGCGCGCATCAAAATTCCGTGACCGCAGCCTGGGCACCAGATGTGCGGCAGCTTGTCAACGCGGAGATTTCGTTTTATAAGGTTACTTGCAGTAACCGGGTTACTTGCCGGAATATTGCATACCGGAATTGGGTCAGCCATGTCTTACTACCTCGCAAATCTTTTTGAAAACCTCATTGGGATACAAAATGTCGCCGTCTATTTTTCCTATGTGTGAAACATCGGCGTCGCTCTTCAGTATTCTTTCCGCCTCAAGCGAAATCTGGCCGTAGTTGAGCTCGGCGACAAGTACTTTCTTTATGTTGTTGTCCCTGACACAAGCCTTGAAAGCTTTTTCGGGGAAAGGCCAGATTGTAATAGGTCTGAATACGCCGGCTTTAATGCCGGATTCGGCGGCAAGCTTTACCGCCGCTTTCACGGTGCGAATGGTTCCCCCGTACGCGACGATCAGAATGTCGCAGCCTGAAACGCCGCTCTTTTCATAGCGGATAATGTCATCAACGTTGTCCTCGATCTTTTTCATTAGCCGCGCCGACATTTTCGCGGCAATGGCGTTGTTGTTGGTCGGGAAACCAGTCTCGTCATGGATAAGGCCCGTTATGTTGAACCTGTACCCTTCGCCGAAAGACGGCATGGGCGGAACGATCTCGCCTTCCGGTACTTTGTACGCTACAAACTCTTCGGGGCTTACGGTTGGTTTTTTTCGATTAACGATTTTTAAAGTCGACGCGTCGGGAAGCTCAATTCCCTCTCGAAGGTGCCCGATGATCTCGTCCATTAAAAGGATCACAGGCGTTCGGTACTTTTCCGAAAAGTTAAACGCCTCGACGGTTAAATCGAAAGTCTCGCGAACAGAGGACGGCGACAGAGCAATCACCGGGTGATCCCCGTGCGTGCCCCAGCGCGCCTGCATGACATCGGCCTGCGAAGGCGAAGTTGGCATACCGGTGCTTGGGCCTGAGCGCTGTACGTTGACGATGACGCAGGGGATCTCCGCGAGGGCGGCATAGCCGATGTTTTCCTGTTTAAGCGAAAAGCCCGGGCCGCTTGTGGCTGTCATTGACTTTAGCCCCGCGATTGACGCGCCAATGCACGCCGCCATGCCCGCAATCTCATCTTCCATCTGGATGAATTTGCCGCCCACCATTGGCAGCCTTCTGGAAGATTCCTCGGCAATTTCAGTGGATGGCGTAATTGGATAGCCCGCGAAAAATCTCATCCCCGCCGCGATAGCGCCTTCCACGCAAGCTTCGTTTCCCATGAGCAGCTTCATTTTTCTTCCTCGCTTAAGTGAATCGCGTAGTCCGGGCAGCGCAACTCGCAAAATCCGCATTTAATACAGGCTTCCGGCTTGGCGATTACGACTTTTTCAAGCTTGACTTCCAGAACCTTCACCGGGCAAAACGCCGCGCAAATTCCGCAGCCCGTACACCAGTCTTTATTGATGACAATTAGTTTTCTGCTATCAACTGCCAAGGTCTTCTCCTTACCCCTTAAATCGAACGCTTTATAATGGGATATTTCCGTGCTTTTTGGACGGCAGGTTTCCCTTCTTTCCGGCAAGCATTTCAAAAGCATCGATCAAACGCAGGCGGGTTTGGCTTGGCTCGATAATATCGTCCACAAAGCCCCTTTCCGCGGCCTTGTAAGGGGTAGCGAATTCCCTAGTGTACTCGTCGATCTTTTGCTGCTTCGTTGCCGCGGGATCCGCGGAATTCTGGATGTCATTTTTAAAGATGATATTCGCGGCGCCGTCGGGGCCCATGACGGCAATTTCCGCAAGCGGCCAGGCAAGCACAAGATCAGCCCCGAGGTCTTTGGAACACATAGCAAGGTACGCGCCGCCGTAAGCTTTCCTGACGATGACCGTAACCTTCGGCACAGTCGCCTCGGAGTAAGCGAAAAGCATTTTCGCGCCGTGCCTTATGATGCCGCCGTACTCCTGCTCCGTGCCGGGCAGAAAGCCAGGTACGTCTACCAGATTCAAAATTGGGATGTTGAAACAGTCGCAGGTTCTGATAAACCTTGCGGCTTTATCCGAGGCGTTTATGTCGAGGCAGCCCGCTATCCAGCTCGGCTGGTTGGCGATTACGCCGACGGTTTTGCCGTTGATCCTAATGAAGCAGGTGATGATATTCAAAGCGTAATGGGCGCTTACTTCCATCATGTCGGCGCCGTCGGCGAGCTTTCTGATTATCTCCTTCATGTCATAGGCCTTTTTCGGCTCAAGCGGCACAATGTCGTTCAACTCGCCAATAACATTATTCCCACCCTCAGGGGCCTGATAAGAGGGGGCGCTTTCCCTGTTGTTGGACGGCAGAAAACTTAGAAGCCGCTTTACATCGGCAATACACTCCCTGTCGCCGGGGGAAACAAACTGCGCTACCCCCGACACTCTGTTATGCGTCATGGCCCCGCCAAGCGCTTCGGCGCTGACATCTTCGCCAGTAACGGTTTTGATAACCTGCGGGCCGGTGATGAACATATGCGCCGTTTTGTCCACCATGAACACAAAATCCGTCAGCGCCGGTGAATAAACCGCGCCGCCCGCGCAGGGCCCCATGATAACCGAAATCTGCGGAATTACCCCTGAGTTGATCGAGTTTCTGTAAAAGATCTGGCCGTAGCCGGACAGCGCGTCAACGCCTTCCTGAATGCGGGCACCGCCAGAGTCGTTGAGCCCAACCACCGGCGCGCCGACTTTCGCTGCAAGATCCAGTACCTTGCAGATCTTCGCCGCGTGCATCTGGCCGAGGGAGCCGCCAATAACAGTGAAATCCTGGGCGTAAGCGTAAACCAGCCTGCCGTATACTTTGCCGTATCCGGTAACCACGCCCTCGGCCGGGGCTTCCGTTGTAGCCATGTCGAAATTAACGCAGCGGTGTTTTACAAACGCGTCAAGCTCAACAAAACTGCCTTCGTCAAACAACGTGGCGACGCGTTCCCTGGCTGTTAACTTGCCGGATTCATGCTGCTTGTCAATGCGCTTTTGCCCGCCGGCTTCCTCCAATTTCTTTCGTATTTCTTTTAGCTGTTCAAGTTTTTCTGACACTGTATTCTCCTTCAGTTTCCTTTAATTGGTTGTTTTCCTTTCGCATAACTCCAATAATATACCGCCTGTGGACTTGGGATGGCAAAAAGCTATGGAAGCGCCTCCCGCCCCGTAACGCGGCTCTTCGTCGATCATGCCGACGTTTTTTGATTTTAGTTCCCCGATGGCCGCGCGGACATCGTCAACCCGTACCGCGATGTGCTGAATGCCGCCGCGGCCCTTGTTCGCTTCGATAAACTTTGCGATGGGGCCGTCCTCGCTTGTTGTTTCCAGAAACTCAAGCTCGGTGCCTCCCACAGGAAAGAAAGCGACCTTAACCTTTTGATCGGCGACGGTTTCCGTGCCGTTGCATTTAATACCCAAGACATCTTCGTAGAATTTGATCGTCGCATCCAGGTTTGTTACCGCAATGCCGATATGATCGATTCTTGAAATATCCATATAATCTCCTTAAAAAACTCGTTTTTAAAAATCCATTCGGTTAATAATACTATCTGCTAATGAATACGGATCAGTCCCTTCATCCTTAACATCTTGATACGATGTTATCAGCTCTTCTATGCGCCGATCCAGAGTGTCCCTGATAATATCCCTGACTTGGTCAGTTTTTCTTCGCTCGCGCTTTTCCGCCAGCTTCCCGGAACTTTGCAGGTAATTTTTGTGGTTGAAAATATACTCCAAGAGGGTGTCCACCCCTTCGCCGGTTTCAGCCACGGTCAGGCATACCGGGGGCTTGAAGTCCCAGTCGCTTTTAAAATCCAGCATTGCCTTTGTTTCCAGCAGAGTCCTTTCCGCGCCGTCACGATCCGCCTTGTTTACCGCAAAGATATCGCCGATTTCCATCACCCCCGCTTTTATTGCCTGAATGTCGTCGCCAAGGCCGGGGGCCAGCACGATTATCGTGGTGTCGGCGCATCGAACAATGTCGATTTCAGATTGGCCCACCCCGACGGTCTCTACGAAAATGTAAGTACAACCATATGCGGAAAGGATAACCAGGGCGTTGGCAGTTGCTTTAGACAGGCCGCCCAAATGACAGCGCGCGCCCATCGAGCGGATAAATACGTTTTTGTTCTCGGACACGCCGCCCATGCGTATGCGATCCCCAAGAATCGCGCCCTTGGTAAACGGACTTGTCGGGTCTGTCGCGATGACGCCGATTTTCTCGCCCCTGTCCGCGAGCGTCTTTGCCAGCTTGTCTGTCAATGTAGATTTTCCGGAGCCGGGCGGCCCTGTAACGCCTATGACATACGCCCCGCCCGAACGGGGATAAACGGCTTTTAGCGCGTCCAGGTACCCGGGGCTCTCGTTTTCCGCGATGGAGATGAGGCGGGCGCAGGCCCGCTTGTCGCCGGCAAGAAGCCGGGACGTTAGGGAGGTGTCTATCGACATCAAATAAGCTCGCGCTTTAAGTTATTGCGTATATATTCAATCGCTTGAGTCGTCGTTGTTCCCGGGGTGAAAATTTCCTGCACGCCCTGTTCTTTAAGAAGGGGGATATCCTCTAATGGAATAACGCCGCCGCCTATGACCAGCGTTTCATCGTAGACGCCTTCTTCTTTAAGAAGGGAAACAACCCTTGGCATAAGGTGCATATGCGCTCCGGACAAAATGCTCATAGCCACCACGTCCACGTCTTCCTGAACCGCCGCCTGGACTATCTGTTCCGGCGTCTGCCTGAGGCCTGTGTAAATTACTTCCATGCCGGCGTCGCGAAACGCCCTCGCTAAAACCTTTGCGCCCCGGTCATGCCCGTCAAGCCCCGGCTTGGCTACCAAAACCCGTATCGGTCTCATTTATATTCTCCGTCAAATAATTATGTTCTGCTTGTATTCGCCAAAGACATTGCGCATAACGTTACATATCTCGCCGAGGGTGGCGTAAGCTTTGACCGCCTCAAGGATGAGAGGCATAACGTTGTCGCTTGATTTACAGGCAGCGCCCAGTTTTTCAAGCGCCTCTTTAACCCGTAAATTGTCCCGCTTTTCTTTAAGCCGCTGGACGCTTTCCTTCTGCATCTGTTCCGCCGCCGGATCGACCTTTAAAAGGCCCTTTGGCGCTTCCTCTTTTATCTGGTATTTGTTAAGCCCAACGATGATCTTCTCCCCGCTTTCTATTGCTTTCTGATACTTGTAAGCCGCGTCCATAATTTCCTTTTGGATAAAGCCTGAGTCAATCGCGGCTGGGGCTCCGCCAAGATCATCTATGCGGGCGATGAGCTTCGCGGCTTCTTTTTCGATGGTGTCCGTCAGCGTTTCCACGTAGTAAGAGCCGGCAAGCGGATCAACGCTATCGGCCGCGCCGCTTTCGTTGGCGACAATCTGCTGGGTGCGCAGCGCGATCATCACCGACTGTTCGCTGGGCAGGGCCATTGCTTCGTCCCGCGAGTTGGTGTGAAGCGACTGGGTACCGCCCAGCACGGCGGCGAGCGTCTGTATCGCCACGCGGACTATGTTGTTGTCAGGCTGCTGCGCGGTGAGGGTGCACCCCGCCGTCTGCGTGTGAAACTTTAGCTGCCAGGACTTGGGATCCTTCGCGCCAAAACGCTCCCGCATGATTTTGGCCCAAAGCCGCCTTGCGGCGCGGAACTTCGCAACCTCTTCCAGCAAATTATTGTGGGAGTTAAAAAAGAAAGATAGCCTCGGCCCAAAATCATCCACGTCCTGCCCCGCGTCCACCGCCGCCTGCACGTAGGCAATACCGTTAGCCAGCGTAAACGCGACTTCCTGAATGGCGGTTGAGCCCGCCTCCCGGATGTGGTAGCCGGATATGCTAATTGTGTTCCACTGCGGGACATTCTTTGAACAGTACTCAAAGATATTTGTAATAAGCCTCATGGATGGCTTTACCGGGAAAATGTATGTGCCTCTGGCTATGTACTCTTTTAAAATATCGTTTTGAATTGTACCGCGAAGTTTGTCAGGAGTAACACCCTGCTTTTCGGCGACCGCTATGTACATCGCCAAAAGAACGCCGGCCGGAGCGTTTATTGTCATGGAAGTGGAAACTTTGTCCAGGGGAATGCCATCGAAAAGAATCTCCATATCCGCGAGGGAGTCAATAGCGACGCCGACCTTGCCAACTTCGCCCTGGGAAATTGAGTCGGTGGAGTCGTAGCCCATCTGGGTTGGAAGGTCAAAGGCCACCGAGAGGCCCATTGAACCCTGCTCAATCAGGTACTTGTACCGCTTGTTGGATTCCTCGGCGGTAGCAAAGCCGGCGTACATACGCATTGTCCAATGCTTGCCCCGGTACATGGTGGGCTGGACGCCGCGTGTAAACGGATACTGGCCCGGATAGCCCAGGCTGCTTTCGTAATCGAAGTCCGGCAGGTCAAGCGGGGTGTAAAGCCTTTTTACCTCAACTCCGGTGTCAAA
>Ga0268262_10002023_pt1 | contig 23945 bp, 16 predicted proteins | sample TergutNc150P3_FD_190354 | JGI IMG/M metagenome (GOLD analysis project Ga0268262, IMG submission 190354) | Nasutitermes corniger P3 segment gut microbial community from laboratory colony in Florida, USA - Nc150 P3 (SPAdes) (version 2) | ecosystem: Host-associated > Arthropoda: Insects >...
GGCGGGCTCACTGAACAGATAGGCGAGTTTTTCCGCCGCCTCATGGAGAAAGGTCAGCCGCTCGCGGATCAGGGGCATGGCGGCGGTAAACGTGTTTTTTTGCTCTGCCGCAGGCTCGGTTCCGGAAGAACCGAACAACCCCGCCGCCACAGCGGAAGGCAGGCAGAGGGCGGCAAGTTCCTCGTCGCTTTTCATCCTGATGTACTGGCCGTTAAACCACTCCAGTTTTTTGTAATCGAAGATAGCCGGGGCCTTGTTGAGTTTGTCCAGGCTGAACAGCTTTTCAAGTTCCTGCAGAGTATAAATTTCTTTCCCTTCCTCATAAGACGCGCCCAGCAGGGCAACGTAGTTGATCAAGGCTTCGGGCAAATATCCCTGCTTGCGGAATTCATCGATACTGGTCGCGCCGTGGCGTTTGCTGAGTTTTTTGCCGTCCTGCCCCATTACCATAGGAAGGTGGCAGTATTGGGGAGGTTCCCAGCCGAAACTCCGGTACATGATTACATGGAGCGGCGTTGACGCAAGCCATTCCTGCGCCCGCAGAACGTGGCTTATCTCCATAAGGTGGTCATCCACTATATTCGCCAGATGGTAGGTGGGAAAGCCGTCGGATTTAAGCAGCACCGGATCGGGGTTTACATCGTCATTTTTCCATTCAACGTCGCCTAACAGGTGGTCATGAAACATCGTTGTTTCACCTAACGGTATTTTCAGCCGTATGGTGCAGGGCTCGCCCGCCGCCGCCCGCCGCGCCGCCTCTTCCGGCGGAACAGAACGGCAATGGCGGTCGTAACCGGTTTGCGCGGAATGAGCCGCCTCGCGTTCCTGCCGTATCTTTTCAATCCGTTCAGCCGAACAAAAACAGTAATACGCCCGCCCTTGACTTATCAGATCCGCGGCGTATTTCGTATATAACTCATTCCGTTCGGATTGTATGTACGGCGCGAACGGTCCGCCCTTATCCGGCCCCTCGTCCCAATGGATGTTCAGCCAGTTAAAGGTGTCATAGAGGTTTTGCACATAACTCTGGTCAAAGCGGCTGCGGTCGGTATCCTCCAGCCGCAGGACAAACGCCCCCCCCTGCGAACGGGCGAACAGGTAATTAAACAGCGCGGTTCTGATGCCGCCTACATGCTGCAAGCCGGTGGGTGACGGCGCGTAACGGTCCCGGATACTCATGGGAAACTCCGTGGTAAAAATTTTTATATCTACTATCCACTACATCCGTTCAATAGTTTCCAGAGGGAGGCCGGTAACGGCTTGTATCTGTTCCGTCAAAAAGCCCATTGTTTTCATCTTTTGGGCGTTTTCGAGGTTGGTTTCATTGCGGCCTTCGATAAGCCCTTCCATACGCCCTTCGGCAAGCCCTTTACGCCGAGCTCCTACCATTCCGCTCTGATAGTCAAGTTGGCTTTTTATCAGAGTAGACATACGCGCGTATTCTACCTCATCCTGGGTGATATTTGCCAAAGTGTCTAATGCCATCGCTATTCCTTCCTCTTGATTGATTATCTCAATTATTTTACCCCGTTTCTCTTCGTCTGTCAAATATTGAAAAAATACCGCCCATCGTTCCGCGATGGTCATCTCTTCAATGGGTTTGTCCACTACCGGTCCTGTCTTTACCAGTTCTACGGTGATTATTCTGGTTCTTCCGCCAAGTGAGACACGGTTGTCCGGATCATAATATAAGAAATTGTGCGCGAAATTTTCATCAGGGAAGAATCTTCCCTTTGCCAGAATGGCGATCTGATAGGTTTCCTTCAAATCATCATACGTTTTGTCTTGTCCGTGAAGACCCTGTCCTGTAAATAACCGTGCGGCGTGGTATTCAAGACGTATCGGTTCGCTTGCGTCGGGGTTGAAGGACATTTCAACATTGACCGGTTCGCCTTTTCCGGTTTTACAAGCTACGTCGAAACGCAGGTACCGCTGTCTGATATCGTCAATAGGCGGCTCATTGGCGATGATTGCTTCCACTGTAATAGCGCGCCCTATCAACGCCGAAATCAAGTCAGACAACGCGATTCTTGATTCCGGGGTTTCTTTGGTGAATACCGCTTTGAACACCGGGTCATAGCGGATGTCCATGACGGCCCTGTCCCCGAAAGGGAAGGGACCCCACTCATACTGAGCAGGATTTTCAATTTGTGTTTTCATATTTGAATCTCCTACACTATATAGGGTGGGAATATGAAAAAAGCTTTAGTCAAAATGGAAAAAATGAATCTTTTTGAAAAATAATCTCACACAAAGATCATTAAGGTACATTGATCCTGCCAAAACTCCGTGACTCCCGCGGCGTACTCGCTTGCCGAAAGGCAGACGCCACTTCTCAATATTTGTTCATAATTTCGTTGATTGCTTCTTTTATTGACAAGTCCATTTGGGTTTTAATTTCATTCTTCATGGATTTTGGCAGCTTTGGGTAGCCGCTTTCAGCATCGGTATGGGTATATTGTTCCGTTCGGTTTATAAAAAAACAGTATGGCTCAATTCGAAGAATATGCGCCATTTTTTCAATCATATCCATGGAAGGAAATTTCCGCCCGGTCTCAATGTGTCCAATATAACTGGTAGTGGTATCGCAGCACTCCGCAAATTTCATCTGTGAAAACCCCTCTTTTTTACGGAATTCCTTCAAATTTTGGATAAAAATTTGCTTCAAAGTCATTTTTATATGCTAATGGCTATAAAACACAGTCAACAATATCCCAATAGGACTCAATTTATATGGACATATTCTACCCTATAGAATATAATTGAAAGGAAAAATGTTTCATTTGAAAGCATTATTTTTGGATTTTTTCATAAAAGTCTGAAAACCGGAGGGTTTTTATGAATATTGGAGTAAGATTTCGTTTAGGTATCGCTATTTTGGCGGTAACAACCATCGGGGTTTTGTTCCTGACCGGATGCCAGAATTCGGGAGGTGGAGGTTCGGGACCCGGCGATATAACGGTCATATTTACCGACTTGACGGCCAACGGCTCCGCCACGGCTACCACCACCGAACTGACCTTAACCTTTAATCAGGACATTGCCGGCTTAAGCGCGGCGGATATTACCCTGGAAGCCGGGTCTACCGGGGCAGTTAAAGGTACGTTAACCAGAATCGGAACCGGAATATACGAACTTGCCGTCGGCGGCATTAGTTCAAGCGGCAGCGTTACCGTGGCGGTGTCAAAATCCGGTTATAACATTACCGGCGGGTCGAAAACGGCTGCCGTGTATCACTACACCGCGCCTACGGATATAAGCGCCGCCTTTATTTATGTAACGGCGGACGGGTCAAATATGGCAACTACCACCAAACTGACCCTGGTATTTGATAAAGACATTACCGGCTTAAGCGCGGTGGATATTGCCCTGGATGGCGGGTCTACCGGGGCAAGTAAAGGAAGCCTGACCAGAACCGGAACCGGGGTTTATGACCTTGCTATCAGCGGCATTACCGCGGGCGGGAGAGTTATCGTAGCGGTTTCTAAGTCCGGTTATAACATTACCGGCGGGTCGAAAACGGTTACCATATACCACTATACCGCGCCTACGGATATAAGCGCTGCGTTTACCGATTTGACGGCGGACGGGTCAAATATGGCAACTACCACCAAACTGACCCTGGTATTTGATAAAGACATTGCCGGCTTAAAAGCGGCGGATATTGCCCTGGACGGCGGATCTACCGGGGCAAGTAAAGGAAGTCTGACCAGAACCGGAACCGGGGTTTATGACCTTGCTATCAGCGGCATTACTTCAACCGGAAGCGTTACCATGGCGGTGTCAAAGCCCGGTTATAACATTACCGATGAGTCTAAAACCGTTATGGTATATTGCTACACCGCGCCTACGGATATAAGCGTTGTTTTTACTGGTATATCGGCGGATGGTTCAAATACGGCAACCACCACCAAATTAATATTGACTTTTGACAGAGATATTGACGGTCTAATTGCGGCGGATATTGCCCTGGACAGCGGGTTTATCGGGGCAAGTAAAGGAAGCCTGACCAGAACCGGAACCGGGGTTTATGACCTTGCCATCAGCGGAATTACCGTGGGTGGAAGCGTTTCCGTGGCAGTTTCAAAACCCGGTTATAACATTACCGGTGGATCTAAAACCGTTATGGTATACCACTACATTGCGCCTACGGATATTAGTGTCGTTTTTACCAATTTGACAGCGGACGGTTCCATTGCGGTTACGACAACCAAACTGACCTTAACCTTTGACAAAGACATTAACGGCTTAAATGCGGCGGATATTGCTCTGGATGGCGGGTCTACCGGGGCAAGTAAAGGAAGCCTGGCCAGAACCGGAACAGGTATTTATGACCTTGCCGTCAGCGGTATTGGTTCAAACGGAAGCGTTACCGTGGCGGTATCAAAGCCCGGTTATAACATTACCGGCGAGTTAGGCGTTATGGTATACCACTATACCGCGCCTACGGATATTAGCGTTACATTTACCAATTTGACGGCGGATGGTTCCACTACGGTTACGACAACCAAACTAACCTTAACGTTTGACAAAGACATTACCGGCTTAAGCGCGGCGGACATTGCCCTGGACGGCGGGTTTACCGGGGCAACTAAAGGAAGCCTGACCAGAACCGGAACGGGTGTTTATGAGCTTATGGTCAGCGGTATTACTACGGGCGGAAGCGTTACCGTAGCGGTGTCAAAGCCCGGTTATAATATTATCGGCGGGTCGAAAACAGTTACCGTATACTACAGGATCATTACCTTTACGGTTGATCCAATCCCGTCGCAAACATATACCGGCAGCGCAATTACACCCACGATCACAGTAAAGGATGGTTCAACGACACTTGCGCTGAACACCCACTACACCGTGTCGTACAGCAACAATACCAACGCGGGAACCGCAACTGTCACCATAAGCGGCACGGGCAGTTATGCGGGCATTTCCGGCAGCGCGGCCTTTACCATACTGCAAACCGTTTCACCGGACAGGATTGAGTACTACTGGGTAGACCAGCACGACAGCCTTGTTACCACCTCAGGCGGCGCAATCACCGTAGCTTCCGGTACAACACTGACCATTACCGCGCAGAGCGCCGGTTATACGGTCAAACAGTGGCATCTGGACGGTGTTAATACCGGTCAGAGCGGAAATACCTATAACTTCTCAAGTGTAATAACCGGAAAACATACCATAGGCTTGTTTGTTGAGAAGGGCGGCAATCTGTATAACACCAATATTGCCATTACGGTAGTCGTTTTTACGATCTTTAACGAAGATTTTGAAGGGACAACCCATTCGTTTACTATTGTAAATGGCACACAAACTAATCAGTGGTATGTAGGAACTGCTGCTAAATACGAAGGCGCCAAGTCAGCCTATATTTCCAACAATAGCGGTACTTCAAATGCTTACACTATTACGAGTACCAGTACAGTACATATGTATCGCGATGTAACATTCCCGTCTTCTGCCAGTCCATATACACTTACTTTTTACTGGAGAGCGGAGGGTGAAGGTTCCAGTACGAGATATGATTATTTAAGAGTATTACTGACAGAAACATACGTTACGCCTGCCGCGGGTAGTTCACTTCCTGATTCTAATACAGTATTAGGGACATATAATTTAGGCGGCGCTGCTACCTGGAAGCAGGCGAGTATCAGTATTCCGGCGACAACTTCCGGTACTACAAAACGATTGGTGTTTACATGGCGTAATGATAATTCGGGTGGTACTCAGCCGCCAGTCGCAGTAGATAACATTGTATTGACGAAATAAGGAGGAATGAAAAATGAGGAATATGAAAAGAGAGAAAAAAGAAGAAAGAAAAGAGAAAAAAACAAGACAGTCTTATCTTTGTTCTTTTTTCATTTTTATTTTTTCTTTTGTACTGTTTACCGCTTGCGATAATTCCATTGATACGCCGGATATTCAAGAGCCGGTTAAAAATGGTTATGGAAAAGTAAGCGTCAGTTTTACCGGAGAAGCGGCGCGGACAGTGTTACCATCAACTGCTTTTGATAAATATGTGTATACCTTTACCAAAGCAGGCGAAACAAACGGAGTGGTTAAAGCATTCGACAATGAAGGATTCTTTACCCTTGAAGTTGGCAGTTATACGGTGGCGGTACAAGCCTATATCGGTACGGCGGAGCCTTATACCCTGGCGGCAAGCGGGGTATCCTCGCAGTTCAGCGTCGGTTCCGGTGATAATGATCCGGTAACAGTCCGACTTTCCGAAATTACCGCCGCAGCGAAAGGGGAATTCAGCTACACCATAACTTATCCGGCGGGAGCTGCGGCGGAAATTACCCTGCAGAAATGGCCGGAATTAAATACCATCGCATTAGATCCTGTTAATGTAACCCAGGGAAATGGGAAAACTCAGACGCTGGAATTGAGCGCCGGTTCCTATTTACTGACCGTTCTTGTCAGTAAAAATAATCTCTATGCGGGAATAAGCGAAGCGGTACGTATTTACCCGTCTGTTTCTACCGTTTATACCGAGAATTTTGTTGATGATGATCTTATTCAGGCCGTTGCGCCAATACTGACTCTTACAGCAAGCAACACAAAGATCACCTACACCTGGACATCCTCGATCCCCGCGGCGGACAGCTACGACGTGTACTGGAAGGTGGGAAGCGGTTTGACTGTGGTTAATGTTAAAACCGGCACGAAGATCACCGGCGCGGTAAGCGGCGGTGAAATTACGGGACTGACCAACGGCACGGCATACAGCGTGGTGGTAACGGCAAATAAGGCGAGTAACAGCCTTGATTCTGCAGTACGAACGGAAACGCCGTCACTTGCAACTTTTATCATCGCCCCCACTCTAACCCTTACAGCGGGTAACGCAAAGATAACCTATACCTGGACAGCCTCGAACCCCGTAGCGGACAGCTACGATATATATTGGAAAGCAGGAAACGGTCTGAGCGCGGCTGACGTTAAAACCGGCACGAAGATTACCGGCGCGGTAAGCGGTGAAATCATTAGCGAGCTGACCAACGGCACGGCGTACAGTGTAATCGTAACGGCGAACAAAGCAGGGTATAACAGCGTTGATTCTGTAGTGCGGACAGGAAGGCCGATCATAAACGCGGTACAGCCGGTTATCAACGCCCAGCCACAAGGCGGAACTTTCTTCAAAACCGGAACGCTTTCGGTTACAGCAAGCGTAACGGACGGAGGAATCTTGACATATCAGTGGTACAAGAACACCAGTAACAGTACTATTGGAGGAACGGCAATCAGCGGGGCAACCGGTTCAAGCTATACACTATCCGATGAGGGAACCTTATACTGTTATGTCATTGTTACCAACACCATTACCAACAACGGAGATGGCGGAACCAAAACGGCGCAAAGCACCAGCATCACCGCGAGGGTAACGATTGAACTGGTACAGGCCGTATGGGCGCGGACGGTCAGCGCGGGAAACGGCAATTCATACTTCAACGCAGTGGCAGTAGATTCTTCTGGTAACGTGTACGCGGCGGGATGCCAGTATGGTAACGGTACATATATCTATGGCACGGGAGTTTCCGCTCAAGGTCAAGGATCTAGCAAAGTCGATGTAGTGCTAGTTAAGTATAATTCGAGTGGTACGGCACTGTGGGTGCGGACGGTCAGCGCGGGAAACAACACTTCATCCTTCAGGGCAGTGGCAGTAGATTCTTCTGGTAACGTGTATGCGGCAGGAAACCAAGGCGGTAACGGTACATATACCTACGGAACAGGGGTTTCTGCTCAAGGAGTCTATTCCGATCCGAGCGTCTATTATGCCTCCTCCAATGTAGTGCTGGTTAAATATAATTCAAGCGGAACGGCGGAATGGGCGCGGACGGTCAGCGCGGGAAACAACATTTCATACTTCAACGCAGTGGCAGTAGATTCTTCTGGTAACGTGTACGCGGCGGGATACCAGTATGGTAACGGTACATATATCTACGGCACAGGGGTTTCCGCTCAGGGAACCTGCATTGGTGGAAATGTAGTGCTGGTGAAATATAATTCAAGCGGAACGGCGGAATGGGCGCGGACTATCATTACGGGGGGGGAAAACAATGGATCAATCTTCAATGCGGTAGCAGTAGATTCTTCTGGTAACGTGTACGCGGCGGGATACCAGTATGGTAACGGTACATATATCTACGGCACAGGGGTTTCCGCGCAAGGAACCTCCAGTGGAAATAATGTAGTGCTGGTTAAGTATAATTCAAGTGGAACGGCGGAATGGGCGCGGACGGTCAGTGTGGGAAACGCCTATTCATCCTTCATCGCAGTGGCAGTAGATTCTTCTGGTAACGTGTATGCGGCAGGAAACCAAAGCGGTAACGGTACATATACCTATGGCACGGGGGTTTCCGCGCAAGGAACCTCCGGTGATAATGTAGTGCTGGTTAAGTATAATTCGAGTGGTACGGCACTGTGGGTGCGGACGGTTAGAGAGGGAAACAACAATTCATCCTCCAACATTTCATCCTTCAACGCAGTGGCAGTAGATTCTTCTGGTAACGTGTATGCGGCAGGACACCAAGACGGCAACGGTACATATACCTATGGCACGGGGGTTTCCGCGCAAGGAACCTCCAGTGGTAATGTAGTGCTGGTTAAATACGACTCCGGCGGAACAGCGCAGTGGGCGCAGTCTACCAGAGAGGGAAACGCCTATTCAATCTTCGACGCAGTGGCAGTAGATTCTTCTGGTAACGTGTATGCGGCAGGAAGCCAAAACGGCAACGGTACATTCACCTATGGCACGGGGGTTTCCGCGCAAGGAACTTCTTCCATAAATGTAGTGCTGGTGAAGTATAGGGAATAAGGAGTAATGGATAAGGGAATAGAGAGTTGGAAGTGAGGTAATTGATTCTGTACACTGAAGTTTTCAGTGTTTTGAATATCCGCCCGTTGGGCGGGGCGCAGAGTGTTAAGCTCTACGGAAGAGAAATGGAAAAGGAAGGGTAATTTATGGAAACTCCGGATATTCTTAATTCGAAATCATTAAAAGGGTTTATAAAAGGTTCGTTGGTGCTTATTGGCTTATTCTTTATTTTATCATTCGGCGTCGCAGCGCTTTTAATATATTTTGATAAAAATATTGACGCTAATAAAAATATTGAAATTGATAATAATAATGAAACTGGTAATAATAGTGAAAACGATAGAAATGTTAAAATTGAAAAGAAAATCGAAATAGGTAAAAATATTGACATTACTAAACATATTGAAATTGATAATAATGATAATAAGATTAATATTAATAAAAATATTAAAACAGGTAAATATTTTGAATGTAAAGTATTTGCATTGATTTTAACTCTTATTATACTACCATTAATAATATTTTTAACTGTTTTTTTAAAATTTTCTTTCTTGGTGAAATCGTATTATGAGTCATCAAGCATTAAAGACGTAGATAGTCTAATTAAAAAGTATAAAACAAAAGTGATGGGTGAAGCGTGTCTTATAGTAGCAAGAGCTATAAAACCTGATTCAGAAAAAGATTTTAGAGAATTACAGAATATAGTAGAAATATTTGAACAATTTTCAGGAATAATTTTAGAAGATAAAAAGAAATGTACGGAACCTGAAAAATAAGTATATATATTTTATGCACTGTGAAGCAGACTGGAAAAATTAACATTAGGGAGATTTGCCTGTGAAACCGCCGGACATTCTTAATTCAAAGATAAAAAAAATTCGTATTGAGCTTCCGCATTACACCTTTAGTCATTCATCATCCGGCGACTCGCCGCATGCTTTTATTGGGCGGGAACGAATACGGGAAAAATTAAAAAAAGTAATAGAAGATTCTCCTGACGAACCTGGTGTTTATTTAATAGCGGGGAATAGAGGCGTAGGGAAAACAAGTTTAGTCAGTTGGGTAATCAATGAAACTTCTTTGCCGCCCAAATCAAAATTTATCGATAACTTGATGTATGTGATTTTTCTTTTGCTGGCTGTTGCCGGAACTCAATTTTTACAGCAAAAATGCACAATACCTCTTTTTATATCCGTTATATTAGGAATTATTTCGTTTTTTCTTTTTATTACGTTATGTTGTTTTAATTGTTATAGACGCAAAAATATTAAACAAGCACATGGATTTCTTGGGAGAATTTGGGATCGCATAAAATCAGTCATTAATGGCATTACATCCGCTATTAAAGAATTGAGTTATTTAATAAGTCCGTACAGTCTAAATGGAAAAACACAATATGTGTTGAAAATAATTTTAGTCGTTTGCTATACACAAATATGCTCAATGCTTCAGAATATTACTCCCATGCAAGCATTCGTTTTTTACCTGTATTTTGTTGTTGCTTGTATGTTTCAGCGATTTATAAGAAACAAATTGCGTGAGTATTACGTAAAATATAAAAAAGACAAGTTATTGGAAAAAAATATTTATGATATTGAAGATAAATATTGGATTAAGGGGATAGACGCATTATGCAAATTATCATCGTTGGTGTTGTTGATTTTACCATTGTGGAATAAATTTATTATTAATATTAATTTGTATAAATTATTGATAATGTTAGCTTCGTTTGTTATGGTATTTTTTCTTGTTTTTGTTTGGTGCTATATATATTTAAAAAAAGACGTTTGGTTTAAGTGTATTATTCGGGTAATATTTCAAGACCTAATATTAAATCCAATAAAAAATTATCTAAAAACCCAAAGCCGATTGTATTTACGTATTAATTTCGGACATAAATTAAGAGACGAAAAAGATATTTTGCGTTTGATAACACGCACATTAAATACCGAATATAGTAAGTATCTTCGTTCAAATAGAAGAATGTTGCTTTGGCGGGCTTTTGCGTTCGTTTTTATTTTTATTTTTTCTTGTTTGTTTACTCCTATTGTAGAAGAACAGATGTTCTATAAAAAACTAATAAAAGAAAAAGAATTATATATTGCAAGTTCTCAGATACTTCTTGAACACCCTAATTTTAAGGAAAGAAAACGCCTAAAAAGTGTTTTTTTAAAGAAATATCCTATGGAAATTACTGAGATAGTAAAAATTACAGAAGACAACACCTCTAAAATACTGAATAAAAATACTACGTTAAAACCTAAACTAAGTAGTAAAATAAGTAATAATGTAGGCGTTTTTTTACTTACACTTGATCAGCTTGTTTATGAGATAACAAAAATTGTAAAAAAATCACCACAATATTTTTGGAAAGGAGAGATATATTCTAGTAAAGTTCCTCCTCCTATAAACTATCTCTTTTTGCTGTTATTTCTCTTAATGTATCTATTCTGTAAATTGCTGTCTCATTTTGCATGGATTACGCACTTATTTGTTACACACGGGAAAATAATGAAGCAGTTGAAAAGGCTGAACAGCGACATAACACATAATACCGAACTTGAAAAAACATTAGGCGTTTACAGTGAAAAAATAAGTTCCGGAATTGGAATAAAAGCAAAAAAATCTCGTAATGTTGCCGATGCGCGGGAGATAGAAAAAGAATTACAGGATATTTTTTATGATATACAGCGAATACCGGTTATTATGTGCCGTCCCAACATTGTCATTGTGTTTGACGAATTGGACAAAGTAGAACCGGGTGATCCCAACTCGGAAAAAGAAAACTCACAAACAAAAGCATCACTCTTTTCTATTGGTGCGGCGCGCGAAAGACAAACCGAAATTTTGAGAATCCTGTCTAATATGAAGTATTTTCTTTCTACCGCTAAAGCAAAATTCATCTTTATTGCCGGTCGCGAAATGTATGATATTCATTTAGCGGATGTATCGGAAAGAAACAATTATATCGGCAGTATTTTTAACGTTGTTATCCTTGTACCAAGCTTCCTTACTGACCATCATACGGGCAAAAAAACATTGCCTCAAGAATCGAGTATAGCGTCATTGCCGGAAGAATTTGTTTGCCGCAGGCTTATTCCTGATGATTATCCGGTAGAATCTTATAATTTGAAAAGTTATCGGGATTATTTGAAAAGAGAAAAATTGTGTAATGATACACAACATGAAGAAGAAATAGAAAAAATAATCGCCGTATTACAGCAATTTATTATATATCTTGCCCATGTAAGCAAAGGCGCGCCAAAAAAAATGATACAACTCTTTGAGTCATTCGTTGATATTCGTACTGAAAGAGATGATAAAAAAAATACATTATTAGTCCAATGCTATCACAATTCACGGCACTTTTTGTCTTTCAACTACTATAAACAATATACGTTGGGTATTATCGCATACCTGATAACGCCGATTTTTTACCGTCTCGCTGAAAGTAATATTAAAGAGCATAGCGACAAACTACTGGTGTCATCCTTGCGATTTGTTGATTTTCTGTTCAAATTTCACAAGTATTCTTTTACGTGGAAAATTCTGGATATTTCACCCGAAATGCTGGAGGTAGACCGCGCGCCGGAACTGAAATCGGTTGCCGTAGAATTGCTCAATTATTTGACGCAGATACATATCAGTAAGTCGAATTTCAGTCTCTACGAGTACAAATTTGACAGTTGGATTGCCAATGAAATTTTTACTATGACAAAGACCGACGATGTTTTTTCGGCTTTGTTCAGCTTCTCGCTTGATGAGATGCTGCCGTTAAAGAACTATTATCAAGACCTCTTGGAAAATACAGAAAAAGAATATCAAGATGACAAAACTTCAGTCAAATATATCGACGCTGTTTCTTCATTGCAAATAGTACTGGGCGATTTATGTTACTACAATGATGAGCTTGAAAAAGCGGCTGTATACTACAAAAACGCCGTGGAAATGCTTCGTGAAAATAAATACAATGATGAAATAAGGAATCACGAGCGGCTCTACTTATATGTACGCAATAAACTAAAATTGGGGATGATTCATGAAAAAAGGAAGCAATATGACTTTGCCTATCTGACTTATGATGACCTTTGTAAACAGATTATTCAGGGACGAAATATTAAAAGCGATTTCATATTTAAGAAAAAGACATTCGAGGGATTAAAAATGCTCTACTTACCTTTTATTGCAAAACTACAAATACACGAAAAAAGTCATGTTGGCGGAATTACCCCTAAACATCTGGAACAATTGGAGAGTGAATTTAAATATATGACTTCCCGTGTTATAGATCACGAAGAGGTAGCACTCCTTGAAGCTGAATTTTATTCGCGGACGGCGGATATTTTGTATTACAAAAACGCGGATTTATATGAATTAAAATGCACAAAAAATAAAGGAGAATATATTAAAAATTGTTCTTGTACTGCTTGTAACTATTATCTTAAAGCTCTTTCAACTTTATTAGGTAAACCAGAGTTAAATAAACTGGAAGATAAAAATACAATAGTAAAATTACTGTATACAACTGCTAAACGAATCAAGAACAACTACAATATGAAATACTGTACGGTATTAGCGAGAATAATTTCCGATTGGGGTAATGTGTTTTTTTCTTGTGATAAAAAAAATGAAAAAGACGATAATATCTGCAATACAAAAGACAGTAGTAAACAAAAATTTGATATGTTAGAAACTATTTTAGAAATGTATAATAACTGTGTAGAGTCTGAAGCGAATTCTGAAAATGATAAGCATTTTTTTTCATATGTATTTAAGTATTTTACAAAAAATAATTATCAAAATATTATAATCGCTTTTGTAATGTATTCAATATCATCGAATGCATACCGGAAAGCAAACCTATATAAACGTTCTGCTTACCAGATATACAAAATGCTCTGTTTATTCAAATATTACGGAATTAATGAAAGTAATAAATTAAAATACTATATTAAACAATTAAGCAAACAAGCCATACATTATTTATGGTATGCCAATGAAGATTTGAATCTGTTTGGATTAAATAAACGTAAGAAAGATTTTAACAAGAATTCGATTGATAAAAGAATACATTTGCAAAATCTTTTAATAGATAGTGAAATTACCAAAATACTGATTTTAGTAAAAGAATTGGAATTAGAAACAAACACTCCCCAAGATTTGAAAAAATATTTCGATATGCGCATCACATCACCATATAAAATAAATTACAGTATTGGAGCACGTATTTATCAATTACGATTGAAATCTATTATCAATTATGAAACATATCAATTGCTTCTTGAAAAAGCAGAAATACCGGAAGGCAGAGAAAAAATATTTACTTTGAAAAATGAATATTATAAAAAAATGGTGGTAAACAAATATTGTAAAGAGACAATAAAATATATTTTCGGAGAATCTTTTGACATTAAGATGATTTTGGAAAGCCTTTTTGCCGAATCAATTTATTGTTTGATAGATATTGCCCAACTGTCAGAAACAATGGATGAAACGTATGTTTTCCCCCATAGCTTTTTGGGTTCAGTACATGAACACCTTTCTTTTTGGATAAGGCAATATGAAGAGTATGAAAAATATAAAGAGAAGGACTCAAAAATAGACGAGTATTTAAAACAATATCTTGATGAAGAATGGAGAGAGCAGCTATCCGGTTATCGTGAAAACCAGCGGGCGTTGTCACATTATTACAAATGCTTGGAAATGCACTATGAAGGCAGATCTTATCATAATATGATAGACACCATGATCTACCTCAGAGACGATTTCAATGATCGTGTGGATCATTTTAACATCGCGGAAGAAAGACACCTTATAGTGAATGGGAAAATTAAGGATAATATCAATGCGATAAAAGATATTTATAAGGATTCCAAACTATACGATGTGGATAATTATTTTGGTTCTTCGTAGGTCATGCCGGGTGTCAGATACCATTTTTTACACCATTAACACGAAGTGTTAACGAATATTCCCTTTACGAGACTGGTTAGGTATTTTCAACGCGCCTGAATTTAGCCCATCCATAACATAGTCAGCTATATAGCGGCTATACCGGACATTCGTCTGTAACTCGGCAACTTTGGACGCAGGAAGGCAGATTCCTATCATTACCTTTTTATCTTTAACCTTTGGGCGGCCATTGCGGTTTATATGCTCCTTAAATGCCGCAAAACCACGCGCAACTACAGGACCGGGTTTGAATGGAAGACTCTCAGCCTCCGGTGCGGCTTTGGCACGGGCTATAATGGCCTTGCGAGACTTCACTGTTTCGGCACGCATTTCGGTTTTAGTCATTTTAATCAACTTGTTCATAGTTTTTCTCCCAGTCTTTTTTGTTTGCTTTGTAAATCGTGATAAGGTGTATAAGCTCCTTACGCGGCGTGAAACACAAACAAAGCCTCATTCCATCCGCTATACCAAAGGCTAAATAGCGTTTCTCGCCATAATCCTTTCGGTTGTCAGGGCGTATCACAACGTTTGGATCAGCAAAAATCTTGGGCGCAAACTCCACAAAGTCAAGGCCGCGCTTTTCGATGTTCTCCTGTCGCTTCCCGGCATACCACGAATATTCTTTGTTCTTCTGATTTGCCACCTTGTTATGATATAATGAAAACAATAAAAAATCAAGTAAAAATGTGAAATCTTCTCAATATTTCCTCAACACCTCAAGCACCGGGTAATTTATCCGTTCGCTGTTGTTGTACTGCGGAAGGTTTTCATGCAGTTTCTCTCCGGTTGAAATTATGCCAAAGTCGAGGTTTTTGTAGTTCCAGTATGAAAAACCAATCTCCATTTCCTTGAGGACTGAAAGCAGGTCGTCATACCAGCGCAGTTGTGATTGAAGTTCAACAGGCGTATAAACGCCGAACTCGTTGCAGATTATCCGCGCGTTGTACTTCTTCCTGAATGTGTTGACCGGCTCAAATTCCTTCACCAACCGCTGTCGGTCCCAGATGCCGGCCGACATTGTTAAGCCGTACTTGCGGACAAAACCGGGGCCGTAATCGCCCGGATACGGCCTTACGGTCTTAATTTCTGGATTGCCAATCCACGGCGCGTTCTGGTGGGTGAACAGCAGCGGCTCATAAAAATGCACGCAGTAGATCATATTGTCGTCGTCAAAGGGCGTGAGGCTGTCAAACGTGCTCGGCCAGTTCCACATATTGGAGCCGGTGATTATCGTTGACCGGGGAGCGTGGCGGCGTATTGCGCGGCAAAGCCTGTCCTTCACTTTGTTCCAAACCTCGGCGGTGGGGGCGACCGGCTCATTAAGCGTTTCAAAGAGAACAAAATCATTATGCGCGTAACGCTCGGCAAGATAGGCCCAGATTTTCTCGGTTTTTTTGATATAGGTGTCATCATCGGAGAAAAGTTTTTGAACGGGACTCTTCGTGGCTTCCGAAAAATCGTGTCCCGGACACTCATGAAGGTCCACTATCAGTTTAAGGCCGTTCTGCCGCGCATACTCTACGGCGCGGTCAAGATTAACCAGCCTGTTTTCGACAGGTTTTTCTTCTTCGGTGAAAAACAGGTAGGAGTCAACGGGAACCCGCGCATGATCAAAACCCCAGTTTTTTACATGGGCAAAGTCCCCGGCGCCGATGAAAGTCTCCATGTGCCGGTCTATTCCCGGAAATTTATCAGGGTCTTTTTCCTGTATCGCGTCTATCTGGCTGAGCCAGCCGCCCATATTTATTCCGCGTATGCGAGACATATCATTTTCCCCCTGTTATGAGTATACTCTGCATTATGAATCGAATCCATATCAATCAAATGGGCTATAGAACAAACGACCCCAAGAGAGCCGTTATACCCATGAATACTCCCCATGATGATGCCGGGAAAGATTTCAGCATTGTCCGCGTATCGGACGAAGCGCCTGTCTACAGCGGAACGGCAGGCGAACCTGTTTCAGATTCCGGGTCGCGGGATACGGTACGCATAGCCGATTTTTCCGGTTTTACCGCGGCGGGGGAATATATTGTCTGCTCAGGCGCGTTGCGTTCCTTTCCGTTTATAATCGGCGATAATCCCTATGCGGGCTTGCGCGCCGCTTTGCTGGAAATGTTTCATTATCAAAAATGCGGCGTTGACCTTGAGTGCGGGTTGTGGTCTCATCCCGCATGTCATATAACGCCCGCGGTGATTTACGGAACAGACAAAAAGAAAGATGTTTCAGGCGGCTGGCATGATGCGGGCGATTACGGACGCTACATTGTTCCCGCCGCCAAAACGATCGCTGATTTACTGTGGGCGTATAAATTCTCCGCCAATCCTGACGCGCGGCTGTTGGATACGGTGTGGTTTGAAATTGAATGGATGCTGAAGATGCAGGATGAGGAATCAGGCGGTGTTTACCACAAGGTAAGCTGCGAAAAATTTAACGCGTTGGATGAAATGCCGCATGATGAGCATGGCGAACTGTTTTTGTCGCCCATTTCGGTAACGGCGACCGCCGACTTTGCCGCCTCTATGGCGCTTGCGTCGCGTTTTTATCCCGATCATAAAGATACCTTGCTCAACGCGGCATGGCGCGCGTGGAACTGGTGCCTCGCGCACCCCGACGCGGAGGGTTTTATCAATCCTCCCGGCATAAACACCGGCGCTTACGGCGACGACGACAGCAGGGACGAACGCTTTTGGGCGGCGTGCGCGTTATTTGCCGCGACCGGGGATGAAACCTGCCACGCTTATATTAAAACACACGGGCTTTACGCCGAGGAATGCCGCACCGATATTTTATTTCCTTTCGGCCTGGGTTGGGGTAATGTAGAAGCATACGGGTTTATAGAGTATCTTTTACACACTGAAGGTAAAACAGATGACAACGTAACACGGCAGATGAAAGATAAACTTATTCGCTGTTGTGAAATTATTATGAAACTGTATAAAGATAATCCCTACGGCGTTTCGTTAGGTGATGTTTACCGGTGGGGAAGCAATATGGTAACGGCCAACAACGCCATGATGCTGATATTGGGCAGTCGTTTTACCGCCGACAGCCAGACATATACCGAAGCCGCTCTGGAACACTTTCATTATCTATTGGGCAGAAACCCGCTTTCGCAGAGTTACATTACCGGCTTTGGTTCCCAGTCCCCCCACAACCCGCATCACCGCCCTTCGGTGGCAAAAGGCAGCGCGGTTCCCGGCATGGTTGTCGGAGGCCCCTGCATGAATGTCAACAGAGACCCCGGTATCAACGCCCATTGCGCCGACGCTCCGCCGGCAAAACGTTATGTCGATCATAAAGACAGTTTTGCCTCGAATGAGATTGCTATTTATTGGAATTCACCGGTGTATTTTGTTATGGCGGCTTTGGGGTTGTAATATTTTCGGAAGAATTCACACCAAGATCACGGAGGAAGAGAAGAACACAAAGGGGAAAAAGGGGTTATTGTACGTTATCTTACTTTCTTTGTGATCTTTGGACCTTGGTGATCTTGGTGTGAAATCTTCTGAATAAAATTAAAGATCAAATGTGTTACCAGTTCAAGTATTATATCTTTTTAAGAAATCTGCGGGAGTTATTGCCGGAACAGGGGATTTAACAAAATCACTGGTGTTTCTGGTAATTATATAACTGGCTCCTTCCCGTGAGGCTGTTGCTGCTATAACTGCGTCTTCAAAATCAGAGAAATTCAGTTTTATGGCTTCTTGTATATCAACTGCTTTGGTATCTACAAAGGTAACAACTTTGAGTATATCCATTATAAAGGAAAGGGCTTGTCTGGAATCTTTACAATTCTTGCGGGTTATATAATAAATGTCGGTAACAGAACTTGCTCCGATAATCGCCTCAAATTCTCTCACCGCACTTTTCAGAAAAACCTGATAAGAATCAGAAAAATATGGTTCTCTTTTTTCAACAATGTCAAGCATAACATTGGTATCCAGCACAACCTTCATTGCCGTGCCAGCCTTTCGTTTCTGATTTCTTCAAGCGTCATGGCATTTTTAGAAGCAATCCCAACCAATCGTTCTGCTGCCGCAATTCTTTCCTGAATATCTGGTTCCTTAATACTTTGACTGACTTGATTTCTCATCAAAATAACTCTAATATCAGTTGAGTAGTCTTCTCTATATTCAATAGGTATTTCGATAATGCCATTATGTGCAAAAGTACCAAATTCAACGGCTTCCATAACAGTCCTCCTGAAAATTTTAGATGATTCTCATTATACCCGCAAAAGAGGTTTATGAACAGTATTTCTTCTTTGTACCTTTGTGATCTTAGTGTGAATTCTTCCGGATAAAATCAAGGATCAAAAAGCGTCTCTAACGGAACTCTCACCAGACTGACATAATGACCCGGGTAGCGGGACTTAAACGCGTTAAATGAAGTTTCGGCGGCGCTTTCAAAAACGGCGACCTGGAAGATGCCGTACTCGTTGAAGTAAGGAATCAGCGCCGCGACATGGAAATACTGGCGCATCCGGGGCGTTCCGCGGGGATTGTCTTCGGTTGTGGGGGGGCCTATTTCGTTGTTGACCGCGGCAAGATAGAACTTGTTCGGCTCGTCAACGGCGAGGGTGTAGAGCAGGGGCAGCAGACCTTCAATGCCGTATCCCGCGTTGTCCAAAAAGCCGGGGTATGAATCGGTTTCCGAACCGGAACGGCTGCGTATAATCACCTGGGAAAACGGTTCCCGGCGCACTTCAATTTCATGCAGACTGCCAAAGGCGGGTGAGTACAGTGTCGTTCCAACCTGCGCGGCAAGGTTCCTGATCCAGTCAAGACCAAAAAAAGGATCGCGTTGTTTTTCCCATAAGTCGGTATACGATGAACCGCGTTTCCCATAGGGCGCTTTTAACGGGGGGATTGCCAGACGCTCCCCGGTGATGGGCCTGAGAATGCCGTCAATCAGCCATTTGGTGAAACCGGAACAGTTAAGTCCCGGCTGGCCCTGCTGGTCAAGGCCGGTGTTGATATACACATAACGCCCTGTCTCATCAATGGCGCCGTCATCGGCAAATCGCAATTCCGGCAGCCGTTCCCGAATTTTCGCTATAAAGAGCCGCTGGTCGCGGTAGTTCGCCGGATCAAAATCAAAATACCTGCGGGGGAATTTGTTCCCGGCAAGGTTTAACGCTTCGCTTAACTGCATGGTATACAGCCGTTCCAGCGGCACCGGCAGGGGCAGGGAACGGACGATATAGGCGTCGTACAGCACTACGTCCATCAGGCACTTGTCGGCGGCGAAAGGCCGGAATTGAACGTAGGTATGGTAATCGCTGCGGAGGAATATGCGGATTCTGGCCGCGGCTCCGGTATCTTTCCGGCGGGTCAGTATCCAGGAACCCTGCGCCCAGCCGGGGAAATGCCCTGAATTGCTGTTCAATTCACGGGCAAAAATCACCATAAACTCGCTTTGCCCCGTCTCGGTCCGCAATTCGACCCTGCCGCCTGAATCCAGGTTGTACAGGACGCGGGGTTTAGCCAGCACTTTGCCGGGGATTTCGGTCAGCCAGGAATCTCTGACGCTGGTTCTCAGCGCTGAATCATCGCTAATTTTTCCGATGCCGACATCCATGCCCGACGCCGGATACACCGCCAGGCCTAAAATCAGGCAAAAAGCGAGAAAAACCGGTTTTTGGACAATGCGAGAACACATACCTTCTTTCATTATCGGTGATTTTCATATATAATTGTAGAGGAGGAGCATTGACCATGAAACTTTATAGCCGGGCGCAGGTGGTATTTATATCAATTGTAAGCTGCCTGATTGTGGTGCTTTTTATGGTGGGCGTGGGGCTGCCCTCTCTGCTGTCAAGAAAACAGGGGAACCGACAAAATATGCAGGAGACCACCCGGGACACGGATATGGCGGTCCTGACGGCGGCCTTGCCGGATTCTGTGCCGTCGGTTTTATCCGATACATTGGCTTTTGAGTCGCAGGCCATACAATCGGGGATTCCCTATACCGAAGACGAGCGTGAAAATATTTCCGTCTACGAAAGACTAAATACGGCGGTGGTCAATATTACCACCGAAACTATGGCAATCAACTGGTTCCTTGAGCCGGTTCTCCAGGAGGGCGGCTCCGGTTCCGGTTCCATTATTGATACCCGCGGCTATGTATTAACCAGTAACCACGTTATACAAAACGCGCATAAGGTATTCATCAACCTCGCCGACGGCAGCCAGTTTGAGGGAACCGTTGTGGGCATTGATCCGGAAAACGACATAGCCGTTGTTAAATTCGATCCCCCCCGCGGCATGGAACTGCGGACGGTTCCTTACGGTGATTCCAGCAGGCTGAAGGTAGGGCAGAAAGTGCTGGCTATCGGGAATCCCTTTGCCCTTGAGCGGACCCTTACCGTCGGCATTGTTTCCGGTTTGGGCAGGCCGATTCAAATTAACCGCCAGCATGTCGTCCGCGATATGATTCAAACCGACGCTTCGATTAACCCCGGCAATTCAGGCGGCCCCCTTCTGGACACTCAGGGCCGGATGATAGGCATTAACACGATTATCATTTCCCCGTCCGGCGGTTCAGTCGGAGTCGGCTTTGCCATTCCGGTAAATACCGCCAAACGGGTGGTCAATGAGCTGATCCAGTACGGCAAAGTCCGGCGGGGCTGGATTGACGCGACCATGGTGCAGCTTTTTCCCGCCCTGGTTCGTTACGCGGAATTTCCGGTCAGTTCCGGCCTGCTGGTTTCCCGCACCCGCAAGGGAGGGCTTGCCGACAAGGCCGGTCTGCGCCAGGGTTCCGATTCGGTACGGTACGGCCGCAGCATTATCTATCTGGGCGGCGACATTATTACCGCGGTTAACGGCGTAAATATCAATAGCCTGTCCGATCTGTATTCTGCCCTTGAGCACAGCAAGCCCGGCGACATGGTAAAACTTGACATTATCCGGGGCAGCAGCCCGATGAAACTGGAAATACAGCTTGCCGACCGTGAAGAGGTATTAAATCAATAATGGGACTCAACGACACGCCTTCCTCTAACCGCGTTCACATCGGCTTTTTTGGCCGGCGTAACGCGGGAAAATCAAGCCTGGTAAACGCCGTCACCGGTCAGGATTTGGCGCTGGTTTCCGAAGTCAAGGGAACCACCACCGATCCGGTATACAAAGCGATGGAACTGCTGCCCCTCGGCCCGGTTATGATCATCGACACCCCCGGCATCGATGACGAGGGTACGCTGGGGGAACTGCGGGTAAGCCGCGCCCGGCGCGTCCTCAACAAAACCGATGTCGCCGTGCTGGTGCTTGATTCGGACAATTCAGTTGACAACGCGCTGTATCCTCCCGAAGAAGAACTCATCGCGATTTTCAAGGAAAAAAAAATCCCCTTTATTATCGCGCATAATAAATGTGATATACATACCGGCGGCCCTGTGCCGGAAGCCTTACCCGTCAGCGCACAAACCGGCCACAACATCAATTTACTGAAAGAAAAAATCGCCGCCCTTGCCCTTACCGGGGAACCCGAGAAGCGGCTGGTCGCCGATCTTATTCACCCGTTGGATTTTGTAATCCTGGTCATCCCCATTGACAAAGCCGCTCCCAAAGGGCGGCTGATCCTTCCCCAGCAACAAGTGATCCGCGACATACTGGAAGCGGGCGCTATTGCCGTCTCCGTCCGGGATTTTGAACTGAAAGACACCTTGGCGCGTTTGGGAACAAAGCCCGCCCTGGTAATAACCGACAGCCAGGCTTTCGCGCATGTTTCCGCCGAAACGCCGGCGGACATCCCCCTTACTTCGTTTTCAATTTTATTTGCCCGTTTCAAAGGCTGGCTGGACACCGCCGTGCGGGGCGTAGCCGCGCTGGATACCCTGCGCGACGGCGACAAAATCCTGATTTGCGAGGGCTGCACCCACCACCGCCAATGCGACGACATCGGCACGGTAAAACTCCCCCGCTGGATACGGGACCACACCGGCAAGGAACCTGAATTCTGCTTCCGCTCCGGCGGCGACTTCCCCGAAGATCTTTCCCCGTACAAAATGGTCATCCACTGCGGGGCCTGTATGCTCAACGAGCGCGAAATGCAGTACCGCCGCCGCTGTTCCGAGGATCAAAACATTCCCTTTACCAATTACGGCACCACCATCGCCCACATTCAGGGTATACTTCAGAGAAGCATTGCGATGTTATAAAGAGAAGAATTAACCACGGAGGACACGGAGTTACACGGAGGTTTAAGATATTAATATCTTAATTCTTCTTCCTCCGTGAAACTCCGTGTCCTCCGTGGTGAAATTTCTTCAAATGTTACAGAGACCAGGAGAAGCAGAGTCATGAAAAAATTCGCGTTATTTACCGGCATATTTTTGTTTGCCGCCAACTTCTGCTTTGCCGCCGACCTTGCCGAAGGGTTCTGGATCAGCGTGGATGACAAAAGCGGCAAGGTAACCGCCGGTTGGGAAATTTACGCCGACGGGGGTACACTCTACGGAAAGATTCTTTCGGTAGCGGATTATCCCCAGGACGCGAGAGCCGTTAAATGCAAGGACAGTTACCGGGGCTTCCCCCTGCCGGGAAAAGTCAGCGAAATGCCCGTTGTCGGAACACCCTGGATTTTTGGTTTGAGCCGGGACAAACCGGGCGTCTGGATCGGCGGACAGGTCATTGATCCCGAAACCGGCGGCATATATAAATGCCGCATAACCTATCATCCTAAAACCGATACTCTGGAAATGCGGGGCGAGATAGGTTTGGGTATAGGCCGCAGCCAGTTCTGGCGCAAATGCAGCCGTGAAGAAGCTGCGGCTTTACGATAACGGCGGCAGGCGCTTTTAAGTTTTACATACTATTTTCTCAAATTTATTTTTAATAATATACAGTACAGAAACCAATAAAACAGTCATTACCGTCGGGATAAATATTTCATACTTATTAAACAGCCAGTTGCCGGCTATGCCGATAAATACCATGATTAAATTACTGTTATTTACGGATTTATCGCTCTTTGGTTTCTTCATAAAAAATTCAAGAAAAACCAGGACAAATATCGGTACGAATACCATTGCAATAGTTAACAGAAAATTTTCCAGAAATGCTTCAAAACGATCAACCGGGAAAAATACGGAAACAACCAACGCGAACAGTCCGATTACCATAATCGGGATTCGAATATTCTTCACTTTTATCCATTGTGTCGATGAAACTG
>Ga0268262_10002024_pt1 | contig 23934 bp, 16 predicted proteins | sample TergutNc150P3_FD_190354 | JGI IMG/M metagenome (GOLD analysis project Ga0268262, IMG submission 190354) | Nasutitermes corniger P3 segment gut microbial community from laboratory colony in Florida, USA - Nc150 P3 (SPAdes) (version 2) | ecosystem: Host-associated > Arthropoda: Insects >...
GACGATGCACAGGGAACGGCGTGCGTTACGCTGGCGGGGATTATCAATGCGTTGAAACTTGCAGGGAAAAAGATGTCGGACATCAAAGTTGTGCTTTTTGGTGCGGGGGCTGCCAATACTGCCGTTGCCCGATTGATGATTGCGGACGGGGCAGACCCGAAAAAAATTATCCTTTTCGATGTCCATTCCAGCCTGCACCGCAACAATGAAATGTATAAAAACGACCCGCGTTATTATCGTCAGTGGGAGTTGTGCCAAATCACCAATCCAGACTGTGTTACCGATGTGGAAACGGCTTTTAATCAGGCTGATGTCTTGGTGGCATTGTCCAAACCCGGACCCGATACCATTAAAAAAGAATGGATTTCCAAAATGGCGGACAAAGCGATTGTCTTTGTCTGTTCCAATCCCGTACCCGAGATTTACCCCTACGCAGCCAAAGAAGCAGGGGCGTATATTGTGGCGACGGGTCGGGGCGATTTTCCCAATCAGGTAAACAATTCGGTATGTTTTCCCTCGATATTGAAAGGGGCGTTGCTGGTTCATGCCCGCAAAATTTCGGACGGAATGGCGATTGCAGCGGCTCATGCCATTGCACAGTTTGCCCAAAACAGAGGCATTTCCACCGAGGATATTATTCCTAAAATGACTGAAAGCGAGTTGTTTCCCATGGTAGCGGCGGAAGTTGCGGTAAAAGCCGTAGAAGAGGGACTTGCACGGATTACGCTTTCCCGTGAACAAGCGTATAATCAGGCAAAACAAGATATTGACATGACGCATGCCATGATGCAATCACTTATGGATAATGATTTTATAAAATGTTCAGACCTTGATTTGGTGCAGAAAATATTGGAAGAGGCGATTGCGGAAATCAACGCGGAATGATTGAGAGTTATTGAAATATAAGGTAAAGATACTTTTTTTTGAGTTTTTCTCAATTTAAAATGCTATCTTTGCATTTACGTTAAAATTTAGACGAATGATAAGAAATCACAACAAAATAGCCATAGTTTACAAGGATTTATCGTATTCTTATGCACAGCTGTTGCAATATGCGGCTTGTTACGGAAAATATTTTTCTCAAAAGGAAAATCTACAGAAAGTATTGATTTTTGCGGAGAACTGTCCCGAATATTACTTTGCTTTTTACGGCACAGTCCGCAGTCAGGCGGTGGTTATTCCCGTAGATGTGCATTCAACGGCAAGCGAATTGGCGTACATTTTGGCAGATTGCCAGCCCGATTTCATTTTCATTTCCCCCGAAAAAAGGGAATTGGTTGAAAAAGCCCGCCAACAGGCAAAATCGGATACGAAAATAGTCAGTGCGGACGATATAGATATTTCGCAGGCAGATAAAACGGAAGCAACCGAGATTGTGGTATCCGAAGATGATGAACGAACCGCCGTAATTATCTATACATCAGGCACAACGGGTTCACCCAAAGGGGTGATGTTATCTTATAAAAATCTCTTTTTTATGATAAATGCCGTTTCAAAAGATTTCCCCATTTACCTACCCGAACGCAATGTAATGGTCTTATTGCCTCTGCATCACTCATTTCCGCTTTTGGGGACGATGATAATGCCGATGAAAGTAGGTTGCAGCGTTTATATCACCGAAGGGCTGAACGCAGAAAGCATTTTGAAAACATTAAACGAAGGGAAAATAGGTCTAATTATCGGAGTACCAAGATTATACGAAACGCTATCAAAAGGCATTATGACAAAAATAAATGCCAAACTGATAACCCGAATTATCTATAAATTTGCAAAATGGATAAGTAGCGAAACCTTGTCAAAAATTATATTTCGGTCTGTGCATCAGAAGTTTGGCGGACATATTAAATATCTGGTCTGCGGAGGAGCTGCCCTGCCGATGGAAATTGCCAAAATATTCAAAACGCTGGGATTTTTTATCTTGGAGGGTTACGGCATGACCGAAACTTCACCCATGATAAGTTTCACCCACCCGGGAAACTGGAAACTCGGCTATGCAGGTTATCCGCTAAAAAACACGGAAATCAAATTTGAACCTGCGGGCGAGGGAGAAATCTGCGTACGCGGCGACAACGTGATGCAAGGTTATTACAACCGTCCACAAGAAACGGCTGCCATCATCAAAGACGGTTGGCTGCATACGGGAGACATCGGTTTTATGGACAAAAACGGCGTGAAAATCACGGGACGGATAAAGGAAATTTTGGTTACGTCCAACGGCAAAAACATCAATCCCGAAGAAATTGAACAGGAGGCGATGCAACATACAAAATACATTCGCGAAATAGGCGTATTCATGCAGGACGGGGTAATGCAGGCGATTGTCGTTCCCGAAATGAAAGAGTTGCGGCAATCTTCAAACAGCAATATTTCGGAAATTATCCGCCAAGATATTGACAATTTTAACAAGGAAACTGCTGTTTACAGGCGGATTAAACGCATTCACATTTCATCGGAGGAACTGCCGAAAACGCGTTTGGGCAAAATTCAGCGTTTTTGCCTGCCCTCGCTGATGGAACAGGCGAAAGTGAAAGTAAAAGAGGATGATACGCATCGAAGCAAGGTATATCAACTTTTAAAAACATTCATTGCATCTGAAATCGGCGAAACGCCTGCTGCCAACGACCATTTTGAAATAGACCTCGCCATGGATTCGCTTAGCCGTGTGGCATTGCTCAATTATGTTGAAATCAGTTTCGGCGTGATTATCAAGGAGGAACAGTTGGATTTTTTGAATACATTGGAGAAATTGACAGAATATGTAGAGCAAAATTCGCCCGAAATTTTGGCACACAAAGAAATTTCATGGAAGGAAATTTTGTCCAGCAAGATGCCCGCCATAAAAATACCGCGTCCGGGCATTATCCATTTTACCACGGATACGCTTTCAAAAATCAGTTTCCGCCTCGCTTATCGTTTTCGCGGGAAAGGGGAGGAGAACATTCCCAAAACGCCCTGCATCATTGCTGCCAACCACCGCAGCGGACTGGACGGCTTGATTATCACCGCTTTTCTCAAACATAAAACCGCTCGAAACACCTTTTTCTTTGCCAAGGAAAAACATTGGCGGACGCGTTTTGCCCGTTTTATCGCAGGAAAAAACAATGTGTTGCTGGTGGATATAAACAGCAATGTAAAGGAGTCCCTGCAACAGATTTCGTATGTGTTGCAACGGGGGAAAAATGTGATTATTTTTCCTGAAGGCACGCGGTCGCGCAATGACGAAATGAAACCGTTCAAGAATGCGTTTGCGATTTTGAGTACGGAATTGAATGTTCCCGTTGTGCCTGTGGTGATTAGAGGGTCGGACAAAGCCGTTTTCCGCCCGATGAAACTGCCGCGTTTGTTTACGAGCATTCGCGTTGAGTTTCTGCAACCCGTTTATCCGCAACCTGAACAAACTGCTGAAAATCTGCGGGATTGTGTGGAGCAGCGGATAAAGGAGGCGTTGAATAATTGATTTTTTTTACATAAATAGGGAAAATAAAAAGAGATTGAAAATTAATCTTGAAAATATTACTTCAAATGCTATCTTTGCAAATCGTATAAAAAACAATTTTCACAAATAAAAAATCACAGTAAATTGATAGAAATCGCCCCCATAATAGAACGCGAAACCGCTAATTCCCCCTTACTGATTGCGGGACCTTGCAGTGCGGAAAGCAAAGAACAACTTTTCAAAACGGCAAAGTTGCTGGCAGAGACAAAGTTAATCAAACTGTTTCGCTGCGGCGTGTGGAAACCGCGTTCTTCCCCCCACAGTTTTCAGGGTTTGGGCGAATGCGCGCTGGCATGGTTGAAGGAAATTGAGGCGGAATACGGGCTCACACCCTGCATCGAAGTTGCTATGCCTCAACATGTTGAGAAGGCATATCAGGCGGGAATTACGCACTACTGGCTGGGGACGCGGACAAGCGTAAATCCTTTTGCCGTGCAGGAACTGGCAACCGCCTGCAAAGGTTTGGACATTGCCATGCTGATAAAAAACCCCGTTTCGCCCGATTTGCAATTATGGTACGGCAATTTTGAACGTTTTGCCAAGGTCGGCATCAAACGGCTGGCGGGTGTTTATCGTGGATTTTCAACGGGGAAACACCAACTGTACCGCTACGACCCGATGTGGCATTTGTTGATAGAATTCAAGCAGTTGCATCGGGAAATACCGCTCTTTTGCGACCCGAGCCACATCGCGGGAAAACGGCAATATGTACACGAAATCGCACAAAAAGCCCTCTTCCTCAATGTGGACGGTTTGATGATTGAAACGCATGTAAATCCGTCCCTTGCGTTGAGCGACAAAATGCAGCAATTGGCAATTCCAGACTTCGAGCAGTTAATCCGCAAACTGATTGTCCCCACGCAAAAGCAGGTAAGCAGTTCAATCCTTGAAAAACAGCGGGAAGATATGGATATTATTGATAATCAGATTTTTGAATTGCTGTCCCAACGCTTTGAAATCAGTAAGCAGATAGCCCTTTTTAAGAAAGAAAACAACATTCCCATTCTGCAAATTGACCGTTGGGATGCGGTTTGCGAAAAACGGCTGGCACAGGCTCGGGAATTGGGCATGGATGCGGATTTTGTGCAGAATTTTTTGAAACTTCTGCATGATGCGTCTATTAAAAGGCAGGAAAAAATAATTAAATGAACACTTTTTTCAATAGTTCATTTAAAAATTGTATCTTTGCAAATTCGACATTTTTACAAATATGAACGTCATACTATTTGATAATGAGCATAGAATAAATTTGCTCCCGCTCACATTTACGCGTCCGCAGGCGGATATACGCGTGGGCATTCTGACGATACGTCAAAAGTGGGAAAAATGGTTGGACTGTACCGCGTCCACCATTACGCAAGCCTATCTTACGCAGAAATTTCCTGCGGTGGCAACAGAACGCAACCTCTTGATTGCAGGTTCGGTCTGTCCAACGGCGGAACTGGTGCAGGCGGTGAAAGCATTGCAAATCGGGCAAAGTCTGGTAAAAGATAATTACGTCATCGCCCATTGCGTTGAAGATGTATCGTTTACGGCTTTTTCCTGTTGCGATGAAAAAATTGCTTTCGACGGAGAATTTACAACCATAGATTTTGTGTGGGATATTTTTTCCAAAAATGAAACAGAACTGTATGCTGATTTTGAATTGCTTACAAAAGGCAGGCAGTCGCAACCTTTGAGCAGTACCAATACAGTTTTTGCTCCCGAAAATGTGTTTTTGGAAGAGGGTGCAACGGTGGAATGTGCGATAATCAATGCCAAAAATGCCAGAGTGTACATCGGCAAAGATGCGGAAATTATGGAGGGTGCTATTTTGCGGGGAAGCCTTGCGCTTTGCGAGCATTCGCAGGTGAAAATGGGTGCGAAAATATACGGAGCGACAACCATTGGTCCTTATTCCAAAGTGGGCGGCGAGTTGAACAATGTGGTGATATTCGGCTATTCCAACAAGGCGCATGACGGTTTTTTGGGCAATTCGGTTGTGGGCGAATGGTGCAATCTCGGTGCGGATACCAACACCTCCAATCTGAAAAATAATTACGATATTGTGCGTCTGTGGAATTACAAAAGCAAAAGTTTTGTTCGTACGGGACTGCAATTCTGCGGTTTAATCATGGGCGACCATTCCAAAAGCGGCATCAATGTGATGTTCAATACGGGGACGGTGGTCGGCGTATCGGCAAATGTGTTTGGGGCTGGGTATCAGCGCAATTTCTTTCCCTCTTTCCACTGGGGTGGCGGCACAACGCCCATACAGGATTTTAAACTTGATGCTGCTATCGACATCGCAAAACGCGTCTATGAACGTAGAAATAAAGAATTTACCGATTTGGACGTGCAGATTTTCTATTCCGTACACAATTTAACGGAAGAGTTTAGGCAGATAGATTATAATTTGATAGAGGATTAGTTTTGAGTTTATAAAGTTTGAAAGTTCATAAAGTTTATAAAGTTCATAAAGTGATACAAAATAATTTTCAACTTTCAATTTTCGGTATTGTTAATTTTGTATAGTTTTTTGTTATTTTCTGGATTGCTTCGTCGTTTCACTCCTCGCAATGACGTTGTAGTACAGATGGTTACGTCATTGCGACTGCGAGGAATGAAGCAGGAAGCAATCCAGAAAATAAATAAAACGATGTTTGCTATACTAAATTAACAATACCAAAACTTTTATATTCAAATTGATATTTAGAATATAAAACAAGAAAAACGGTCTGAATTTCAGACCGTTTTTTTATTATAAACCTAAATAAAATGCTTGAATTATTTTTTTCCAAAAGTTCTTCTTCCGAATTCAGATGTAGTAAGACTTTTTTGAATAGAAGCGGACGACATATCAATAATATCCAAGTTTTTAAAGAAAACTGAAAGGGTTCTATGCTCGCAATCTGCTTGTGCTTTTTCCTCAACATAAAATTGATAAACATTTATCATTTTCAATTCTGCAAATCCAGATATTTTTGTTCCTGTTTTTGAGGTTATGGTTATTGTACCTTCTTCAGTCCACCAATCTCCATATGTACTTGAACCGATACCAATTAGATGCTCTTCAATTTCCCAATAATCAGCATACACCACTTGTCCTTCAGGGAGTGGAAATACAATTGTACTTGTCCCTGTTTTGTTAATTAAAAAATCTATAATTGGAAGTGTGGTGTTATTTACTTTAAATGCTTTCAAATAAAAATAGTTATCACCATAATCAAGTGCGCCAGCAAGAGCCGCTGTCCATCTTACAGTTCCAAATGTAACTGTAACGCCTTGTGCATTTGCGGTTGTAAACATAGTACCTTCAACCCAATCGCTAAACTCACTTCCTTTTTTAGCTCTGATTTTCAACGTGTACACTGTGTTTTCCGTCAAATTGGTAAGGTCACAGGAAGTTGTTGTGGAACTGAAAGGAATGTTGCTCGAAAATTGGCTCGAAAGCAAAATTTCATACGAATCGGCAGTACCTGCCCATTGTAATTTGGCGGAAACATCTGTAATATTGGTTACAGACAGATTGGTAGGAACGGGAACAGATTCGGTTTGTTTGCCGTTGTTGTCTTTGTTATCCTTCCCGCAGGATGCAAACACTACACTTGCTAAAAGCAAGATACTCAATGATTTCATTACGTTCTTCATGACTAATATTAATTTAATGAATAAAAATTTAATTAAATGCAAAGATACAATTTTTAATTTAAAAAAACAACTAAAAATAAAAGTTTTTTTATTTTTTTTTAAATGACAAGTTTACAAACTGTAAATGCTTGAAAATCTGTCTCAAAGGAAAGTTTGGAAGTATGTCATTCCTGCGAAGGCGGGAATCTCAAAATGTATTTTACTGTAAGAGATTCCCGCCTTCGCGGGAATGACACATTGCCCAATCAACCCACAATAAAAAACAACCTGCAACGTTATAATAGATTAGGAATTAAAAATTAACAGTTTTTAAAATTTAAACCTAAACGAAATCTTTATAACTTTATGAACTTTAATACTTTATAAACTAAAAGCAATGTCGGAAAAGATGATAAAAATAGTCGCAGGCGAAGCAGCAATGGAAGAAGTAATACAGGGCGATGCGGGAATTATCCCCCTGCAAACAGAAACAGAAGCAGAAAATATGTATCGGGAACAGATACCCGAAAAAATACCCATATTGCCGTTGCGCAATGCGGTGATGTACGCTGGAATTATCATGCCGATTACGGTGGGCAGGCGGAAATCGATTGAGTTAGTGGAAGATGCATTTAAACTCAATCAGATTATCGGTATCGTAACGCAGAAAAATGATAAGGCGGAAGAACCGCAGGAAGCAGATTTGTACAGCGTGGGAACTTTATCGCGGGTTATCAAACTGTTTGAGATGTCGGACGGGGTGAAAACTGTGGTTGTGCAGGGGATAAAACCCTTTAAACTATTGAATGTGTACACAGACACGCCCTACATGTTCGGCACGGTGGCAGATTATCCCACCAACGATTTTGATGCGGAAGTCCTTAATTCTAAGGAATTTAACGAAACAATTTCTTCGCTGATTGATGTAACGGGCAAATATATCAATGCAAGTTTCAATAATTTCCCTGCAGATGCGCTGCACGCCTTGAAAAGCATCAACAACAGGATATTTCTGTTGAATTTTATTGCGTCCAGCCTGCAAATCAAAGTGGAAGAAAAACAGCGGATTTTGGAAATCGCAGATATTTCCGAACGGGCAACCGTTATTCTGACCGAACAGTCCAAAGCCCTGCAAATGGCACAGTTAAATTCTCAAATTCAGAATAAGACAAAAGTAGAACTTGATAAACAGCAAAAGGAATACTTTCTAAATCAGCAGATTAAGGCAATTCAGGAGGAGTTGGGCAATGCGGGTGTGGAAAACATGGTCAGCGAACTGAAAGAAAAGGCGGCAAAAAAGAAATGGGACGAAAAAACAAAAGATATTTTTGAGCGGGAATTGCAACGCATGCAACGTTTGCATCAGATGTCGCCCGATTATACCACGCAGTTGAGTTATCTGGAACTGTTGGTCGGTCTGCCTTGGAACGAATACACGGAAGATAATCTTGTGTTGAAAGAGGTGCGGAAAATTTTGGACGAAGACCATTTCGGTCTGGAAAAAATAAAAAAACGGATAGTTGAATATTTGGCAATTCTGCAATTGAAAGGGGATATGAAATCGCCGATTTTGTGTTTTGTGGGACCTCCCGGGGTGGGCAAAACCTCGCTGGGCAAATCGGTTGCACGGGCGATGAACAGAAAATATATCCGCATGTCGCTGGGTGGTATGCGGGACGAGTCCGAGATACGCGGACACCGAAAAACCTATATCGGTGCGATGCCCGGACGCATTATTCAGAATTTGAAGCGGGCAGGTTCGGCAAATCCCGTTTTCGTTTTGGACGAAATAGATAAACTGTTGGGCATGAACATTCAGGGCGACCCCTCGGCTGCCATGCTGGAAGTGTTAGACCCTGAACAAAATACGGCTTTTTACGATAATTATCTGGAAACAACTTTTGATTTGTCGCGGGTGCTTTTCATCGCTACGGCAAACTCCCTCAACACCATTCACCCCGCGTTGATAGACCGCATGGAAGTGATAGAGTTGAGCAGTTATTTGCAGGAGGAAAAGGTGAATATTGCCAAACGGCATCTTATCCCCCGTCAGATTGCGGAACATGGTTTGCAAAATCAGCAGTTTTTCTTTTCGGACGAAATAATTGGACGCATCATTTCCGATTATACGCGTGAGGCAGGCGTTCGCATTTTGGAAAAACAGTTGGCTAAACTAATCAGGCACAAGGCTTTCCAAATGGTAAACGGCGAAACGGTTTCAAATACGGTACAGGAAAGCGAACTTGCGGAAATTTTGGGCGTACCGCTCTACAAAAGGGAAAAAGATTTGGGTACGGACGTAAACGGCGTGGCGATTGGTTTGGCGTGGACACCTGTCGGGGGGGATATTCTGTTTATCGAAACGGCTGTGTCTGAGGGAAAAGGCAATCTTACCCTCACGGGAAATCTGGGAGAGGTGATGAAGGAATCGGCGACCATTGCCTACGAATACATAAAGGTTCATGCCAAAGATTTTGGTATTGCGGTGGCGGATTTGAAGGATAAAGATGTGTATATCCACGTTCCCGAAGGTGCAACGCCCAAAGATGGACCTTCGGCGGGCATTACCATTTTGACGGCTCTTTTATCAACTTTTTCCAATAAACCTATCCGCAAAAATATGGCGATGACGGGGGAAATCACCCTCAGAGGCAAAATTACACCCGTAGGCGGCATCAAAGAGAAGATTTTGGCGGCGAAAAAGGCGAATATCAAAACCATCGTCTTACCGCTCGCCAATAAAAGCGATGTGGAAGATATTGAAAAGGAATATGTTGCGGGGTTGGAGTTTCATTATTTTGATAATATGAGTGAGGCGTTGAGGTTTAATTTTATGATGTGAGCCTATAACCACGATTTCAAGCATGTTTCTAACTGATTTTTAAGTAATTACGATTATAAATTAAATTTTTCATAAAACAAAAGAAAAATTCGTATTTGATGCTCTTCGTGAAATCTATGGGGCATAAATTAAAACGAACAAAAAAAAGAATAATATATTTTACCTTGTTTTTGACTGATTTTTAGATAATTACGCCCATTTTTGCCGACATACGCATTTAATTCAAACCGTACAAAAAGTTAACTTTTCTTTACCTTTTTGCCCGCTTTTGTGCTTTTATTTTATCATATCTTAATTCTCGTATTTTCGCAGTAGTTTCTCTTAATCCCTTATCATAACATCCATCTTTGTTTGAGGAGTTAAAAAAAAGTAAAATCATTGGAGGTTGTCCAGAAAAAAGCCTTAAAAACAAACATCGTAATGCGTGTTTTGCTGATTGCATCGTACACAAAGATGCTATTGAGGAAATATTCGATTTGCATTATGAAGTTAAATTTTAAAAATCAAACCACGAAACAAATTAAGAAAAGATAATTTACTTATTAGATAATAACCCCCAACGACGTTTTGTGGTGAGGAATTATGTTTTTTGGGTGTAGAGACGTTGCGTGCAACGTCTCTACATTTCCAAATCAACAAATAATCAAATCAACAATTTTTCATCACCTCTTCAATTTCCTGCACCGTTTTCGGCAACGGCTCACCCAGAACGCGGCAGCCGTTTTCGGTTATCAAAATATCATCTTCAATTCTGATGCCGCCGAAACCAATGTATTCCCGTACTTTTGAATAATTTATGTATTCCGTAAATTTTCCTTCTTTTTCCCAAATATCAATCAGTTGCGGGATAAAATAAATTCCGGGTTCTACGGTTACGATAAATCCCGTTTTCAATTCCCGTCCGCAACGCAGACTTCCGTGTCCGAAAATCGTACTCCGTTGCGTATGTTCGTCATAACCAACGTAGTTTTCGCCCAAATCTTCCATATCATGCACGTCTAAACCAAGCATGTGTCCCAGTCCGTGCGGCATGAACAGGGCATGTGCCCCTGCTTTGGCAGCTTCCTGCGGATTGCCTTTCATCAATCCTAAGGCGGTCAAACCCTCGGCAATGATGGTTGTGGCGCGGGAATGCACGTCAAAATAACGGATATTCGGTTTTGCCATGGCGATGCTTTCGGTGTTTGCCCGCAACACGATTTCGTAGATTTCCCGCTGTTTGTCCGTAAATTTCCCTGATACGGGAATGGTGCGCGTGTAGTCGGACGAATAGCAGGACGGCAATTCCGCCCCCGCATCTATCAGCAACAGGCGACCGTTTTCCAGCCTCTGCTCGTGGTTGTGATTGTGCAAAGTCTCGCCGTTTTGAGACAGAATAACGGGAAAAGAAACGCCGTTTCCCTCCGAAAGTGCCGTCCCCTCAACGATGCCCGCCAATTCACGCTCAATCTTTCCCGCCTTGCAGTTTTTCATTGCAGACAGGTGCATTTTCACGCCCAAATTGCAGGCTTTTTCAATTTCCGCAATCTCTTCGGGTTGTTTCACCGCACGCAACGCGACCACCGCCTTTATCAGTTCCACCGAAGCATTTCCTTTTATTTCGTCCAATGCCAGACCAAGCAACTGATGCAAAAACACCGCATTATCAGTACGATATGGCGGAAGAAAATGAATTTTCCGACCTGCCGCCGCCGCTTTTTCCACATACTGCGAAAATTCGCCAAAAGGCTGAACATGCGAAATACCGCATTTTTCTGCCAGTTCCGCAACCGCAGGCTGATTTCCCACCCAAATAATATCCTCAATGGTGAAATCGTCCCCAAAAAGAATATCCTTTTTTTCGTCCAAATCGATAACGGCAGCCAAATTCGGCATTTGCAGTCCAAAAAAATAAGTGAAAGTACTGTCCTGCCGATAGCGGTAGGTATTGCCTGCGTAATTCATTGGCGACTCGTTGTTAGTCAGCAGGATAACAACTCCGCTTTGCATATTTTCCCGCAGTCCGTTCCGTCTGCGGATATAGATTTCCTTGTTAAACATCTCTTTTTTCCGTTTTATTTTCTATCAATTGCAAAGATAGCATTTTTAATTGAGAATAGAAAGTGGAAAATTGAAAATTATTAGTTTTTCTGAACCACGATTTTCATAAGATTTTTTAAACTAATAGGATTAGTCTTGAAAATTCTTTTTTTGCAAAAAAAGAATTTTCCACTTTCCATTCTCAATTAAAAATGCTATCTTTGCAAATTAAAAAAAAAACATGATAGACTTTGATAAAATACCAACTCCTTGTTTTCTGTTGGAAGAGCAGTCGCTGGAAATTAATTTGCAAATATTAAACCTCGTTCAACAGGAAGCCAAAGTGCAGATTATCTGCGCTTTAAAAGGTTTTGCTTTCTGGTCAGCCTTTCCGCTGGTACGGCAATATCTGTCGGGGGCAACGGCAAGTTCGCTCAACGAAGCCCGTTTGATTGCCGAGGAAATGAACTCGGAAGCACATACTTACTGTCCCGTTTACAAAGAGGAAGAGTTTGAGGCGATGCTCGCATACAGCAGCCACCTCACTTTCAATTCTTTAACGCAATATCAAAAATATTATCCGCGGACAAAAGATTTTCATAAAACAGTTTCTCTGGGTCTGCGGATAAATCCGCAATATTCGGAGATAGAAACGGCTTTGTATAATCCTGCTTTGGAAGGCTCGCGTCTGGGAATTTTACGCAGTCAGTTGGGGGACAGCCTGCCTGAAGGTATTGAGGGACTGCACTTTCACGTCCTGTGCGAAAACGACAGTTACACGCTGGAACGGACTTTGGCGGAAGTGGAAAACCGTTTTTCCGATTTGATAAAACAGGCAAAATGGCTCAATATGGGCGGTGGACATCTTATCACGCGCGAGGGCTATGATGTGGGACATTTGGTGAAATTATTGAAAAATTTCCGCAAACGCTATCCGAATTTGGAAGAGGTGATTTTAGAACCCGGCAGTGCAGTAGGCTGGCAGACAGGATTTTTGGTTGCCACCGTGCAGGATATTATTCCGTGCAAAGATTTCACCATTGCGATGCTTGATGCTTCTTTTGCCTGCCATTTGCCCGACTGTCTGGAGATGCCGTACAAACCCGCTATCCTACACGCCCGCAACCCGCAACAAGGCGACAGACACATTTACCGAATGGGTGGAAATTCCTGTCTTGCAGGCGATTATATAGGAATGGGCGATTACGCTTTTGACGAGCCTTTGGAAATCGGCGAGAAAATTATTTTTGAAGATATGATACATTACACGATGGTAAAAACCACTTTTTTCAATGGCGTACAGCACCCGCATATCGCCGTCTGGACAAAAAATGATGAATTTGTTCTGCTGAAAAGTTTTGGTTATGAGGATTATAAAGGAAAACTTTCGTAATCCCAAAAATAAAACAACAAAAACCACGTTATGCAAATAAAAAGAAAATAGAATAACCGCATGGCGACCACTAAAAACATATTAACGAGTAAGTTAGAACATTTTATCCGCATGTATTACAACAATATTATCATGCGGGGGGGAATTTTATCGGTTATAACCCTGTTGGCGTTGTTCCTCTTCATTATTATCCCCGAATATTTTTTATATTTTTCTTCGCTGGTGCGGGGGTTGTTGTTTTATTGTTTCTGGGCTATCAATCTGTTTGTGTGGACGATATGGGTATTTGTCCCGCTGTTTAAAAAGTGGGGGTACGGCAAACGCCTTTCTTACGAAGAGGCTGCGAGAATTATCGGCAGGCACTTTCCCGAAATTGATGATAAACTGCTCAATGTCTTGCAGTTGCAGTCTATGCAGGCGGACATAAAACCTGCCTATGTGGAGTTGTTGCTTGCTTCTATTGACGAGAAAACGCAGCAGGTAAGACCGTTTCAGTTTCAGGCAGCGGTGGATTTTCGGAAAAATTTGCGGTATCTGAAACTTGCCGTTATTCCCTTGCTGATTACGCTGTTTATCGGAGTGTGGAACCACCAGTTATTGACTGCTCCCACCAAACGCATCGTAAATTACAATCAATATTATGAAAAACCTGCTCCTTACCGTTTTGTGTTGGAAAGCAATGAATTAACCGCATTTCAAAATGAAAATTTTACGGTAAATGTCCGCATTGAGGGCGGGGAAGTTCCGCAGGAGGCGTTTATTCAAGTGGGAAAAGCATCTTATAAATTGCAGAAAAACAGCAATACTTCTTACAGTTACGAATTTAAAAATCTACAGCGGACAACTGATTTTCAACTCTTTACCGAAGAAGTACGTTCACAGCATTTTACGCTGTCGGTGCAACCTAAACCGCTGATGCTCAGTTTTTCCATACATTTGGAATATCCCGCTTATCTGTTGCGTTTGCCCGAAACAATTGAAAATCGGGGGGATATTTCCGTACCGCAGGGGACGAAAGTTACGTGGAAATTCAACACGCGGAATACGGACGAAATTATTTTTTCCACCGAACTGCAAAAATCCGTTATCCCCATTGCCAAAGACAACGCCTCGCACAGCCTGCGGTTAATGGAAAATTTAACTTATTCAGTATCAAATAAAAACAAATATTTACTCAACAGCGACTCCCTGCTGTATTTTATCGCGGTTATTCCCGACCAGTACCCCGCAATTGACGTGATGACCATGAATGACAGTGCGTTTTTTGACCGTTTTTATTTCAAGGGGGTTATTCAGGACGATTACGGATTTAGCAAACTTACATTTAATTATGTAATATTTGAAAAAAACGGCAAAGATGTTTCCAAAAACAGCGTTTCCATTCCCATTCGGGGCAATATTACAGCACAGGAATTTTACCATTATTTTGATGCGCAGACGTTGGGACTGGAAGCAGGTCAAACTTTGGAATATTATTTTGAAGTCTGGGATAATGACGGGGTAACACACCCAAAATCAACACGTTCTACCACGATGGTTTTTGCTTTGCCGTCTGTGGACGAATTAGACAGACAGTCCGAAACTGCCAATGCACAAGCACATTCTGATTTAAGTAAAATGTTGAAAGAGAGTGAAAAAATTCTCAAAAGCATTGACGATTTGAAAAGAAAACTGGTAGATAAAAACCAACCGACTTGGGAAGAGAAAAAGCAAATGGAACGTTTGCTCGACCAGTTGCAAAACATCAAACAGGAAATCAAGGAAATTTCGCAGGAACAGCAAAAACAATCGCAAATCAATGAACAGTACAACAATATCAGCGAGGATATGCTGGAAAAACAAAAGGAAATTCAAAGGCGGTTCGACGAACTGTTCAGCGATGAAATGAAAATGCAAATGAATGAACTCCAGCAACTTATGGAGCAAAACATGGACAAGAACAAACTCAACCAAATGCTTGAAAATATTAAACTTTCTACGGAAGATATTAATAAACAGTTAGACCAAAATCTGGAACTGTTTAAGCAACTGGAAGTTGAGTCGAAAATGCAAAACATGATGTCCAAAAGCAAACGTCTGGCGGAGGAACAGCGGAAATTGGCAAAAGAGACCGAAAAAGGCAATTTTGATATGCAAAAACAGGCTGAAATCAATCAAGAATTTCAGCAAATGAAAGAGGATTTGAAAGAACTTGAAAAACTGAATAAAGATTTGGAAGACCCTTACAAATTGGACAAGGCAAAAGAAGCAGCGGAAGAAGCGTCCAAACAGTTAAATCAGGCGAAAGACCAAATGCAGAAAAATCAAAAACAGAAAGCGGCTGAAAGTCAGGAAAAAGCAGCGGAAAAAATGGACGAAATGGCTGATGCAATGGAACAAAGCATGGAAGACGAAGAGGAAAAAAGTCTGGGCGAAGACATAAACCGTATGCGTCAAATTCTGAATAATATTGTCCGCGTTTCTTTTATGCAGGAGGATTTGATGAAAACAGCGGGGAAAGTCAATCCGCAAGACCCTGCCATGCGGGAAATCATTCAAAATCAGTTCAGAATGAAAGAGCATTTGAAAATGATTGGCGACAGTATTTCTGCGGTGGCAAAACGGCAAATATCGGTACAACCATTTGTTACAAAACAGGTTACGAAAATAAATCAGGCACAAAACGAATTAATGGAACTGTTGAGCAATACCCAAGAGCCGAGCATGCAATATGCCTACGCCCGCACCAACGCCAGAAACGCACAAGTTACTGCAAAACAACAATTTATAATGACCGCTCTAAACGATTTGGGATTGATGATAGCCGAATCGATGAAACAGATGAAGGACAAACAGCAAAACGGGCAGGAAAGCAAAGGCGGAAGTTGCAAAAACGGGAAATGCAAAAGTGGAAAATGCAGCGGAAACGGTAGTAAAAAAGGACAGGGAAAGAGCGGAAAAGACGCAAAATCAATGCGGGAAATGCAGGAAAAATTGAACCAGCAACTCGAAGAAATGCGCAAACAACTGCAAAGCGGAGGAGAAAAACAGGGCGGAGAGAAAAAAGGACAACAACAAGGCGGACAATCTATGAGCGAACAGTTTGCACGCGCTGCTGCCCAACAGGCGGCTATCCGAAAACTGATGCAGGAATACCAGTCCGAACTCAAAAAAGAGGGAAAAGGATATGGCGGTGAGATAGAAAAAATACTCAAGGAAATGGAACAGACGGAAAAAGATTTGGTAAATAAAATGATTAACCAACAGACTATCAACCGCCAACAGCAAATTATGACGCGTTTGTTGGAGTCTGAAAAGGCAGAGATGCAACGGGAGAAAGAAGAGAAACGGGAGTCTAAACAAGGCGTTGACCGTCCCAATCCCAATCCGCCCGCATACATTGAGCAACAGTGGAAAAATAAAAAGGAAACGGAACTCTACAAAACTATTCCGCCGACTTTAAACCATTATTATAAAAATAAGGTGAATAGTTATTTTTTGGGGGTGGAGAATTGAGGGTGAATTTATCTTCTGTGTTTATTCACTGCCGTAAAGCATATCTTTCACATACTCCAACTGCCGCCTGTCCCGTTTGGTAGGGCGACCGATGCCATGTTCCCGCCACTCAGCGTTTTCGGAAATGCTCTTCACGCGTTCATATTCTTCGTCGGGGGTGCGGTCAAGGTAATAATCGGGGAGGAGTTTTGCCCCTATCCGATTTTTTGGAAAATTCAACACCTCAACCGTTTTTTGTAATATACCGATGCGGATTTGTACCTGTTCCCCTTTTTTAATTTCGCGGGACGGTTTGCAGTTCACGCCGTTAATTTTGACTTTTCCCGCATTGCAGGCATCGGTTGCAAAGGTGCGGGTTTTGAACAGGCGGACTGTCCATAACCATTTGTCAATACGCTGTTTGTGTTCGTTTTCCATTTTATTTTGTGAAAACGTATTGAATGATATTCGCCCCCATTTGCAGGGCTTTTGTTCGTATTTCTTCGCTGTCCTGATGCACGGCAAAATCTTCCCAACCGTCCCCCAAATCGCATTCGTAGGTGTAGAAACAGACCAGCCGTCCCTCGTAAACCAAACCGAAACCTTGCGGTGGTTTGTTGTCGTGTTCGTGAATTTTGGGCAAACCGCGCGGAAAATTGTACGTCTGATGATAAATGGCGTGATTGTAAGGTAGTTCCACAAATTCCAATTCGGGAAAAACACGCTTCATCTGCGGACGGATAAACTTATCCAAACCGTAATTGTCGTCAATATGCAAAAACCCGCCAGACAGCAGATAGGCACGCAAATTTTTCACCTCCTCATCGGAAAAAACAATGTTTCCGTGTCCCGTGATGTGGAGGAATGGATAGTTGAAAATATCCCGACTTCCCACCTCTACCGTGGCAGGCTCGGACAGGTTTGTGCCTAAATTTGCATTGCAAAATTTCACCAAATTGGGCAGTGAACTCGGGTTGGCATACCAATCGCCGCCGCCCCGATATTTTAACAAGGCAATCTGTTGTCCCCTGCAAAAAAAAGCAAAGCACAACAGCGGAAAAAATAAAATGACTCGTTGTTTCATGCTTTCAAATAAATATTTAATGTAGAAAATAACGGAGTAATGCAGCGAATATTGTGTTTTGCAACCCGTATTTGCTTACTGAATATTCGAAAATTCTTTCCACCCATTAGCGACAGCATATTTTTCCTTACTGCCAGCGGGGACATGCAATAAGCATTTCGATTTATCGATGCCCGAAAATGTACTGTTTTCAAATGCCACTGGCGGATTTCCGTTGCCGGAATGGATATGCTTCAAGCCGCTGCAATTGTAGAAAGCGTTGTGTTCCACCGTAATAAGTGAATTTGGAAGCGTTACCGTGCGCAAACCCGTACAGTAATAAAACGCCGCCACTCCTATCGTTTTTACCGAATTGCCGATGGTCAAGGCGGTTAGGCTGTAACAACCCGAAAAAGCCCTGTCGCCGATGGTTTTTACCGCGTTGCCGATGGTAACCGTTTGTAAGTCTCTGCAAAGGTAAAATGCTCGAACTCCGATAGTTGTTACCGAATGGGGAATGTTCACCGTGAGCAATCCCGTACAGGATTCAAACGCACGAGGTCCGATTGTGATTACCGAATTGGGCAAGGTCAAAGCGGTTAAACTCGTACAGGATTCGAATGCACGAATGCCTATCGCGGCAACCGAATTGCCCATATTTAAAGAGGACAATTGGCTGCAATTGGTAAAGGCGGTAATGCCGATTGTCGTTACCGCATTGCCGATGGTTGCCGTGGTTAACTTACTGCAATTCAGGAAGGCGCAATTGCCGATGGAGGTTGCCAAATCGTCAATCGTAATCGTTTTCACTTGGTTGCGGTACGTGTTCCATGGCGATGTATTGGGGGTAAAATCGGTCATTGCCCCGCTTCCGCTGATGGTCAAAACGCTGTCGCTTGTGAGTTGCCATGTCAGTTTCGCACCACATTTTCCCTGTGCGATAATCTTTTCCGCCATTGTACTGTTGGTAGAAACGGTACTGCAAAAACAAAATACAACGGCTAATTTGTTGAAATCTAATCTTTTCACTATTTTTTTTTATATTTTCCGCTACTGTAAATTTGCAAAAACAGTAGCATTTACAAAGATTTGCAAAGATACCACTTTTTTTCTATAAATCAACACTTTTTTTTCTACAAACTACTGCTTTTTTTTTCGACCTCCGTTTTATGACAAAAAAAGACGAATTTCAAGTTTTTTTATAAACAGTGATTTTACTATTTAATATAAATAACCGAAAGCACCTCATCACAAAAATAAACCGAACCGGGATATTTGTCAGTGTAATCAATATTTAGCCAATAGTTTCCGTTTTTATCCAAGCGGTAATATATCTGTTTTTTGGCAATTTCTTTTTCAAAAAAGATGTAAATGGCGCTGAGGAATTTGTCAAATTTCGCCTTGTCCCCGCAAAACAGTTCGGGATAAACATGGTGGGGCGCCCAAATAATACGCACATTGCCCCCTATCGCCCTGATTACCGATGCCATAAGGATACTGTAATCATCGCAATCACCTGCCATGAGGGAAATGCTTTCGGTGGGCGGTGCAAAATAATCAAAACCTGAGGGGTCGCTTACATATTTATATTTGTCCTTGACGTATTTTATCAGCGAAAGTTGCCTGCAAATCTGCTGATACTTAGAGTAATACTCTTGAAAATACAGCAATGATTTTTCAACTGCAAAACGGCGGACGGCAGGGTCGGTATAATTCACCTTTTGCTGAATGCGCTTCTGCAAACTGACATGCGGATAGATGGCATATTCAGACATGCGGATTTCCACCTTCTCCAAACTGCCCCTTTTCACCAAAAACTCAATATTGCGGATGGCATTATTGACAATCGTATGCGATGCCCAACCGATTTGCAAAGCGGACAGCATAAAAATAATCCAAGTGTACAAAGCCGTAAAACTCAAACAGAAAATCTTGCTCTTTTTGTATATAAATACCAGTAAGCCAGCGTAAACAGCCGTCAACAGAAAAAAATCTATCTGCACGTTCCAGATAAACAGAGACGGAATAAATTGCACCGTAAACGCTGAAAACAGCATGGAAAACAGCACCACCAACACCGCCACAAGCAAAATCACCCCCAATGATTTGCCCCTGTTTTTCAATTTATCTGATATTTTTATTTTCAACCGCATCACTTCAACACTTCCATAGCCTTTTTCACTGCCTCATCCTCCTGATTGAGAACGGGATAAAACGCCCTTTCTCCAAATAGGTTGCGACCGATAAATGCCTTTGCCCACTTCCTTAACTCTCTGCGGGTGAATGCGGTAACATTCGGCGCAATGCCTGCCGTTTCGCCCCGCTGTATGATTTCCTGCATCATGGTTTCGGTGACGGGGAAACGCTTCACAAAATCTTCCGCATTTTTGTAGGACGCATTGAGTTTTTGTCTGTTTTTATCTACGTAATCCATTGCGTAATTGAGGATTATCCCATTGTTCATCAACGCATTGGAATATTTAAGGCTGTCAGAAATGCGAATGGGGATAAAAATATCGGGCATGATGCCGCCGCCGCCGTAAACCGTTCTGCCGTTTTCGGTGGAGAACTTTAAACTGTCGGCAAACTTAATGCTGTCTTTGTTTTCCATTTCGCCGTGCATGTACCTGTCAATGATGTCCATATAATAGGCATCATTTTTAGATAATTCAAACGGTCGCTGAATGCACCTGCCAGAAGGGGTGTAATAACGGGCAATGGTAATCAGCACTTCTGAACTATCGCTGAGGAAGAACTGGCTCTGTACCAGTCCCTTGCCAAATGACCGCCGACCGATTATCGTTCCTCTGTCCAAGTCCTGCACCGCCCCCGCAACAATTTCGCTCGCCGATGCAGAATATTCGTCTATCAGCACAACCAATTTCTGCTCTTTTTGCTTGAACAAACCGCTGCTGTTGGCGTAATAATTGTGTTTTCCCACCGATTTGCCATAGGTGTAAACCAGCAGTTTATTTCGTGCAATCAGTTGGTTGCAAACCGAAATGGCAGCGTCAAGATGTCCCCCGGGGTTGCCTCTCAAATCTAAAATAAGTTTGGTTATTCCCCTGTCTATCAGATTTTTCAATGCCTCGTTAAATTCGTCTTTGGTGGTGAATGAAAAATTATCAAGGAGGATATACCCCGTTTTCGGTGCAATTTCATAAGCGATGCTGATGCTGTTTACGGCAATTTTATCGCGCACAATGTCAAAGGGTATCAAATCTTTCTGTCCCTGACGCAGTATTTCGATGTGTACTTTTGTATTTTTTTTGCCCCGCAGTTTTTTGAGAATATCCGCATTGGCAATATGCACGCCTGCAATGTTTTCGCCGTCCACCCTCAGTATTCTGTCGCCTGCCATGATGCCCGCCTTTTCAGAGGGACCGCCCGTTGTTACGGCTATCACCAGCAGGGTATCGTTCAACAGATTGAATTGAACGCCAATGCCTTCAAATCCGCCCTGCATCACGCTGTTTGCCTGTTCTGTCTCTTCGCGGTTCATGTAGGACGAATGCGGGTCTAAATTTTGCAACATCGCAACAATGGCATCATCGGTCAATTTCTGCGTGGAAACTTCGTCAAAATAATAGGTTTCTATCAATTGCTGGACTTCGTCTATTTTGGTGTTTCCGCCATTAGTCCGTTGATAATGAATTGTTTTCGGAATGAATAAAATATCCGCAAGCACCGTTGCCAACACGGCGGCAATACCCACGTAAAGCAGGGAACGTAATTTTGATTTTGTGTTGTTTGGCTCTAAATTCATATATGGTTTATGGTAAAGATAATGTTTCAATATAGCCTGCTTTGTTATCGCACGTAATCACAATCAACCTGTCCTCTTCTTGAAATAAAATATCACGAAATGAACGTTCCGCAGGATACTGTTTCCCTGTCAAAACATTTATTTTTGCCTTTTTCCCACTTTCTTGGGTATTCAATACGGTAGATTCTGCATTGTCATTTTTTTTAAATTTTACGTTAGGTGCAACATGATTCTCAAATTTATCACGGAACAGATACGCAACAGTATTTCCGTAAACCAAAGGAAAAAGTGGTTCTTCTTTATCACCACGACACGGGTAGCCTCCTATTCTAAACCTTTCCATCACACTAACATCTTCTATAGAAGCATCTTTTCCGTTCACAAAAAAAGTAGATACTGCCCCTTTTACTGTATGATAAAAAACAGAACCATCATAACCTCTGTTGCTAACAAAAACTCTTTGTTCACACAGCACTGCTATATTGCCATTCTCCAATTCTAAAATATCCTCAATTTGAAGATAATACAATAAATCACCCCCAATAAAATACCTTGCAGGCAGTTTGGTATGTGTATTTTTTTCCACTATCTCTTTGGTCTGGCTTCCCCCATCATTGAGATTGTTCCCATTTAGTATCAAACTGAAAAACTCATTTGCATACGAATCTTTATCTGGTGTAAGGACAGCAGCCAAATAAATATTGCCATTTTTTAAAGGTTTTAAACTTAAATCTGCCGTTTCGTGTTTTTCAAGCGGAATTTTCAATTTGTCTTTTGTTTCTTCCGTTAAATACAGCAAATCAATGTATGATTTTTTATTTATTGATTTCTTAATGTTCTCTGGGTGAGAGAAAAACGCAATATATAATTCGCCCTTGTCGGTAAGCGTGAGGTTTTTCAAAGAAAATGATTCATTGCTTAATTCCAAATCATTTACAGAACGCCATTCTATCTTGCACGCTTCATTCAAAACGAGAACATAATACGTATCTACACTGTTTTTCTTATTGGCTGTCATAAACAGCAAACCTATTTTCGTTTTGTCTGGAGACATCGTTGTACGAAAAATCAAATTTCCCGATTTACTCATTGGAAAAGAGGCAATTACAGTTTCCGACAGCAATTTTCCTGTTGTTTTTTGATATGCCTGCTTTACTATTTGATGTTCCTTTTTTTTGTCTCTAACAACCAAAACAATAACGTCATTGCCATTGAGAACTATTTTAAGAAAACGGTCATCTTGATTTTTTGCAACATAACATCTTTTTACAGTTGTAAACTTCTTATCGACAATAAAATACGCATCTTTATTTTTTTTGTAAAACTCTTTGCAACCAAAGAAGAAGTAATAATTTTTTTCATCTGAACCAAATCCTTCAATCCTTCCAGTATGACCATACCGTTTCAACTCTTTTATTGACAATGCTGTTTTCTGCAACTTTTGAGCATAAAGCATCGAACCTAAACCAAATAACACTAAAAAGAAAAATTTTCTTACCATAAATAAATTTATTTTTATAAAATTAAAGGGTTCATTTTTAATTAATTAAACCAATTTGAAAAAGACAGCGAACCCATTGCTACCTTTCCAAATTTCAATTTGCAAAGATACAATTTTTATTTGAATTTTTCATTAAAATATTACCTGAAAAAACTCAAAGGAAACCTCACATAGTTATCCGTCTCCTGCAAAACCTGTTTTTTATCCCCGACAATAAGTGTAATTTCCCCATTATGTGATTGTAACTCCACGTTTTTTATATCTATTCCATAGACAATCAGCAAATTACGCGAAAGTTTGTATCCCACAAAATTAATAGGACTATCCCACTGTTCCACCCGTATTTCCCTTTTTGCTGCGGAATTATCCGTTTCGCCATCTTCTGCGGGTAGGATTGACATGATTTCCTCCGCAATTTTAACATCTGTTTTTATCTCCTCTTTCGGTTGCAAATCTTCCTGCGGAAGCGGGTCGGTTTCGGACAGGGTGTCTTTTTGTTTGGTTTGCCGTTTGTCTGCCGTGTGGATTTTGGCAGATTCCTCCTGCTCCGAATCGGAAGAAGTGGGTAAAATGTTGGTTATCTTTATAATATTATCCTTTGTGAAACTCGCTATCACGCTGAAATAGGCAACAATCGCCGAAATGGCAATTCCCACAAAAACGCCCAAAACAAAAATGGTAATACTTCTTTTTTCTCTTCTGCCAAGCATCGCTGTATCAATATATTGAAATAATGTAGGGCAACCGCGCCTGAATACCCTTCAACTCCGT
>Ga0268262_10002025_pt1 | contig 23933 bp, 19 predicted proteins | sample TergutNc150P3_FD_190354 | JGI IMG/M metagenome (GOLD analysis project Ga0268262, IMG submission 190354) | Nasutitermes corniger P3 segment gut microbial community from laboratory colony in Florida, USA - Nc150 P3 (SPAdes) (version 2) | ecosystem: Host-associated > Arthropoda: Insects >...
CCAAAAGAGATGCGGCGTCGTTTTGTATTTTAATGTCCAAAAGCCCGGCGGAACGCCTTACAATGGCTTCCATGTCTTCCTGTTCATAAAATGAAAAACGGCAGGTAATTCCAAACCGGCTAATCAAAGGGCTGGAAACAATTCCCGCTTTTGTAGTCGCGCCAACAAGTGTAAAAGGGTTAATCGCGATTCTTAACGTCCTTGCCATAGGCCCCTGCCCTACAACCCAGTCAATTCCGTAATCTTCCATCGCGATATACAATAATTCTTCGATGGCGGGTTTAAGCCTGTGAATCTCATCAATAAAAAAAACATCGCCTTTTTTAAGGTTTGTCAAAAGCCCTACCAAATCTTTAGGCTTATCCAGGGCGGGGGCGGAAGTCTGCACAAAACCCGTTTCAAGTTCGTTCGCGACTACCTGCGCAAGGGTGGTCTTGCCCAAACCCGGCGGCCCTATTAAAAAAAGATGATCAAGGCTTTCGCCGCGCTGTTTGGCGGTTGTTATAAATACCGAAAGATTTTCCTTCATTCCCTTCTGCCCCAAAAACTCGGACAGATATTTCGGGCGTAGGGTCATGTCGCGCTCGTCTTCTGTAATTTGCTCGGGCCTTACAAGGCTTTCTTTTTTTGCCATTCTACGCGCCGCTTAAATATATAATCGCTTCCTGAAAAAGAAGTTTTTCTCTTTCCGTTTCAGACAGCCCGCTCCCTACGGAGGATTCCGCCTTTGCCAGCGCTTCTGCCGCGGCGCGCCTGTCGTAACCCATAGCCGCAAGAGCTTCTACTAGGTCGCTGTACGGAGACGAAGAGGCGGAAATATCCTGCGCTTGAACAAGCTTCCCTTTAAGCGCAAGAACCATTTTTTGCGCCGTTTTCTTGCCAAGCCCCGGGACGGCTTCAAGGCGCGCAATATCGCCGTTTTCAAGAGCTTTCTCAAGGTCTTCCTGGCTGATTCCGCTTAATATCTTAACCGCCCCCTTGGGACCTATGCCTTCAACCTTTAATAACTCAAGAAAAGCCGCCCGCCGCCTTACGCTGGCAAAGCCGTAAAGCTTCATCTGGTCTTCGCGGTGGTACAACCATGTAAAAACCCTGCATTCCCCGTTAAGGGTATACTCCTGTATATCGTTTGCGGGCATGGCAATATCCCATTCAATATCGCCAGAAAAGACAAAAAGGGCGTCGCCCGTCTTGGCGCTGACAATGCCACGGATACTGTTAAACATATTTTTGAGCATACAACTTTTTTGAAAAAAAATCGAGAAAACCGCTTGCAAAACCTTGGTAAACAGTATATAGTTAGACTAGTCAGACTTTATTTTAAGGAGGCAGGCTATGACGGCGGCAGTTCGAAAGAAAACAAAAGGAAAGGCAAACTGGCAGTTACAGGAGGCTAAAGCCATGTTCAGCGAAGTAGTTAAAGCGTCTCAGGTAAACCCTCAAATTATTACGGTTTTCGGGAAAGAAACGGCGGTTATTATCTCTATGAATGAATACAAGAAACTTGCGGGTCCTAAATCATCAATTTACGAGTTTATTCAAAATTCCCCTTTGCGCAACATTACCCTGGAATTACCGCAAAGGCTTCCCGAAAAAAACAGGGAGATTAACCTGTGAAATACATGCTGGACACCAATGTAATATCCGAATTACAAAAGGCAAATTGCAGCCAAAATGTAAAGGTATTCGCTGAACAAATAAATCCGGAAGATATGTATTTATCCGTAATCACTATCGGGGAATTATGCTTTGGGGTGGAAAAACTTACGGCGGACAAGAAGAAGCACGATTTATCAATTTGGTTATACACTAAATTGCCGGAATGGTTTAACAGGCGGATTATTGAAATTGATACGGAAGTAATTATTGAATGGGGAAAAATCCGCGCCGCAACAGAGCATCAACTGCCTGTCGCGGATTCTTTAATCGCGGCTTGCGCGATTGCAAACCACGCGTTTCTTGTCACAAGGAATATAAAAAACTTTGAGGATATCGAAGGAATTAATCTTTTGAACCCCTGGGAATTTTAGAGGCCTTTGCGTTATACGCGGCGTAATTCGCGGCGCAAATAGCCGCTCCAAGCGCGTCCGCGGCGTGATCGGGTTTTGGTATATCCTTAAGAGCCAGAATGATACGAACCATTTCCTGAACCTGTTCTTTATCAGCGCGGGCGCTTCCCACCACCCCCTGTTTAATCGCGTTAGGTGTCAATTCAAAAAGGGGTATGCCCCTTTCGGCAATAGCCGCCGATATTACGCCGCGCGCTTCGGCGACAGGGATTGCGCTTGTAACATTTTTCCCGAAGTAAAGCGTTTCCATGGCGGCTTGCTCAGGTTTGTATTTTTCTATAATTGAGCGGACAAACTGTAAAATAAAAAAAAGGCGTTCAGCTCTGGGCTGATCCGCCTTTGTTTTAATTATACCATGATCGATATAAATTATTTTTCCTTCCGTATAATCAATAACGCCCCAGCCTGTTGAAGCAAGGCCGGGATCAATACCAAGTATCCTTCGGGCTTTAGCCCCTGTTTTACTCCGCTTCAAAACCTTCGGGTATCGCTATATTGGAATAAACATTTTGGACGTCGTCGTTTTCTTCAAGTTTATCGATTAACCTTAAAACTTTTGCCGTTCCGTCGTTGTCCATAGATACGTCAACTTCAGCAACCATACTGATTTCCGCGCTCATGGTTTCAAAATTCTTTTTTTGCAGAGCTTCCAGCACCGCTTCAAAATCTTCCGGCGCTGATTTTACTTCCAGTATGCCGTCCGACAGGGAAACATCTTCCGCCCCGCCTTCCAAAGCCGCTTCAAGAACGGCATCTTCCGTATATTTTTCGCCGTCCAGCGTAAATACGCCCTGACGCTTAAAAAGCCTTGAGACAGAGCCTGAAGTGGCAAGCTGGCCGCCTGCGCGGGTTAAAATGTTGCGTATATCGGCGGCGGCGCGGTTTTTGTTATCCGTTAAAACTTCAATAAAAATAGCGACGCCCCCGGGAGCGTAAGCTTCGTAAACAAGCTCTTCGTAACTTACTCCTTCAAGCTCTCCGGTTCCCTTCTTAATCGCCCTTTCGATATTATCTTTGGGCATATTTGCAACTCTTGCTTTAAGAACAGCAGTCCGCAGACGCGGGTTTCCTTCCGGGTTTCCGCCTCCCATTCTGGCGGCGATAGAAATTTCTTTTATTAATTTAGTAAACATCTGACCGCGTTTCGCGTCCGCGGCGCCTTTTGCGTGCTTAATCGTTGCCCATTTGCTGTGGCCCGACATGATAACTCCTTAAGCTGTAAAATGAAAAGAGATTAGACTCTTCCCTTCTGTGATGCCTTATCAAGAGAATCACTGAGAAGTTTGTGATACCAGTCCATTGAAAAAGGCTCTTTATGCCTTACTGTTGGTTTAATTGAAAATTCAAGGTTATCTTTGCATGTCTCACAGATACTGTGGGCGCCAATGTAGAAAAAAGTACGGTCGGTTATAGGATCATCCATTTTTTTCTTACAAATATCACAAGAAATGATTTGCATAAAAGCCTCCTTAGGTTTATATTAAATAAAGTATACAAAAATTTTCAGAATATGTCGAGTACCTATGCAAAAAAAAGATGATTTTTTTATAAATGTTGAAAATTCATCATTTTGCCCCAAAAAACCATTAATTATCGCTGAATTGGGGACTTCTCACAATGCAGACATTGTTAAGGCAAAAGAAATGGTTTGCGCCGCGTCTGATACCGGTTCTGACTGCGTTAAATTTCAAATGGTCTTTGCTGACGAGATTCTTCACCCAAAAACAGGCGAAGTTGACCTTCCCGGAGGCAAAATAAGGCTGTATGACAGGTTCAAAACGCTTGAAACTCCTATAGAATTCTATGAACAAATCAAGGAATTTGTTGAATCGAAGGGGCTTTTATTCCTTTGTACGCCTTTCGGCATGAAAAGCGCCGAAATTTTAAAGACACTTAAGCCCAAAATAGTAAAAATTGCTTCGCCCGAGTTGAATTATACCGGTTTACTCGAAGAAATAGCGAATTGGGGCTTGCCTGTCCTGATTTCATCGGGAGTTTCCAAGCTTTCCGATATAGAAACTGCCGTTTCAATCCTAAAACCCGCCTCGCAGTTGTGTCTTTTACACTGTGTTACTGCTTACCCCGCCCCTGAGACCGACTACAATTTGAACATTCTCCCCAATCTGGCGGCGGTTTTCGGCGTTCCCGTAGGGGTGAGCGACCACAGCGCTGATCCCGAACTTGTCCCCGCCCTATCGGTAAGCATGGGAGCCTCCGTCATAGAAAAGCACTTTTGCCTCTCAAAAACCGATCCCGGCCTTGACGACCCAATCGCATTGAGACCTGATGAATTTTCAAAAATGGTACGCGCCGTCCGCAAAGCCGCGGAAATCGGGGCGCAGGAAACCCTTGCCTTTTACAGCCGCGAAAAAGGCGAAGAACTTGTACGGCAGATTTTAGGAAGCGGCGTAAAAGAGCTTGCCCCTTCGGAAAAAGCCAACTACCGCCTTACAAACCGTTCGATACACGCTATGCGGGACATTCAAAAAGGCGAAATAATAAAAAAGGGCGATTACGCCGTTTTAAGAACGGAAAAAATCTTACGCCCGGGTCTTGAACCATGCTGGGAAAAACTTATCGAAGGGCGCGCGGCGGGAAACCTTATCCCCTCCGGAGAGGGGATAAGGTTCGAAGATATATAAAACTTACTCCACTTTGAAACGCGAAACTTCTCTCAGCAACGTGTCTATGCCTTCGCGGTTCTTGACGCTTATCTCGTTAACATGGTTTACAGCGACATTAATCTGTCCGGCTCCTGTAGCCATTTCATTCATGCCGCTTGTAATTTCCTGCGATAATTTTTCCAAATTATTGCTTTCCTGTATAACTTCCTTTGCGCCTTCAAGCATTTCATTGGAACCGCTTTTTACTTGGCGGGTAATATCGTTCAAACCTCCGGCGGCTTGTAAAAGCAGATTACTTCCTTCACTCTGCTCTTCCATCGCGTTGCGGATATTTTCTTCCTGCTGCGCTACCGTCATCACGTTTGAGTCAATCGCCTCGAACTTGTTAAGCACGTTCTCGGTGGATCTGTTTATTTTATCAATTGATTCTTTTATCTTTTTAAGCACCGCTCCTATGGTCTTGGATTGTATGCTGGAACTTTCAGCAAGCTTGCGGATTTCTTCGGCGACGACTGCAAAGCCCTTGCCCGCGTCTCCGGCATGGGCAGCCTCTATCGCGGCGTTCATCGAAAGCAGGTTTGTCTGGCTTGCGATATTTTCCATTACAGAGTTAATTTCCAGAAGCCCTTCTGATTCGCGGGCAATTTCATTAATATCGGACGCCACATCATTCAAGCCCGCCCGCCCTACTTCTGAAGCGCCTTTTAACGCTTGTACATTATCCGTATTTTTTATCAATGTCGCCGTAACAGAATGAATGTTAGCTGCCATTTGTTCAATGGCGGAAGACGCCTGGGTTATTTTACCGCTCTGATTCTCAACATGATTGTTAAGTTTATTTATGTTCAGGACGACCTGTTCCATTGTAGCGTGTGTTTCGCTTACGCTGGCGCTCTGATTTATAACGCGGCCGTTTATGCTTTGAATGTTGGCGGTAATTTCGTTGATCGCCGACGCTGTTTCTGTCATGTTGCCGGCAAGGTCATTGCCGATATTATGAAGGTTATCCGCCTCTTTCTTGATTAACACAATAAGTTTTTTGATTTTTTCCAGCGTTTTATTAAAGTAAACTGCAAGACTGCCGATTTCGTCTTTTGAATTAACGGCAATACTCCGCGTAAGATCGCCCTCGCCCTCGGAAATATCCTTTAGGGTATCCGCTACCTTGACGATTGGCTTGCTTATGGAACGGGATAAGAATAAAGCCGCCAACACCACAGACGCCAGCACCGCGCCGCTTATTATTATGGTTATGGTAAGCATTTCGTAAACAGGGGACATTATCGTATCGCTAAGAACGGCTATAGCGTAGCTCCATGTTGTTTTTGTGTCTCCAAATGGAATGGGAACAATATACATATTCATTTTCGAATTTATTGCTTCGATGTAATTGGAAAAAATAAGCGTTTTGCCGTTTTTAACCGCGTTCACAAAGTCATTAAAATGCTTTCCCGCCATGTCTTCTTCGGTATCCTTCATATTATCTCCGATGCGGTTTTCGTCAAAATGCGCGATAACGGTGCCTTTGTCGCTGAATACGGCGGTTATTGCGTCAGGAAAAGGCTTTTGTGTCTGGGATATATTCTGTATGGCTGTAAGCGGAATGTCAAAGCCGACAACGCCTATAACCTTGCCTTCCATGTGTATCGGAACGGCAATTGATGTAATTAATACCGGCTTCCCGCCGACATCATACTCGTAAGGGTCTATAATAGCGGGCTGGCCTGATTTTTTAGGGATAAGGTACGCCGGGTCTTCAAAATCTTCCAAAGGTGTAATTTTAATTTTTCCGCCGTCCAAATAACAATAAGGGGCAAAACGTCCGGTTAAGCCGACTCCAGGGGTTCCTTTGAACTGTTTATCGCCTCCCCCAAGAATTTCAGGCTCCCATACGCACCATGCCGCGATAATTTCCGGGTTTTCAACCATAAGAGACTCAAGTATCTTATTCATCATGTTTCTGCGGTTAGCGGTTATCATGTTATTATACAGTTCCATTACAGTGGCTGCCGTCTGTATTTTATACATATAAGAATCAATAAAAATGGTAATATCAGCGGCGGAATCATTTGCCATTGTAACGGCGTATTTCTCTGAAAGTTTAGTGATACTTGCCCTGGATTTCAGAAGCAAAGTAATACTAACCGAAGTAATGGCGAATAACCCAAGAGCGGTCATAATCGCCGTAAGCTTAAAACCTATTTTCATGCCGGTGTCTCCTTACTTTTATGATAAAAAATAAGGCATCTTCATTTTTGCTTCTATAATAAATTTATAATCCTATGTTTTTTTTTGAGTATTTTTCTTTTTGTTTATTGCGTGCTCTTAGTTATTTTTTTAGGATTTTTCCTATTCTCTTTCTAAGATCGTCCTTATCAAAAGGTTTTTTGATATAATCAACCACTCCTAATTCCTGCGCGTGCCTTATGTCTTTCGGATCGCTTGAACTCGTGAAAAACGCTATCGGAATATCGTGCAGGCCGCTTAACGCTTTTATCCTTTTGTAAGTATCCCATCCGTCCATGTCCGGCATTATTAAATCCAATAAAATTAAATGGGGAACAAGCCCCTGATAAAACAATGCCATCGCGTCTTTACCGGATAGGGCGGTTGATATTTCATATTCGTCCTGCAAAACAACTTCTACCATTTCAAGGTGAATGCCGTCGTCGTCTACCATAAGGATTTTCGGCTTCTCATTTCCGGCGGTAACCTTAAACCTTTCAGTTTCTTTTTTTAGTGATTCAAAGTTATTATTGTTCTCAATGCTCATTTCGTTTACATGGTTTATGGAAACATTTATTTGGTTAATGCCTTTTAATATCCCGTTCATGCCGTCTGCGGTTTCTTTGCTGGTTTTTATGAAGTCGTCTGTTTCTCTAACCAGAGTTTCGCCTGACACTTCCATGTTATCAGACCCTTTTTTAACCGAGACCGTTATATCCCGCAAGCGTCCTATTGATTCCAGTATCTGCCTTCCGCCCGTTTCCTGCTCTTCCATCGCGTTTCTGATATTTTGTTCGTGTTCGGAAACTGTTTTTACGCTTGTATCTATCGCTGAAAAACGCTCCAATACGTCGTCGGAAGACCTTGTAATGTTATCTATTGAAGTTTTTATTTTTTTTAGCATGTCCGTTGTGGTTTTTGACTGCTGGCTTGACGATTCGGCAAGCTTGCGGATTTCACCCGCTACAACGGCAAAGCCTTTTCCCGCTTCTCCCGCGTGCGCCGCTTCTATCGCGGCGTTCATCGAAAGCAAATTCGTCTGGCTTGCTATGTTTTCCATTACCGAGTTAATTTCCAAAAGCCCTTCGGATTCCTGGGCTATTTCCTTTATTTCCTGCGCGACAGTCTGGACCCCGGTCTTGCCGTTTTCCGACGCGGAAGTTAATTCTTTTACATTTTTTGCGTTATCTATCAGCGTCTGCGTTACCGAATGAATGTTAGCTGTCATTTCTTCTATGGCTGAAGATGACATATTTACGCTTTCGGTCTGCTCCTCTATAATTTTTCTAAGGCTTTCAATATTTGATTTGATTTCTCCTACAGCCTTTCCGGCTTCCATCGCCCCGTTTTCCTGCTTGACCATAAGGTTTTCCATATTGTCAAGATTCGATGAAATCTCCTTAACCGCCGTAGAAGTCTTGCCCATATTGGCGGAAAGTTCAAAACTGGTGTGGTTAAGCCCGTCGACTTTATATTTTATTATCCCTACAAGGTTTTTAATTTTTTCCATTGTCAGGTTGAAGTAACCCGCCAATTCCCCCATCTCGTCGTCCCTGCCCTCTTTTATCCTTCCTGTTAAGTCCCCTTCTCCCATAGAGATTCCTTTCAGAATATAGTTGATTCTTCCAAGCGGTGAAAAGATTTGGCGGAGCAGGAATAATACAAGGGCAAGCCCCAAAAGCACGGAAACTCCGGCAATGATAATCTGGCGCCTGTTGTTCATGATAATCGTATTGTGAAGGTTGTCCCCGTTAAAATCGCATCCTGCTATTCCAATGATTTTTCCTGCGGAATTCCTGATAGGGGCATAAATCGAAACCAGCCAGCCCCATTCTTCCTGTTCTACCAAATTGCCGCTCTCAATTTTTCCCGAAACCAATACCCTTCTGAACGCGCCGTCATAAGAGCTTGTGTCTTCTTCGTCTCCCAGCGCGGAAAAATTATCAGGATCGTCAGGCTCTCCGCTGCCGTCAATTATATACCGCCAGGTGTTCCCGTTCGCCTGCGCCATGGTGTAAAGATACACACAGCCCGTTAATTTCTTGATTTCAAAAAGCTTAACCCTTGTTTCCTCGTAATAGGGATCGTCAATATCAAGCGATTTTGTCAAAGCCTCAAAAGCGTCTCCGTCTATTATGGAAACCGCTTTTCCCACAATAGTCTCTCCCTGTGACGCAAATGTTTCTGAAACGGCTTTTGTCATCTGCCTAATCCCAAGCACAGACGTTATAGCGCTCATGGCGATAATAAATACAGAAAGATACAGGGCAAAACGGAATTTAAGTGAATGGTATATTTTCATATTTTATCCTAAACGCGGCTTATGCGCGTCTTATCCGTCCCCCGGTAATTTTGATACTGATGTGATTGTACACTAATTTTTTCTATTGGTATACCCAATTATTAAACTTTATATAAAAAATACATAATTCATAAAAGTGTCAAAATAGTTTAACAATAATGCGATGTCAGGGCGCCTGCTTTGCCTTCTTCCGCCCTCCATATACGCCTTTTTATGAAAAAGGCTTGCTACCATGTTTCCATTGCTTTAATAAAAGCATTCTGCGAAGCGTTAATAATTTTTTCGTCAACACAGTAGGCAAAACGCAGCCAGCCGGATTTTCCAAAGCCTGTTCCCTGTACCCCTAAAATTAAATGTTTTTTAAGATGTTCAACAAACGCCTTGTCGTCAGTTTCTTTTCTGCCCGTCTTGCTCTGCGGAACTTTGCAGAAAAGATAGAACGCCCCCTGAGGCGTTGAGTATTCAATTCCCGCGTTATTCAAAACTTTCATAAACGCGTCCCGCCTTCGCGCGTAAATTGAAACGTCCACGCGCGCATCAGTTAAAGCCGCGGCTATTCTTTGCATCAGGGCGGGGGCGTTAACAAAGCCCAGTATCCTTGTCGCGTAGATAAGACCGTTTAAAAGGTCTTCTTTGCCGCTTGTAGCGGGATTTACCGCGATAAAACCTATACGTTCGCCGGGCAGGGACAGGCTTTTTGAATAGGAAGTGACTACAATTGACTCGTTGTAGCATGACAAGAACGGCGGAACATCAATGTTATACGCTATTTCACGGTAAGGTTCGTCCGAGACCAGATATGGATAACGCCCTGTCTTTTTGCCGTGCTCAGTAAGCAGGGAGGCAAGAGAGGCAAGGACATCTGCGGAATAAACTTTGCCCGTGGGATTGTTGGGTGAATTTATTAATACGGCGGCTGTCTTTTCGCTGAGAGCCGCGCCTATGGCGTTAATGTCCAAATTAAAGTCATTTAGCGCGTCAACTTCGGCAAGTTTAGCCCCGTGGTTGGCGGTATAGGCGCGGTATTCCATAAAATAAGGGCGCGTTACGATTACTTCGTCGCCGAGGTTGCAGATTGTCTTAAAAACGGTGTTAAGCCCGCCGGCCGCGCCTACCGACATGACAATATGGGAGCCGTCTATGTTTACATTCTGTTCTTTGCAGACTTTTTTCGCCAAAGCTTCCCTTACATGGGTAAAGCCCGCGTTAGGCATATATCCGTGGGAGCCTTTTTCATCTTCCTGCGCAAGTTTTACAAAAACATCGTGAAAAGCGGGCGGAGGCTCTATATCCGGGTTTCCAAGCGAAAAATCGAAAACATTGCCTTCACCGTGCTGTTTTTTTAAAAGAATTCCTTCCTCAAACATTTTGCGTATCATGGAAGATCCCGCAAGCGCGCTTTTTATCTGTTCTGCGACTGCCATAAATTCCTCCTATACAATAGCGCGCGCAGTACGCACTATGTCCGCAAACACTCCACCGGCCGTTACCTGTGCGCCCGCCCCCGGCCCCTTTATCACCATCGGGAGTTTTGAATAACGCTCGGTGGTAATAACGACAATATTGTCGCTGTCAACAAGGGAGCGGAACGGGCTTCCTTCAGGCTCGCCGCGCAGGGAAAGTTTCGCCTTTCCGTCTTCTATCACGACAACATAACGCAGGGCGCAGTTTTTAGCGGCTTCCTCGGCGCGGCGTTTTTCAAAGTCGCCGTCAGCTTTTTCAAGTTCGGCGAAGAAGGAGTCAATATCTTTCGCTTTAAGGCAGGAAGCCGGAAGTATCGGTTCAATTTTCACATCGGAAAATTCCATGGAAAGCCCTATTTCCCTCGCCAGAATTAACGCCTTGCGCGCGGCGTCCATAGCGTTAAGATCGTCTCGCGGGTCAGGCTCCGTGTAGCCCTTTGCCTTCGCTTCGCGCACAAGGGCGGAAAAAGGCTTTGAGCCGTCAAAATTGTTAAAAATAAAACTCAATGTCCCCGACGGCACGGCTTCTATTCTGATTATTCTGTCGCCGGAAAGGAAAAGATCGCGTATGGTGGAAATAACAGGCAATCCCGCGCCGACCGTCGTTTCGTACAGATAGGGAATTCCCCTTTCCCTTGAAAAAGAAGTAAGCTTATGGTAGTAATCCAGAGAACCTGAGTTTGCTTTTTTATTCGGCGTAACAATGGGTATGGAGTGGCGCAGAATTTTTTCATAAGAGGCGGCGATTTCCTCGCTTGCGGTACAGTCGCAAAAACACGAATTGGGAAGGTTAAAGGACGCCATCTTTTCTATAAAGGACGCAAGTTTGTATTCTTCGGTACCCGCAACCTTGCCTTTTTTGTTAAGCATTTCCTTTGTTTTAACAGGATCCAGACCGTCAAGAGAAAACATCATCTTGTCCCACGCCGCAGCCCCTATCAAATTAACATTAATCAAATCCCTGTTGGCAAGTTTCTCGCGGTTTTCCGCTATCTGATCAAGCAAAGTTCCGCCGATGTTGCCCGTCCCGATTAAAAACAGGTTTACGGAACGGTGGTTAGCGAAGAAGAACGCGTCATGAATTGCGTTTAACGCCTTGCCTTCGTCATGTTTTGAAATAACCGCGGATATATTTGTTTCGGAAGAGCCTTGCGCAATCGCGACGATATTTACGCCGTTGCGCCCAAGCGCGTGGAAGAACTTGCCCGAAATTCCCGAGGTGCTTTTCATCGCGGAGCCTACCACAGCGATTATCGCCAGATCCTTTTCCGCGATTGGTTTTTCAATTGAGCCGTTGTGTATCTCTTGCGTAAATTCATCTTTTATCGCGGTTTCTGCGGCGCTTACTTCTTCCGGCAGAACAGCAAAACATATTGAATATTCGCTTGAGCTCTGGGTAATAAGCATTATGTTGATATTCTTGCGCGCAAGAGCGCCGAAAACACGCGCGGAAAAACCGGCGACGCCTACCATTCCCGATCCTTGAAGCCTTATAAGGGCGGCGGAACTTATAGAGCTTATTCCCCTTATTGGGAATTTTCCCGGAGATGCGTTTTTTACAATACGCGTGCCGCCTGAGGAAGCATTAAACGTATTTCTGATTATAATAGAGACGCCTTTATCCAGCGCGGGTTTTACAGACGGAGGAAAAAACGCGTCCGTACCGAAGTGTGAAAATTCCATTGCCTCGACATAAGAAATTTCGTCAATGCACAAAGCGTTTTTTACATATTCAGGATCCGCCGTAAAAAGACCGTCCTTATCTGTCCATATCTCAAGTTTTTTGGCGTCAAGGGCGGACGCAAAAACGGCGGCGGTTAAATTTGAACCGTCCCGTCCCAGTCTGGTTGTATACCCTTCCACGGCAGAACCGTTATAACCGCTTACCACCTGAAGCGTTTTTACAGGTTCCTTAAAAAAAGCGCGGATATTATCATACGTTTCCTTTTGCAGAATTTTCGCCCTGCCGAAAGATGAATCGGTTTTTACAAGCGTCCTTGAATCCAAAAAAGCTGATTTTATCCCGTTTGCAATAAATATTTGGGCAAGAAGGCCTGCGGAAAGCCTTTCTCCGAAATTCATTATCATGTCAAGCGAACGGACGGACAGTTCCCTAAGCAAAGATATACCGTCAAGAATTCTGGAAAGTTCTTCTATGGTGCTTTTTATGTTCTTTAGGGCTATACTCCGCTCCGCAGCCTTTAAATACTTTTGGGCGTATTCATTATAATGTTTTTCAAGATTATCCAATTCCTGAGCGTAAGCCCGCCCCACCTCCGCAGCATGCGCGATATTAACAAGGGCGTCTGTAATCCCGGGAAAAGCCGAAACCACCACAACGGGCACATTCCCTTTGTGTTCAGTATCGTTAAGTATTTCAATAATATTATTTATACCTTCAGGGCTTCCAGCCGATGTTCCGCCGAATTTAAGTATTAGCATAAAAAAACTCCCTTAATTATTGAATATTATCCTTTTTCTTGATATATTTACAGTACCATTATACTATTTTATAAATTATTACGAGGTATTGAGTGGCGGCTTTATTTCTTGTTTTTGTCATTTCTGTTGTTTTTTCTGTTTTCGCCGTATCATTAGTCCTGCGAATTTCACACCATAAGGAATGGTATGATAATATAGATGAACGTAAAATCCATTCAGGAGATATTCCCCGCCTTGGGGGCATAGGTTTTGGGTTTGTTTTTTTCATTATTACCGCAAGTATAAGCGTTATTTACGGCATTAAAGGCATAAATGTAACGCGTTTTATTCCATGCGGAATAGCGATGGCTTTTATCCTTGTTTCAGGCGCCTATGACGATTTTCGCGCAGTGTCTCCCCGTTACAAAATACTGTTTCAATTGGCGGCCGCGATTCTTATTTTAATAACCGGTTTTGATTTGGATAGGCTTTTGTATACAGGCGGCGGAATATTCACTGACTTAGGATATTTCAGGATTCCCATTACCATTCTTTGGGTAGTCGGAATTACCAATGCGTTTAATTTAATTGACGGAGTCGACGGTCTTGCCGGGGGCATCTCCTTAATTATCGCTTTTTTTCTGGGGCTCATTTATTTTTCATATTCAGGAGCGTCAAAGTCCGTTCTTTTATGCGCATGCCTTATCGGCGTAATTATCGGGTTTCTTGTTTTTAACGCGCCGCTGCCGAGAGCCAAGATTTTTATGGGAGACTGCGGAAGCCAGTTCCTGGGTTTTACCCTCGCCCTTCTTCCGTTAATGAAAGAATCCAACAGGCCGACTTCCCTGCCTTTATTCTATACGGCGGCTCTTTTTCTTATTCCTATTTTAGATACCACCGCAGCAGTCTGGCGCAGGATCAGGGACGGAAAGAATATATACGATCCGGATAAATCGCATTTACACCATAAATTGATAAACATGGGGCTGGACGCAAAAAAAGTTGTCGCCGTAGTTTTTTCAGTACAAATTATCATCGGGATATTTACATTTATCGCAATCCGCAAGGAAGATGAAGGTATTATTTCCCTTGTTTTTTTAGGCGCCGCATATCTTTTCGCGTTAGCTTTTTTTATTTCAATACATTTTATAAACCGCGCTGTAATGAAGAAAAATCCCAATGCCGACTAAAGATTCATGCGCTATTCGTCATTATTTCGACTGGGCGGCCTCCTCCCCTTTTGATCACGGGATAATCAACCAAGTAAACAGCGTGGCTGTTTACGGGAACCCGTCTTCACAGCACTGCGAAGGAAAAGCGGCAAAGCTCGCCCTTGAAGACGCGCGGAAGCGCTGCGCCGCGATCCTTAATGTCCCGCCTGAAACCCTGTTTTTTACTTCGGGCGGGACGGAATCCAACAGTATAGCGTTATTTTCCAATCTTATAAAAAAAGGACAGGGAAAGATAATTTCTTCCCTTGCTGAACATTCTTCCGTAAGGGAAGGCATGGAAACTATTGAAAGAATGGGAAAACTCACGGGCAGAATCGCGGTAGATTCCGAAGGCAGGGTTACTCCTGATATTTTAGAAAAAACGCTCTCAAAATACGGCGATGTCCGTTTTGCGTCCTGCATGGCTGTAAATAACGAAACAGGTTCGATTACGGATATAGCTTCCCTTACTGACGTAATACGAAAAAAATCCGGCGCTCCCGTACATTTTCACTGCGACCTTGTACAGGCGATAGGAAAAATACCCGTTGATATACAGGGGTGGGAAGTAGATTCGGCATCGATCAGCGCGCATAAAATAGGCGGTCCCCGCGGCATTGGGCTTTTGTATCTTCGCCGCCCTGCGCAATCCAACGAGATTTTTTACTCAGGCGGCGGACAGGAAAACGGCGTCAGGGGCGGCACGGAAAATACGCAGGGGGCGCTTTGCCTTGCGGCATGCCTTGAAAAATACGCTAAACCCGAAACTGTTAACGCAGAATACGCCAACGCAATATCGCGCTGGAATAAACTTATAACCTCTCTTGCGGCTTTTGAACGCTGTACGCTTATTCCGCGCGGGCGCGCCGAAGCGGAAGCGCAGAACGGTTTTTCCCCGTATATTCTTCAGGCTGCTTTTAAGGACATACCCGGAGAAGTTATGGCGCGCGCCCTGGACGACATGGGTTTCGCGGTTTCTACAGGTTCAGCCTGTTCGTCATCGTCGCCGGAGCGGCCTGTCCTTCTCGCAATGGGAGTGGAGGAAAAATTGAGAATAGAAGGGATACGAATCTCCCAGGGGTATGCAACTACCGTTGAGGAAATAGATCTTCTCATTACGGCAATAGCGGAGGTTTTAAAATTTCTGTAAGTTATCCGATAACAAGTTATCTTATAAAACCGGGGGAACTTACTCTTAAAGGCAACAACCGAAAAAGTTTTGAAAACACGTTAAAACGCAACATACAGCGTATGACAGGCGAAATTAAGGTAAAAATAAAAACAACAGACGGCCGTTTTTTTATTGAATGTAAAGACGAATATTCCGACACTGTCGAAAAATGCCTTTCCCATCTTATTGGAATTTCAGGCTGGGCAAAAACAAATGCCTGTAAAAAAACAGTGGAAGATTTAATGTCCGCCTGCGTTGAAGAAGCGAAAATATTTGCGCAAAACGGAATTAAAACTTTTAAAATAAAAGCCAGAAGAACCGACAAGGCTTTCCCTTTGGATTCATACGGAATATGCTGCCGCGCCGGAGAAGCCGTTTTGCTTTCTGTAAACGGTCTAAAAGTTGACATTCACAATCCGCAGGGAGTAATAAACGTTGAAATTCGTGAGAAAGTGTATATTTACACCGACGGGCAAAAAGGGCTTGGCGGTCTCCCGGTAGGCTGCGCCGGAAAAGGGCTTTTACTGCTCTCGGGTGGGATTGATTCCCCCGTCGCGGGGTTTCTTATGGCTTGCAGGGGCATGAGCGTAGACGCGATTCATTTTCACGCGTATCCGTACACTTCGCTTGAAGCGAAAGAGAAAGTAATACGCCTTGCGCAAATCGCGGGCTCTTATTGCATGGGCATTCATCTTTACATATTGAACTTTACGCAGGTCCAGCAACGCATAAAAGAGCGCGCGCCGGTTGAATGGACTACGGTAATTCTGCGAATGGCAATGATGGAAGCCGCGGAAAAAGCCGCGCTGAAAATTAAATGCAAATGCCTTATCACAGGCGAAAGCCTTTCGCAGGTGGCAAGCCAGACCATAGAAAATTTACGATGCACCGAAAGCAGAATAAATCTTCCCGTACTGCGCCCATTAATAGGCATGGACAAGGAAAACATCATCAGAAAAGCCGAGAAACTGGGCACTTATGAAGTTTCCATACTGCCCTACGCGGACTGCTGTACTCTTTTTTCACCAACGCACCCCATCCTTCACGGAGAACCTGAACAAGCGGGCGCTATTTATGAATCTTTGGAAATTGAGGGGCTGATAGAAGAAGCGCTGAATAATTACGAGGTTTACAACTAAGTTTTACATTTTCAAAAACTCTTTAACCGCTTTTTTATTTCCGCCCGCGCCCACGCAGGAAGGACAGCCGTTTGCGCACGGACAGCGGCTTACGGCATCGCGGATTGCGGCTAACAGCGGCTCTATGCGAAGCGCAAGGCTCTCCGTAAGGCCGGTTCCGCCCGGATATTTGTCGTAAATGTAAAGGGCGGGAACTCCGAAGTGCGGGTCGCGCACACGCTCGGCGATTCCAATGTCGCGGGGGTCGCAGAGAAGGAAGACAGGCGCGATGTTGCGTATAAGGTTGCCCGCTCCGCAAAGAGCCTCGCCTGTTTTCTGTTCGTCCATCTTTTCCAGCTCTTTGCCGCAATCGCTTTCAGGACCGAAAAGAAGGGCAAGGGAGCGCGTCTGCATTTCCTCTTCGGGAAGGGTTATCTCCCCGTAGCCGATATTTTCATGGGAATGGAATTTGATTTTTTTGAACTTTGTCACCTGGGAGCGGACAAGGACATCGGACAGAACGCCCTCCGCTTCTTTGTACTTTATTTTCTCGTCTTCCGATAAAACTTTAATGTCCGTCTTAACAAGCCCGTCGGTAAAATAATTTACGTCGGCTTCGCGGACAAGGCATTTGCGGTTTTCAATATCAAGCTCTTCCACAAGATATTGCCTTCCGCGGTGAATGTAAACGGCGTTTACAAAGATAAGCTCTTTTGCGCTGGGCCTGTCCATCTCCCCGATTACGGAATTTCTACCTTCCGTTACGTCAATTATTACAACATTGTCCGCGCTTGCGCTGCGAAGGCTTACCGCTTCCGCCGGATACGAGCGGTCCGCCCAATGCCATTTTTCCGCCGTATGGCGCACAATGCCCGATTCTTCAAGGTACTCAAGAACGTCTTTCGCGTTCTCTCCGTAGCTTCCGTAATTTACGCCGGAAGGCGATTCTTCAAGTTCGCTGTCAAGGAAGGGCAATTCAAAGCAGGCGCACTTAACATGATCTGTTAAAATGTAGGGGTTATCCGGGTCTATGCGGGCTTCCTCGGCGTTCTTCTTAAAAAACCATTCCGGGTCATTCATAATAAACTGGTCGATAGGGGAAACTGTCGCTATAAATACGGATACTGCGGTTCCGCCCCTGCGCCCCGCCCTGCCCGACTGCTGCCAAAAACTGTTAAAAGAGCCGGGGAAGCCAGCGACAATAGAAGCGTCAAGGCCGCCTATGTCTATTCCCAATTCCAGCGCGTTAGTTGAAACAACCCCCTGAATATCGCCTTCCCGTAAACCGCGCTCTATCTCATGGCGCTCGTTGGGCAAAAAGCCGCCGCGGTACGCCTCTACCCTTATGCGTGAGTTATCTGTAAAGATGTTTTTTAAGTCTTCGTTTACATAAGAGGCGGCTACTTCGGTCTTTACCCTGGAGTGCGCGAAAAGTATCGTCTTTATTCCCGCTTTTAACAGGGCTATCATCCAGCGGCGGCTTTCCGTTACCACGGAATTGCGGATACCCTGCACCTTGTCGACAAGAGGCGGGTTGTAAAGGATTATCCGCTTTTCTCCGCAAGGCGCGCCGTTCCTGTCAACCAATTCCACAGGAAGTCCTATAAGCGCCTGCGCAAGCTCTTTCGGGTTGCCTATTGTGGCGGAACATAAAATAAACTGCGGTTTTGCGCCGTAAAAGGCGGTAACCCTGCGCAGGCGGCGTATTACATTGGCGACATGGCTTCCCATAACGCCTCTGTAGGCGTGGGTTTCATCTATCACGATATATTTCAGGTTGGAAAAGAATTTTATCCACTTTGGGTGGTTGGGAAGTATGCCTGTATGAAGCATATCTGGATTGGAAATGATAATTCTGCCCGTATCCCTCGCTGAAATTCGCAAAGACTCGGGCGTATCTCCGTCATAAGTCGCGATTTTCAGGTTAAATCCGGCTGAATCGCCACCCACGGTCTCGTTTAATTCCGCCTGCTGGTCCTGAGAAAGCGCTTTTGTTGGAAAAAGGTACAGACAGCGAGCGCTTTCGTCGGTTAAAAGCGCCTGTAAACATGGAAGATTGTAGCAAAGCGTCTTTCCTGACGCGGTCGGGGTTACAACTACCACGTTTTTGCCTGCCAACGCGTGTTTATAAACCTCAACTTGATGGGTATACAGCCTGTCTATGCCCTTTTTGTTCAAAGATTTGACAATTCTCTCGTCCAACCCTTCAGGAAACGGGGCAAATATTCCTTCTTTTGCCGGTATCAGGCGGTTTACAATTATATTAAGGGCAAATTCCGGACTTTCAAGTATTTTTTCCAGATTTTCGCGCGCGTTCATTGTATCTATCCTACCCGATTATTGGCAAATCGTGAATATATCAAACCATATATTAATAAATTATATATAAATCTACTGGACAAATAAATCACAATAAAATACAATTAACATAAGGGAAAAATATATTTTCTCGAGGGGATGCGCTATGTCAGAAGTTCTATCAATCATTTTAGGAGGCGGTAAGGGAACTCGTTTATTCCCGTTAACCCAGTTCCGTTCAAAGCCGGCTGTCCCTTTTGGCGGCAAATACCGGCTGATTGACATTCCCATTTCCAACTGTATAAACGCAAATTTACGCCAAATTTACATCGTAACTCAATTTAACTCCGCTTCCCTTCATCTTCATATAGGCCAGACTTATGTTTTCGACCCTTTTACAAAAGGTTTTGTCGAAATCTTAGCTGCGGAACAGACTCTTGAACATTCAGGCTGGTACGAAGGTACTGCCGACGCTATCCGCAAGAATCTTCCGCACTTTAGAACGCAAAATCCCTCGTATTATGTTATTCTTTCAGGCGATCAGCTTTACAGAATGGATTTGGAAGAACTTCTGCAAAAACATATTCATTCGGGAGCCGCCATTTCAATCGCATGTACGGGCGTTTCAAGAGAGAACGCAAGCGATCTCGGCATACTTAAAGTTGATAAATCAAATCAAATTACGGAATTTTTGGAAAAACCGGGACCGACAAAAGATATTTCCGATTTCAGGGCGCCGCATGAATTACTTACGGAAAAAAACAAAGACGACTGTTATCTTGGCTCGATGGGCATCTATGTTTTTAACGCGAAAACAATGGAAGAATGTCTTGCGAACGAGCTTACCGATTTTGGAAAAGAAATAATCCCATCCGCGATCAGCAGGCTAAAAGTAAACGCCTATCTTTTCGACGGTTACTGGGAAGATATAGGAACAATACGTAATTTTTATGAAACAAACCTTGAACTTACAACATTAAGGCCGCGTTTCGATTTTTATGACGAACCGAAACCTATTTTTACACACATGAGAAATCTTCCGCCTTCAAAGATGAACTTTTCAAACATGAACCAGTCCATTGCCGCGGAAGGCTGTATTATTACAAACGCCAACATTACAAATTCAATTGTCGGCATCCGTACAATTATTGAGACAGGCTCAAGTTTGAACGGCGTTGTATGTATGGGAGCCGACTTCTATGAGACGGAAGCCCAAAAAATTAAAAACGCCGAATCAAGAATTCCAAATGTGGGAATCGGGCGCGGGGCAATTGTTAAAGGCGCGATCATAGACAAGAATGTCTGCGTCGGCGAAGGCTGCCGTATCGGCGTAGACGACATAAAACGGACAGACGGCAATTACGGTCATTATCATATCGTGGACGGAATTATCGTTATTCCAAAAAACACTATTCTGTACCCCGGAACAGTTATTTGACGCGTTTCCGTTTCTTTGCCGCAAGCGTTTTATTTTTTACTTTTTTTACATGCACTAAAAATTATTCACAGTCAAACTCCAAGCCTAAAGAAGAAAAGAAAAATGTCTTGCTTATGAATGTAATTAACAAAGCGGCGTTACCCGAAAAAATATCGGCTAACCTGATCAAAGCCGCCGAAAACCCCTCTTTTGTTTCAGAAATCAACGTAATTTTACAGACAGACCCGTACCTGTGGAAGCTGGTGGACAAAAAGAACGGCTTAGGCGAGTCCTACGCGCCGGGTGATCTTGTCGAGTTAAAAAGCGGCTCATATCTTGTAAACAGAAAAGGGCTTCTTCTTCGCAAAATTGCCGCGGACTCTCTGGAAGAAATGTCCGCGGCTTCAAAAAAAGACGGGGTAACCCTGACAGCGTCGTCCGCTTACCGTTCATATTCGTATCAGGCGCAGGTTTACGAGCGCATTGTAAAAGAAATGGGGAAAGAAGCCGCGGACAGGGAATCAGCCCGCCCGGGTTTCAGCCAGCATCAGTTGGGGCTTGTCGTAGATTTCGGCTCAATTTCTGACGATTTTACAGGTACAAAAGAAGAAGTTTGGCTTAAACAAAACGCGTGGCGTTACGGCTGGTCAATCTCTTTTCCAAAAGACATGGAAAATGTAACGGGATACAGATGGGAAAGCTGGCACTACCGCTATGTGGGCAAGGAACTCGCGAAATTTATCAATGATTATTTTGAGGGAGTACAGCAATACGCGCTGCAGTTTCTAAAAGAGTGGAATGCTAATTCTTAATTTTTTCCAGTACGCGCTTTACTTCTTCGGCGGTTGCGCACGCTAAAACTTTATCCGATATTTCCTGAGCTTGTTTAGTTGTGATGGAGCAAATAGCGCGCTTCACGGCCGCGACGGAGGCGGCTCCCATGCTAAGTTTTTTTAAGCCTAACCCCGCGAGAACAGGAGCCGCAATTGGGTCGGCGGCAAGCTCTCCGCATATTGACACGGGCTTTCCGTACTTTTCAAAGGCGGTTGTTACCTCTTTTATCAGTTTAAACAACGCGGGGTGAAAAGGCTGATAATAGGGCTCCACATCGCTGTTCATTCTGTCCGCCGCGCAGATGTACTGGCACAGATCATTGGAACCGATACTGGCGAAATCCACTTCCTGCGCGGCATGCTCCGCCAACAGCGCTATGGAAGGCACTTCTATCATAATCCCGGTTTTAAAATCGCCGAAAGGTTTTCCTTCTTTTTCAAGCTGTTCCTTTACAGACGCGATAATTTCTTTTACCCTGCGTATGTCGTCAATGGAATTTACCATCGGGAACATAAGCCACATATTCCCGTAAACGCCGGCGCGAAGGACAGCCCTAAGCTGAGTGTTGAAAATATCAGGATTGCTGAAACAAAAACGCAGGGCGCGGTTTCCTAAAAATGGATTTTCCTCGTGCGTGAATTTTAAATTGGAAAGCTGTTTGTCCCCGCCTATGTCCAGGGTACGCAAGATTACGGGGCGTTCCCCGAAACATTCCAGAATTTTTTTATAAGCCAAAATCTGCTCGTCTTCGCCGGGCAAAATATCCCTGCCAAGGTAAAGGAATTCGGTTCTGAAAAGCCCTACGGAATCCACGAAAGAAGCCGCTTGAAGTTCATCGTCGGAAACGCCTGAAATATTTAACCCAATGTCAACTTTTGTCCCGTCTTTCGTACACGCCTGTTTTGAAAGATATGTTTCCGCGTCTTCTTTGTCGCGGCGGTAAGCTTCGTATTTTTTTTCATATTCGGCTGCAATTTCGTTATCAGGATCAAGAATTACCTTGCCTTCACCGGCGTTTACCGCGGCAAGCTGTCCGTGTTTTACGGCGTCCAAAAGCCCCTGAATGCCGAACACCGTCGGTATTCCGTAACTTTTTGCGATAATCGCGGTATGGGTAGTAAGCCCGCCTTTCTCGGTAAGAAGCGCAAGCGCTTTGCGCCTGTCCAAAGAAGCCGTATCCGAAGGCATTAAGTCCTGCGCGGCAATAATAACGGGCTCCGACAAACAGGAAAGCCCTTCGTTTTTATTTCCATACCATAGCCGAAGCAAAAGAGCGCGCACGTCGTTAAAATCAACGGCGCGTTCGGAAATTAAAGGATCGCCCGCTTTTTGAAGCACCAAAAGAACGGTTTCATAAACCTGATATATCGCCCAGTCTCCTGTCCATTTGTCGTTTAAGATTCTGGACGGGATTTCTTCGTTAATTACAATATCATCAATGATTTCCTGGTGGGCGATAAAAATTTCCGCTTTCTTGGGATCGTGTTTTTGCATGGAAATTTTAAGTTTTTCAAGCTCGTCAAACGCTTCTTTTTTTATTGTAAGGTAACGGTCAAGGTGGGACTGCTCTTCCCCTTCCGGAACATAGCTTTCCTCAGGGAGAAAACCGGTATTTCTATAAACATAAACTTTGCCAACCGCTATTCCAGCCGCGGCGCTCTTTCCATTTAAAACCATAAAGATAATCTGACTTGCCTGACCGCGCTTTTAGCGGTCAGACGGTCAAGATTGTCTGTTGACAGGTTACGGCTTACCAGCCGTCGACCATGTCGTCTTCGTCACGGTTGTTTTCGGCAAAGAGGTCCGTTACAGCGCGGAGATCATCAAAGTAAATATAATAACTGCCATAGGCTTCCATCGGATCGCAGTCAATTCTGAAACCCATAATCTTAAGACCCATCTGGTTATTATAGTGGTAATTTCTCTGAACAACGCCGCTGAAACCGTCGTCTGACTGCGGCGGAATCGCGACAGTTAATTTCTTCCAGCCGATAAAGTTGAGTTTTCCGATAAAGAACTCATAGTATCTGCCGAAAAAATCCTGAAGCAGAAGGACAAGCTCGTGGTTAAAGTTACGGCCCGCGACCCATACCGAAACGGTTTTTGTGATTCCCTCAATCGGAATCGGGCGTGTCGGATAAATTGTAAAACTGTTATAACCCCTGCGAAGGAAATCTACCCTTGTACCAAGAACATACTTGTCAGAAATATTCAAATCCTTTTCATCAGGAATCGGCTCTTTTGCCATTGGAGATCCGGTGAACAGCCTTGTTGTCGTATAACCTTCGTCGGTCGACATGTGAGAACGCCAGAAACCGTCATGCTCAAATTTATCAACCGATACTTCTTTTAACATCTGTTGGGCTGAATCAATACCAAGCCTTTCCGGGTCAGGAGATCCAACTTCTTTTTGCTGCTGAGCGAAAAGGAAACCTGCAATTAAAAGGAAAAATGCTATAAATAGAAACTTCTTCATCTTGAATCTCCTTGCTTATTGTTTTGCCCAAAGTTTTTGAACATGATCCGGATCCGCCAAATCATTGCCGTCAAACAGAGGATCAAACATATCTGTCAGAATTTTAAATTGTTTGAAATAAATATAGAAGTCATCGACTCTTTCAACCGGCTGTGTCCATACCCTGAATTTTACAAAACGAAGACCTGCGTAAGCCGGCAGAGTCCGCCTTGACTGTATAATGTTTTTGGGAAGATCGACTTGAAGATTTCTCCATCCGATGTACGCGATATCTCCAAACTTTATACCATAAACAACGCCTCT
>Ga0268262_10002026_pt1 | contig 23931 bp, 24 predicted proteins | sample TergutNc150P3_FD_190354 | JGI IMG/M metagenome (GOLD analysis project Ga0268262, IMG submission 190354) | Nasutitermes corniger P3 segment gut microbial community from laboratory colony in Florida, USA - Nc150 P3 (SPAdes) (version 2) | ecosystem: Host-associated > Arthropoda: Insects >...
TCCTTTTCCGCCCATTCCCAAAAATCATTTCTCTTTGTCATATTTACATTCCTTTTTTTAATATATAAGCTCCTTATCAAAATCAGCCGGTTTTACATATTTTCCTTTTATTATCCGTTTTATTGCGTCAGCTTTTGCCCATTCAAAATAAGTTACTTTTATTACATTTGAAAGCATCCATATTTCATCATACTCGTTATAAGAATCAGAAGGCATAGTCAAACAGAAATAATATTTTGTATTTTGGTTTTCTTCAATATGTTTTACAAGCTGTCTTAATTCCCAAGAAGATTCCCCAATACAAAGAGAATAAATTGAACACACTGTGCCGAAATCAATAAAACAAATGTCAGCCGTTCTGCTTAAAAATTCAGAAATATCGTTTGTACAATAAAAATCCGTTGTTTCATTTTTAACGCGAGTAACCATGTAATCATTTTTGTCGGACAATAATAAAAACTTCATACAGCCGCCTCTAAAAGTAAATTCCCGGACTCATCGCCTTTAATTTTATTATGGAATTATTTCCAATGGCAAGAGGTTATTATCTCCAAATCTCGGATTAAATCGTTTCTGTCCCACTCGGAACTTGGATAATAGCCTAATATTGAATAGTAATATTCTGAAAAATCTTTAAACGGCATTTTTCTCAATTCTTTTTTTGTTTTCATATGTAATCTCCTTTATACGGTATTTAAAAAACGTATAACCGTTTTTTTATGATAAAATACGCGATTTAACAAGTTCCCCGCAGGCGGTAATTTTCATAAGAATAATACTGTAATCTTGGAACAAAGTGTTTATGTTTTTAAAATTCTGCGCCTTGCAGTCTTTGTTCCAGAAGGAATTAAGCAGCCGTGGGTTTGTTTTTTCTTTCCAAGCGGAAATGCTGCTTTCCGGATATAAAGGCTGGATGTCTATACAGTTGTTGGTTGATGAAAAACAAGTGATTTTGCAGTACTCCTTATGGAAAGCGTTTGAAACAAATATAATGTCGTTTTTGTGCAGGCTTCCTATAAATTTCGCGGCTGGATGTCTGTTTTTTGACGGCTGTTTGTTTTTCTGTTTTTTATAGGCTTCAAGCCGCGTTATATATTCGCCTTTGTAAACGTATTTTGAATTTGAAACGGGAATCCGCCAGATATTGACTTGGAAGAAGTCGTTAGGCATATAGTATTTGTTGTAAGAACTTATTTGAATCGGTTTTTGATCTTTAGGAAAGTAGCGCACGGAATGTATTTTATTAAGTTCGCAGTAATCTTGCAGCTGGTTTTTATATTCCGTTTCGTTTTGGAAGGGGTGTTTTTCGAGGTAGTTTATAAGATCATTCCTTATGTTATTGTCCGCTATGTTGTAAATGTCGCGCAGGGTAAGGGAAACGACGGGGGCGCGGGTTACGAACTTATCCCTGTAAACCTTTACGCAGTCGTGCTGTTTCTGGAATAGCTGTTTTGCTTTTTTGAAGCCTGATTTTTTTACAAGTTCTATAAATTCGTTCTTTATATGTTTGGGAACTATCCGGGTAATGTCGTTTTCGTCGATGTCTTTTGTTTCGACTTCGACAAGATACGTATGCTTCCCCATCGCCGTCTCTTTTAGTATGCAGCCTTCGTATCCGTGATCCTGTTTATAAGATACGACGATATTTTTTAATACTTTTTCAACGTCTTTTTTGTCAAGCGGGAAAGGGGGAGCTTTTAAATTGTCATAGCCTTTGCTTTTATTATACCGCGAAAGTTCGCTGACAATCTGCCGGTTGCAGAGCCCTATGATAATGGAATTAAGAGCGTGGTGTCTTTTATCTTCCGTATTTAACGCCCAGCTGCTGTTCCCTTTGTTAAGCAGGGGATTCAGTTCCCAGAGCCCGCACAGCAGGGATGTAATTTTCCCTGAATTTATCAGTATTTTATTGGAATCGCAGATTGAAGAAAGATAGTTTTTTGCGGAAATGGATATGTAAGAAGTGTCGTTTATCTGTTTGTCGATAAATCCGCCGGTCTCTTCGTGGAAACGGTTCATGGCGTTTGAGAAAAATTTGCGTCTTTTTTTATAAGGCAGGTTTGAAGAAATCTCGGTTATCGTATTCCATTCAAACCCTTTCTGGTTGTTTCCGAACGCCTCGTACGGGCTTAAGTCTTTTTTTATTTGATTGCATATTTTGTGTGCTACGGTAAGATTGTCCATAGAATTAATAAGAGTTCTTGAATAAGGAAGGATATGTTCGATTTCAATTTCATCGGAAAGAAGTTCTTGCAGTTCTATTGTTTTGCCGCAGTAGGGGCAGCGGCGCAGGAGAGGATCTGTCGAAAGTTCTTCCCAGAGCTTATACTTTTTGATAAGTTTTTTGCTGGGGCTTATGATTCCTTTTTCGACGAGTTCTTTTTTTATTCTTTCGCTGTTTTTCTGCTGTATGTTCTGCTCTTTTATTAAAAGGTTTTTTTCGGCAAGGCTTACCTTAAGGTTCCGGGTGGCTTCGATAATAATCTCTTCCGGTTTCCCGAACCGCCTGATAAGTCCGTTTACCACTTTACGTATCTGGTTAAAGGCAACGTGCAGCGTAGGATTGGAAAAACGCCCGTAAGTCGTTTCGTCGTTGTTTTTGCCCGTTTTTTCCCCGCTCTCTTTCGCGTTTCTCGAAAGATTTGAAAGTATTTTGCCGTAATATGAAAGCGTATGAAGCCTGCTGCATTCAAAAGAAGGAATGTTTTTAAGATTAAGAAGTTTAACCGCCTTTGACAGCGGCAGCCACTGGTCGTACATAATATTTGAAACGTCTATCATAAAATCGGAAGAATAAAAAATAATTTTTTTCGGGAATATGTAGTTTGAAATATTGTTAATCTGTGTGTCGGACAATTTTAAAGAAGGTATTTTTAATTTGCTGTAAATTACGTTTGGATCGTCTTCGGTTATAAGCAGTTCGATGATTTCGTCCTGCCGTTTTAAAGGTAATTCGTTCCAGACGGATCCGAAATACTCGTTTTTCTGCATTTCGCTGGAAGTCTGGTTTCCGAATATCTTGTCCTTTTTTTCGTCTTCAAGATTAAAAGTGCTGATTTTTTTGTCTTTAAAGATTTTTCTTATCTGTTTAAAAGTAAGGTGGGGTTTGCCGCTAAGTTCGTGGAAAAGGCGTTTTTTCATGTCGCAGGATACTTCCTGTTCGACGTTGTCTTTATCGTAATATTTAAGCCCGTTAATATTTTGCAGTATTTTAAAAATCTGGTATGAAGGAAAACATTTGTAAGCGCGCGGTTTGTCGGTGTAGTACTGGCAGAAACCGCGGATTTGGGGTTTTAAAGGCCTCTGGTTAAATATTATGTCGTGCAGAATGTTCCAGTTAAGTTTTTTGCTGAAATATTCTTTCTGGAAATCCAGAATTTTCTGAAATTCCTGTTCGTACATTTCCCTTGAAGGAAAGTAAGAGTAAGAATTTTTATGTTTTTCGGTAGCCGGCTGGAATCTTATGGGATTGTTGTTTTTTTTCTGTTCGTAAAGCCACTGTCCCAAAGTCTTATTTTCAAGCTGTTTCTGGAGGTTTTCGACGGCTTCAAGCATGCCTTTATTTTCGTCTGTTTTTTCGTCTTTTGCCGCAAGATCGTAAATACGGTTGGATTTAAACCCCCTTCTTATGGCGAAGTGCATCATAATTCTTCCAAGCTCGAAAGGGGAAAGCTGCCGTTCTAAAGCTTCCGCGCGCAGCTTGTAAGGGTCGTAGGAAGCGACAATAAGCCTTGCCTTATCTTCCTGCGGCATAAGGCCGTTTTTTATAAGGAAATTGAGAGCCATTTTCTTTCTGCGGTTTTTCCTGTCCCTCTGCCTTCTTACGAGCCGCGCGGTGCGCCGAACCTCGTTTAAAGGGGTTCCGTCAGGCTCCCGGCTGTCCGGAAAAGACCGTACTCCGGCATCTATAAGCCTTAAATTTCCGTTTTTTCTTATTTCGAGGGCAGACCATCCTATAGAATCAGTCCCTAAATTCAACCCTAAACGCCACGGATAAGCCATAAGCAATACTCCCTTTTTGTTAAAATATTTAACTAACTCTAACATTATGACACAATCGAAAAAACAAGTCAATAGGATATTTAATAAAAAAAATAATAAAAAATATTGAAAAAACGCTTGACAAAGTTTTGAGAAAAGTGTATATTTTAGGTATAGTTTATCATAAAGATAGGTCAATCAGTTAACAAGGCCTTTTCCGCAAGGGAATGAGTCAAAAAATGACGCCGTATGGCGTGGAAAAAGAAGGGTACGCCCTTCTTTTTTTTTGCGTATAAAAGCGTAAAAAAAGAGCGGAAAAGCTTGAAAAAACAATGCTGTTATGGTATAAAATGAAGTGTAAGCATAATAGTAAAGAAAAATATTATTTAAAAATATCCGGAAAACAGATTTATGGTGCTTGGCAGAGAAGATTATAAGGAAAGCGAATTTCCTGATGAATATTGTAAGATTGAAAAACATTTGAAGAAAAAGAAAGATAATATACAAGAGAAAACATATAGTAATTCGTATAAAATACTGCTGGAAAACGTAATTAGAAAGATAACCGAAGATATAGTGTTTTGCTAATATTTAATAAAATTCATTTAAAAATAGAGGAAGATTATGACCGATTTGGAGAAGTATGATCTTAGAAAAAAACTTGAAGAAGATGAAATGAAAAGACCGGGAATGGTAGACAGGGAAATTAAGAGGACGAGGAAAGAAGAAAAGGTTTTTTTGGAAGAAGTTAATAATGCTATGGCAAATTTGGGAAGTTGGCTTATGGGAGCGTGAAATTAACTTGTTTTGAAAAATTAAAAGGAGTAAGGAAATATTTATGTGGTCTAATGCTTATGATAACAAATATCATCTTAGAAGGCTTACTGATAAAAGCGGTTGTAGAAGAGGGGAAATGCTAGATCCTGTGGCTACATGTACTAAAATATGCCGAATATGCGGCTATTTTTTTAAAACAGACGCACATGCACAAAAAGATTGTGATACATGTAAAGATAAAATTAAGTCAGGTGTAATAAAACCTTATGGTAAAATATAATACCTGTCAAGTATATACCCATATAAATCTATTATAAGGTAGAAGAAAGTATGAAAGAATATAAACTTGAAATACCAAATCGGTTAAAAAAAAAGAAAAATGAAATATTAGAATATTTATTATCTTGTCATTATACGGATGAAATATTGACGGCTGGAGCTTGCGCTTTTATATTAAATATTGATAAATATTTATTTAAAAGGCAAATATATCCAAAATACGAAAAGTAGGTATTTTATATAATGATGTTATGATTATATTTTATGATACTTTAACAAGAAATAAAGGGAAAAAGATATGATAATAATGAAGGTAAAAGTACCAGATATATTTGTTCCGGAAGAAAAAGAATATCAAATGTATTGCGCTGTAAAGTTATATAAAGGTAAATATATTAATAAAGAAGAAGCTGAAAATATGTGCGGTTTTGATAAAAATAATAAAAATAAAGAACAAATATTTGATGAATTATTAAACAAATATGAAAAAAGGTATAAAAAATTATGCGGTGACGGGTATGCTGACGGTGATTTTAGAGAAGATATAGAAAATGAAAAAAAAGGGAAAATAGATAATAAGGGGTAATCGTTTATGAAAAATAATAAAAAAGAAAAAGAATTAATCAGGATTATATTGTCAAATAATATAAAAAAATATAGAAAGATATTTAATTATTCCCAAGCAAAATTAGCCGTAATGTCCGGATTATCTATGCAGACATTAAATGATATTGAAGGCTGCCGCAGATGGGTAAGCTCAAAAACGTTGTCTAAAATAGCGGACGCGTTAAGCGTTGATGAATATCAGCTTTTAATGCCGGAAAATAAAAAATCCGGCGTAAAAACAAATGAACCGGCGTTAAAATCGTTTGTTTCTTTAAAAGAAAATATAAAAAAGATGGTGGAAGTCCAGTTTGAGCAGGCGTTAAAAACGGGAAAGTTAAAATAAAATTATGTACGTTTTAAGCGTTTAATTTTTTGCCCATATTTTTTTACGGCAGTTGTATTCTTAAGCAGCAGGAAACTGTACGGGCGGCCCGTGTATACCAAGGTATCGTCCGGAACGTCTTTTAAGGCGTCTTTTAATTTGCCCGCGGTTTCGGCTAAAAATGGCGTGTTCTTTTTATAATTGCCTTTCGTTATTAAATTATTCGTTATTAAATAAAGGATAAACGTAGTGCATATAAATTATAGAAAGACCGAGAATGATGAGTATTGCGATGGTGATATAAAATTTTATTCTTCCGAAAAAAGTTTGTTCTTTTTTTTTGTTAAAAATTTTGTCAAGTTTTGAAGCAAGATTAGTAACCTTATTAACGTCCATACCGTTCTCCTGTTTTTAAATATTTATACCGTTATCTAGATCGTGAAACGTTTGAAGCTTTTGTATTATTATACTTTTGTTCGTTATTTTTGGCAATAGACGAATTGAGGCAGTAATCCCTTACGGCGAGCGCGTCTTTTACAGCTTTAAATATTTCGAGGGAGTCGTTTTTCTGTTCGCGCAGCGGTGGATAAGCGAGGGAAGAGGGTTCCGGGCGGAAGCCTACGGACAAGGCTTTGCAAAGAAGGTAGGAAGCTATCCCCGCGCGCAGTTCTTTCCCGGCGGAGGACGGGTTTAAAGAGGCTGTGTCCGGCGCGTCTTTACGTCCCGTCTGTTTTGCAAGCTCGCGCAGAGCCGCCTTGCGGAAAGCTTCCGCTTCTCTACCCTTCTCCATGCTTACAAGGGGTTCCCTGCGGACGTAAGGCGGAATTCCGTCAATCTGGGACGCGTGGTAAAGCATGTACATATTCTTGACCGTTTTCTGCGAAGAAACCTCCTCCCCTTCCTTTGCGGCGTATCCTTGCGCGTTCAAGTTTATAGTTTTGGAGAAAGATACCGGGTATCCTTTTGCGCCTTCCTTTATTTTAAACCCGTTTTTCTTTGCGTCGAAGGCGGTAAGCCAGCGCGGATCTTCCGATTCAAAAACGTTTTTCTGCACGGAAGTAAGCAAGACGGCGTTTACCCCCTGAAATATGTGCCCTGTATACGGATTGCAGGGGTCTGCGTACTGCTGCGGCTGCCAAGCCGTCATCCAAGGGGCTTTGCCGCCGGCAATATCGTTCGAAAGCTGTCTGGAGACGAATCCCGTATAGTCCTCGTTATATTTTTTTTCAAGCCGGTCTTCGATGTTCTGCCGGATTTCGTCTTCTTTATCATTTTCGGAAACTTCGGCGTCTACGGATAAGGAAACGCCTTCCGCCGCTTTTTTTATGGTGTCGAACATTTCCTTAAGCCTTTTTTTAGGTTTTATCTTTTTTTTCAAAGGAGACGTATTTTTATCAATAAGTTTTTTCCAAGATGCGTAACTGTTTTCTTTTGAATAAGCGTTAACCGCGGTTTGCGTTTCCGTAGAGGTAAGACCGTATTTTAAACCGAGTTCTTTTTCAAGTTTTTCCTGTGTTTCTTTGTTCATATGTTTATCTCCCCTTCCCTGTATAGTTATTAGAAATGTTTTTATTTTGTGTTAAATTATTATTTTTACAGAGTTTTTTTTCGTGTTCTTGAAATTGTTTCATAAATTCCAATGCCTGTAATTTGGTAAAAGGTTCTTTAAATTGAAGAGTTTTGTATTTACGTCCGAAAGGTATATTTTTTTCTTTGTATTGTATGCCGTAAATATTTTTTCCTTTCGGAGTCCGGCAAGAAAAAATGTCCGCGGTAATTACGTTTTTCTCGCTGTGGGAAAAAAAGGAGAAATCGTCCGTTTTTTGGTAAAATTTAGAATTGATTAAATTGAGAATGGGAACGGAATGATTCCTGATTTTATAGACGCTTAAAGGACAGACAAGACCCCATTCTTTTTCAAAGAATTCTTTAGTTCCTTCAAAGTTAAACGTTTCTACAAATTGTTTTTTTGATTCAAGAGAATATTTTTTTACGGTGTTTTTGATATTGTCAACGGATTTTGCCATAGATTTGGGGATTTCAAGGCTGCCGTCAAAGAAATCGGACTGCATTTCAAAAGAACCGTTATTTTTTTCTCTGAAATAAAAGTACGTGGGCATTTTGCCGTTTGAAGCGTATACGCAGTATTCGCGCGTCTGGGGGTTTTCGTACCAGCGGTCTTTTTCCATGATGTCGTAATGTCTTTTATGGTTGAGTGCTTTAATAAAAAAATCGACGGAGGGTTTTATTTTCTGCCCGTTTTCCCTGTTAAGCGAGTGGTAGGAGAAAGTGTTGATAAATTCGATTTGTTTTTTTAAAGTTTCCTTATCGATGGGAACCAGATGGTTTGTATAAGCCTTTGATTCGACGAGAACGGAAGGTTTGTTAGCCGTGTTTTTAAATTCGCTTACGACTACGCCCGTCTGTCCGTTGCGGTTTTCAAGCGGGAATATCTGAAACATAAAGGAAGAGCTGCCGTAATGTTTTTCGTAGGAAATAGTGTTTATATTAAGTCCGTCGTTTTTCCACATAGTTATCTGATCCTGTTTTTTTTCTGTGAATTCGCCGTTTCCAGCGTATTTACGTTGTTTTTAGAAACGGGTTCTTCGTATTTTTTTAATACGCCTGTTTTTGATTTTTTTACAAGCATGGAATAGCCGTAAGTTAATTCTTTAATGTCTTTTATTTTTTTGATTGCTGTTTTATGGACTTTGTCCGATTGGAACAGTTTGTCAAAATTTTCTTCTTTGAACTGTCTGCCCTTTAAAAGCAGCTGGCAGATATTTATTCTGTGGTCGTCCGGATTATATATTCTTAAGTAATAACCTTGCGGTGTCTGCCACGGTATTTTTTCATAGGGAAATCCCTTGTCTTCAAGCGTACTGCGGGGATACTTATCGTAGAATAAATCGACGAAAAGGGTGTCCTCGTCTTTTCTGGGGTTGTCCCACTGTACCGTAAGGATGTCTATGTTTTTTTCGAAAGAAATGACTTTGCTTTTGAACGTATTTTTCATTATCTTCCTCTTCCCTTTTTAGGAACGTCGGTATTTTCGTTTTGGGTCTTAAAAATAAATCTTTTACCGATAATATCATTAAGCCTTATATCGTCATATATAAGTTTCTCCCCTTCTTGGCTCATATAATACTTTTCAGATCTGCCGTTCTTTGCGTGGAGTTTAGGAACGGCAAACCCGTCGCCTTCCGCGGTTTTTTTCTGTAATTTAAGCCACGCTTCCTTGTAGTATTCCGCGTTGATATATTCGGGTTTAAGAACGGAATTAAGATAAACGACAAATTCGTTCTGTTCGATTTCAAGTTCCCCCGATCTGGTTTTTTTCTCTTTTAAAAGCAGTTTTTCTTCTACCGCTTCTTTGTATTCGAGGTATTTGCTGTTCTGGTCGAAACGGCGTCCCGAAAGCCGCAGGTTAAGTATTTCTTTCAGGCTGTCTTTTAAATTGTCAAAATTTTCGTCGTTTTTGTTTATTTTATGGTAAGTGTAAAGATTGCGGAGTATGTCTTGGCAGCCGTACATATTTGTTTTAGTGTCGTGGAATTTGCATAAATACGATTCCGCGGAAGTTTCAACGGAAAATGTATAATCGTGCTGCCCGGTTTTAAGGCACGTAAAAGTTATGTCTTTTTTATCATAGTCCGATTTTATCGAATAATAATTTATTTCAGGTATTTCATGGTATTTCTTGTCCCAAATAGCGACAAATTCGCCTTGGAGATCGGAAAAACTTATTTCCCCGTTTTCTCTTTTTTTAGAAAGGGAATCGGAGGTTTCCCTGATAAGGTAGTTAACGTCGACGTTGTTTGTAAAATTAAAGATTCTTCCTTTTTCGTTGTCTTTTTTGTAAGAAATAATTTCGTTTAAAGAACCGTATTTGTCTTTATTGTCGAAACGGAATCCGATTTCATTGTGGGATTTCATGTGTTTTGGAATATCTATATTTTTGGCGATGTTATTGTAAACGTAACGGGAACCGTCGTCGTTTATAACGTCGTTTTTTAAGTAATTATAAATGTTTCCGGTTGTTTTTGTCATTTTTTCCTTCCTGTATTTTTAGTATTCGAGTTATTTTCGGAAAGTTCGTTTTTTTTGTTTTTATTATCGTTAATATACTTGAAAGCCTCGTTTACGGTGTGCGTAAGATCGATTTTTCCGTCCTGCACAAGGCGGGCTATGGCGCGTTTATTTTCCATTAACGAGGGCGAAGGTTTATAGGTGGAATTTTGGAAGGAATGGATAATAAAGTTTTTTACGTTTGTTTCGAGTATTTTCTGCTCGTCTTTAGAATTGCAGTCCAAAGGCGGAATTTCACAGCCGAGGGCTTTCGGTTTTACTGTTTTTACAAGGGAAGATCTGTCGTTGTCCGTCCGTAGTTGTCCGTGGGAATAATAAACGTTTTCTTCGTTGCGCCCTTTTTTCTTGTCAAATACGCTTAAAAACACTCCCAGTTGTTCTCCATCCCTTCCGACGGGGTAAAATTTGTTTTTACTGTTAGGTTTGCTGAAAGACAAAGACATATTTTCCAAGTTTTTATCCGCGATGTGCTGGCGCGTAAGAATCTGGTTTATTCCGGTAAAAGGTTTTAGTTCGCTCTGGTTTACGGTATAAAACGGCCCGGTAAATTCTTTTAACAGAACGCTAGTCCCGTCCGCGAGGTGTCTGGCGACGGATTTATTAGCGTCTTTTATAAAATTTTCGTAAGAAGTCGAGCATTTGTAATCGAGGTATTCTTCCCTGCGGTTGTTAAGATAGTCTGTCATTTTTTCCATGTTAAAAGCGGGATTAAGAAGAATGGATTCGTATGTCGGATTATTTTTTAGAAGCGTTCCGATTTTATGTTTTTTCAAAAAGTCTATGAAAGTGATATTTTTGTTTTTCTCTAAAAACGGCCCGATTGTATTGTAAATTTCTCCGAAGCTGTTTTCTATAATAAGTTCCGTTTCCCCCTCAAGCCCGTAAGAAAGGTTTTTGTGGTAATCGTAGCGGTCTTTTAAATCGCTTACATAAGTATTCAAAACCCTTTTAATATGTTCCGGATCGTCGGAAGCGAATAAGTTACCGAATCGTTTTTGAAGCATGGCGTTGTCTACGCAGAGAATTGTCGTTTCGTAATCGGAATCATGGGGGTTTTGTTGTGTGATATGCACGGTATGCGCCTGCTGCGGCAGTTTGTCTCTGCCGTGCTGGAATACGTAAGGAGAGGCATAAGTGTTTGATATGTTGTCGCTTATGAAAGTCGGCGATATTGTGGGTTTTTTCCCGGATTCAAAAACAGCTTTCAAGCGTTTGTTTATCTCGTCTTCCCGCAAAGAAACGCCGTCTTTTAAATATTTTTTAAAATCGGCGTATTCTTTTGAGTTTTTGTCTATTTCCGTGTAACGGCGTTTATACTGCGAGTTTGTTCCCGTGGTTTCAATCGCGTAAAATTTGTCCTTGTTGATTTCAAAGCCGTATTTGCCGAAATTGAAAGTGCCGCGGGAAAGAAAAGATTCCGGATTTCCATAAAGTGTGTAAGTGTTCATATTCTGCTCCTTTTTATATTATTTTCGTAAGCGTCTGTATTGATATTGTCAAGATTGACAATTTCTTTTCTGTCGGGTTTTGTGATGTAAGAATCGATATTGATATTGTTAGCCGCGCAGTAAGAGCTTATAGATTGCAATGGCGGAGACGAGACCGGAAACTGGGAAGATCCGTTATGAAGGATATTTTCGAGGGTTTCGTAATTTTTATATTTGTCTTTTTTATTTTCCATAAGGTTTTTTGCAAGGGAGAGGGTGTCTCCTTTAAAGGAAAAATTGTCGAGAAGTTTTTTCATGGAATTAAGGGAAGTGTTTTCGTTAAGCGAGAATTCGTTTATATATTTGCAGGCAAACTGGTCGTATTTATTTCTCGAAGATTTTTCCGAAGTCTGGTTTCTTATGTCATAGCTGTATCTTTTGTCCTCGTATTCCTTGCCGTCTATTCCGTCAAGTCCCGTTTTAGTTATTTTCGTGACGGTGAACCCTGCGGACTTAAGCATTTCGTAAGAAATATCGTCAAGCGAAGGGATTTTACCGTTTCTTGAAAAAGATTCGTAATATTTAGGGGAATATTCTTGGAGGTAATTTTTATAATAATCAAATTTCTTTTCAAGGGGTTCGATTCTTGAGGACGCGGAAACGAGGCTGTCCATTATATAATCCCTGTCGTAGCAGAGTCTTTGCAGCGACATGTAATATTTGTCGTTGTATTTCTGGTAGAAATAGCGCAGATCTCCGTAATGCGGATAGGAAGAGAAAAATCCGTTATCCTGATGTTTAAAATGGGAGCTTGATTTAAGCGCGGTATCGTATTTATACTGGCTTATTTCTTTCCATTTGCCGGAAAGAAGGTTCTGGGAACCTTCGACTTCCTGACGGAGCTCAAACTGGTCGAGTATTTTTCTCCCGTCTTTTATTAAGTCTTCGGCGTATATTTTTTGGTTTGTTTTAAAATCCCTGCCGACTCCGTTTTCAAGAAACGTGTTTGAGTTGACAAATTGCGTGTCGTTTTTATTTAAAAGATATTCGAGAAAAGGAGTGTCGCTTATGCCGAAATATTTTTTTTCTTTAAAATCGAAATTTTGTTTTTCAAGCCGGCTTAAAAGTTTTACAAGCTGGTAAAGTTCGTTTTCAGAAATGTTAATTTTGCCGTTCCCGTGGTACTCGTTAAGCCCTGTGTCGAAAAGAACCTTACCGTTTTTTACGCCTTCGGTTACAGTGCTGATAAAGTAGCTGGTATCGGAAACTGTTACAAACTGGTTGTTTATTGCGGCGTAAAAGGATCTGCCTTCGTCGTTTAGTTTGTAATATTTTTCAAGAGTCATGTCTTTGTCTTTGTGCAGAAATCTTATGACCGGTTCTTTCTCGTCGTTCAAAACTTGGACGAAAAAATTGTTAAGTTCGAAAATGGTTCCTTTATTTTCGTAAAAGCGGGATGTAATGCACGTGTTTTTGTTGTATTTTATCCAGTTTTCAATAATAGGATTCATGGAGTCGAAAGAAAGCCTTTTCCAGTTGTCGCTGAAAAGTTTCTGCATATTGTTTCTTTCCGGCCCGTTAAGAATTATGTTGTATATCTGTTCTTTCGCGGTTTTGAATATAAGTTTAGGAGGCTTGCCGTTATATTCTATGGATTCGTTTAAAATGCTGTATATTCTGTTAAAATTGGTATTGGCGTGTTTTAAAGAATTGTTTATTGATTCATAGACCGTTTTTGTAAAATTGTTGTTAGGTTCGAAAGTGTTATTTTTGGGAAAATCGACGGGGGTCTGGGTTTCGGAGGAGGAAAAAAGGGTTTTTGGAAGAGACGTGTTGTTTTCAATGGCGAATCTTGTTACGCTGTCCTTCAAATATTTGTCGAAGTCCGCTAAAGAAGGCAGGGTTCTTATGTGTTTTATGTCGAAATAATTGCTTTTTTCGAGAAGAACCGATTCCGTATTATATTTCGAAGGAAGGATAAAATTTTTTGTTTTTATATTTGGAAGTTCTCCTTCTATTCTGGAAGAATAATTATAAGGAATTAAAGAAAGGTAATAGCCGTCGTCTTTAAAAAACAGAGAGGCTTTTTCATAATGGATTTTTGCCAGCAGTTTATTGGCGTGGACGGATTTGATAGGTTCGTCGAATACGAACATATCGTTCTTTTTTAGTACGGCGTTTTCGTTTTTTACGATAACGTCGGTATTTTCATTGATGATGTTAGAATTTGCCATAAGGAACTCCTTGTAAAGACATTAAATTCTGCCTTTATTATTCACTTTTTCTTTTACTATTGTTTTATTATTATTTTTTGCGGCCATTAAATTGTATTTAAAAATGCGGTATCCGTTGTTTATGCAGGAAGCAATTTGTTCTTGGCTGGAATTTACGGCGTCTTTTATATTATCCGTGGGCGTGTATTTTAAACCTAAAAATATGGATTCAAAATATTTATAAGCGGAAAACGTAAGATTTTTTTTATAGGGATTGCTCATTTCTTGGAATTTTTTTAAAGATAAGTCTCCCGGTTTATAACCGGGAATATTGAGAAGAGGGCCGCGTTCTTTTTCTTTGAAATCGTCGTAAAGCTGGTCGTAATTATAATACAATTTCGGGGTTTCGCAGGCATTGACGACAAGAGTGCCTTTTTCTTCGTTTTTTAAATTAAGATTATTTACGCGGGTTATGAACAAAGGGCTTTTCCATCCGTTTTCCTTTCTTAACTGTTGCAGGTAGAGCTGGGTTAAAGCGGCGAAGGGAGTGCCTTTATTCGCTTCGCAGCTGTAATTTATTTTTGAATTTTCGTCGTAAAGGACGCAGGAACCGTTTTTTATGGCGCAGGAAATAGTACCGGCGCAGAAAGAAGAAAAGTCTTTAAAAGAAACAAGGGAAGGGGTATCGGTAAGTTCGTTGTATATTTTGTTTTCTTTGTTCATTTCGTCCCTGACGTAGTCGATAAACATGTCTTTTGCGCCGGATATGTTATATCCTATATAACGCTGGTGGTAATACCTGTTATCGTCGGCGAGATACGAACAGGTAAATCCGTCCGTATAGTGCTTTGTTACCGTAATGTCTTTTTTTTGTATTTCCATATTATTTGCCCCTCCTTTTCGCCGGGGAAATATTTTTTCTCATTTTCTCCCTCTTTTTAAAACGATTTCTTCTTTCTCATTTTTATTGTTTTTGAAAGATTTTATGTTTTCGTTAATATTGTTCTGCGCCTGATTGCAGAAATGAGAAAGAGAAAAAACCTTGTACGCGAGCATTTCTCCGAGTTCCTTGGCGTTTTTTTTCGTCTGCGCGGAAGGAACGTATTTTTCTCCGCTGAAAAGGGATGCAAAGTAATTATGGACGTCGTGCCGCAGGATGTCGATATTGTTATTTTGGTAGCAGGGTATATTAGGCAGAGAAACGCCGTCGGCTTTGACGGGTTCGTAGTCGGGAGGATGTTTTGAGAGCTGGTCGTGGTTGAAATAAAAATGTTCGAATGTCTCGTTTTTTACCGGGTCGTAAACTGAAAAAGCGTGGGAAAGGATAGAGCTGTCCGACTCTTTGTCGAATTCTATATTTTTCCCGTAGCGCGAGAAATTCGGATTTTCGTAATTTTCGTTCTTTCTTATCTGCTGTGCTACAAGCTGGTTTATGCCGGAGAAAGGTTTTTTGGTGTTGTTATCTATGGAATAGTCGACTCCTTCCCTTTCGTCAAGGAGAACGGAATATTCGTGGAAAAGGCTTTTACTTAAAAGCTGGTTACACTGGTTGAAATACAGTTCGAGGTTTTTAAGCGGTTTGTTCTGCGGTTCGAGTTTTTTAACGGAAACGGGGGTTTCCGAAGGAAACGCGTTTTCATATTCGAAAACCTTGCCGTAAATGCTTTCCAGCGAATACCCGAAAAATCCGTCTGGAGCGATGGTTTGTATGTGTTTGTTCGAGACGGACATATTTTGGTTTAAATTTATATCCATGAGGCTTCCGCCGCCGTTCCAAGGATCGTAAAGCCCGCACGCTGTATTTTTGCTTAAGTTTATGTATTTAAGGGATTTGTCGATAAAGCTGTCCGCCGTTTTCTGCAAATCGGTAAGATTCATCTGGACTAAAAACGCGAGTACATTGGAGTCGGAAGAACAGTTTTTAAGTTCGTCTCTGACGCTTTTAAGAAAGTTATCGTTTTGTTCCACGTTCATAAGATTTTGAAAATCGGAATCTTTATATCCTTGGTTTTTTACGAGATAATACATGGCGCAGTAATCGTCGGGTCTGTATCTTTCTGGAATATTTTCCATATTTTTTACGGAAAAGTCTTTGTTTAATTCTTCGCTTTTCATGACTATTGTTATAGGTATGTAAAGATCCCGGATGTCGTGCAGGGTATCGGTGACGGTATTATTTTGCGCGAGGTCAAAAAGTTTTTTGGTAACGGAAACTTCGTCCATAAAAGGATATTTCTTTTTTAAAGGATTTAACGCTTCCGTGCATATGTTGTCAAGATAGTCGTCAAGATATATTCCGCTATAATCTTCGTTTAGTTCGTCTTGGACGTAATCGGTTAAATATCCTTTCTGCTTTGTTCTGTACTGTTCCTGTAATCCTTGGTGTATAATTTCGGCTATTGAATTGAAGTTTTCGTTTATTCCGGGATCGTGATCAGGATAATACACGATTTGTTTTTTATCGTCGGTAAGGTAGGCGGCTTTGTCGAGAAGGGTTTGGAATATTTCTTTTTCGGACGGGTTTATAGATTCTGAAATGCGGCCGTTTTCTTTTAAAAAGTTAATTTTTTTATCAAACCATTTTTGGATGGAATGTATTTCGAGGTAAGGATGGCTTAAGTATCCGGTTTTTGAAAGAACGTCCGTTTTTCCGTTGTTATTTAAAAACGACATGACGGTATTGTCCTGCGGGCTGTCCGTAACGTGTTTAATGATTTTATCGTCAATATTAGGATCGTTTTCAAGATCTGAAATGATGTGTTTTTCAGGCAGATGGAATTTATTAATGCTGTTATACATTGTATCGAGATAGCGTTCTACAAATTTATCAACTTTGGCGTATTCTTGGGTTTTGTCTTTTGCCGTGCTTAAGGGGAGATTTTCAAAAAACAATTTCTGAAAAAACGCGTTTTTTATAAAAGCTTCTTTTCTTCCGTCGAACCCGCTGTCAAAGAACAAATGGAGTGTTTTTGCAGGCGTATCCGGACTGTTAGAAACATAAAAAGAATATTTATCAGATGCCTTTATTACTTGTATCGTATCTTCCATGTTATCTGCTCCTTTTTTTCTTCATTATTGAAGAAATATGTTCGTCGTTATTATTAAACCGTTTTCCGATTGTTTTGCTTTTATTTTTAAGCTGGGGGTATTTGTCAAGCGCGACGTCAATATTTATAACAAGAGATGCCGCTTTGTTATTTAAAGGAATGAATATATTTTTATTGTCTGATTTAAAATAAAGGTTATATTCCCCGAAAATGGTATTTTCATAATTGTCGATATTGTCTTTATGTTTTTTTATATAGTCGTCTGAAAGCAGGAATATTTCTTTTTTTAATTCAGGAAAAAGTTTAGTTACGGTATGATCGTTGTTTAAAAGAACGCTTCCGCCGTATTTAAAAAGATTGTTTATATGTTTATAAGTCATGATAAACGAATTGATATTGTAAATAAATTCATCGCTTGTATTGCACGGGACGTATCCGAAAGAAGGCATATGCAGGCAGTAGGAATTTTTTTCGGTATATTCTCCTTTTTTATCTTTGAAAAGGCTTATTCCACTGTCTCTGTCGAGTGAAGGAAACAGTTTATATGTTTCGTCTTTCAGATCGGCAAAAGTGTTAATATCTGCGCTTTCTTGAAGCCTGCGGAAATTGTTTTCGGCAGTCGTTTGAAAAGAAGGAAAATTTTTATAATAATTTATAAAACGCATATTTATCTATTCCTTCCTCTTGAATGATTCTGGGTTCTCTGTCTCTGCTCTTCCCTTTCCCTCTGCACGCGGATTGTTTCGGAAGTGCCCGTGGCAAGCTTCTGCGCGTTTTGAATCATGGAAAAAAGAGGAAACGAATTGTTTTTTATATTTTCAGCTATCTGTCTGTTGTATTGCTGCAAGTTATGATCGGGTTTGTAATCCGAGGAGCCTGTGAATATGCTGTGAAAATATTTTGTTAAATTGTCTTGGAATACCTGCTGGAGATCTTTATCCGTTTTAACGGGAAAATCTTTTATTTCTTTTATACTGCTGTTATTTGCTTGTACCGCGCCGAGTTTAAACCAAGAATTTTCTACATTATAGAGCTGGTCAAAATTGTAATAAAATTGATAATACAAACATTTGGATCTTGAATCGTAGTCGCCTAAAATAACGCCTTTTTCTTTTGTTTTAACGGAGAGGTGTTTGTCGGAAGCTGCAAAATAATTGTTTTCGTATTTATTGTCTTTTTTTATCTGCTGGAAATAAAGCTGTTGTACTCCCGTAAAAGGTTTTCCTTTTGTTGCGTTAAACGAGTAGTTAACGCCCTTGTTTTCATCTAAAAGAACGGAAGTTCCTTTTACAAGGGAATCAGCGATTTGATCTTTTATTTTTTCGGTGAATTCTTCTTTCATCATTTCTTTTGGAATCTGGTGTTTTATGCCGGGGAACACGCCGAGTATGTAAGGAGGATGTCCCGCTTCTTTTTTCGCTATTATTTTGCCGGGATGATTCTTTACAACGGTATCTTCCGCTCTGTAGTTGTCTATTCCGTAAAAATCTTCTATTACGTGGTAATTTTTATCGACGTAATACGTTTTGTTTCTGCCTTCGGATATAATCATATAGTCGAATTGTAAATTTTCAGGATTAAGTTTTAAGTTTTTGCTTTTTATATATTTGTCAATTCCCGGAATAATGGCTTTGTCGATAAGTTTTTTATAAAACGCCTGCGTATTAGGAGCTTTTTCCGCAAGTTCTTTATATAAACGCATGAATTCTTTAAAGTCTCTGCCTTTTATATTATGAACGTATCTGCCGTTGTTAAATTTCCCTTTTTGTAATAAGTTGGCGGTATTCTGGTAAGGATTTATAGCGTAAGAATAAGGATTGTTTTGCTTGATATAGAAGAGATCCTCGGCGTCGACTTTCGAGCCTTTTGGAAGAGGTTCGGAAAGAAGAAAATCGTCGATGTTTCTAAAGACGCTGCCTTTCGCGACGTCGAGGTTTCCGCTCCGATCCGAAAACCGCGTATCTTTGAAATTGTTTTTTGCAAGGACGGTGTAGTAATCTCCGTGTTTTTTGTCAAAACTGTGTTTTACGGTTATGCCGTATCCTTTGTATTCGTTTTTTTTACTCATTTATCTATTCCTCCCTTTCTTATGGCTTTGGGTTCTCTGCCTCTGCTCTTTTTCTTCAAGAAATATATTGTTGTCTTTTGTCGATTTAATGCTGGAAATTGAATTGTAAGCGTCCTGTACGGATTTAAATACGGAAAACTTATTTTTGTTAATACATTTGCCGATTTCTTTTCCGTAGAGTGTTAAATGGGGGCTAGGCGTATAAGTCTTTCCGGTAAATACGGAAGATAAATAATTTTTTACGCTGTCTTCGAATATCAGTTTGTACAGTTTGTCCGGCGAAGTTTTTTCAGAAGCGTTGGTTTTTAAAAGATTGTTGGAAAGATTATTGTTTTCCGTTTCTTTTACGTTTACGGCGACTGCGGGCAGAACGTGTTCGTGGTTTAACTGGATGTTAAATAACTGGTTAAAATTATAATAATATTTGTAAGTTAAATTCTTTTTTCCGGGATCGTACGTTCCGAGAACAATTCCCATTTGTCCGGGTTTTATGTCAAGTCTTTCGGAAGAAGATATGAAATAAGGGCTTTTAAAACCTTTTTCATGTCTTATCTGCTGGAAATAAAGCTGCTGTAATCCCGTAAGCACTTTGCCTTTCTCCGCGTCGAATGAGTAATTGATTTCGTTGTTGTTATTTAAAAGAACGGATTTCCCTTCGATAAGGCTGTTTCCTATAAAGGAGCGGACATGCTCCGCGTATTCTTCTTTGGCGCGGTCGAACACGACGCCCGGAAAAGAACCGTAGATACGGGCAGGTTCGTCTTTTTCGGAATAAGCTAGTATTTTCCCCTGAAAAGAAGCTTCGATAATTTTAAGCGCGTTTTCATTTTTCATGCCGGAAAAATTGCGGATGGTTTCATAATTTTTGTCTTGAATGATGATACTGCTTTCGCCGCGGTTGCGGATTATATAGTCGAATTGCAGGTTTTGGGGGTTTATCTTTTTTTCCGTTTCCGCTCTGTGTTCTTTTAAAAGGGGCGCAAGCGTTTTTGAATAAAGTTTTTTAAAAAAGATTTGAGGATTGTCCGAACTTTCCATAAAACGCCTGTAGTCTTGCAAAAAACGCTGCTTTTGTTCGTCGTTAAGATAGAACGTATTGCTTATGTCGTTAACAGGTTCCGAATTCTGCCTGCAACGTATTCCGATGTCTTTGGCGGGTTTTAGAAAAACGTAAGATGTATCGGAAGCGGATTTTATATTGTAAAGTGAGGACATGTATTTTGCGCCGGGTGTTTTTTTATCAAGGAATACGGGTTCGTAAGAATTATCAGGAACGTAATAAAACGAAGAAAGTTCTTTTTTTGAAGGTTCTCTTACCTTTATAATTTTATTTCCTTTTTTGCCCAAAGAAGAATCTTTGTAAATATTTATGTCCCACCATTTGTCTTTCGGTTCCTGCAAACGGTTTGTCATCCAATTTGCATCTAGTATATATTCAGATATTTTTTTACCCTCTTTTACAGAATAAACTTTCCAATTAGGATTTTTTGAAATAGGTTCCGACGTCGGAATAAGCATATTATCTGCCATGATTATTACTCCTTTTTTTTGTTTCGACTTGCGTATTTTCGTTAAAATTGTGTTTTAATTTTTTATATTCGGAATAAGTATTTATATTGTCAAAAAGTTTTTTCGCGATATAAACGTCGTTTGTGGAATAATTATTTAACGTACCTTTTTCCATGTTGTGAATTTGTACGATAAAAGGAAGTTTTAACGAGGGTATTTTTTTCATGGTAACGAAGAAAGGCGGGCTGTCTTCGGGCGTATTTTTTATTTCTTTAGCGTAAAGAATATGGATATTGTCGATGTCGAAATTCTGGTTTAAACGCGATTTTTGTTCGATAAATTTATTTACGGACTGTGTATTTAATTTTTCTTCGTTGAAGAAAGATGCGAAGAATTCGGGATCCGCGTTCTTGTCTATTTTAAAAGTACTGCTTAAAAGCTGGTTGTATATGCCGGGTGGGATTACTTTAAAAACGATGTCGCACATTTCGATAGGATAAGGATACCCCTGTACCGGCAGGGTTACGTGGTTTTTGTCAAAGTAATTTTTTTTGATACATTCGAGTTCGCGCCCTTTTATGTTAAGCACCCTGTTTGAGATAAAATCGGTTTTATCGTCTATCCAGTCGACGAAGGGAACGCATAAAATGCCGCTCTTTTCCCCGTTCTTGTTTTTTATAATCTGGAGGGTAAAGTCGGCTTTGTGTTTTCCGTTTAAAACAGCCTGTATTTTATTTGTCATAATTACATGCTCCTTTTGCTTTTTGTAAGGGAGGAAGAAAGCAGTTTTTCAGGTTTGCTGTTTTTTTCTTCTTTAACGTTTTGTTTTGAGTTAAACGTATTTTCAAATTTCTTCCATTCTTTCGGAAGAATTTGAAATACGTCGTATTTAGGATCGTAATAAAGCTTTATTTTCGGATTTAAGATGTCTTTGCCTTTTAAAGATTTTATAAAAGAAAAATAGTTCATATCCCGGCTCATGTTTTTTCTTAAAGGAAATTCGCTTAAAAGGATGTAGCCGTTTTCGGTATATTTTTTTAAATTTTCTTCTTTTTTAAAAGGAACTCCGGTAGAATCTACGAATATAAAATCAACGGTGGCATTGCCGGGATTATTAGTCGTATGGAGAGTACTGTTAAAAGACCGGAACACAATGTAAGCGTCGTTTGCCCTGTTGTTAAAATAAGCGAGTATGTTAAGCGTATCCGTGATAAGAATATTGTTAAGGCTGTGTTTTTTGTCATATTTTGCGGCTTCCGCGGAACTGACGGTTTTTATATTGGGGTTATCTTCAAAATCGAGACAGCATTTATTAGAATCGTACAGTTTGTCTTTATATTTTTCAAATACCTTGTTTAAATTCCGCAGGGATGCGTAATTAAGGTTTATATGCGAATTTCCGATTTGGAAATTGATTGGAAAGTCAGGATGTTTTTCAAGATGTTCTTTGACGGCGTTTTCTATCGATGTCTCGTTATAATTTTTTTCAGGCATAAGGTAACTCCTTGTTCTTTATTTATAGGGGCGGCGTCCTTCTTTTTATAAGAAGGAGATTTTAATATATTTGTTTTTGAAAAGATATTGTTACGCATTTATCTTCTCCTCGCGTGGTCGTGCTGTTTTTGTTTGACGGGAGTAAGCATGCTGTTTTTAACCGTTTTGTGGGCTTCTTTTACGTTTTTAAAGAACATTGAATTATTGATGTAGGAAACAAGGGAGTTGATTTCTTCTTTCGTATAATTGGGGGGGGTATATTCTTCTCCCGTATATATGGATTTAAAGTAATTTGATATGTACGAGGTAAAACCTTCGACAAGGGAAAATGATCTGGCGTCGTATGTTTTAATTGGAGGAATTTCTTCCTGTGTTTTTACATATGGAATTTCGGGATTGGAATTGACAAGGGTTTTTGCGACGTCGAGAGTTCTGTTATTCTGCACGAGTTGGTCTCCGTTATAAAAGTAAGAAAATTCGATTTGGGAATTTGATTTGTTGATATGGGATGTAATGGAAGCCAGACTTTTGTTTTTTATGGTAAATCCGTTTTTTCTTACGTCGGAAGAAGGCATGAAATAAGGGCTTTCGTAGGATTTGTTTTTTCTTTCCTGCTGCAAGTAAAGCTGCTGTATGTCTTCGAACGGTTTTTTTGTCTGCGTATTGCAGGAGTAATCGACGCCGGAAGTGTTGTCGATGTGTTTTCTTGCTTGAAGCAGTACGGAATCGCCGTTTAAAAGACCGTTGACGATTGAAGTTTTAATTTCATTTATAAGTTTGTTGTGGTTGCTGACTTTGTTGATAATTTCAGGGTGGAGTTTCACGTCGTTTTTATCAATTATCGCGGTTTCGCTGAAATATTTTTTTAAAAGGTTGTTGGCTTCGACCGCGGCGAAGAGGTCTTTAAACGCATTGCTTCTTCCGGGAACCGGGTCGGAATGTTTCCATGATTTGGAGTTTATACGGTGGGTGATAACGACATTTTTCAGGTCATGGTCGGAAAGATTAGAACAATCGGTGTTTGGCTTGTTTATTTTCATTTCTTTCAATAAATCTTTTCTCGCCATTTGTTTTACGATGTATTCCATTCTTTTATAGTTGGAATGGTCATTATCGACTGCAACGTCTGCGACATTAAGATCGATAAAATATTTATTGTTTTTGTCTGTGGGAATATGCGATGTAATGTAATTTTTAACATTGTTTTTTATAAAATTGATGTGCGGCATTTTATATCCGGGTATATCGGATACTTTTTTTATGTCTTTTAAAAATTTATTGACAATGTTTTTGTCTGTAATTTTAAATTTGAGGGCTTTGTGGAATTGATCCGTAGCGGAATAGACAAGACTGTTGTCTGCGGCGTTAAAATTATATCGATACATAAACCCGTCGTTATCGAGGAAACCGCCTTCTAAATCCCCTTTCGTTCTCATCGTTATCTTCCCCTGCTCTTGTTTTCGCTTCTGCTTCTGTTAATTTCTTTTTCCGGCTCAAGTATGGTTCTTGCTTTTTCAATTTCGCCCTTGTCAAGATATTCTCTGGCTTTGTTTAATTCGTTTTTCGGCAGGTTTGAAGGGGCTTTTTCCAAGGAAATCTTTTTGTGTTCTTCCTGCGTTCTTGCGGACATATCCTCGGAGAAAAGTTTATTCATGGAATACTGCATAACGTAGCCTGCTTGGAGAATCGCGTCTTTAAGCTGTTGCGGATTTTTTTTATAGAGTTTTATCATAGAGTTTAAATGCTGCTGGGGAGAAAAAAGAGGATGGTGTTCGGTATTTTTAAGCTGGCATTCTTTATAATGGCACATTTCTTTTGTGAGCGTAGGAAGAAGGCTTTCTTGGACTTTCATTGTTATCTGTTCCTGCATTCTCGGAAAATCGGGGTTCTGCTTGTTTCTCGTTTGGGTAATCTTATTTTTGTTGGAATACTTAACGTGCATGCCTTCCTGTTTGTCGTAATCGGGAAAATACCCCTTGAGCTGCTCTTCCGTAAGCCCGTTTTTTTTATTATTTTTCAGCAGGCAGTTTATGTTAACGACTTCAATAGAAGTTTTATCACCCAAAGATTTGTTTTTCGACATCCGGGGATCCGTATATTTATCCTGAACGCTTACGTT
>Ga0268262_10002027_pt1 | contig 23917 bp, 28 predicted proteins | sample TergutNc150P3_FD_190354 | JGI IMG/M metagenome (GOLD analysis project Ga0268262, IMG submission 190354) | Nasutitermes corniger P3 segment gut microbial community from laboratory colony in Florida, USA - Nc150 P3 (SPAdes) (version 2) | ecosystem: Host-associated > Arthropoda: Insects >...
GAAAATACTGCTATTATGCTTGCAAAATGGGAGCAGTCAAATCTAATTGAATACATAATGCAAATGTACCCCATGTATCACACGGAGCGGATAGAAAACGCTTTTGTGGATATTGATGGGAGAATGCGAGCGTTTCCCCAATGCCCCTGAAATTTTACCCCATAAGCCTGGGCTGCGCTAAGAACCAAGTTGATAGCGAGCGGGCGGTTGCAGAGCTTTTATCGGCGAATTTCAAAATAGTTGAAAGCCCGGAAAAAAGCGATGTGATTTTGATAAATACGTGCGGTTTTATAGAATCCGCAAAAGAGGAATCCATTGAGGCAATTCTCGCTTTTTCAAGGGAAAAAAGAGTAAAGCAAAAAATCGTGGTTTACGGTTGCCTAAGCCAAAGATATGGAAAAGAACTTGCAAAGGAAATTCCCGAAGCGGATTTTTGGCTGGGGAACTACAGCCCCGGAATGCTTTTAAAAAAACTCGGTTTTGAAACACAGGCAAAATTGTGCAAAGCCAGCCCGCCGAGAAGGATAAAAAATTTTGAATACCCCCATCACGCCTACTTAAAAATTGCCGAAGGCTGCAACCGCGCCTGCTCTTTTTGCGCAATACCGGCAATTCGCGGGAAGCAAGTTTCGCAAAGCATTAAGGGCCTGGTTGACGAGGCAAAGCAATTGGAAGAAAACGGGGTTGTTGAGCTTTCTCTGATAGCTCAGGATTTAAGCTCTTACGGAACGGATTTATATAAAAAAGCGAGTTTGGAGCAGCTTTTGGAAGCGTTGCTTAAAAACACGAACATTCCCTGGCTGCGTTTGATGTACCTCTACCCCGAACACATAACCGATAGCCTGTTGGCTTTAATGGCAAAAGAACCCCGCATCTGCAAATACGCGGACATGCCCATACAACACGCAAGCGACAAAATGCTAAAACTTATGCGGAGAAAATACAAGGCGGCAAGCCTCAGAAATTTGCTCCGCAAAATGCGAGAAAGCGTCCCCGGTATAACGCTTAGGACAACGGTGCTTCTGGGCTTCCCTGGCGAAACGCACAGCGATTTTGAAGAGCTTATGAACTTGGCGGAAGAAATTCGCTTTGAGCATTTAGGCGGTTTTATATGGTCGCCCGAAGAAGGGACAGCCGCGCTCAAATTGAAAGAGGAACGAGTTTCGGTGGAAACAGCGAGGCTCAGAATGGACGCCTTAACCGAGCGGCAGGAGGAAATTTCCGAGGAGAAAAACCGCGAACTGATAGGGCAAACTGTGGATGTGATTTTGGACAGTGTTGCAGATGAGAGTGAGTTTCATTTTTACGGACGCACTCAGGGCAACGCTCTGGAAACGGACAATGTGGTAAGGATTTTGGAAGGGAGCGGCAAAGTCGGGGAAATAAGAAAGGCAAAAATCGTTGATGCCACCGCGCACGAACTGGATGCTATTTTACTAAATTGATAACAGAGAATGAAAACTATCTTGCTCTTTATTTCTGCGGCTACCCTATTCTTGGCGATTGTCTGCTGTTCCGCGACCTCGCCGCAGGGAGAGAATACCAAAGCACGTTATGATGAATACAAGAGCGCGATGAAATACTATGACGAAGCTGAGGCGGATTATATAATTCTGCTTGAAAATTTGGAGAGATACCCAAAAGAAGCGTATCTCCTAACGCGAAAGCAAATTCTCCGCAAAGAAATTGAGCAGAACAGGGTTTTAATGCTCCAGGCGCGTTTGGAATTTGAAAAAGCGTTGCAGGAATGGGATTTAAAAGTACAGAGGATGGAAACGGGACTACCAGACACCTTGGACTTGAGGCAAATTTTTGGCTTGCCTACGCCCAATGACTCATTGAGATATAACAGCGATTAGCTAACTATCAGCTTCACCGCAAGCCCGATGCTCGCAACTTGAATGATCCTTTTTATCCAAATATGGTCGTGCTTGTGCTGGAATTTGCTGCCCAGATAGCCTCCCAAAATACCGCCCAAACCCATGCAAATAGCAAGCTCAAAAAACACCTTGCCCGCAATAAACAAACCCATAGAACTCAAAAGCAAAAACCAAACGGTCAAAAAATTCTTAATCGCGTTCACCTGCTTTAAATCAAAGCCAGTGTATTTGCGAATGGCAAAAATCTGAACAAAGCCAACGCCAACCTGCAAAAATCCGCCATAAAGACCAACCGCCAAAAAGCCCAAAACTCCTTTTATCCCCGGCTTTGCCGGCGGGGCTTCCGGAGGTTTCCCAAAAGGATCTGTGCCAAGGGAACTCATAATTGCAACTATCACCATAACAACGGCAAGCAAGCCTTGAAAATGCGAATCGTCAATGGTTACAGCGAACAGCGTTCCGAGCAAAGCCCCAGCAAGGGTTGGCGCTAAAAGGGCTTTTGCAATATCCATGCGCAAATAGCCATAGCGTTTCATGTGGAGCGCGGAGCTTATAGCACCTATAAGTATCCCCAAGCGATTTGTTCCATTTGCAACGGTGGGCGGCAAACCCAAAAGTATCATGATAGGCAAGCTAAGAGTGCTAGCTCCGCCTGCGATGTTGTTTATAAAAGTCACAACAACGCCAAGCACAAAGTATATCAAAAAATCCAACTTATGGATGATGCAGGAGTTGAACCTGCGACCCGCTGATTAAGAGTCAGCTGCTCTACCAACTGAGCTAATCATCCGTGGTTGGTAAATATAGCAATTTTTGGCGTTGCTGTAATACCGACGGCGATTAAACCGTCGGTACTTGTCAGCGGTGAGTTGATTATTTGTTTAGAATATCCAGCGCTTCTTGGCGGTAACATTCCATTAAGTAGGGGATGCCTGTTACTTTGGCGCATTCTTCCGTCAGCGACATAATGTCGGTGCGAGCAATTGAGGCTAGGTTGAAACAGCGAGCACCTGCCATAAACTGTTGCAAACCGACTTTGAGCTTGTCAGCATAACTGTAAATACCAATAGCGCCCAGAGGAATTTTCTTTATCTCTTCTGTGCCTACTATGGATTTTACTTGTTCGTAATTAACAAAAATCTCTTCAACCTTGCTTCCAAATTCGCTTACAGACTTCGGCAAATTGTTTTCTTTTATCCATTGTTCAATGTTTTTGCCGACCATTCCCGGAATCATCAACGCCCTGCCCATACATACGGCTTTAATATACGGCGAACCGAGAGCCAGCGCTTTGAATATGCCGTCTTCCGAACTGAATCCGCCTGCAAAGGCAATGTCCGAAGTTTTTTCGCCCTTAGCGGCAAGAATGGACGTGTATTCATAAGCTGCGCTGTGCAGATAAATCGAAGGAACGCCCCATTCTTCCATCATGCGCCATGGACTCATGCCTGTTCCGCCAGACGCTCCGTCAATGGTTAAGAGATCGATATGAGCTTTTGCCGACCATTTAATTGCTTTCGCAAGATCACGCAAGTTATAAGCGCCTGTTTTAAGCGTTACGCGCTTATATCCTAATTTGCGCAGCCTCTCTACTTCCGCATAGAAAGCGTCTTCCTCGATAAAGCCAATTCTGCTGTGGCGTTCAAATTCTTTTATAGCGCTAGCCTTAAAAGCCGCTTGGTTGACGGGGCTGGACGGATCGGGCGTAACAATATAGCCTCTGCGTTGAAGTTCAATAGCTCGTTCAAGCGAGCCGACTTTAATTTCGCCGCCGATATCTTTTGCTCCCTGTCCCCATTTTAATTCGATGGTATCAATGCCGTGCTTTTCGATTATGTATTCCGCAACGCCAAGACGAGTGTCCTCAACATTCATCTGAATAAGGATTTCGCCGTAACCTTTATGGTAGCGTTTGTAATTTTCGATACGGCGATCCATATCGGGCGCTTTCTTAACTTTTTTTTGCCCGTCAAGTTCAAGCGCAGGATCTATACCGCAAACGTTTTCGCCGCAAACCAGCGTAACACCTGCTAACGCAGAGCCAACAGCAAAATGTTCCCAGTTTTTACGGGCAATCTCTGTTGAGCCTAATGCACCTGTAAAAACAGGCACACGCATTTTTACTTTTTTATCCCAGCCGTATTCGGTTTCGGTGTTGACAGACGCAAAAAGAGCGGCATCCGGCCCCACCGCAACGCCTTGAGGCAAGCCCCTTGCTCCCGTAGCATACCCTTGTATGTTCAAGTGGGAATAATCAACAGGATAATCCTTGTCTGCGCCGGCAGTAATATTGCCGAAAGGACCCGGATAGATTAGTTCCCTGCCCCTGAATGTCGCCTTAAAAATCTCGCAGTTCCCCCGGCAATCGTCCACACAGCGTGAACAAAGACCGCTTGACGGAACGACACTTCTTGAACGGTTAACCGTGCGAGTTGCGTCATTTGCATTAGGTGTTCCTAGATTCATTTGATACCTCCAGATATAAAACACTACGTAATATAAAAATAAAAAAATTCACCAGCAGAGTCCGTATATCTTTTTCTTTATATTCTCCCTCTTTTTTATATCGCTCTGCCACTTTCAAAACAGAAGGCATATTTGCTTCTATCAGTTTTTTTCGCTCTTGCTTTGTCCAAACAGGCATTTTAGTTTTTTTCATTTTACTACCCTCGCCCTTCTCCACTCGCACTCTCGGTACATTCGCATAATCACAAACCCAGCGGCATAAGGAATAAATTTAATATCCTTATTCTTTTTGCAATCAAATTTTTCTATGGCCTCAATTAACCCCTTTTTCCCTCTTTCCACAAGAACCGACACAGGCACCCCATTGCCTTTATATAACTTTGCCACTCTCAAAACCAAACCCATATTTGCATCCACCAGCTTTTTGTACGCTGCTGGGTCATTTTTATTTTTCAACAAATGACGTTCCTCTTCCTTTGTCAAGGGAGGTGTTTTAGCTTTTTCCATATTGTTCTCCTTTTTCACCAGTAATAGCCAATTCTTGCCGCTGTCCTACCAATACATACTCTCGTCGCAACGCGCAATACCACCACCGCATGTGTTGACACCGATTCTGTATATATTACGCCCTTCTAGTCTATTTTTAAATATGCACCTATCAAATCTTTTTATCTGGTCATCGATAAGCTTTTTCCCACACGCTTTTTCTACATATCGGTCGCCCCATTCTGGCACGACTGTGCAATTATCTTCCAAGCGCACATCGTATTGTGTCACATACTTTATTTTTCTATCAAGCACTTTCCCTGTCTTCACATCGAAATGACCTCGCATTTCAAAGCCATCGGCGGGTATCATCAAATATGTTCCATCGTGTTTGTCATACCAGACATCGCCATAATAGTCAGTTCTGAATGGAGAAGTCCTGTCGGTGCACGACTCATCAAGTTCGTGTATTCTTATCGAGTCGGCCCTTCGCCGCTCAGCCATAAGTTCGCGCAGATCGGTTATTTTGTCTTCTTTCATTTCATCAAGCCTTTCTTCATAGCTTACTGTGGTCGATTTAATGGCTATAGGCGCGTTGCTTGCTGTTGTGGTTTCAGTATTGCTAGCTGTAGCAATTTTATCATTCGCTATAGGTGCAATTGGAGCTTCCCCTATGAAATTCTTTGCCTTGTCTATGACGAAGTATATGCCGAGTACAATAAGTAGGGTTTTTAGTAGTTTCATTGGTATTTTTTATCCTTACAACTCACTAATAATAAACAACAAGAGCAATACAGCCGCTACAACAAGATGGATAATAAGCCACTTTATAGATATCTCCAAAAATAGCTGATTTTATCCCTCGTACTTCTCCAATTTCCGCTTCAACTCCGCAAGTTCAGCAGCTTGGTTAGCAAGTTCGGTATCCTTATCCGCAAGTTCAGCAGCTTGGTTAGCAAGTTCGGTATCCTTATCCGCAAGTTCGGCATCTTTCTTCGCTATAGCCCTATTCTTATCTTCTATCTCCCTATACAACCCGCCAAAAGTATCATCAACATACTGGCGATAGTAACGCTCATCTTCAAGCTCCTTGCGAGCCTTTGGATCGGTGCTTATGTAGTGAAGAATATCCGTTATCTCTTTCACTCCTTCATCGCTTATCGGATAATCATAAGTCTTGTCCGCTTCGGTTTTATCTATGAAATTCGTCTGCTCAAACACTGAGAGCAATCTGTCCAAAGGTGTTTTAAGTCTGGGCTGAATGCGTGGAACCTGAACTATGTAACAGTCGTGAGTAAGTCGTTCAGCGAAATCGCTCACAGCTTCTATCTCCTTTTCCTCGACTAAATCGTAATAGCCGCGAGATATGCGCAGGCAGGCAGTCTCTATGCCTGGCAGGGAAAAACCTAGAACATAAATGGAGATTATGGGAATGGTATCGGACATATATTCGTGCCCCAAATATCTACGGAAGCGGCTCACATCGGTGATTATTTTGTCTGACTTCTGCATTTCTATCGCTACTTTTTGTTTTTGGCCGTCTTCGGTTTCTATCTCAACGGTGAAATCCATTCTTAGCAATTTGAGTTCTTGGTCTTTCGGGTCTATGTATGTACGTTCCGGTGAGCGAATGGATATTGAAAATATCGGTTTGCCTAGCAGAGTTCCTATGAAAAACTTGGCTGCCCGCTGGTTTTCCAGCAGGTGTTTGAATACGGTATCGTAAATGGGATTGGCTATGAGCATTTTGGATTAAGGTAGAAAAATTTGGGACTTATATACTTTCGTCACCCAGTCCATCACCCAATATAATAATGTACCTATAAATATACTACAATATAGAAACTTTGTCAAGGGGTCATATAGCGATCCAGAACGGCGTATTATATGGCAAGCACATCGAAATACAAACCGAACACGGCGTTGTCCGAGGATGCGTATAGGGAGAAGTTCTCTACCGATGCACTCGCTAGAACTTACCTGGAAGCCCAGATATGGCCGGACGGCAAGCCCAAGTGCCCCTGGTGCGGATACACCAAGGCTCACGAGTGGCAACAAAAGAACAAGCCTGGATATTACCGATGCAATAGTTGCAAAAAACAGTTTGACGTTAGACACGGCACCGTATTTGAAGGCTCGCACATCCCTCTGAGAAAATGGTTCATTGCATGGTATAGCCTTGTGACTGACAGGAAGGGCGTGTCATCGATGGCATTGTCAAAGAAACTTGGGGTCACGCAGAAAACAGCTTGGTTTTTAGAACATCGCATCAGGCACGCGATGGGCACGGGCAAGTATGATTACATGCTAGGCGGCATTGACAAAGTGGTTGAGAACGATGAAACGTTCGCAGGCGGCAAGAAAAAGAATATGCACAAGAACAAGAAACAGAAAGGCAGCGGACCGAAAGGGAAAGCTGTCATTTTCGGAATGGTTGAAAGAGGAGGCATGGCGAGGTCGGTTGTGGTGCCAAACGCTGAAAGGGTTACCATACAGAATGTTATAAAGCAGAATGTTGAACGAGGCACCTTGTTGAACACAGACGAGGGTCGCCAATACATTGGCGTTGAGAAGCACGGCTTTGAGCGAAACTCGGTCAATCACAAAATGAAGGAGTATGTAAGATACGATTCCGCAAAGCCATTCGTTGACAAGATGGCAAGCACCAATTCCATCGAGTCCGTTTGGGCGTTGCTCAAAAGAGGCTTCTATGGCACGTTCCACAAGTTTTCGCTCAAGCATTTGCAGAGGTATGTCGATGAGTTTGATTTCCGCTGGAATCAAGGGAACTGTCGGTACCCAACAATGCAGAGAATAGATGCCATCATAGGGATGTCCTTTGGGAAGAAGCGGCTGACCTGGAAAATGCTGGTGGGAACGGATAGGTGCCCGAGTATGTATGCGCCGAGGACCCCCTAGTCTTGGACGAAGCGGATACTAAAGGGGTAAATCGTACCGTACATATGGGGAGACCCTGCGGGACACGGAGGGGGTATAAACTAAACTATCAGTATGACCGATTTGCCTATCCTGTTCCGCCGTGCCATTGAATCCCTTCATAAGAATGTTCCTATGTCCCCATTCCTAGAGGCTACGATTGATGGCTTGGAGGCTGTGTTTGAAGACGAACAGCCAAGCATATTAACTCCCGAACAGGAGAAACAGAGAGCTGCGCAGAAAGCCAAAGCAATAGCCGCCATGCAGCCCAAATACCCGAAAATCGACTTCAAAAAGGAAGACACCGACAAGGTTTTGGGGATGTATTCGAAATAAACAACCCCGCAGCAAGACTGCGGGGTATTTCGCTCCATTTATGAGAACACATCTTTTTATGATACCAATTAGGATTCCTTAAAACGCGGCAAGCCGCGGGGAAATGCCCTCAGAGATTATATCCAGTATGGCACTATATATCCGCCTACTTCCTCGAATGACCCAAAGCCCATTCCCGCAACCGCGCAACCGCAACCCGCTGAAAAAGCCCAAACCAATCCTCCCGCCAAGCAGAACGCAGGAGCCACGGCAGGAAATGCGGCGGTTGATATTTCCAACCATACAGTTGCAAAGCCGTCAAGGGAGACAATGATTTGCATATTGAACAGACATTACAAAAATAACAAGGAAAATCTAGGAACATGGAGTGATGATAAACTATTCGCTGCTTACAGGCAAGGGATATCTAATGGAACCATCCCCTATGATCTATCCAGAGGCTATCTAGGCAAGGACTGCCCTGAGTCGGCACCTCCGCCACAACAACCTCAGACCAATGCCAATCCGTCACCTAGCCAATGGTCAAATACTGCCGCCAAAGAAGCCACTAAATCAGTTGGGAAATTTTTTAAGAAATAATCCCTTGTTTTCGTAGCATTCTCTTACCAGCTTTGGAGCTTCGGGAAACTCGGCAAAGGCAGTTTTTCTCCCGCATAAAGCTATTATACATTTGGGACCATCTTCTGTTTCATTGAGGTTTAATGTATCTATTATTCCTGTTCTTGCGCATTCCATAACCAGAGAATCTATCATTCCTTTTTCTTCCTCATTGAATTCCGTGGCTGTCTCTACAAACCCAGGTGGCAGAGGTATTTTCCCATCTTCCGTATATGGTGCATGGTTATACGCACGAATCCCTGCATATATCGCAAGGGCAGTGACTGCGGTCAAAATAACAAAGTTCTTTTTCATATCCTAATCCTCCTATTTAGAATACCCGATTTGGATCGCTATGGCAGCCCATGCCTGCACATATAACTTAGTCTTTGATTAGACGGACACCATCGGAGCCCTCCTTGTAGTAGTCGTGCCTGTACACTTTGGCACTGTCACTAAACATATACCAATTATAGGCGAACTTACTATCCCTCTCCTTGGCACTCCACCAGTACCCACCGTCACCAATTTCACTGAAGCCACCATACCTGTCTTGATACCTTTCCCGATAGCCACCAGGGAGCGCCGAAAAACCGAAGTCGTCCGTGCCATTGCCCTCCCATCCATCCTTTGCTTTAAGTTTCTCGCCTGCAATGTCATTTCCGCCTGCGAAGTCAATCAACTGTTGCCATTCCTCATCCGTGGGCAAGTGCCAGCCAGGGGGAGCTACCTTCATGGCTTCCTTCCACGTGTAAAGGCGACCTAACACATTGCCGAAAAGCGGGCTGTTGTTATACCAAATGCCCGCACCTTCCCAATTCAGGTTCTCCGCCATCCAGACCTGCTCACCGATTTTGACGGTCTTGTATTGCTTGCCATCCCTAGGGTCGGTGAATTTCGTTCCGCCTTTTCGCTTATGGTTGATTTTTCTTGCCACGTTTCTCTCCGCTTATGGTTGTGCCATTTTCAATATATAATAGATGCCGATCCAAACTAGCATAGCCATTATGGGTGAAATCATACGTTTTCCTGACAAGACCTGCGAATGGTGCGACAAGCGCTACAGCCGTGACGACCATGAGGAATACCGAAGTTTGTATGTCAGCAAACGAGGCATCTTTCCGACAGCCGAATCGTGGGATGAATGGACACGCGGCACATGCCCAGACTGCTTCGCGATGATATTCGTAATGCAATGGGACAAATGGCTGTCTGACCAACGCCAAGCTGTTTTGGGAAACATAACAGACGGGGCATCCCCACAGGAAACCCGCAGCCTTGCCAGACTGATGAGTGCCATGTTCAGGGATGTCCTCAAGAAAGTTTTAACCGATGCCCGTGTCGGGGATAAGCTGGAAAGCTTGCTTAATGAGTTTGATGAAGCAACTTGGAAGTCGTTTCCCGATGTGTGAAAAACGGCCATCATTGATATTATATATTGAAAAAAAAGGTCCTGTGTTCCTTTTCCCTGCCAAGTCGACAATAAGGCAGGGTTTAGGGAACGGAACCGTAACGCTTAACACAGGAGGCGCTATGTACGCAGACGATGACATGGATATCAAGGGTATGCTGGATGCGATAACCGCTGCCGAATTGGCAGATAAAAAAGAGCTTGAAAAGCTTGAAGCCAGCCGCAAGAGGCTTATCGGGAATGCGTTGAACGATAATCCAACATTAAACGAGCTGAACCAGAAAATCGGCAATCTGGAACGCTCAATCAACAGAAAGAGGGGCAAGAAACGTCACGTGAGCAGAATAGCGAAGATATCAAAAATGGCGGCAATGCCCGATGAACAACTCAATGATAAAGAATATGTAATGGCAACGTTAAAGATCAAGAGCACTGCATACAAAAGCCATAAAAGATGGGTAAAGGAACTCAGGTCGGAAATAGGCAATGCCACTTGGCAGGAATATCTGAAAAAGCTGATGAACGATGAATTTCACGACAAAATTGAGAAAAGATTATCGGGGGTCGCGATGCATTCCCAAGACGGTAGTTATAAGAGCAGGGCGGATGAATACATGAAAGACATTCATACTTTCCTATATTCAATCGGCTGGGTCATGCAGGGAACCATAGGGATGCAGCCGATGTTCATAAGGGTTGATGCAACCAAAAACAAACAGGAAGAACCTTGTGATGTGACCGGCAGATATGAATATTTAAAAGTTGAAATGTCTAACAGTATTCCTTCCCATGTTCCTATATCTGATGTTTTGTCTGGGGATTATGATTCCTTGCCTTACATAAAGCGAAGCGACAGTAACAAGAACACCGCAGAGGTCGCGAGAACGGGAGAAGAATACATCGCGACCAGTCGCCACTGCGAAATTGGCTCAAAAACGCCATATTTGGACGATAAAAATGTGTTTAATAACGAGAAGTCGCCAGAACATTCAAAAGAACTCACGACCAGTCGCGAGAACGACATTGAGCATATTGACAGGCTGAGAGAAACATTGTGCGAGTACTTCAAGCATCGGGACAGGGATATGGTAGCCAAGCTATGCGCCATGAGCCCGCGAGGTTTGCTGAACGTGGCGGGCATATGCGGCATTGCAGTCTAGACTGGGGTGAATAATCAAAATGCTTTGGTCGCACATATTAACAAAAATCCGATTATTATGGGAATTCGCCCAAACAACATCTTCATAGAATACCTCCTCGTTTATTCTATTATACAGAATGGCCGCAAATTTAACATTCAAGCCTATGATTTATACTGTAAATGCACGTAACATCACTAAAAACCTGTCAATTTCGTTGAAAAAATGAGTTTGTGGTAATATTGCTTGAAAATACAGAAAATGGGCTTTTTGGCGCGAATAGGTGGCTTTATATATTGAAACTGAAAACGGAGATTTTATGTCAAAAATGGTAAAGCGATGCGAGCTACGGCTTCGCAAGGCGTATGAGGTTGTCAACGATGCCAAGTCCGACAACTGGGAAGGCAAGATAAAAGCCTGGGCTATCATAACCCCACTGATTGCGATAGTCTGCTTTGCCATTGTCTTTTTCTTGGAGCACATCGTTTTCCCTATGCTGGGCTGGCAATAATATAATAGTATGCTCAGTCTTTGACTAGGCGGACGGAAAACGAGTTATCCTTGTAGCTGCCGTACCTGTACACTTTGGCATCGCCACTGTCCATACTCCGGCCGTAGGCGAGCTCGCTACCCTTCTCCGTAGCGCTCCACCAGTACCCATCGTCACCAATGTAGTTGAAGTCGCCATTCCTGCCCCTAGAGCCACCCGGGAGCGCCGAAAAACCGTGCCTGTCGTCCCCATCCCACTCCTCGGATTTAAGAGCGGTAACTGCATTTTCATTCCCGTCCGCAAAATCGACCAATTCCTGCCATTCCGCATCGGTGGGCAGATGCCAGCCAGGGGGAGCTGCCTTCATCGCCTCATCCCATTTGTAAAGGCGACCGTATTTCTTCCCGTTGGACTCTTCGTTCTTGTATGTTACTCCAACCCCGTCCCAATTCAGGTTCTCCGCCATCCATACTTGCTCGCCTATTTTAACTGTCTTGTATGCCTTTCCATCGCGTGGGTCGATTAACTCACTAGTTTCTATCTGTTTGCACATATTCATCTCCTATTGTTTTCAATATATAAGATTGATACAACCTTGTTTGGAGCTTGTGTTTGCTATATTCGTTATAAACTCCTTCCGTATGGATGCCCGCATCGGACAGCTCGCCCAGTTCGTCAAATCATTGAAAGCCACAGATATGGATTTCAAGCGATCCGTAATGGAGGGGTTAGAAGCTATGGAATACATTGAACAGGAGCCGACCAAAGATGGTCGCATACGGATATCCAACACCAAATGGACATACATAAGGGATTTGGGTGGCAGGAAGCTCGCTTTCGGGCATGACGGCACAAGCGTCCCGTTGGATGAGAAAGGCAAGGAACGCATTCTGGGGCAGGAGAACAGACCGCCCATATACATAAAGAATCTGGACTGCCTTTGGTTCGGGGATAACCTGCTGGTATGCCCGTATGGTCTTATGGAACTGCCGGATGGCATAGAACTGTTCGTGCCGAAGGATAGTATTCCAGATGAGATAAAAGGCTCCATATTCATTGCCAAGGACGGCAAAAAGCACAACTTCATGTCCATACGGGACAGGGGGAACGGTGAGTACCAATGGGCGTACCTGTTCGGCGAGTGGGCGCCCTCGGCGGGCACGGAACAGACCGAGACAGGGGTGAGGCTGTTCCTTTCAAAAAGGGGCAGACCCGTGGCGGAACTCATCCTCCCCGAACTAGCTAAGAGGGAAGGAATTGAGAGCAAGGATGAGTTCTTCACGGACCCAAGGGACAAGAAGAAATACCGAGTGGTTAAGATCGGGAACCAAACCTGGATGGCTGACAACCTGAATTGGGATGGCGCGGGAGTGACTTACGAGAACAAAAAGTCCAACGGGAAGAAATACGGTCGGCTTTACAAATGGGATGAAGCGATGAAGGCAGCTCCCCCCGGGTGGCATCTGCCCACCGATGCGGAATGGCAGGAGTTGGTGGATTTCGCGGGCGGGAATGAAAACGCCGCCACCGCGCTTAAATCTGAAGAATGGGACGGCGATGACAGGCACGGTTTTTCGGCGCTCCCGGGTGGCTCTAGACGCAGGGATGGCGACTTCAACTACATTGGTGACGATGGGGACTGGTGGAGCGCTACGGAGAAGGATAGCGAGGACGCCTACTACCGGGGTATGTGCAGTGGCGGTGCCAAAGTGTACAGGGACGACCTCTACAAGGATCGCTCGTTTTCCGTCCGCCTCCTCCAGGACAAGGCTTTGGATAGCCACCCAAAATAGCCATTTCTGGCATTTTTGCCCCGAAAATTACCTTTTCTAAAAAAATAATGTATATTACGGAGGTTCACCGCGCAAAGTTGTGAACGCGGCATCGTGCTTTTAAGAGGGAGCTCGGTACCCTAGATACGAAACCCTCTCAGTTGGATTTATGGCATTTAGCAACGGAACACGCAATTTGCTTGTGCAGGTAGCTTACTCAGAAAGCTGCCTGTCCGACTGCTTTGGCTCACTTGCGTACACACGTAGCGAATTTGCCCTGACCCCCCCCCCCATCGCTTAAACAAAGAACTGCTAGGCAGAGGGCTTTCCTATGAGGATTAAGCTTGTTCTTCTCGCTACGTTAATCGCTTTTTCCACGTGCTTTGCGGAGAAACAGAAAGCAAATTCTGATACCGAAATGGTAAGGGCGTTTAGAGAAATTGTTTATGAAAGAGATAGCCTAAAATGTTATATTGATAACATTAATTTACAGAAGTTCGACAATACCGCCAAGAATATGGCTCAAGCACAGGGATTTTATAGTGAGGCTTTTAATCAAATTCAGAACTCTTTTTCGTGTTTTTTGACTTATGTTTCTATAATAGTATCCATAATACTAGCGATTGTAGCAATTGTAACCGGGACTTCTATTTATAATCATATTATGCTTAGTAAATATGATAAAAAACTTTCCGATTTGAAACGAGAAATTGAAAATCAAAAGAACGACTTAAGAACAACAAGAGACAGCATATTCAAGGAAATTGCCGTGGTGTACTTTTCAAGTGCTCTTGAATATTTAAATAAAGATTGGCTATCGCATTTTACATATTTGAGACGGTATTATGATTTAATAATAGACAAAAGACTTGAACTTACAGGTGTAGATTTAGGCTATTTAGAACAGCTATATAATTCCATAATAAAACTTTATCAAGGTTCTGACTTTATTAAATTCGCTAGTTCCAATTATTCGCAATTATATTTAGGTACACTTAAAGCATTTGTGCAGTATTGTAAAGAGGTGGATAAAACACAGCGTTTTGCAGAAGTAGCAGAAAGGTTATATGAAGAATCACGCGGAATCCTTCTTAAGGATTCCGCTCACGGCAACCAAACAGTCCAACCGATCCAAACGGGGATATAAAAATGAGAAGGACAGGGTATTGCTTATGCTAGACATTGATAAACTGATATTGACGGCAATAGAGAAAGATTGCATTGATGTAGTGGAATTGCTGCTGAAAAACAGGGATACGCTATGCGATGGAAGCTGGTCTGACAGCAATCCGGAAGATGCCGATTATGACCAAGAGTGGCGAAGCGATTTGCTTGGGAAGATACTGGAATTAGAAAAGGCAAATAAAAGCTTGCCTCTGAAAGAAGGCTTTTTAAAACAGTCAGATGACTTATTCAATGCCGGCGACATACTTAATCTTTATGTGTTTCCGCCTGACAATTTTGACCCGATGGATATCCCAAAGGATTTGATAAAACACTATTTCGATAAAACGGATAGCGTAAAGAAATGGATTGATAAAGCCTTTGCTGGTTGCCACGTTCTGATTCTTGCCGTATGCTTCGAAGATGTGGAAATGGTAAAATTGCTGTTGGAATACGGAGCCGATGCCAACGTCCGTGTTCAATGCGAGTTGTCAGAATACGGAGCTAACATCAATATAAGCGATGATTATGATGGTCCCGTTTTAGGCGTGGCGCTTGAAAAAGGAAATCCAGAAATAGTAAAACTATTGCAGAAATATGGAGCGAATGAGGTAAGAAAATGAAAGTGAAAACGTGTGAATCTTGCGGAGAACAGTTTGCTGGCAATACCAAAAAATGCAGTGATTGCATAAATAAAGAAGAGGAACGGCAGAAAGCTATCGCACAATTTCTTTTACTATTGGCAACGGCTGTAGCAGGGTTATTTTGGTACCTTCCAAAACGCATTCACGAAAAAGCAGGCAGGGATGGCGTGATAATATATTTTATCGCTTTAATTGCATTGGGTTTGGTTGGCTACTTTTACTTTGTGAATAATTCGCGAGATCACAAACCTTCGTATGGCAAGGCAGCGAAAGAGCTTGCCGATTCCCGCAATGGCGGTACTCAAACCGAAATAGCACAAGAAGTATACAAACCTAGCTTTGACTGTGCGAAAGCACAGTCAAGAACAGAAATAGCAATTTGCGGCAATAGCGATCTAGCCAAGTTAGATTTTCAGATGGTGCAGTTATACAAACCCTTGGCAGGCAGTTTCAAAGAAAGCCAAAAAGAATGGCTTAATGAGCGGAATAAATGCGCGGACAATATAGATTGCCTAAAAAGCAAATATAACGCACGGATTATATTTTTAAAGCAATCGTCCCAAGCTGTGCCAGCGAATGATGGCGAAGAAACGCTCTTAGATGATGAGTTGGTATTAGATACTTTGGGACACAGGATTTTATAGAAAATGTTTTTTAACGGAGATTCATTATGACACAGCTCAAGCAAATACTCACGGCAGCCCTCTCGGTTGCCATGCTATTCACCCTTTCCTGCTCCGGCGGAGATGACACCCCTGCGGATAACCCCGGCGGCGGCAATGTTGCCGGCCCGATAAAGAAAGCCAAAATCAGCGGTGTCTTCCAGAAGGGGCCATTCATCGCTGGCACGGCAGCCACCCTGAACGAATTGGACAATGACCTGAATCCTACGGGGCGCCCATACCAGACTTTGCTTACGGACGACAAAGGCTCGTTTGAGCTGAGGAATGTCGAACTGGTCTCGCCCTATGCCCATCTGATTGCAACCGGATTTTATCGCAACGAGGTGACAGGCAGGCAATCTAGTGCGCCGATTACGCTTCAAGCTATCGTTGATGTGACGAACAAGGACAACATCAATGTGAATATACTCACGCACCTTGAATACTACCGAGTGATTGATCTGGTTGACGGAGGAATGACCGTCAAAGCGGCAAAGAAACAGGCCTTGAAAGAAATATTCGCTGTGTTTGGCATAGATAGCGATGCTTTCAACAAGGATAGCGAGGATATGAGCGTGTTCGGCACAAGCGATGCCGATGGTGCCTTGCTTGCTATTTCCATTCTGTTATTGGGAAGCTGCTTTAACGAGGCGGATTTTACCCAGAGGCTCATGAATTTGAGCACGGCAATTAGGGCTGGCGGGGGCTGGAATGACGAGGCGGCGAAGAAGGCAATGGCAGAGTGGGCAGGAGGAGCGCTTCTGGGAAAAATAAGGAACAATATTTTAAGCTGGGGATTGTCATCCACCGTTCCTGATTTTGAAAAATTCGTGAGCAATTACTGGGTCAGGCATTACTGCTCCGAAAACAATTGTTTCACAGATCCTCGCGATGGCACGACATACAGGACTGTCACGGTGGATGGCGTGACTTTTATGATAGACGGATTGATATATAGAGGTGAAAATGGCAGTTTAGGCAAAGTCTATTGCGGTCCTGCGACCGAATGCGACTGGGAAAAGTCCACTTGTTTTGGCGTTCCTTGCGTTGATGTAAGTTATAATCAGAATGAGGCACAAAATATATGTCCCGTGGGATGGCACCTGCCGAAAGAATCGGATGTTCCAGCCTACTGTTATATAGTAGCCAACAATATTGTTTATCCAGGCGATACTTGGGGCGATGATGATATTTGGCAATATAATTTTGGGTATGAAGGCATGGACGGCTGTATGTTTAAATGGGGAAGCATCACCCGCCCATCATCATCAACTGAATTAACCAGTTATGTTCTCTGTGTAAAAAATTGATTTCCTATTCTTTGAACAAGATTCCATGCACCGAGCGTATGCGAGCAATCCTTGCAACACCGATATAGCCTAGGCGTGTAATCCCATACCGTGCCCATATCTTCCGAGCAGCACGGCATAGACTTGACTTTTCCATCCGCCGAGATGAAGCAAGTTTTCTTGAAAGGGTGGCTCGTCAGCGGGCTTGTTTCATCCGCTATGAAAACAGGCTCGAACCGCTTTTTCTGCTTTATGTTTTCAGGAATGCCGTCAAGCACAAGGTCGCACGGCAATAAATACTTCTTGCGCTCATTCATATAGTCATCGCCACTGTCGTGCTTGGCAAGAACAACCACAAGGTTATCATAGTTTCCTCGCCATTTACTGAGATGCAAGCCATTGGTCCGTAGAATAACCCTAGCCTCGTGTTCTTTGAGCCAGCTCAGAAGCATTTCCAAATCAAGGAACAAAGTAGGCTCTCCGCCAGTGAGTTCCACAACATCACCCGCCTGAAATTCCTTTTTTAGAAACGCTATCAAATCTTCCGTCTTCATTTTGTCTGGGAATTCAAGGTTGTTCACCCACCGCTTCACAACGCAGTATTCACAGTGCTTGTTGCACCTGTTGGTTAGAGATATGAGGAAATAAGTTATTCCATATCCCATATTATTTGTCCTTTCCATTTTCCTGCGGCAAGTGCCGTTCCAGCTTTTAAAAAATATTTGGTCTGTGAACTTGCATTTGGATCAATATACACATAGGAAATCTGACCATTCTCGGATACTATTGTTCCGTAGATTATACGGGATGGATACGGAGATTGGTCTTGACCGAAATATATCCGTTGTATATTTATGAGATTACTGTTTATATTGAGGTAGCTAGAAAATTGTATATCTATGTTTAGGATGCAAAGTTTTTTTGTGTAACTATATTTTATAGTACTGTATGATGTTATTGATGAAACTGATAGTAGATTATATGTAGACCACGCCGCTGTGGCCGCCATAGCATTATTGAAAAGGTCTCTAGTGTATTCCATCGCAGCTCCAAAGTCTGACTCGTTCGCCAAAGATATCCACGGATAATCCGAATTACATGGCCAATTGAATTTGTCGCCGACTTTAGTTCTATATCCGATAGCGTACTCAATATGCTTGTCTGGGCAATCCAGCGCCCCGATTACAACTGCCGCCAGTTTGTCAGCCGAGAGCATCACAAGGAAGCCTTTGCTGGATTCCGGCATAGGCAGTTCGGAATAAATGCCATCGGCTTCGTATATGAAGTCCGCGAATCCTTGCGTGAGCGAGAAGTCTCCCTTGACAAGCCGCATCGAATCGCCATCTCCGCTGCCGCCGCTACCAGGCTTGTTCAGTATCTCGCCTTCGCTGCCAGGTTCTGCGTTCCAGTCGCTTTTCACATTTGGTTTCGTATTTGTTATCGCAAGCCCCGTGCCCGAGCTGCCTATGCTTATTCCCGTGCCTGCGCTTAGTTTCCCCCACTTGACTTTTGGAACGCTTTTCGGGTTACCATCAATACCCGTAACGGTTTCTAGCCCTTCAACCATTAGAAAATCGTTTATGCTAGGATTGTCGTATGTACCGTCACCCAATAGCAATAATCTACTGTTAATGGACAGCCTATCCGTTACAGCGAAATTGGATGCGATAGGCGTCAGCCCGCTCCCACCCAGTATTGCCACGTTGCTGACCTGTGCGTCTTCGGGTATATTGTGGTAGCTACCCAGCACAGTTATGCATTCCCCGCTAAGTATATTGTGCCCACGTCCTACCGCTAGCGAATCCAACGCATTTTTCAAAACGTTTCCCTGCCCGAAAACAACTGAATGATAGCCATTGTCTATTTGATTCTCCCGGCCCATAATAAATGCTTCATGTGCACCGTATATAAGATTATTCCCACCTAGGATGGCTGAATGCCAACTCTCGCCATCTATCATATTGTTCCAGCCGGCAACAAACGATTCATAAGAGTGGTTGTATATGCAGTTTGCCGTGCCGAAAATGACAGACTGGGGGCTCTCTTCTATTTTGTTATTCCCGCCTGCCATGAATGAAAAATCCGAATGCGAAATGATGTTGTCTCGACCGAACACGGCAGATGCTTCCGAGTATGTTACTAGATTGCCCCCGCCAGCGGCAAATGATTGGCTGGACATTTCTGTTATCTTATTGCCTGCGCCGAACGCCACCGAGTGAACGCTTCCTGTCGCGATTAGGTTTCCTGTCCCTGCGAGAAATGAAGCTGTGGAGTGATTATGTATCCCATTCCCGCTCCCGAATGCCGCCGAGTGAACACTGCCATCGGTAACCCGATTTCCCGTGCCTGCCACGAACGATGCCGTGGATCCGTTGTACAATCCATTCCCTGCCCCGAACGCTACCGAGTGAACGCTTCCGTTGGCTATTTGATTGCCAGCTCCTGCAATGAATGAAGCTGTTGAACTGTTGTAGATGCCGTTCCCGCTCCCGAATATGGATGAATGGACACCGGATTCTGTTATGCGGTTCCCTATGCCCGCAATGAATGAAGCCGTGGATTTATCATAGATTCCGTTTTTTGCGCCAAAAATCGCAGAGTAGTCGCTGGCATCCGTCAGCAGATTCTTGTATCCGGTTACAATTGAATGCCCCGCGTTGGACACCCTGTTTTTCCCGCCTGCCACGAGCAGCCCCGATATGCCAAGGGTTTCGCCATCCTCTTCTTCCTTTTCTTCCTCTTCTGCATAAGGCACCTCGCTAGTGTAGTAGCCATCAGCCGCTATAGTAACAATCTCATTTTCCTTTGCCGCAGGCTTGCTCGCGGTGCCGCCCGCAACGGTGATTGAGAAGCCGGACGGAGGCGGGGGCGCAACATCCCCCACGCTGTTCTCGTACCCGCCTATGATGGAATCCGAAACCGAGTTCATGGTCTCGTTGTGCCGCCCAGAGAGTATGCTGTTTGTTAGATTGTACTTAATCTCATTGTCTACGTGTTTCTTATCGTGCAGAACCTTGTTTTCCAAACCCATGATAAGGGAGCGCGAGGTTTCTGTCTTGCTGTCGTTGTTGATGAGATTTCCCTTGCCGGAAACAAGCAAGCTATCGCCCCTGAATATGTCGTGGTCGCTCCCGAAAATCGCGGAGTTGCGGGGGTACCAAGGCATATAGAACTTGCTTGCCCATTCCTGGACGCTAGGGCTTCGCCATATCGCTGTCGTTATTGTCCCACAAAGCTGCATATTGTTGTTCGTTTCCGATTTCTCAATGTCCATCACGTTCCTGATGCCGCCGCCCATCATTGCCAGCCTTTTCGATACGGCATCAAGGGCATCTTGGACGTTATCAATTAAAATCCCATCCTTGACGGAAGTTATTGAATGACTTATGAGATTGAACGGGTTGTAGCCGATTGTCTTTGCTCCGCTGAACCCCGTGCCGTTGTTGAGGTTGATATTGCCATCGCTGCCCAGAGTATATATCCCGCCGTCAAACCGAAGGAACTCAAGCGTGGGAATTGTTCTATGTATGAGCCATTCTGTGCCTTGGGCAGAATCGGCGTTTGGAGTGTAGTGGTATATTAGCAGGTATTGCCGCCAGTTGGATGCCGGCCTAGATGGGTTGTCTATCCATTTGTTGTTCCGCCAGTCCAGCATATCAGTGTTGAACTCGGTCAGGTTTATTCCCAGTTCGCGACTTTCTAATGAATTAGTTCGCAGCCACGGGAGGGCTGCCATTTGGTATAAACCTTCTGTCTGCTTGCGCATCGGATTAACCTCTTGGCTTGAATTTTACGATGTCAGAAACGGTGATATGATCAAATGGACCAATCATAACTCTGTTATTAATATCTCTGATATGGGTTGCTTTGCCGTCCTCAATGCAGACCAACATCTCTTTCCCTGGTATATCTTCCCAATTCTTCGCACTGCATACATCGAGCATATCGCGCATAATATTGATTGGATCATCGCAAAATGTCCCCCCGAACTTCTGCGAGGGTAGCCTATCGCCTGAAATTGTTAAGTAGATAGTGGCCATCCCAGGGTTAATATCCAAGAAAGTTGCTTCAACTTTTGCTTTCATTAACATACTCGTTCTCCTATGGATGTAGTTTATATCCCATCGGCTTGCAATGGAGAAGGGTATTATATATTGCACATAGCGATCCAAATTAGTGGTTGTATAAACAGAGCCTCTAGAAGGCTTTGAGTTGTTTGGAAGATGTATGGAACGTTTCTACCGCAAGGTAGAGTTGAAAAAATGCTTGCAATGGGGCAGGATCCTTAATTTCTATCCAATGGGTAGAGTTGAAAAATGGATAGAGTTGAAGTTGAAAAATCACAGGTTCCATGCATCTTCAAATATTTCCGCATCTTCCAGGGTGCCAGGGAACTCAAATGGCTCGGGCATATTCGGCTTGGCAGGATCAACCAGATTCCATTTGAGATATACCAAAGTTACGCTTGGCGCGCTTGGGTCGGGTCTATTTGGGTCTGGTGGGTTTTCCCATATAAAGCCAATATCCCACTCGTCCTCCACCAGAGTAGGCTCATCATTATTGCCTTTTGAGTAGAAATAGTGGAAATATCCCCTTGCATCCCTATATACAAGACAGCTATCCAGTCTGGCAAAGCCGGCGGTTTTTGGCACTAAGGCATTTCTGCCTATTTTCAAATCTGAAATCCTGTCCACTTCAGTGGATAGGATAATTGCGGGCACACCGTTTATCGAAACGTGGGCTGGCGCGCCGAGTGTTTGTATAGGCACTTTATGCGACACCACGGGACCGCCTCTATCAACCAATAGAATATTATTATTGTTCTTTGATTTAGGTGTCAGTGGTTTGTTCGCCATTGAGACGTAGTTTATAATGGGACTTCCACGCTGTATTATAAACTACTCTGTTGAAACTCAACATAGGAGATATGACAATGGCTGGATTACCAAGCATTTTCGGTTTCGTCAAGTTTATGGTGAACGGGCAGCGGGCAAACGTACCGACAAAAGAAGCCGTGGAACAGCTCGGCAAATACCTCGACGACAAAATTGACAAAATAGACTTGCCTGATGAAGTTAAGTCTCGCGAGTTTTTGTCAGATGCAAGCGTGGCTTACGTTGCATCCAGCGGGAACGAGCCAGCCAAAACGCGGATTACTTTCGATGTAGAGAGCGTGATGGGCACCCCTGGCACGGCAATCACGGTTGACCTGCCCGCCGCAGAAATAGTTGAGGATACATGGAATTTGGACATAGATGATGATGAATAGGGGGCAATGATATGAGCCAGCTATCACTAAGCGGTAAATTCGTCAGGCACATCATAGATGGTGCTGAAATCCTTGTCCCCATCAAGCAAGCCGTTAAAGAGCTTGCCGAATTCTTGTACATCCGCGCCGGCTCGTTCGGAAAACACCCCCAGCGGTTGCAGATAGGGGGTGCTTTCGATGCAAACAAATATATGTACTATGGCACAAAAGACATAGACCTCGATGCCGCGCCGTTCAGCGACTCCGATATAGGCAAGGCATTCACATTTATCGAATGCGGAGAAATCAGCTACTGGGGCTACGATGGGTTTGAATCAGACGGGGTCACGCCTGCAATCTCCAGGTTCACTATTAGCGCCGAGGAAGGGAGCTGCTCGGTTCTGATGCTTATTGATAGAGTGGAAGACGAGAACATATTCCAGTTGGTTAATACTTCAACCGGAGTCGCGCCCAACCCGCCTACACCCAAATTTTCGGTCACTGTGGTGAACGGCATAACGAACAAAGCAACGGCTATGGAAGATGAGATTGTAACCATATCGCCTCTCAGCTTGTTCATAGACCCCCGCGATGACAAAGTTTATGGCTTCAAAACTATGCCTGACGGAAAAAACTGGATGGTTGAGAACTTTGATTACGCCCAAAGCGGCTCTTGGTACTATAATAATAACCTTAGCTCGCCGCCCTTCACTAAGGCGGGACGGCTATACACATGGGACCAAGCCATTGCAGCGGTTCCTGACGGCTGGCACTTGCCGACCGATGCGGAATGGGCTGCTCTTGCGTTGGCAGTGGGCGGCACGGGCACATACGGCGAAAACGGGAATGCTAACATATTGAAAGCAATCAGCGGGTGGAGCGGCAATGGCAACGGCATTGATGAATTTGGCTTTGCCGCGTTGCCAGGCGGCAACCGCGTGGCTTCGAGTGGCAATTTTGAAGGTCTCGGCTACGGCGCCCTCTTCTGGACGGCAACGGCGGACGGCGCCAACAATGCGTTCCGCCGCACAATGAGCTACGACAGCGACAACATAGACAGGAGCTCACGCGGCAAAGGCTACGGCTTCTCCGTGCGTTTGGTGAAAAATGTTTAACAAGAGAGGATTGCATGAATAAAAAATCAGAGCTATACACTTTGAGCGAGGCGCTGCGTGCCGTTCCCGAGGGCTGGCATTTGCCGACCAGGGAAGAGTGGCAAGAGTTAATTGATTATGCCGAGGGGTCGCCCGATAGGACAAAACCTGAGTATGTCCCATCGGCGGGCAAGAAACTGAAGGCTGCGAGCGGCTGGCATATGAACGGTTGCGGAACGGACGAGTTCGGGTTCGCCGCCTTGCCTGACGACTATGGGAATGCAGCCGGATACATATACGAG
>Ga0268262_10002028_pt1 | contig 23899 bp, 22 predicted proteins | sample TergutNc150P3_FD_190354 | JGI IMG/M metagenome (GOLD analysis project Ga0268262, IMG submission 190354) | Nasutitermes corniger P3 segment gut microbial community from laboratory colony in Florida, USA - Nc150 P3 (SPAdes) (version 2) | ecosystem: Host-associated > Arthropoda: Insects >...
CCAAGAGAATAAGGTCGGGGGCGTTGTCGAGGCTTTTAAAGAGTTTTTTGGCTTCATCGAGGGTGGCGGCTGTACCCAAAATTTGCCAACTTTTGCCCAAAAGTAAGGAAAGCCCGGAGCGTACTACGTCGTGGTCATCAATTATTAATAGGGTTTTCATATTTAGAGAACAGCGGATCAATTAGCAATGAGCAAGGAGCAGGGAGCAATGCCAATGAGCAGTGAGCAGTGAGCAGTGAGCAGTGAGCGAAGTAACCTGTCTGGGCGTGGAGCTACACGATTAGATTACGAACAACGACATTGCTAACTGCTAACTGCTAATTGCTCATTTTTTATTGTTCCTTTATAATTGCTTTTATGGAAAAGCATAAAAATTCTTACACTTGGCTCAAAGTTATTTTAATAGGGATAATTGCCGCTATCGCCAATAATGCAATTATTCTCCCTTCTGTCGATTTTATCAGCGGTCTTTATTTGGATACGATTTTTACGGCGGCGGCGGCTTTTGCAGGGGGGCTTGTTTCGGGGCTTATCAGCGCTGTTTTAACTACTGTATTTTACGGTTTAGAGTATACCATTAGAACAGGTACGCCGTATTTTGGGGCTTATTATTTGTATATGCTTTGCAGTATTGCCGTTGCCTTGTTAGTTCGGCTTTTTGCCCGATTTTTTCCAAATGAATGTGATAATGTGAGGGTTATAGGCGGCAGGGACGAGCCTTTTAACGGAAAATCAAAACAGGGTTCTTTTTTTATTATGTTGGCTATTTTATCGTTTGTCATGTGTATTGTTGTTAGCATATTGGGCGGTCTTATTTCAGCAGGGATTACTACCGTTACAGGTGTGATAGACCAAAGCGGTCCTCCTGAAACTTTTTTTAGGTTGGCATTTATCGAGCAGGGTTTTAATCTTACAGGTTCGGAAATTCTTGCTCGTTTTCCTGTTAATATTGCAGACAAGACGATTGCGGTTTTTGTTGGATACGGTATTGCGCTTTTAACACAAAAAATCGTAAAAAGGAAAAAACAAGCAGTGAGCAAAACAAGTGAGCAGTGAGCAGTGAGCAGTGAGCGAAGTAACCTATCTGGGCGTGGAGCTACACGATTAGATTACGAACAATAACACTGCTAACTGCTAACTGCTAACTGCTAACTGGTAATGGTACTTCCAGTCTTACCGTAACCCCTGATCCTGCGCCTTCTATAAATGATAGGGACGCTCCAAGTATTTCAGCCCTTTGATACATTCCTCGTATTCCTAGACTGTTTGCGCTGAATTGTGAGTATTGCGGTATTTGCGTGTTTTCCATGTCTTGTTTTAATCCTATTCCGTCATCGGTTACGCAGATTAAAAGGGATTTATCTTCTTTGTTTCTTACTGTTAGGGTTACTTCTTTTGCTTCGGCGTGTTTTTCTATGTTGGATAACGCTTCCTGTATTATGCGGTATACTTGTAATTGCATTTGAGGGGATAGTTTTTCCGGCGTAAAATTTTTGTCGATTGTCGCCCGACATTCTACGGACATATTTTTTTCAAAGTCGGCGCATAGTTGTATGATTGAGTCTGTCAGGGCTAGGCGTGAAAAATCGGGGGGCATTAGTTCCCTGCATATTTCCCTTGTTCTGTTTATTATTTTTTGAGCTAGTTCCGTTATGTCGATGTCTGTTTGCTTCATGTTTTTGATTGTCTGTAATAGCCGTCCCATGTCCTGTAGTACTGTGTCGTGCAATTCTACGGAGATTAGTGTTCTTTCATTTTCCTGTGTGAGTATTGTTATTCTTGAAAAGTCGGAACTGTCCTGTTCTTTTGTTTGGGAGTGGCGCAATTTTCTGTATAGAAGTAGTGTAAAAAATATCAGGCAGATTACGAATACGGAAAATACGGCGAATATGTATATTAATCTTGAAAATACGTCGGTCGAAATTTTTGAGTATACTGTTTGCCATTTGTTTAATTCTTCCCTTATTGCGTCCTCTTTTTGTGTTAGTGCGATTTTTTCAGCGTTTAAGGATATGGCGGATTGTTCTGTTCGGTTTTCCATTTCCGATATTCTTTTTACTGCGGCGGTTAATTCTTGCGCTGTTTGGATTGTTTTTTTTCCGCTGTCTTTGGGTAATAGTCCTGTTCCTTCGTACTGTTGAAATATCAGAGAGGCGGTAAAGGTTTTTAGTTTTTCATTAAATTGTTCCAATGTGGTGTTAAGGTTTTGGGTTGTTTCATCGGCGTTGAGCCAGTTGCCTAGTGCGCTTTCTACGGCTGTCCAGTGGTTCATTAAGTCGGTCATTTCTTCGGTGGCGTATGCAAATGAAGAAAGAAGAAAGAAAAGGGGAAAAAGTAGTGCGGTTATATTGCGGCGTTTTTTCATGGTGTTTAACAACTACAACCTGATAATATGCGCAGTTGTAAGAACCTCGTGCCCGCTCTCGGTTATAAGCACGTCGTTTTCAAGACGGCAGCCTCCAAGCAACGGATCGTAAAGTCCCGGCTCTATAGTAAAAATCATTCCCGGCTCAAGCGCCCACTCATTGTCGTTTGAGTTTCTGATTAAAGGGTACTCATGTTCCTGAAGGCCTATGCCGTGTCCAAGACCGTGGGGCATTTTTTTTCTTGATTTGGAAAAAAGTACGTCTACCGCCTCTGCGATATCTCTTGCCATGCATCCGTTATGTGCCATTGAAATGGCAAGCTTGGACGCTTTTTCAGTAAGATTGACAAGCTTCTCCTGCTTTTGGTCTAAATCGCGGGCAAAAGTGAGGGTCACGTCGGTGCAGTATCCGCCGAATTTTACTCCAAAGTCAAGGATGGAAAGTCCCTTCCCGCCGAAAGGAGCGCATGTCCAATTTGGGAAAGCGTGAATCGCAAAACTCCTGTCCGGTCCCGCGGCAAGGGTTCCAAAACTTGTTCCCTCACAGTCGCGTCTTCGCGCCTCCACCTCAATAAACAACGCTGCGTCGGCTTCTGTTTTTATTTTTTCTGATACCACATTTTTTTCCAGTTGATCAATTAATTCGTTTGTAATATTCGCGGCTTTACGGATAATAGCGATTTCTTCCTCATCTTTGACGGCGCGCAATCTTCTGATTTCCGCGGCGGCGCCGTTTTCCCTGCAAAGAATGTCGTAATCGGAAAGTTCGCCGACATAATCAAGGAAGGCGGGGTAGGGCGTTACAGGCGGAATCTCGATTTTTGCTCCCGGGGGAATACCCAATTTTTTAGCGATAAGGGCGATAGCTTTTACAGGTTTGCGATCAAAATCATTGTAAGAGGCGATTGCGGCGGGCGAATGAGAGGCATAGAGTTTGGCAAGGTTGATGTCCCATGCGGTAAGAATGGCTTTTTTTTCAACGGAAAGAAAAAGAAGAGCGTCCGCGGGGAGACCGGTGAGCCAGCGGATATTTTGATCGCGCCTTGATTCGGTATCTTCCAGCATCAGGAGGGATATGCCTTCAGCGGCCATCCAGTTATAAATTTTTTCCAGCCGCGCCGTAAAAACTGAAGGATTTTTTTCCATAGGAAAGCCTATCTTTTTGCTTTCATCTTTTCTTTTTCTTTGGTTACTTTTATCTCCAGTTTGTCAATCATCTTGTCTATGGCTTTAATAAGATCAAAGTCTTCTTCGGCGACATGAACGGAAACTCCCCAGCGGAAATTTACCGTGGACTCAACATTAAAGTCTTTTTCTTTCTTTATGGTAATTATCAAATCAACAATCATATTTTCGGCGTTTCTTAGCCTTTCAATTTTTTTATTAAGATACTCTTTTGCGTCGTCGTGCAGTGTAAAATGTACTGCTTTAATATCCAAGTTCATTCTGAACCTCCAAAATTTTAATTCCTACAATCTGCGATTTACAATCTTCGATTGTTACAACCTTCGGTTGTAGGAGGAACCCATATCCAGTTCCTTTCTATATTTTGCCACAGTTCTGCGTGCTAACGCAATTCCTTTTTGACCTAAAAGAGCCGAAATCTCCTGATCCGAAAGAAGGCGGTTTTCTTTGGAAATTATCTCTTTTATTATCTCTTTTACGCTTTCTTTTGAAAATTGCGATCTGTTTGCGCCCGTACCGCTTATTGAATTTGTGAAAAAGTATCGAATTTCATAAATTCCCCATTCTGTCTGCATATATTTGCCGTTTGCGGTGCGGGAAACGGTTGTCTCATGGACATCAAGCTCCTTTGCAATGTCTGTAAGGGTGAGCGGTGCCAGATATTTCGGGCCGTTTATAAAAAAAGACCGTTGGAACTCAAGGATTGCGTTTGCTACCCTGATCAATGTCTGATTCCGCTGGCTTAAATGACTGATAAAGAGCTTGGCTTCCCTTATATTTTCACGCGCAAAATCCCTTGCCGCCTTGTCCGTACTGTCGCAGAATCCTTCAAAATTTTGATTAATTCCAAGTACGGGAAACGCTTCATCGTTCAGATTGATTGTAAACCCGTCGTTATTTCTGACGACTTTAATGTCCGGCACGACAAAACGCACTTCGGCTGTGGCGAATGCGCGGCCGGGGAAGGGGTAAAGTTTTTTTATATACCCGCAGATAATGCCGGTTTCTTCCTCATCATCAAGACCGATTTTTTTTGACAGAGGACCGTATTTTTCACGTTCAACAAGGTCAAGATTATCCAGTACTTTTTCTATTACGGATATTTCACAGGGAGCGTCACCTAACAGAGCGATTTGCGACAGGAGCGATTCGCGGTAGCCGCTTGTACAGCACCCCGCGGGTTCAAGCCCTCTTACCAATTCCATAGCTTCGTTTAGTCTTTGCTGCGGCGCCGCAAATAATGTTTCCGGTTTTTCTTTATGAAAGCCGTCGTCGTTTAAATTTTGAATGAGCGTCTCGGCGATTTCCCGTAACTCTTCATCGACAGGTTCAAGCTGTAATTGGCGTAATAGATGTTCCTGCAAAGTTTCAGGCCGCGTAAGAGCGCCTTCTATAAAACGGTTATGTTCTTCCGCAGCCTGAACGCCCCGCCTTCCCGGATCTGAGGAAGTTTCAAAATATTCATATACTATTTCTTTTTGCCGCTTATCATCTTCGTCGTTTAAGGTGACTGTGCTTTTATCTTCGACTATTTCCAGAGCAGGATTGCGTTCCAATTCCTGCGTAATCCTTTCGCGCAGTTCTACAGCCGGCAATTCCATTAATTTAATGGATTGAAGAAGCTGCGGATTCATTTTGAGATGTTGTTCCTGCGCGAAAGATTGACGCTGGTACTGCATAATTAATAGTATCACGCGATACAGTATTTTTCAATTATGACTGACAATGTTTAAAATTATCTGTAAAATACAATTATGAGTTATCAACAGAAACTTAACAAGTTGGGACTTGAAGTTCCTTTTATACTGCTGCCAAAGTCAGCGCAAACTTCCCCATCAGAGCTTGTAAAGTGGCCTGTGATCGCGTGCGACCAATTTACTCAGGACCGCGATTATTGGGAAAGGGCAAAAGCCGCAGTAGCGGGTTCTCCTTCGACTTTAAATTTAATTTTTCCGGAAATATATCTTTGCGATGACGACGTTGATAAAAGGATTGCCGATATACATTCAACAATGAGGCGTTATCTGCAAGAAAATGTTTTTGCCAAGGCGCGGCAGGGATTTATTTATATTGAGAGGGACACTCCCTATCAGAAAAAACGGCGCGGTTTAATCGCGGCGGTTGATTTGGAACAGTACGACTGGCGCCCCGAGTCGCGCCCGTTAATCCGCTGTACTGAAGGCGCAGTCCCTGAACGCCTTCCCCCGCGAATGGACATTCGCCGCGGCGCGCCTCTGGAACTTCCCCACGTTATTCTGCTTATTGACGATGAAGATAACGATCTTCTGCCCGCCATAGGCGAATCAGTAAAAAATAAAACTCCCGGTTACAGTACGCCATTGATGATGGATTCGGGAAGTGTGACAGGCTGGTTTTTGGACATTGAAAACGGCGGAAAGGCGCTTTCATTAATCACAGAAAAATTTGATAAGCTTTATAATCGTTCCACAGGGCGATATGGCGGGGAAGGGAAGCCTTTTCTCTTTGCCGTAGGAGACGGCAACCATTCCATTGCGGCCGCAAAAGGCATTTGGGAAGAATACAAGGCGGCCGGCGGCTGCCAAAGCTCCTCAGGCTGCAAAGCGGCATGGCAGCCCTTGGTATCCTCTGGCTACCAGGATGCCAAGGACGGCCTTCCCGTTCATCCCTGCCGTTACGCGCTTGTAGAGATAGAAAATATCTACGACCCCGCGATTCAGTTTGAGCCGATAAACCGCCTTGTTTTTGACGTTGGCTTTGATGAAATGGTAAAAATTCTTTCCTCTCTGCCTGATTTTTCCTGCCGTTCCATAAACAGCGCGCAGGAACTTTCAAAATTGTGCGCCAAACAGCCGCAAGCGCCATCTGCGAACCACTTTGGCGTTATCTCGCAAAACCGTTACGCGCTAATAGAAACCTCCGCCGCGGGAATCGCCACCGCCTGCCTTCAGCCGCTGTTAGACAAATACGCCGGGGCTAGTCCTCAGTTGATTGACTACATCCACGACGAAGAAGAGCTTTTCCGTTTATCAAACGGCGAGGGCGGGCAAACGGACGTAAATCGCAAGAGGGCGGGAATCTTATTGCCGCCCTTTCAAAAGTCAGTCCTCTTTGAAACAGTAGCCCGCCTTGGCCCCCTCCCCCGAAAAAGTTTTTCAATGGGGCATTCTGTAGAAAAGCGTTTCTATTTTGAGTGCAGGGAAATAATACGTTAAGACCTCACGCAGAGGCGCATCGAACCTTTGGTTCGCAGACGCAGAGGACGCGAAGCTCCTGTCCGAAGAATTTTCGTTATACAGTATATATTATCTTAAAACAAGGATCATGAAGCTATAACGATAATATTTCGAACAACAACTCTGCGTCCTTTGCGCCTCCGCGCCTCTGCGAGATAAAATTTGAAAATAATATTACCGTTGCAAGCGTTGAGCCGCAGCGAAGTCTGCTTCAGCTTTCTCCATGTTCTCCATTAACTGATATACTTTTCCCCTGCTTAAATACGCATCCGCGAATGACGGGTTTATGGCAATACATCTGTTTAAGTCCGCAAGAGCCCTTTCCAATTCGCGTTTGTTGTACCATGCGTTTGCGCGGTTGTACCATGCTATGGCGTAATCGCTTTTAAGCCTTATCGCTTCCGTAAAATCAACTATCGCTTTGTCGTCGTTTTCACGGGCATACCATGCGCTGCCCCGCCTGTTCCAGATAATTGCGTTTGACGGTTCAAGGGCGATAATTCTGTCGCAGTCTTCAATTACACGCGCATAATCTCCCGTTTGATAATATGCGTACGAACGGTTGATAAGCGCGTCGACATAATTTTTATTAATTGAAATTGCGCGCGAATAGTCTTCGATTGCAAGAGACATCCCGTTGAAGTTGTTTCTTGCGGCCATCTCCGCTCTGGCAAAACCGCGGTAGTTGTAGACTTCGGCTTTATTTCCATTCAGCCTTATCGCGCGCGTATAATCGTCAATAGCGCGGCTGTATTCGCGCTTTTTCATCCATGCGTTTCCGCGGGAAATATAACTTTGAAGGAATTCAATGTTACGGTTTATTGCCGCGGTATATTCTAAAATGGCTCTATCAAAATCGCCTTTACGGTAATATTGTTCGCCCGTAAGATAGGAAATTAAAGAAGGGTCGGCGCCCATTTGTTTTAAAACGTCAAGATCGGGGTTATCATAATTTATAGGATCGATTTCCGAGACAAGTACGCCCATTCCCCTAATCTTGCTTAAGCCGGACAACGAAGATAACGGACGCGAAGTCTGATACGATACCCGCGCTTCCGTTTTACTTTCAGGTTCTGCGGCGGGAACTTCCACTTGTTCTTCTATGGTTTCTTCTTCAACTTCCGCAGGCTCTTCAATTTGCTCATCCTGGGGTTGAGTCTCTTTTTTATCGCATTTAAAAATAATGAAGCATAATACCGCTATTATTAATACCGCTAAAGCGGCCGCTATTATGAATAAAATCCGCTTATTCAAAAATGCCCTCTGCTTGTGAAGGTTCATTAACATTAGTAACCGGAGGCGGTACATATACCCTGTAGATAATTCTGACGCTTTCCACGGTTACGCGATGCCTTATTTTCAATAAAAGAATTTGTTCATCCGGATAGTAAAACCAGCCCGATGAATCATAGCGTTCAAACTGACTGTCCGATCTCCAGTCCACTCCGTGAATCTGTATTCTGCTAAAAGGACGCACTCCGCGGATTAGTAAAAAATGCGCTGAACCTACCGGAAAGGAAACGGAAATATTCAGGTTGCCGTCTATGTATGACGCCCGGGCTGACGGTGAAACAGTCCATGCCCAGTGGCCCTCATTTGTAAGCCATGAAGCTTTAGGGTAATAATCCGTAGGATTTAATATATTGTAGAGTCTTCCCGCGTTTCCGTTTGCGACTGCCGATAAAATCAAAGAACGGCCTATTCCCGACCATTCGGTATTTTTAGTCGTGTCAGCCCAAAAGACAAGCGCTTTTCCAAGCCTCATGCTGAATTCGGAATTATTGCTCTCGGAGCTTGACGCGTAAACCGCGTCATTTTCCGGGTCATGGTTTAAGTTATCTGAAATCAGCGAAATCATCTGGTCTGTCAGGTGTTCAATCGGGTTAATTGCTTCCGGCCTCCACCGCTTCATGTCGTAAAATACTTCCAATAGGCCGGGACAATGATCCGATACCAGCTGATCAGGACTTGCGTTATTAATAATATCTATAACTTCATTTGCAAGGACAAGATTACTTCGCGCAAACAGAAAATCAAGAATATGGTCTTCTTTTAAAATGTTAAGCGATCTTTCCCTGATTAAACGGGTAATCAAATTATTTTTTTCATTTTCATAAGAAACAAACGAAGAGTATGCGCTTGTCATTCCCCCGACAAATGCCGACGACCTGAAAGTATGCCTTGGGCTGTTTATAAAACTACGGGATATTGCTCCTACCGCCGCCGTATAATTGCCGCGTGAAAGCGCCTGCGCGCAGTATGCGATTATGTCGTCTTCTGACTGTAAAGAGGACGCGTTTTGAGCCCAATTTGTATAACTTGCATTTAGCCAGTTTCTTAAAATACTATCGTAATTTGACACCTGCTCTATTATGTATTCTGCTGGATCAAACATCCTTTGTTTGCCTCTGGAACGGTATGAGATAAAAGAGTTGTCAGTTGAAAGGCTCAAGTATCCGTTTTCCAATTCCTGCCCAAGACTGCTAAAAACAAAACGCGCTCCGCCGTACATAATGCCAAGCTGTCCTGAGTCCTTGACAAGTGAAGAACGGCGCGGAACGATGGGTATTATAACTTCGGAAATATCTCCTTCAAAGTCCGCATCGATATGCAGTTCCTGCCCTTTTGCGGAATCAATCGAACTGAAAGTAAGAGCTGTTCCTCCCGGAAAAATAAAACGCGCCGAGTTATCGGTAATGGTCATCATCTGGGGATTTACCGTCATATTTACGCCTTTAGTACGTATCAATGTTAAACCTTTTCCCCGCTCTTCTTTTAATGAGAATTCAAGTCCGCCATAGAAAACTTTTACGCCGCCTGTAATTTCACTGGTATCCTGTTCGGTTAACTGTGAAGTTTGCAGGTATCGGCCTTTTAAAGTCATTGCTCCTGCGGAAATGGAAAAATTTCCCTTATTGGAAAATTGCAGAATTACCAACAGGCAGAATACTACGCAATACAGGGCGGCAAGGATGATAATACGCGATGTTAAAGGTTTTCTCATGAAATAAATTAACCCCTTGTACAAACACGGCTGTTGAATGTAACTTGCCGGTTTATTAATTATTGTATACTATATACTAGCATGAAAATAGAATTCTATGGAAGCGGTTTTTTTCTGCGGATAATTTTGTTGTTTTTTCTTGTTTTTAGGCTTTCTCCCGTTATTTGGTGCCAGGGAAATAATACCGAGACCGTCCTTTCGGAGGTTGTAGCCCGTCTTGCCCGCAGGGAGTATGCTTCGGCGCTGGAATTATTTGACTCGCTGCCCGCGGATCAAAAGGCAAGAATTGAAATTCGCATTATGCACGCGTCAATATTAAATGCCGCGGGCAGGACTGCCGACGCCAAGAATATAGCAAACAGTATTATATCGGCAGACGCTAAAAATACGGAAGCATTAATGATATTAGCGGACGCCGCCGCGGTTGAAGGCAAAGAAAGAGAAAGGCGGACGTTTCTTGACAGAATAATCGCCATTGATCCGAACAATGTAAGGGCGCTTAATGATTTGGCGAATATCAGTCTTAAAAACCAGAATTTAAAGGTGGCGGCAAATTATTTTGATAGGGCGCTTTCCGTGGAGCCTAATAACGGAGAAGCTTTGGTAGGCCGCGCGACAATATACCGTTATTCCAGAGATCAGCGGAACGCGGAACGGCTTTTAAACCGCGCCGCGTCTTTATATCCCGATTGGGCAAGGCCGATTTATGAGAGGGCAAGGCTTTATAAAGGAGCCGGTCTTTACGCGGACGCGCTTGAAGATTTTAACGCCGCTCTTTCGCTTGAACCGAATAATTATTGGGCGCTTGTGGACTGCGGTCAGCTTTTAATGGAAATGAACCGGTTGCAGGAATCTTTAAAATATTTAAGCCGCGCCATCGAAGTTGAACCCGGTATTTTTATGGCGTATGTATACAGCGCCGCGATAAAAGATGAAACCGGCGATTATGCCGGCGCTGAAAAAGATTATATTACTTTGACAAAATTAAAACCTGATTATTACTTTGGATTTGAAGCTCTTGGCGTTATCAGAATGAGGAATAAACAATGGGCGGCGGCCAGGGACGCTTTTCTTGACGCTTATAAACAGGCGCCGAAAGAGTATACTTACGCGCTTTTAGCCGCCGTAAATTGGATGCGCTCAGGCAGACAAACAGATCCAAAACAATTTCTTGCGCAGGTACTGCGTACAGTTCCAAAAGATACGCCTGAGTACTTAATGATAAAACTTTATTATGATCTTTCAGGCGATTCCAGTGTAATTGCAGTTTTGGAAAAAGAAAAAAATATTTTTACAAAGTCGCGAATGCTTTATTACCTTGCCTCTTATTACGATGTCAGGGGAAACAAGTCTTTGGCGGACAGATATTATTTAATGGTTCAGGATCAAAATGCGTCAGGTTCTATAGAATGGCGGTTGAATGAAATGGCGCTGGCGGAACGCGGTCTTGGTAAAGAGGCGGAAAAATGAGCGGAAGCACAACAACGGTCACATTGAACGGGAAAGAATTTTGTCTGATAGGGACGGCGCACGTTTCGCGTGAAAGCATTGAAGAGGTGCAGAATATTATTCAGGAAGGATTGCCTGACATGGTCTGCGTAGAACTTGATCAAGGTCGGTATAACTCAATCATGCAAAAAGACGATTGGGAAAAACTTAATTTGGCAAAAGTTTTTAAAGAAGGCAAGGGATTTCTTTTAATTGCAAATCTTGTCCTTGCCGGTTTTCAACGCCGTCTTGGCAATGAACTGGGAGTCAAACCCGGCGAAGAAATGAAAACAGCGGTACAGGCCGCGCAGAAAATGGAGATTCCGTACAGCCTTTGCGACCGTGAGGTGCATACGACGTTGATGCGGGCATGGGCTCGCTGCGGCTTTTGGAGCAAAGCCAAGCTGTTAGCTTCCCTTTTAGCCAGCGCTTTTACAACTGAGAAGTTAAGTGAAAAAGAGATAGAAGATTTAAAAAATAAAAATGAACTTGACGGCATGATGAGCGAACTTGCAAATTATTTGCCGGCTGTTAAAGAAGTTTTAATTGATGAAAGAGACCGTTATCTTGCCGCAAAAATCTGGTCTTCCTCTCTTAAGGAAACGGAACCGCGGGATACATGCCAAAAAATAACCGCCATAATGGGAGCGGGACATATTCAGGGTATTAAGACACATCTTGAAAAACTCAGCAGGGGAGAGGAGTCCGCCGACGTAAGCGAATTGGAAAATATTCCGCCTTCAAGTTTCTTTTCAAAAATAGCGCGTTTTATTATCCCCGCCGCCATTATCGCCCTGATAACCGCAGGTTTTATCCACGCCGGAAAAGAAATTGGTCTTTCCATGATAACGCAGTGGATATTGTGGAACGGCTCTCTTGCCGCGTTAGGCGCAATCATCGCCCTTGGCCATCCGCTTGCGATACTTGTCTCTTTTCTTGGCGCGCCAATAACGTCTCTGAATCCCTTTATCGGCGTTGGCATTCTGTCCGGCATTGTTCAGGCTGCGTTAAAAAAACCGCGCGTTTCTGATGTCCAGCAGTTAACGGAAGACGCCGCCAATTTGAAAGGCATTTACCAAAACAGAATCACCAGGGCGCTATTGGTGTTTTTCCTGTCAAGCTTGGGCAGTTCCATTGGCACCTTTGTCTCAATCCCCGCAATTGTAGGACGGCTCTCAGGATAATTCGGAAATTTCTCACAAAGATCTAGAGGGAACCTTCGGTCTCGGTCTCGGTTCACAAAGGAAGGATCAAGGTTTTTGTCCGTTATAAGTCCAAGCATAACATTAGGGCAGTTTTTGTTCGTTATCTTATCGTGAAGTAAACGAGTCCGGTCTTCGGACATAAATCCCTTATTCCCTCTTTGTGAGATTTTTTTAGAACAAATTTTTAACTTTTTTTTAAAAAATCTCTTGACATTTTTCCCCTTCAATATTACAATTTGTAATATGAGAGCAAATTATGTTATTAACGAGGTTATTACCACCGCCAGGCTTCCCCTGGAAACGAGGAATAAGCTCCTTGCCCTTGCCAGGATAAAGAATATGACAAAATCCGAGGTTATTATTAAATCTCTGGAGATGTACTATGACCGCGAGGAAGGCGATATGGATTCTTTTTCCCTGGGAGAGAAGGTTTTTGGCAAATACGGCTCAGGAGACGGCGACCGTTCTGTCACCTACAAGGAACGGATTAAGAAGAAGCTTTCAGACAGGATGAATGTTTGACAGATTCGATTCTTATAGACGCCGGCCCTCTTATTGCCCTTTTTGACTCAAGCGACAAGCACCATCGCAAGATGTGTTCTTTCCTGAAGGCCAATCCGTTCAAGTTTGTAAGCACGATTGCCGTGTTTACGGAAGTTTCCCACATGCTTGATTTTAACACCGCCGCGCAGCGGGATTTTTATGAATGGGTGATGTACAAGGGAGTAATTATCAGCGATATAAATCAAAATGACATGCTCCGTCTTTTAGAGCTGACCGATAAATACTCCAGCCTGCCTATGGATTTTGCCGACGCCACCCTTGTTATTACCGCCGAAAAAACAGGCATCCGCCAAATCATCAGCATAGACAGGGATTTTGATATTTACAGGCTTCCCGGTAAGGAACAGATTCAGAATATTTTTCCCAAAGACTCTCACTAAGGAACAAAGATCACAAAGAAGGGAGTTTGTCCGTTATCTTATCGCAAAGTTAACAAGCCCAACCCTCGGACAAAAAATTCCTCTCCTCCTCTTTGTGTTCTTTGTACCTTTGTGATCTTAGTGTGGAATTTTTTCGGTAAATTTCAGGCTATCTAAGTGAAGTAAGTTCCCTGGTTGCCTGTTTCCTTACAATTTGCGGATGTTTGGGGGTGTTTAATAAGGTGAGTATTCTGACGCCTGTTCCGCTCAGCGGCGGTCCTGAGAAACGGCATAATGCGCCCGTAGCCTGGGCTAACGCGATCAATATGGTATCATCCTTTATATTGCCGTCATAAGTTATTGAATGGAGAAATGTTTGAATCGCAAGTCCTTCCGGGTCTACGCCGATGTCACCTATCGTTAAGACGGCCGCTGTTCTGATTATCGGCTCATGCTCTTTAAGAAAAATATTTACAAGCCAGGGAATTGTTTCCTGAGAGCCGATTTTACCTAAAAGATTAAGAGCGCCGAGCCGCAGTTGTATATGTTCCTGTCCTGCGGAAATTATCATTAAAAATGTAGTCCAGACAGGTTCATTTTCTCCTACATTGCCTAAGTTTATCGCTTCTTTAATTTGCGCAAGCTTTGCTATTTTTTCATTTTCATTAAATGGAATGTCAAGCATATTAAAAACTTGAGGGCGTCCCATCCCGTAAGATCCTTCGGGAATCGGCCCGTACAGGTCGTTTATTTCCGGCAGAACGCGGTCTTCAATTTTATATGAATAAAGTATCCAGTCCTTTCCTCCCGAATACAAAACTCCGTCGTTTCCAAAGGCGGGTATTGAAGCGGCATTTTGCAGGTTTGTAAACCAGAGTCTTTTACCTTCTTTTGAAAAACCCGTCGCGCCGCTTTTACTTAAAATATAAATTCCCCTTTCATCAAAAAGCATCTCCGCTTCAGTATCAGGTTTGCCGCCTGATTTAAGCGTTTCTTTTATATGAGTGTCACCTAACCAAATAATTTTTCCCTCATCAACCGATATGAACGCAAGCCTGCCGTCATTCATGGTAACCGCAATATTGCCGTCTTTACCGATTGCTGCAAGCGGATTGGAAGGAAGATTTGGAAGCGCGGAAAGATTTGTTTCTTCCTCCGAAGGAAGATTTTCGTCTTCTGAAAATTTTAACTCTTCCATTGTCCCGTCTTTGTACAAAACTATAATTTGCGTTTGAGAGGCGGGAACAAGCGCGACAGGCGGCGCTTTGGTAAGCTGCGATATTTTAGTATTTCCAAAATGATCCATACTGTAAATTTCGTTATTGGTTAACGCAAATATTATGCCTCCGTTATGGTCAAGTCTTGGCGCGATTAAAAACGGAGATTCAAAAATTTTTGTCCATAAAAGAGTTCCGGACGCCGTGTAACAAAAAATCTTTTTTTCAACCGGAACAAACAATCTGCCGTCCCACCCTGTAACTACGCCCGCGCACAGAGGGGCGCCCAAATCGCGCCGCCATAATTCGCGTCCGGCGCGGTTCACCGCGATAAATATGCCGTTGGTTCTTGAAAAATAAGAAGAGCCTTCCCGTGAGCGCGTAACATAGGGGCTTAATTTGCCCTTTGCGGAATAGTTCCACAACGGTTTTCCCGCCGTAGAATACGCCCTGATGTTTCCGCCGTCAAGGGCGACGACCGCAGACTGGGCCTGAACTGAAGGCAAAGACAGTACCGCTCCACCAAGCGCCTGCCGCCAGAAAGGATCGTTTGTTACAAGTCCTTGCTCGCGGATTTCGCTTTGCGCGGAAAGGGGAACGGCGGCGAAGAACAATAAGATGCAGCTTTTCAGGATAAATTTCATCATTTTAAGTATACTACATTATAATGGCTGTTAAAGATGTTTACAAATTGCGCCTTACTCATATCGCGCCGGGCGGAGACGCACTTGGCCGTCTTGAGGGAAAACCTGTTTTTGTAGAAGGCGGCGCGCCCGATGAAACCGTTTGCTGCCGCGTTTTACAGGAGCATAATACATGGGCAAGGGCCGAATTGCTGGAAATTGTCGAACCGTCCCCTGCGCGGGTAAGCGCCGCTTGCCCTTTTTACGTTCAATGCGGCGGTTGTAATCTTCAACATATTGATTATGACGCTCAGCTTGCGGCGAAGGCCGCTATTTTAAAAGATTCATTTCTTAAAATCGGCGGATTACAACCGCCACAGACCGTTATTGTCCCTTCGCCGCCGTGGGAATACCGTAACAGAATGCAGTTTCACTGCTTTAGGCAGAAAGCAAAGGGAACGGACAGTCGCCAATACGGGCTTATGGGGCGGCGCAGCGGGGAAATAATCGACATTCAGGATTGCCTTGTGGCGGTTACGGGGATTAGAGAGATTTTAAAGTCTCCGAAAGGGAACGGCAGGGAAGGAAATGAACTTACGCTGCCGGTTGAAAAAGATCGATTTACTGTTTTTTCCAAAGACGGAGTGTTGTTAAGCGAAGGCGGCAGTCGGAAAGGGAAGATAACGCTGCTTGATAAGGAGATTTTAATTGACGCGGGTCTTTTTTTTCAAAGCAATTGCTTTATGTTAGAAAAACTGATTACAGAACTACGCATAATTGCCGCAGAGGCGGATACCAATTTGCCTATGGCGGATTTGTACTGCGGCGTGGGAACTTTTACCTGTTTTCTAAAAGATATGTTTCCGCGGATTACGCTTGCGGAAGAAAACAAGGCGGCTGTCAGTCTTGCAAGGGAAAATCTAAGGGGAACGGACGCGGAGTTTTTCGCCGTCCGCGACACGGATTGGCCGCGCACATTATTGCGCCGCAAAGATGCGTTTGGCTTTGCCGTTGTCGATCCGCCAAGGGCGGGGCTTGCGCCGAAGTTGGCTGCCGCACTGGCGCGGGAGGGACCGCTCATCCTAGCTTATGTTTCCTGCGATGCCGCCTCCCTTGCCCGTGATTGTAAGATACTGACAAACGGCGGATATGCTCTTAAGAAACTGTCACTTTTTGATTTTTATCCTCAGACGGCGCATATAGAGAGCTTGGCTGTATTCCGGCATAGCCGGAATACTTAGGAGTTTTACCAAAGGAAAAACTATAGTATTTTATTGAAATTTTTTTTAATTTGGCAAGACTCTATGCTTTTTGTAATTGTTTATGTTTGGCAAAACTCCAGTTTTTTATTGAAAATTAATGTTAGATGCCTTGCGTTACTCTACCTTTCATTTCACCTTCCATTAGCCAGAACTTGACGGCTGTTCCGTTTCCTTTCATTGAGATATATTCCTCATAAAAGGGCAGTCTGAGTTCTCTGGGTATGGAGATGTCAAATATTCTATCTGCAAGGAACATAAGCCGGTCATTTTTTTTCTGTCTGTTAGTGGCAATTATACCGAGGGCAAATCCTGCTATTCCGCACATTCCGCCGATTATGCTTACTACACCTAATATATTTTCCATTTTGTCCTCCTGTCCCGTAATGGTGATTTTAACTATAGCATAATGGGGGGCGGCTAGCAAGTTAAGAAAAGAGAAGAATTTTACCACGAATAACACCTTCGGTGCTTTTACGAACAAAAGAGAAAATGGAGACTTTTTTAGTGTCCGACAACTTGCGCTTTTCTAGGCTTTTGGAAGGATATTTATTCGCCAAGAATTCTAACTAAGAGTATTAATAAAAAATATTTTCTATATTAATAATTTAATTCCGTGAGCGTGGGCTGAAAGCCACAGCAGCTCCTTGTGTGGCGAGGGTTGTATTGCCGCATGTTTTTGTTTGGCATTTATGGAATGTTTTGTTGGACGCATCGACGTGGCATTGTTGGACGCACGCCAATGTCGCCGCTGTGGCTTTCAGCCCACGCTCGCGCATTTTATTCATTAATTAAGGAATTATTTAACAGTGAGGCATAGGGTATTTGTTTACTGGCAAAACTCCAGACTTTTTTTAGTGTCCGAAATCTTGTGCTTCACAATTTTTTCCGTTGGCGAACAATTAACAGGTATAAGTCACGTTTTTCTATCTTTCAGATAAAGTATTTTTTATAGTCTTTATAACTTCATCAGTAATATTTTTAGCAAGAGATTCATTCAGAGTTTTAACTTCGCTGATTATATTATTCCGCAGAAGTTCAAGCTCATTATTGGCAGAAGAAGCAACCGCTAAAAGTTCATAAGTTTCAATATCAAGGGCGTTTGCAAGGCGTTCAAGCATTTCACCGGAAGGAAATTTACGGGCAAGTTCCAAAAGCGCAAGATATTGAAGCGACATATTAGCTTTTTCAGCCAATTTTTCCTGAGTTAGCCCTTTTTTTCGGCGTATTTTTTTGAGATTTTCAGCAAATATCTCTTTTATATCTATCATTGATATGGTATTTTCACCCCTCATACAATAATAATTGTTTTTTGGTAATTGACTTATCGCACTACATTAGAGTATTATTGTATGTGGTGCGATAATATTGGATTTTTTGCTATTCTTTGGGATTAATTCAGGTTATTTAACATACCAAATTATTTATAAGGAGTTTTCTATGAAAAATAAATTAAAACTGTTTGGAATTATTGCACTTTTAGCGATAATCGGATTTTTAGCTACTTGTAGCAACGAAGACAATTCTCCGCCAGCGCATGAACATCAATGGGGTGAATGGACGGTAACAAAAGCGGCAACCTGTATGGCAAAAGGAGATGAAACACGCACTTGTATGCTTGACGCAACGCACAAAGAAACAAGGGAAACAGCGATAGACACGACAGCGCACGTATGGGGCGAATGGGAAGCAGATTCCGAACCCACCTGTACGGAAACAGGAAAAGGCTCAAGAATTTGCACGTTCAATTCATCGCACAAAGAAACAGGTAAAGTCATACCGGCAATTGATCATGATTATGAATGGACAGTAACAAAAGAGAAAACTTGTAAAGCGACAGGAGAAGAAACAGGAGTTTGCAAATATGACTCAGACCATTCAACAATCCGTATCATTCCTTTAGACCCTAATGGGCATGATTGGGAATATTTAATTGGAACAACGCCAACTTGTACCGCGACAGGCAGCGGAATCAGAAGATGTAAATTCTGTAACATAGAAGAAACCCTTAGCGTTATACCTGCTATCGGACACGACTACGGAAACTGGACAGTAACTACAGCCGCAACTTGTACAACTGCGGGAATAGAAACAAGAACTTGCTCCCATGACGCAACGCACAAAGAAACACGAGTAATAGCAAAAGACCCCAACGGACATGATTGGGAGCAGTTGTCAGGAACAGCGCCAACCTGTACGGAAACAGGAAGCGGAAAAAGAAAATGTAAAATCTGCGGATTAGAAGAAACACTTAACATTTTACCGGCACTCGGGCACAACTACGGAAACTGGACACAAACAACAGCGCCGACTTGCACTACAACGGGAGTAGAAACCAGAACTTGCTCACATGACGCAACGCACAAAGAAACACGCGCAATACCAATAAACACAACAGCGCACAATTACGGCAACTGGATACAAACAACAGTGCCGACTTGCACGACTGCCGGAATTGATACCAGAACTTGCTCTCATAACGCAACACATAAAGAAACACGCACAGGAGCCGCCGCCATTGGACACGATTACGGCAATTGGACAGTAACAACAGCGCCGACTTGTATAAATGCGGGAGTAGAAACCAGAACTTGCTCCCATAACTCAACGCATAAAGAAACACGCACAATATCCGCTCTCGGACACGACTACGGCAACTGGACGCAGACAACAGCGCCGACTTGCACGACTGCCGGAATTGATACAAGAACTTGCACCCGTGACGCAACTCATAAAGAAACACGCACAGGAGCCGCCGCTATCGGACATGACTACGTAAACTGGACAGTGACTACAGCCGCAACTTGTACAACAGCAGGAGTGGAAACAGGTACTTGCTCACATGACGCAACGCACAAAGAAACACGCGCAATACCAATAAATACAACAGCGCACAACTACGGCAACTGGACGCAGACAACAGCGCCGACTTGCACGACTGCCGGAATTGATACAAGAACTTGCTCTCATAACGCAACACATAAAGAAACACGCACAGGAGCCGCCGCTATCGGACATGACTACGGAAACTGGATACAGACGACAGCGCCGACTTGTACGATTGCCGGAATTGATACCAGAACTTGCTCACATGACGCAACGCATAAAGAAACTCGCACAGGAGCCGCCGCTATCGGTCATGTTTGGGAGTGGGAGGTAACTTCACCGGCAACTTATACAGCTACAGGCATAGAAACAAAAATGTGCAAACACGACCCATCGCATACAGACGGAACACGCACAATTCCAAAAATACCAGTAATTTTTACAGCTGTAGCGGATAGCAAATTCGGCACAAGCACAATCTATGCAATCGCCTATGGCAACGGCAAGTTTGTCGCATGTGGCTATAACGACAAAATGGCGGTTTCAACGGACGGCACGACATGGACAGCCGTACCAAACAACACATTCGGCACAAGCACCATCAACGCAATCGCCTATGGCAGTAACGGTAGTACCGTTAGCAAGTTTGTCGCAGTAGGCGATGACGGAAAAATGGCGACTTCAACGGACGGCACAACATGGACAGCCGTAACGAACAGCACATTCGACACAAGTAGGATCTATTCAATCGCCTATGGCAACGGTAAGTTTGTCGCAGTCGGCGGTGGCGGCAAAATAGCGTATTCAACGAACGGCACAACATGGACAGCCGTACCGCCGGGAACCGGCGCATATACAAGCACTTTCGGCACAAACTTCATCTGCGCAATCACTTATGCCAACGGCAAATTTGTTGCAGGCGGCGGTAGTGGCAAAATAGCGTATTCAACGGACGGCACAATATGGACAGTCGCCGTAACATACGGAACATTTGGTACAAACCCGATCAACGCAATCGCCTATGGCAACGGCAAGTTTGTCGCAGGCGGCGATGACGGTAAAATGGCGTATTCAACAGACGGTACAACATGGACAGTAGTAAATGTCGATGGCATCTTAGACGACATACGCGCAATCGCCTATGGCAACGGCAAGTTTGTCGCAGTCGGCCATTTTTTTGGCATAATGGCGGTTTCAACGGACGGAACAACATGGACATTCGTAGATACTGGTACAATATTCGATTACGTCTATAACGGAAAAACAATAAATGGAAATATTAGAGCAATCGCCTATGGCAACGGCAAGTTTGTCGCAGTTGGCGAAGGCGGCAAAATGGCATATTGGGAAGACAATTGAGGTAAAAACAGCGGACAGCGGATAGAGTTTCTATTTGCTGTCCGTTGATTAATTGAAGGAAAATAATTGAGCCTCACATTTTACGACAAAACATTTACCGCTACATTTATAGAGTTATGTTTGTTTATATTATTTCTTATCGTATTCTTTGCACGAGACATAATTCATAAACGCCGAATTAAAAAGAATAAAAGTTTTCTGTATCGTCCATAAAAATATATCTATGCGTTATAAAAAGGGATTGATTTTTTACTTACGGTTAAATTGCTATAATTCAATTCATTTTCTTTCCGACAGGCTTGTAAAACATCGCTGAAAATTGTTTCTAAAGGCTTATCAAGAAAACCCGTAGCAATTTGTAATTGGTAATCGTCATTTTCGTCCGTTGTTTCGTAATCGCTTAGAGCTTCTTTAAGAATTCTATCAAATAATTTGTTTCTTTTTGCAATATTTCTCATCATAATATATTTAGTTTCATTCAGAAATTTTATCAGTTTCTAATAATTTTTTTCTCTCTATAATTTTCTTTCTTAAATTAATTAATTTTTTCATCACGGTATCTTTTAGGCTTTGTTTTACTAATAATTTGACAGTATTTCTTTTTTGATAATCGGGGCGGATTAAAAAAGTATGTATATCATTTTCTTTGTCATTGTTAAGATATTTCAAGGTGTAAATTTTGTCGGGTTCATCTTTTAATTTAAATAAATAATCCGAATCATTATTTCGGCTTTCAGCAAGAAATTCAAAATCTCTAAATTGTTTGTCGTTAACATTTACTGTGATTGTGTTTAGAAAAACTGAACTTTTATAAATGGCGATTGTTGCGGTTTTATTACTACCGGGGAATTTGGAAATATCCGCTACAGCGTCCATTAACTGAAATGATAAATCGGTTATTAAATGTTTTGTTTCATTATTCATATTAATTTAGTATACTGATTTCAATATAGCCGTTATTTGTCATTCTCTCTATCATCGTAAATAACTTTTAGCACTTTTGCCGTTTCAGGTTTTAGCAAAAAAATACAGCTTCTTTTTTCTTTATCATAATCTATTATTTTACAATTATAGACAGTTTCATCATCGTTTTTTAATATAACTGTAAAATTTCCGATGTCGTTTTCGTTTCGTGCTAAAAATTCGAGGTTATTCATAATGTCTATATTGCGACTGAATGTAATTGTATCGGTCGGATTTTCTTTACTGTAAAGCACGATTTTGGCGGTGTCATCTTTTCCCAAATTTGCAACTTTTGAAATAGCGTCAATAAACTGATAAGACGCTTCCCGAATGGATTTATTTTCTTTCATAATAAATAGTATTAGACAGCGATTTTTAATGCTTTAAGATAAGTTTGCGTGATAGCGATATTAGAATGGTCAAGTAATTTTGATAATCGGTAAATGTCTCTATCCTGTTTGTAATTACTGACAGCATAGTAATGACGAAAGTCGTGTGGGCTGTATGCTGATTGTATTTTCCCCGCTTTATATAATTTTTTCGTTGCTCTAATAATCCGAATTTTAAGCGCATTTGTACTATAATCACCAAAAGGCGATTTATTATTCAAGGGTGATTTTTTTAACATTGACAATATATCGTCCGAGAATTCGCCGTAAATTTCTTTGCCTTTGGAGAATGTAGAATAACTGTTGCCCCAAACTTTTAATCTGTTTAATGCACCTACACGCAAGCCACGATATGCCATAATATAAACCGCTAATTTTTCATAATCGGGAAGGCTGTCAATAATAATTTGCATTTCATCGTCTGTGGGAATTTCAACCGATTTCGTATTAATATTTTGAGGGCGTGCCTTAGTTCCCCTGATTGGATTTTTTATCGCTGAGTGTCGGCGTTCAAGAAAAGAATAAAAGGAAGAAATAGCGGCTATCGTTAATAGCTTTGTTTTCGGTGCGCCTGAAAGTGAATATATAAAATCGTCCACTTGGGCATAGTTTAGCAATAAAATATTTATTTGGTTTTTTCTTGCCCACCGTGTTAAACAGGCGATTGCCTGTCGATATACGGCTTTCGTATATATGCTTGATGTCCGTCCAGCCTGTTGAATAAAAAGATTTATTTCGTTACTTATGTCTATATCTGCAATGTTTACTTTCTCGTCCATACATTTAACTAGTCGCTGTGTAATAACGATTTTGGCGATCTGTTCAAGTTGTTCATTATTCAAATCTTTAAGTTGAGGGCTTTCTTTAGCGATCTTCCGAATAATAAAATCGACCGAATTATTATTTTCTACCGTATCTAAAACCATGATTTTCGCCTCTATTTACTGATATTTTTTATGAAATCAAATATAATATTTGATTTCATATATAATGAATATCAGAATATAAGGCTATGATTTGAAAAACACTGTCTACAGTATTTAGACATTGTTTCAATCGGTGGGAATACCGTATTTTTATATATGAGCTATAGCACGTTTCTAGGCGTTTTATTTTCGGCATAACATAAATAAATACGGTTTTATGTTTTATTGTTTACCATAACGCACCAGAATTAACTATGGGTATTCTAGCGGCATATCCGCCCCGAAAATTTACAGAATAATAATATATACATTTAAGCGGCTAACAGTTCAGGCGTTTCGTTTTCTGTAATCTCATTATAATACTGTCTAACCGTAATCGCCGTTTCTTTGACGATATTTATTAATTCATTTAATATAGAATTGTCGTTATAATAGAAACCGTCATATACATTTAACAGGCAAACGCCTAATCTTTCTCTTGCTTCTTTTATTATTAATTGCTCCCACAGGGCAGTCCATAAAAATATTTCGCTTCCTATCGGCGTTAATAAGTTTCGATAATTATCCCAAACAATGGCAAAATCCCTATACATCATTTCTCTTATTTTATCTTTGTCAGCCTTGTCGTATTCCCAATGGTTAATTTTAGTTTTCAATAAAGCATTTCTGTATATATGATATGCGCCTGATTTTTTGGTTTTGTCAAAATAAGCGCTCATAGAATATTTTTTAACACGGTTTCTGTCTATTCCGTCTATAATGTAGAAATCGGGAATATCGTCAAAATTACCGCCCTGTAAAATATATGTTAACCGTGGGATTTGATTTTTTATATCGTATATTTCTTTGTAGCCGTCAAATCCATATAAACTTAATATTGTGTTTCTATATGGGCGTTTGTCCGATTTTAAATAAACTTTGTCTGGTTTCCCTGATTTGGTAAAGCATAACG
>Ga0268262_10002029_pt1 | contig 23892 bp, 27 predicted proteins | sample TergutNc150P3_FD_190354 | JGI IMG/M metagenome (GOLD analysis project Ga0268262, IMG submission 190354) | Nasutitermes corniger P3 segment gut microbial community from laboratory colony in Florida, USA - Nc150 P3 (SPAdes) (version 2) | ecosystem: Host-associated > Arthropoda: Insects >...
TTCCCCAGCCATAGCTCGCTTAAAATAGGATCTGTCTTTTAAATTAAGCGTTGAGGTATCCCGCACATAATAAGAAATCCCTTCTGGTGTAATCATAGCCATATCGAGGGCGTTGAGACGTGCAACATCTGGTCTCAAAGTTACGGGCACTGTATTTGGGTCCATAGTCCTAGTCCTTGCCCTGCCGGCAATTTCCCCAAGTATATCGAGCTGGCCATCCACCATGGATTTTAATAATTTGGCATTGGTGTCGGCTTCGCTGGCTAAGAAGTTTAAACAGGATTCTTCCATAGCACTGCTGACTTTAAGCCCCACCACAACGAGCAAGGCAACAGTGCTTACCAAAACGACTATTCCCATCAGCAGGGAAATTTTAACACGCAGCTTCATAGGTTACCTCAGAATTAGTTTGAGCAGTGTAAATATAGTAAGTTTTTTAACCTAAATTTTTTCTATATTACCTCCAAATGGAAAATTGCTTATTTTGCAAAATCGCAAACCACGAAGTCCCCTCAGATATTCTTTACGAAGATGATTCTGTTGTGGCTTTCAGGGATATTTCGCCGCAAGCACCTGTTCATTTCCTTGTTATACCCAAAAAACATATAGACAACATAATGGAAATTGAAGAAAGCGACAGAGAATTGCTTGGGAATATGCTTTTTCACGCCCAAAAAATTGCAAAAACCGAAGGTTGCGAAGAAAAAGGGGCAAGATTCGTCTTGAATTGCAAAACAGATGGCGGGCAAACAGTTAATCACCTGCATCTGCATATATTAGGAAAAAGAATGCTGTACTGGCCACCGGGATAATATGCGTACCCAAATAATAGTTCTCCACCGCTACGCTTATGGCGACAGTTCCTGCATAGTCAAGGCACTCAGCCCAGACCTTGGCGTTCTTTCGCTTTTGGTAAAGGGGGCAAAATCCAAAAATTCCAAATTCAAAGCCAGCATAGACCCTCTTGCGCATAGCGAAATAGAAATTCGCTATAACCCTTGCAAGGGAAATTCATCTTTAATAATTCCAAAAGAGGCATTTTTGCAAAATTATTTTCAAAAGATGCGCACAAATTTGCAAAGTTTGGCTGCCGCCCAGCTTATGGCAGAAATATTGCTCAAGCTGGGAAACAATTCCTCTTATGCGGCAGAAGAGTTCAAATGGTTGCTTAACAATCTGGAATATTTAGAGTTAAATGAGGCAAATGAAAATTCACTCTCTCTTTGGCTGCACAAATTATGTGATATTTTAGGTTACGCGCCAATGCTTTTGAACTGCGGGCTATGCGGGCAAAAAATTTTGCAAGCTCCGGCAGATTTGTGGTCTTCTGCTGGCGGAGCAGTTTGCCAGAGCTGCCTTGGAGAGAGAAAACCTGGTTATGACCAGATTTTTTTGCAGGAACTTGGAAATTTTGCAAACGGAAAAAGCAATTCAAAGCAAAATTCCTGTCAGCGCATAGAGAATTTTTTTCTTGGGCATTTAAAAGTACATGCAGGCGCGTTGGATAATTTAAGGTCTTATGAATGGCTGATTGAAACACGAAAGTTGGTAAGTGGCTGAAATGCTTAGAAAAAGCGATTTTTATTCCATGAAAAAGAACGGGGAAGCCATATCTATGGTCACCGTTTATGATGCAGCATTCGCCAGAATGGCGGAGGCGGCAAAGATAGATATGCTTTTAGTTGGGGACTCTGGAGCTAATGTAATGCTTGGCATGGATAGAACCGCTGACATTTCCATGGAAGCGATGTGCATATTCACTAATGCCGTAAAGCGTGGTGCATCAAATAGTTACATTATTAGCGATATGCCTTATGGTTCAGATACGGAACCGAAACTTGTGTTGCAAAATGCAACAAAATTATTAGAAGCAGGAGCGCACGCAGTTAAAATAGAAGGACTTCCATTGGAATCTCTTAAGGCACTCAGAGAAAAAGAAATAGATATAGTGGGGCATCTCGGTTTGCTCCCTCAAACCGCAAAAAGTTTTAGGCAAGTTGGCAAAAACGAAGAAGAGGCAGAAAAAATTTTTGAGCAGGCAAAAATTTTAGACAGCTTGAACCCTTGCGCAGTAGTTTTGGAACATATCCCAGAATTGCTCGGAGAAAAAATCTCGCGGGCTATAAATGCGCCTACAATCGGCATTGGCGCGGGGCGGCAAACAGATGGGCAAGTACTTGTTATGCACGATATTTTGCTTATGCATCCATTTAAACTCCCACCTTTCGCAAAAAGTTTTGCAAACTTTTGGGAAGCTGGAGTGAATGCTTTTTGCGATTATAAAAACTGGGTTTGCAAAAAATAATTTTGCTTATGAAAAAAAATTAAAAAAAGTAATTTTTTTCTTGCCAACTTGAAAAAAAAATTCTATATTTATTCTTGACATTCACAAACAAAAGGAGTATTCCTCATGGCTACAAAAACCGTTATTAAAAAACCAGCAGCTGCTGCAAAAAAAGCAGCACCAAAAAAAGCAGCTCCTAAAAAGGCTGCCAAAAAAGCAGCTCCTAAAAAAGCTGCCCATAAAAAAGCTGCTCCTAAAAAATAACGCACTTTGTGTGGAGTCTCCAACCTTCGGGTTGGAGACTTTTTTATTTAAGTTGAAATTTTTTTAATTATTATCGCGACAAGAACCATAACTAGTGAAAAAACAAATAAAACAAGTTCAATATAATCACCAATCACAGAATAAAGCGTAAAATTAGTTTGCAAAGGAAAGTCTTGAACTATTATCCTCTGTTCAAACAGCTCTGTTTTCTCCAATATTTCCCCATTTGGCAATATAAAAGCGCTAATTCCCGTATTTGCAGCCCTCACAACACCTATTCCGTTCTCCACAGCGTGGGAACGAACCAAATTAAAGTGCTGGTAAGGGGCAATGCTCTTGTAAAACCAGCCATCGTTTGTAATATTAGCTATGAATTTTGCGCCTTTTCGCTTTGCATCCCTCAAAATATTGCCATAAATGGCTTCGTAACATATAAGCGGGCTAAAATTTCCAGGTTGCCATATTGAAAGGCTATCCCCTGGCGAAAAATTGCCACCACCCAAATCCACGTAATTGACTATTGGGAAAATATTGTCAAATGGGACTTTTTCACTGAAAGGCACAAGATGCATTTTCCTGTATTCTGGCGCTGGTTTGCCAAAGCCAAACAAAAAAGCCGAATTATATATATTGAATTTCCTTTTTTTCTGTAATTCCTTGTTCCAAATTTTATTCAAAATTCCTATGACGATGGCAGAATTATTCTTTTGTGCATAGTTTTCCAGAAATTTGGTTTCTGTAAACCGTGCACTTATAAAATCTGGAATAGCTGTTTCGGGAAATAAAATAAGGTCAACGCTATCGGCTTCCAAGGTCTCAAACAAATTCCAGGTTTGTGTCATAACAGAATCAAAGTAATCCTTGCTCCATTTTTTTGTTTGGTGAATGCTTGGTTGCACAACTGCGACTTTCAAAGTATCGGAATCTGTGTTTTTTTCGTATGCCAAAACTCCATAACCTCCAATATAAAAGATTATGGCTAGAGCTAGCGGTGCAAGCCCTAGTTTTTTTTTCTTTTTTAAAATAGCCGTAACCAAACACATATTTGAAGCGATGATTATCGCAGAGCAACCAAACACTCCAAAGAACGCATAAGATTGCATAAGCTCAAGACTATTTCCAAACACAAGCCCAAGCGAGAGCCACGGAAAACTCATATCACCCTTTGCTCGCAAAACTTCAATGCCCGCCCAGAAAAACGGAAAAAGAAAAGAGCAAGGGATTTTAATAAAAACATAAGCACACAAAAGCGTAAACAAACTTAAAAAAGCAATACTCAAAAAAAGTCCAGAAAAAATTAGAGCCGGTGGTGCAACATCTCCAACATGATGAATCCAATATATGCTAATGGCATTAAATAAAAAAGCACCGAGGTAGCTTGAGGTCAAGGCTACCTTTTTGCTCGCGGTTTTTAAAACATAAAACCACGGAGCCAAAAATACCAAAGCCCCAGGGCCAAGCGGGAACGGTGGAAAGCAAAACGCCAAAAGTACCCAAGAGGCAAGTGAAAGCAAAATGGCTTTTTTTGTGCTCATTTTTAATTTTCCGAAAGTTGCCAGTCTGAATTGTTCTTTATCTTATCCGTAGCAGTTTGCATAATTCTCTCTGCGGCAAGAGAGTCTCCACCCAAGGCTAGTTCCAAATTTTCTTTGCATGAATATAATTCTTCTGGAATTTTATGGGCATTGCTATCGCTTGAAAATTTTTCCAAAACGCTATTGCACATATCCAAAGCCTCTTTGAAAAAATTTTGCAAAATAAGGCAATTCACATAAGTTTTCCAAGTTATGAAATAATAAGGACCTTGCATTGCAACCTCGTATATTTTGCAAGCCTTGGCATATTCGCCTTTACGCGCATATAGTTCAGCTACAAGGGAATCTATCCTAGCGCAATGCTTAGGATTATCCTTTTCTTTTTCTTTTATGGTTTCGTAAAGTTTCAAAGCCTTTGTAAAATAGCTAATGCCGCGCCGCGCTGTACCTGTTGCAAATTGTTGCTTACCGGCAAGAGAGGCATAGCAAAGAGCTACGTTTCGCCATGTGGAAAAAAAGTAATCCGCTTCCCAGTTTATTTCATTGTAAACATCAAGTGCTTTTGCGTAATCTTGTTTTAGCCTATAAATAAAGGCTATGGATTTTTTAGCAGAAATGGAGTATGAATTGTTTTTTTCCATTTCTGTTATTTTTTTGTAATAAGTCAAAGATTCGTCAAGCCTTCTCATTTGGCATATACAATCTGCGAGTCCCTCATAAACTTCCCTATTATAGTTTTTAGCACATTTTTTGTAATAATTTTCTGCATGACCGAATTTTTTATGAAAACGCAAAATGTTTGCCATAGTTAAGTTTAACGAAAACGAAAGCGGATTTTTGCTCAAGTAAGATTTTGTGAAACTAACCGCTTGCTTCAAGTTTCCTGCTCTGCTGTAATTTATGGCTATGGATATTATTGCGCGTTCATTTTCAGGTTCTTTTGCAAGCAACTGCACAAAACATTCGTGAGCTTTCACAAAATCTCCCTTCTCTTGCCAAACCCTTCCCATAGATATAAGAGAATAAGAATCTTTTGGTTCTTTTTCAAGCAGTTCGGTTAAGCATTGTGCAGAGTCGTTGTACTTGCCGAGCTTGCCTAAAATAACGGCTCGCATTTTTTTTGCTGGCTGAGAATCCGGTTGTATTTCCAGCAATTTGTCTGTTATGCCAAGAGCTTTTTCGTATTCGTTATTCCTTGCAAGCGAAGAAGCTAGATTGTGCAAAACACCAATGGAATTATTGGATTTTTCCATAGCATATTCGAAACAAGGGATGGCTGCGGAAAAATTGCGCATTTTATGATATATGCGCCCAATGGCATTTTCTATTTCCCAAATTTTGTCTGCACCCTCGGCTTCTTTTGCCTTTTGAAGCATATCAAGCGCATTTTCCAAATCACCAGTTTCCAAAATTTTTGAAGATTCTTCAAAAGCCTTGTATGCAGGCAGTTGATATCTGGAATCATCTTTCAGCGCTATGTTTTCCTTATTTTCATAAAGTTTGCGTGATGCCATGCTTTCAAAAAAATTTATGGATTTTCTCGCAGAGTTTCTGTGAGCAGGATTTTGGTCTATGGATAAAATGTAATGATACACTTTTAATGCCAAAGGAAATTTTTGCAATTTTGAAAGAATGGTTGCTATTGAATTATAAAGCGTGAAACTGTACATTCTCCCTATTTTTCGGGCTTTGTTGTAATGTGAAAAAGCCTTGCGATAATTTTTTTCTGAAAAGGCAAGCCCACCAGCAAGCAGATGAGCCTCCGAGGAATTTGGCGAAAATGAAAAAAGCAGGTCACAGCTATCCCAGGCTTCTTTGTAGTTTCCCTGAGCGTGGTAAATTGTTCCTTTCAATTTTAATGCTTTTTCGCTTTTGCTATTTACTTGTTGCAAAATTTTGTCTGCGCATTCCATTGCTTCGCTTAAATTTTTTGAATGAAAAAGAGTGTAGCCAAGCGATATGAAAACCTTTTCTATGTCTGAGTTTTGCGGGTTTTCATTCTTTAGCACATCGCAGAGAATCTCATAAGATTTCTTAAAATCACGTTGCATTTGCTTAACCACAGCCATAGAGGTAAAGCATTTTATGTTGTGAGGGCGAAGCGCAAGCGAAGACTGAAAACAGTTATAGGCTTCGTCAAACAAATTCAGTTCCATATAGGCAATGCCCATATTGTACCAAACTCCGGCAACATCATTGCTTGAATTGCCATGCGCCATTTTTAGCGATAGCTGAAATTCATCAATGGCAGCTTTTTGCTGCTCTGTTCTCAAAAACATCAATCCTAAAAGCGAATGAAGTTCAAAAACCTCGCTATTAGGCTCTTGTTTTTTCAACTCTAAAATTTCATTTAAGAGTTTTTGGTATTCTCTTGTGCGTTTTTCGCCAGACAAATGAGAAGCTTCCGTAATTTCCAAAGATATACGTGCGCATTCTTCTTTGATTTCTGAATAAAAACCTTCTTCGTAATTTGCATTATTCATTTTTCCCCCTACTAGTTATTAATCACCAAACTTCTATTTTTTGTTTTCCATAATTCTGTTTTTTGCGTTAACTTTTACAATCTTGGGTTGCCAGCTCTTTGCTTCTTCTGGTGTTAAATATATATAAGCAGCTATTATCACCAAATCATTTTTTTGCACAAGACGTGCCGCAGCTCCATTTAAGCATATAGTGCCGGATTTTTGTTTACCTTCCATTACATAAGTTTCAAAACGTTCTCCATTGTTCAAATTAAGTATATGAACCTTCTCATGCAAGAAAAGCCCAGCCGCCTGCATGAGCTTCCCGTCTATTGTTATTGACCCCTCATAATCCAAGCAAGCATCTGTTACTGTAGCCCTATGGATTTTACTTTTTAATAATTCTATTAACATATCTGATTATAATATAGAAAAAAATCTCCTGGTTTCTTCTTCAACATTCTTTGCGCTGAATATGGCAGAGCCTATAACAAATATATTTGCACCAGCTTCTTTTGCAAGAGGCAGGGTTTCCAAGTTTATGCCCCCGTCTATTTCTATTTGCAAATCGGGTTTTATAGCACGCAAATTGCGAACCTTTTCCAAACAATAGGGAATTAACGATTGCCCGCCAAAACCAGGATTTACGCTCATAATTAGAGCCATATCCGCTAGGTCTAGAATTTCTGTTACGGCAGTGAGCGGAGTGGCTGGATTTATTGCAATGCCAGCTTTGCACCCCAATTCCTTTATTTGGTTTAGCAATCTATCTAAATGTTTTGTTGCTTCTGCATGAACGGTTATGTATTGAACACCTGCACGAGCGAATGCCTCTATATGAAGCTCTGGCTTGTTTATCATTAAATGGCAATCAAGCGGAAGTTTTGTACACTTGCGAATTTGTTGAGCAATGCCTGGACCAAACGAAATATTGGGAACAAAATTTCCATCCATTATATCCAAATGAATCCAGTGAGCGCCGCCTTTTTCGGTTGCTTTTATGTCTGCTTCCAAATTCAGGAAGTTGGCATTTAAAACACTAGGAGCTATTATCATATAGGTTAATTTACATAAATTCTTTCATATCCATTTCTTATTTCAGTGAAATTCTCTGGATTTTTTCTAAAAACCAAATCGTCTGCGCGAATTGAATAATTGCCAACTTTATTGCGAGAAATATCAAAGCGTATAGTATACTCCATTCCAAAAAAATTGCACAATGATTCTATTATCATTTTGTTTGCGTTTATTTTTGCTTCTGCGCTGTGACCCGCTATGTGCGGGGTTACAATTTCAACCAAGGGTAAAAGCGAAGCATCTATGTTAGGTTCGTTTTCCCAAGTGTCTATAACCGCACCGCCCAAATGCTTTGACTGCAAGGCCCCGCGCAAAGCCTCGCTGCTGCACACTGCGCCGCGGGCAGCATTTATAAGCCATGCACCTCGTTTTGTTTTGCTGAAAAATTCCTCATTTGCAAGATGCCAGGTTGGATATTTTCCGCCTGTTTCAAGAGGTGTGTGGAGTGTTATTATATCTGCGGCAAAAATATTATCGTTTAAATTTTTTGGCGGGTCGCATAACAAAAGCCGCATTCCAAAATTCTCTGCATTTCTTTTTACGCAAGAGCCAACCGCGCCAACTCCAACTATTCCGAGCGCAAGCTCGTTTAATGGTTTGCCTATTTTTTTTGAAATCTCAATCAAGGCGGCAGATATATAATCCGCAACAGATTCTGCATTGCTGCCATGCGCAGTTGCCAAAAAAATTCCATTCTTCTCACAAAATCCAATATCTATATGCTCATAACCAGAAGAAACTGTTCCTATAAATTTTACCTTTGTGCCAAGCAATGTTTCTGCGCCGTATTTTCTGGTTGAGCGAATAATCAAAGCATCAGAATTTTTCAGCGTTTCTTTTGAAATGTTCTCGGAATTTAAATATTGCACAGCGAACCAAGGTTCCAAAACGCCGCGCAAAGAATAGATAGTTGAATCAATGGACAATACAAGATTTGAACTTGTGACCTCTGCCGTGTGAAGGCAGCGCTCTGAACCGACTGAGCTAATTGTCCGGGTGCGCGAAACAGCATGTTTTATCGTATTTGTGGCTGTTTTGCTCATATTCTGCCGCATTTTTTTAATATAGAAAATATTAATTATTAATATTTCCTTGACAAAAATTTTAAATTTTTCTATATTTAAATCCTATGAAAAGAACTTTTCAACCGCATAATCGCAAACGTGCCAACAAACATGGCTTTAGGCATCGCATGGAAGACCGCTGGGGTCGCGACGTACTGAGTTCACGCCGCTCCAAAGGCAGAAAAAGGCTCACCGTAAGTGATGAGTTGTACAAAAAATAACCGCTAATATCCGTTTTGGGCGCGCTTAGGAATTTTCGCTTTCCCTCGGAGGATTCTTATAATATTGTGGCATCTAAGGGCAAAAGGCTGAGGTTTGGCTTTTTAAGTTTCAGGGTTATGCCTGCACCCGATGCCTGCAACAGGTTTTGCTTTGTTGTTAAGAAGAAAAATGGAAATGCTGTTTTTCGCAACAAATGCCGCAGAATTTTACGCTCTGTGTTTTTTAAGGAATCAAAAAACTTCAAATCGCCTTTTTGGATTATGGCAGTTGTTGATATGAACCAAATAGATGCAAACTGGGAGGCTTTGAGGGAGGATGCCGGGAAGCTAGTGGTTGAATTATGTTGATTAAACTTATAAAATTATATCAAAGGGTACATCCAGTTTTTTTTAGCGGGTGTTGCAGGTTTCACCCAACTTGTTCAAATTACGCCATAGAGGCGGTGGAAAAATATGGAGCAATAAAAGGCATTTTGCTTTCGATATGGCGAATCTTGCGCTGCCAGCCTTTTTGCAAAGGCGGCTTTGACCCGGTTCCGTAAAAATTCCCTGCCGAAAATTTCGGCAGGTTTTTTCAATACAACCAATCTAAAAATTCTTTGCAATCTTTAAATCTATCGGTGTAGAGGTAAACATACTCTTCATAGTCATAGTGCTCTAAGCGGCATTTTAATTTATATCCGCTTGGGCAAGCATCATAAAATTTACCACCCTCCTCTTCACATTCTTCTTTGATCTCGCTTATATGTTTTGATGCAACTTCTCCTGAAATTTCTGAACAATGTTCAATTCCATCCCCATCATCGTAATAGTCTGCGCTTTTACACGCCGCAACTGCTCCTCCTTTATCATCGTCAGACGAGCAGGAAAATGTGAATATCAAGGCTAATCCCAAGATAGCCGCCAAAAGAAAACGATTGGGTTTCATAATAAACTCCTTTTTTCATAATAATATATATTTTTTTGGGAAAAGTGGGGGATTTTTTTTGTTTTAAGCTATGTTTTAGCAGTTTTTCTAAAATTTTCTATATTACTATTATGCAAATACCTTCTGTTTCCGCACTTTCGGCGAGTTCGCTTAGAATGGATATCAGCGCACATGACGTTGCCAATATAAATACGCCAGGTTTTTCGCAAAATCGCCCTGTTCAGACTTCGCAGAATCCTGGGACGGAAATTTCGGCAATTCAAAAAATAAAGCCTGCATCACCGGATTTTTCTGCAACAGACCTTGCAGAAGAAACGGTAGAGCAAATAAAAAGCGAAAAAGACTTTGCCGCCAATGCCGCTGTTATCAAAACTCAAGATAAAATGCTCGGCGAGGTTGTAAATCTGGTTGTTTGAGCAAGCATTTCTTTAATGGTGAGCTTGCTGCCGGGGTCTGTGAAATCCGGTGCAATATCGCACAAGGGGCGCAAAACGAATTCTCTTTGGGAAATATAGGGATGCGGAATGGTTAAAGTTTCGCTTTGCAAAATTTTATTCCCGCAATAAAGCAAATCCAAATCTATTTCGCGTTCTTTCCATTTTTCCCGCTTTTGCCTACCCAATTTTTGCTCAATATTTTTGCAAAGCTCTAAAAGCTCATAAGGAGTTTTTTTTGAGCTAAATCCAATAACTTGATTCAAAAATTTTGCCTGATCGGTTTTGCCCCAAGGCAGAGTTTCATAAATTTTGCTCTCTTGCCAATTCAGCGGTTCCTCGGCTTTTAGCAAAGATCTAGCCTCCACAAGCCTCTCTTCCCTCGGTTCTATATTTGTGCCTAGCGAGATAAAGATTTGCAGCATATTTCTCTCTCGTTTTCGCTGATTATTTTAAATTCAATGCTGTGCGTTATGTTTAGCGGAAATTTTCCGGGCCATTCTATTAAAGTTATTCCTTTTGAAAATTCATCTATTCCTGTATCATATAAATCGCTTGCGTTTTTTAAGCGGTATAAATCCAAGTGATAAATTGGAGGGGTGTTTGGATATTCATGAACTATGGCGTAACTCGGAGAATTCACTGCTCCGGCAAAACCCAAACCCTCACAAATTCCCCGACAGAATGCCGTTTTGCCAGAACCCAAATCTCCTTCCAAAGCAACTACATCGCCTAGTTTCAGGCTTTTTGCAAAAGAAAAAGCCAAATTCACAGTTTCTTGTTCGGAGCCGGTTAAAACTTTTAGCACGTAGAGAATTTAGGAATTTGCACTTAGTCTTTCACGCAACGAACACTGTAAAAGCGGTGCTTATCGCCGTAGTACCAGTGTACGTTATCATAGATGTTGTTTATGCCCTCGTAGTAGGCGTAGTCGCTGCTGTACTCGGAGGAACTCCACCAAAGGCCGTAGATGCCTAAATAGCTGAAATTGTCACTATAAGAACTGCCAACGCCGCCCGGCAGGGTGGAAAATCCATAAGAATCTGTGCCATTGCCCGACTTTCCGTTGTGATCTCTCCAACCGTTGGTAGTTTTAAGATGTTTGCCTGCTGTTTTTTCACCGCCTGCCGCTGCCATCAATATTTCCCACTCTGCCTTGCTTGGCAAATGCCAGCCTTTGCAACAAGCCGTTTTAGATATTTCCCAGCTATACAACCTGCCGTACATATCGCAATAGGCTGTGTTGTCTTTGTAGCATTTTGAACCGCTTGCGTTGTAGTTATTATTCTCCGCCATCCAAACTTGCTCGCCGATTTTTACGGTTTTGTATATTTTGCCGTCTCGTGTATCGGTGAATGTACCTTTTTGCTGTGCGAGGGTTGTTGTGCAAAACAATGTGCAAACAAGGGCAAGGGCGAGGGGTATTTCTGGTTTATACATTAGGAATTTTTTTCTGCTAGTTTTGTTTCAATTTTTGAAACTATGGTTTCAACTTCCGCGACAAATTGCTGTGTTTTTTTTGCGATGATATTTATATCCCGTTGCTTGCCAGCTTCTTCCAAAATAGATGCCATTTGCGAAAGGGTGTTTTCACCAATATCAGCAAGGAGACTTTTCATAGAATGGGAATTTACGGCAAACATCTGCAATTCATCGTTTGAAGCATCTGATATGTTTTTGAAAGTTTGCTCAAGCTCAAACAAGGCTTTTTTAGCATCTTTGGCAAAGACGGCAAGATACTCATCGCTTTTCTTGTACATTTTCATCGCATCTTTTTTTTGCTTGCGAGCATCTGCAATCACTTTTGGAGTTTGCTTGTTGCGAATTAATTTATTTAGAATGGAATCCAAATGGCGAGAGTTTATGGGCTTTGAAATAAAATCATCAAAACCATTATCAAAAAATACTTTTGCCTGCCCTGTCATAATATTAGCCGTTAAAGCAACAATAGGGTACGTATACTTCAGTTCTTTGCGTATTATCCTCACCGTTTCAATGCCATCCATTTTAGGCATCATGTGATCCATAAACACAATATCATATACACGCCCGCTTTTTATTCTATCTATTGCATCAAAACCACTGGATACGGTATCTATGGATAAGCCATAAGGCGACATAAGTTCTTTCACAACGTATAAATTAGATTCCACATCGTCCACAATAAGAACGCTGCCGTAGGGCATATATTCTTTATATTCTTTTGTAAATGCTTTGCCAGTTAACTCCATTAAACTCTCAGCCAATTCTTTGCCTAAAACATCGGAACTAATTATTTTTTGCGGCAAACGCACGGTACAAACTGAAATTTTGCCAGGTTCGTTTTTCACAGTGATTTCTCCGTGCATCATATTTATGAGGTTTTTTATAATATTCATGGTAAGGTCTGCATCTTCAACAAAATTACCCGATTGTACGGTAGTTTGCTCTGTAGTTATGTCTTGCGCCACGCTTATGCAAAAAACAAGCATTACATCTATATCTTCTACTTTTTCAGTAAAAACCGACATTTTTATAACGCCATTTTCTATATACTTAAATGTATTGAAAAGCAAATTATTCAAAATCTGCTTAATATGAATCTCATCGCCAATCAATTTTAGTGGTATATTTTCATCAATGTCAAGTTCAAATTCTACGGGTTTATTTTCAATTTGCTTTAAATTCAACTGCAAGCTATCACTGAGCAATTCGGAAACTTTGTATTTGGTAACCATTATTTCCATTTCGCCAGATTCCATCTTGAATAAGTCAAGCGTAGAGTTTATAGTGTTAAACAATAAATGCGCAGAATTATTTATCATCGCAAACGCATCTCTTATTTTAAAATCAAGCGTTTGGTCGTGTTGCTGAGTTTCGCTTGTTCCAAGAATAACGTTCATGGGAGAACGAATTTCGTAGCTCATGCGGGATAAGAATAAATTCTTGTTGTAATTATTCTGTTCAACAAGTTCTTTTGCAGATATTAAATCCGTAATATCTATGGAATGCTGAATATGGACAATTTTGCCATTATGCCATTCTATATATCTGTCTGCATTGCGATATGTGTGCTTTGTTAAATTGTTGCGCTCTTCCCATATAACAACTTCCTTAGGATTTTTGTCGAGTTTGCGGCAAGGGCAAAATTCACACATCTGGTTCTTTCCATCTTGCAAAACTTTATAGCAAAGCTTTCCTATGCAGTTGCCTTTAATTGAATAATGTTCTTTCATGCGTTCATTCATAAAAAGAAGTTCTCCAGTATCTGGAACCGTTACATATATTAACGCATCTGAACTGCCAAGTATGCTTGTTAACATGTTAAGCGATTGATTTGATTCTTTTAGTTTTTGCTCAATAACCTTTTGCTTGCTTTTCGCGTTAATAAAAAGAATTAAGACAAAGGCAAAAGAACCTGCCACTAACACCGCAATCAAGTATTTATAACCTAAGATAAGCGCAGGCGCAAACACGATGAACGTTAATAAAGGTACCCATACGTATAAAGGTACTTTTTGTTTTAAGAAACTTAATATCTGCATTTTCTCTTTAAATATAGAAAAAATGCCGTTTGAGCTTGAGCTAGAAGCTCTTTTGCGGATTAGTTTTTGCTTTCTCTAATTATTATTTCATCAGATTGACGTGTATTTCGAACAGCATGGCATACAGGACATACAGGACATTCTTGCTCAGACCCATCTACGCGTTCTTGCAACTCTTGTATTTCCGACTGAAAATTATATCTATCTTCATCGCACAAAATGCGTTCATCACGAATAGTAATTTTTAAACTATCTAATTCTTTTTGCTTATTCTGTAAATCAGCAATAACATTACTGGCCACAGCAATTTGTTTACTAGCTTCACTGGCTACTTTTTCTTGTCTATAAATGCCAATGCACATGGCTAAAGCAAAACCAAAAGCAAAACCAAAAGCAAAAAGCAAAAAAAATTTATATTTAGGCATTATTTATAATATAGATTTTTTTTGCGATACAAGAAGCCAAACCCTGCCACGCAAGGTCTTCAGAATTTTCTCCCCACCTATTCTACTGATTAATCACCGATTTTCGTCTTTCGTAGGCTTCTGTATTTACGATAATTGTTCCGTGCGCAACAAGCCATCTGTCGGTTGCTATTCTTGCCAAATCCATATCATGAGTTGCTATTAAAAATGTTTGCCCAAATTTTTTATTGAGATCCAAAATAAGTGATTTTAATACCTCTGCATTTTTTTCGTCTAAGTTTCCGCTTGGTTCGTCTGCTATAATCAAACTTGGCTTGTTCATAAGGGCACGTGCCAAGGCAACCCGCTGACGCTCGCCGCCAGAAAGTTCGCGAGGCAAGTGGCTTACACGTTCCGAAAGCCCCACTATTTCCAAAAGCTCCAATGCTCTTGCGCGGCTTTCGCTATATTTTTGCCTAGCTATTCTAGCCGGCATAAGCACATTTTCAAGCGCGGTAAATTCCGCAAGCAGGTGATGAAACTGAAACATAAAACCTAGATTTTCGCGGTGAAAACTATTTATTTCCCTGCGTGAAAATTTTGACATTTCCTTCCCATTGAAAAAAACCGAGCCTCCAGTTGGTTTATCCAAAGCCCCAACAATGTTCAAAAAAGTGGATTTGCCAGAGCCGCTGGGGCCAGTTAGCACGGCAATGCAACCTTCGTTTAACTTGAAATTAACACCCTTCAATATCTCAAGATTTCCGCCTGTTTCTCTATAGGCTTTTGATAACTCCTGAGTTTCCAATAAAAACTGCACGAGGGTAATATATAAAAAGTAGGCAAATTATATCAGCTTCACCACTATTGCGGTTATCACCAAATTTGCAAGGGCAACATTGAGCAAAATAATCCAACCGAGATGCATAACTTGGTCGTAGCGGAAGCGCGGCAAGGTCCAGCGGAACCATATCCACAGCCAGCAGAAAATGCTCATCTTAAACAAAAGAACCAGAACTTGAATTGCGGCTGTTATTAAAGCTGCCGCAAAACCTTCCGCATTTATGTTATTTGCAAAGCAAACAGATGCTGTGGCAATAGCAAGCAAAGCTGGCACAGAAAGCCATCCGATCACCTTGTACAAAGCCCATTCCTTTAAGCGAACCGCTTTGTCTAAAGCCTCGGATATTTCATACCATTTTGCATAGCGGTGCATCAGGCTCAAAAATACCAAGATTCCAAGCGCAAACACACAACAAACAATAGCAAGAGCCTGAGCGGAATATTCCCTTAAAACTTCGGTGCTAACAAAGGGAATGCTATAGCCGCCTAAAAATAATGTTGCAAGCAATGCGGAATTTATGGCGATATGCGCATATTCTCCCATATAGAACATGGCAAAACGCATCCCGCTGAATTCTGTGTGAAAACCAGCCACAAGCTCAGACTCGCCTTCTGCAACATCAAATGGCGCTCTGCCCGTTTCTGCCACGAGAGATACCAAAAAAATTATGAATGCAATAGGCTGAACCAAAATTCCCCAGCCGTGAGTTTCTTGCCAAGCAACTATGCTTTGCAGATTAAAGCTGCCCACCAGCATATACACACCCAGCAGAGCAAGCCCCATTGAAACCTCATAGCTTATCATCATAGCTCCAGCCCGCATACCGCCCAAAAGCGAATATTTGGAGTTGGAAGCCCAAGAACCAAGCACGGTTCCATAAACGCTTAGAGAGCCAAATGCAAAAAGCCAAAGCACGCCAATGTCTAAATCCAAAATTGAGCCGCTTATTTGCACCAACTGACCGCCCCAGTCAAAAACCATTGGCCCAAACCACGGAATAACCGCAGGAGACAAAAACGCCACCATAAAAGGAATTGCCGGAGCAAACTTAAACCAAAAACCGTGAGCCTCACGCGGCTCAAACAACTCTTTTGTGAATAGTTTTAGGCCATCTGCCCCATTCTGAACAAGACCAAAAAACCTTATGTGGCTTAAAAAAGGGATAAGCGGAATGCCTGTCCTGTTAGGTCCCTGCCTGTCTTGCATAAAAGCTGCCCCGCGCCTTTCCAGGGTTATCATAAGGGCTATGAAAACGAGCGGAATAAATATAAAGGCAAATTTTGCAACTGTAATGCACCATTCAACTAATGGCTTTTGCGAAAAAAAGGTGGCAAAGGATTCTAGCATTGGTTTTCCCTTATACTTTCTTTTTGGCGTGATGAACCAGAGTGTAAATTATAGCAAAAAGTACGCAAAAAATACCTGCAAAAATGCCAGCTAAACCTATTTTGCTGGTTTCTGCAATATTGCCTATTGAGATATTCTTATTTTTCATGTTGTAAATATAGAAAATACCAAACAACAGTAAAATTTACTATATTATTGACGAATTTTTCAAGAGGTTTTAAATATGTCTTCAAAATCCAGCAGCGAACTTACGCATTTAAGCACTTCTACCGTGATAGAAGGCACCATAGATTTAGATAACGATATCCGCATAGCCGGCTCTGTCGTTGGCAAAATAAACTCAAGGGGTACGCTGATAGTTGAGCAAACAGGTAAAATAAAAGGCGAAATAAAAGCTAGTGCCGCAACCATAGCCGGCAGAATTCAAGGCAATATAGAATGCGACGGCTTAATGACGCTGGAAAGCCGTTCCTGCTTTGTGGGCGACATAAAAACGCGCCAGATTGTGATAAACGAAAATGCGGAATTTCAAGGAAACTGCGCAATGCCTATAAGCGCTAGCGCGGACTGAGTTTATACAGCTTATCACCTCGCCTAACGAGTTCCTTAACCGGCATTGAAAACAAACTGCCTTTTTCAACGTGCGGAACGTTTTTTCCGCTTTCTCTGAATTCTTCTGCTTTTTGTTCCACTACCCCTGTGGTGGAACCTATTATCAGTACATCCTCGCCAAGGCAAAGTTTTTCGCCAGTTTCAAATAAAATTTCTGCTACTTTTATGTTTGAGAAGTAATTAACAATCTTTCCCAAATAGACCTTTGCACTGGTGGCTTTTGTGCCGTGAACATCAGACCACTCTCCAAGCCGCTGCCCCAGATAATAACCGCTCCAAAAACCCCTGTTGAAAACAGTCGCCAGCCTGTCTCTCAGGCTCTTTGCTTTTTCTGCCGTTAAGGTGCCAGCAAAATAACTGTCCGCAGCTTGCTTGTAGCATTCAACTGTTGTTCTAACATATTCGGGTGCACGTGCCCTGCCTTCAATTTTGAGAATGCTAACACCTGCTTCTATAATTTGCGCTAGAAATTCAATGGTGCATAAATCCTTTGGCGACATTATATATTCGTTGTCTATGGTAAGTTCTTCGTTTGTTTCCAAATCTTTTGCCAAATAACCTCTACGGCAAACTTGAAAGCAATCGCCTCTGTTTGCAGAATGGTTGTAGTGGTGCAGGCTTAAGTAGCATTTACCTGAAATTGCCATGCAAAGCGCGCCGTGGCAAAAAATCTCAATTCTTGCCAAGTTTCCAGAAGGCCCTTTTATTTGCCGTTTTTCAATCTCCTTGATTATATCTGCAACCTGAGAAATAGTCAGTTCGCGAGCTAACACCATAACATCGCAAAAAGCAGAAAAAAATTCCACCGCTTCTATATTTGAAATATTCAGTTGAGTCGAAGCGTGCAGTTCAATTCCTTTTTTACGCGCATAACTTAAAACCGCCATATCCGATGCTATTATTGCGCTTATTCCGTTTTGAGCCGCAGCATCAACTATTCGCCGCATTTGCTCCATTTCGCCATCGTAAATCACGGTATTTAGCGTTAAATAAGATTTTACGTTTTTCCCCTTGCAAATAGCGCTTATCTTTGCCAAATCTTCCAAACTGAAATTATTTGAATTTCTAGCCCTCATATTCAAGTTTTCAGCACCAAAATAAACCGCGTCTGCCCCAGCATTTATAGCTGCCATAAGAGATTCATAAGAACCAGCGGGTGCCATTATCTCCATTTTATTTTGCATTTCAAATAAATTAGCAAAAGTTTTATTCTATATTCTATAGCTAGGAGATAATATATGCTAGAGACAGATATAAAAAAATTCAAGGAATCGCTAGTTCTTGCATTCGAAAATGCAAGAGATCTAGAGCTTCAATGGGAAGCAAAAGCCTATGGGGAATGCATAAAAATGCTAGACCCTATTCTCAAGAAAAACGGCATTGAAGCGAATTAGCCAAGGCGCAGGCAAATAGCAACCTCGTGTTTCTCTTTATACAAGCCTTGCAAGTTCCATATTTTTGCGTTTGGATATAAATCGCTTTTTAAAACAGAAAAAAATTCGCTGCCCATACATTTATAATAAGCCTCTTTTTTTGTCCACAAGGGGTAAAATGTTTCTGCTTTGTTTGCAAGTTCGCTCTTTGCAAAAAATCTTTTTGAAATAGCCTCAAAATTTCTCTCTTTGTAAAACTCCAAATCTATTCCAACATCGCATTCCTTGGAATAAGCGAGAACGCACTCTCCTTTGCTATTGCTCCAGTTTGCAAAACCCATATTTTGCGGCAAGCAGGGCTTGCCAAAAGAATTTATTTGGATTTGAATTTTTTCTTGTTTCAAAATTTGCCCCAAAACTTTCAGAGGCCATTTTTTAATAAAATGCTCGCCTGCTGGCATTGCATACATAAACACAGAACCTTCGGGAACGCGCAAAATTAACCAAGGTGCAGGCATAATGGAGATAAGGGGATTCGAACCCCTGGCCTACGCATTGCGAACGCGTCGCTCTACCAACTGAGCTATATCCCCAAGGTTAGTGAGGAATATAGTAAATGCGCGTTCCTAAAAATACGATTCCGGATCTACAAACTTTCCGTTGTATATAATTTCATAATGCAAATGCGGCCCGCTGGAGTTGCCAGTGTTGCCAACAAAGCCGATGATTTCGCCTTTGCGTACACTAGTTCCCTTTTTTGCAGAAATTCTAGCTAAATGAGCATAGCGAGTTATAAACCCTCCTCCGTGCTCTATTTCAACCACAAGCCCCAGATTGCCATTATCGCCTCCGAAAATAACTTTGCCGCTGGCCGTGGAAAAAACAGGTTCATTCATCGCAGCGGCAAAATCAATCGCTTTATGCTCATCTGAAAAATGCCGACTAATAACTCCCATAACTGGAAGCATATTAGGGAACACGTCCAAACTTTGCCTATTCAAAATAATTTCCGCTTCAAAATCCGTATCTTGCTGAACTTTTCTAGATGAGGTGTGCATGAGGCGGTTTTTGTCTAGGATGGAGCGGATTTTATTTGAATCGTTTTCCAAATATGTGTTTAAAATATTTTGTATTTGGTTTTCTATGGAATAAATGGAATCCAAATTCGAAAATGCGGATTCATATTCAGCATGGCGTTCCATTAGCCATTCGTTATCAGCTTTCAACTTCCATGAATTTGCAAGCTGCATATTTATTTCCTTGAACTTCCATATAAGCATGCAAAGCAAAATAGCGGCAAGGCTAATAATCCAAGTGAACATTTTAATCCAGATTCTTTTAATGCGATATGTACGCACTTTCGTTGAGCCTTCTGGAATTACTTGTATAGTATATAATCTTTTCATATATTCCTCGGGTTTATAGATTGCTGAATTCTAGTTAAATCGTTGCAAGAAGAATAATGAATTATTATGGCATTCTTTTTGCATTCAACCTTTGTTCCAAAAGCATTTTGCAAAAAATTTAAAAAATTTTGCATATCAGGGTCTGTTGCGGAATCGATTTTACTTTTTTTGATTTTGCTCCTTTCCAGTTTTTGGGCAAAAACTTCCGCTTCTCTCGCCGAAAGACCTCTTTCAATAATTTCCTTTGCAACCTTTTCGGGGTTTTTTACGTTTGGCGAAAGCAGGGGCCGTGCTGCACCTGCCGAGAGTTTGCCTTCGCCAATCCACATTTTAACCTGTTCTGGCAATTTTAGCAAGCGAAGCGAATTGGTAACTGCCGCTCTTGACTTATTAAGCCTCGTTGCCAAATCTTCGTGAGTATATCCGTGATAATCCAAAAGTTGCTGGTAAGAATCCGCAATTTCTATAGGGTTAAGGTCTTCGCGCTGGATGTTTTCTATAATTGCCCATTCCGCCATTGTTTTATCGGAAAGCAAATCAAAAACTCTAGCATCAATTTCACCAAGCCCTGCGATTTTTGCAGCCCTAACTCTGCGCTCGCCGCTCACAATCTGATAACGCCCTGCATTTTTCCTGAGTAGAACCGGTTCCAGAATTCCGTGCTGCTTTATGCTCTCTGCAAGCTCATGCAAAGACTCTTCTTTAAAATGTTTGCGAGGCTGAAATGGATTTGCATCTATTTGCTCAAGCAAAATTTTTGTTGCATCTCCTGGTTTTTCTGAGGTAATGCTTTCAATATTCACGGAATGATCGCGAATAATAGCAGCCAGCCCACCACCGCCCATAGCTTTTTTACCCATTTAGCAATTCCTCCGCAAATTTCATATAAGCTACGCAGCCCGCGCTTTGAATATCGTAAAGCAAAACAGGCTTGCCATAAGATGGTGCTTCTGCAAGTTTTACATTGCGTGGAATTATTGAATTGAAAACTCTGCCCGGAAAATTTTTGCGTACATCATCTGCTACCTGTTTTGAAAGAGAATTTCTAGAATCGAACATTGTTAAAAGCGCACCTTCAATTTTCAAATTAGAATTTAGATTATTTTGCACCAGTGTTATTGTGTTTAAAAGCTCGGCCACCCCCTGAAGCGAAAAGTATTCGCATTGAACCGGTATAACAACACTATTTGCCGCAGTTAAAGTATTTATGGTCAATAAATTCAGGCTGGGCGGAGCATCAATTACAATGTATTCATAAGCGGATTTTATTGCTTGAACAAGCCTTTGCAGCCTGCGTTCCCTATTAATGGCATTTACAAGTTCAATTTCCAGCTTTGCAAGCCCTGGGCTGGAAGGCATAATGCTCAAGCACTTGAGCTTATATTCCTGATTTGCCGATTTTATAATTTCAGATAGTTTTTCTGGTGCCAACCCTTCTGGTTTCTCTGCCAAAACAAGAGCTTCGTAAATATCTTCTTCTTGAACCTCGTTTATGCCAACGCTCTGGCTTGCATTTGCCTGAGGGTCAATATCAACCAAAAGGGTTTTTTTTTCTAGTGCGGCAAAACACGCAGCCAAATTAACAGCTGTTGTGGTTTTGCCAACACCACCTTTTTGATTGCAAATAGCTATTGTTTTAGCCAAATCATGCTACCTTATCTACCTTTGAATTATGTTTTCCCAAAATATGACGGGCGTTCAAAACCAAAAGCAATTCTTTTTCCAATGGGCAAACGCCCATAACAATGCCATCTTTGGCGCGGCGGAATTCCTTAACGGAATCCGCAACTGCTTCGCTAGCACGCCTGTCCACAATGCGGCTCTGCTCAACAGAAACCACGTCGCAAACCTCATCCACCAGAATGCCAAAAGGTTCATCCACGCTGTGTTTAAACACAACAACCTTGCTCGCTGTTCCTGCGCCAATTTTGTGCCTTTGGTCAAAGCCAAAGGTTTCGCGCAAATTAACCACAAGCAAAATTTGCCCGCGAATATTTATGTAGCCGCAAATATCGGGCGGAGCATGATAAATTGGCGTTACATTGGTGTTCTCGTTAACTTCCTTAACATCAAGGATATTAACGCCAAATAAACGATTTGCCATGCGGAACGTGCACATTTGCAATATTGAATTTGCTGCCGGATCCATTTCTTCGTAGCTCATACCTGACCTCCATACCACATTCCGTCAACAAGATGCATCAACTGCTCCAAATTGACAAGAACTGTCATTTTCTTTTTTATTAACGCTGTACCTTCCACGCCATCTGCCTGGTAACTCTCTTTGTTGAGTTTAACTTCGTAATGACCGCTGTCTATTAGCTTTTCAATTAACAAGCCATAAGGTTTGCGGGCATTTTGCGGAATTAAGAAGAACATATTTTCTGGCTGGGAGCTGCTTTGAACACGCAAGCCATCTTCCAAGCGCATAACACGTGTGGAAACACCATCCAGAGTTATATATTCTTGAGAACCTATTTTCTCTATAGCAGAGGTTTCTACGGCTTCCACGCGCTTAACATCTTGCATGGAAACACCAAACTGTTCGTTGCCGCCATTGGAGAATAGGAGAAGCGAACGAAGTTCGGTACCATCTTCCATTGTAGCTTTTTGTTTTTTGTTATCATCTCTGCCACCGCTGACATCGCGAACGTTGTAGTGCCTCGCCAAACCTGTGGCATCCAAAATCATGGCTACTTTGCCGTCTCCTAACACTGTTGCTCCAGAGTAAAGCGAAATGCTTTTCACTGCTCTGTGCATTGGCTTAACAACAATTTCTTCGCTGCCGTGAATGCGGTCTATAATCAAGCCAAAGCGCAAATTTGCAGAACGCAAAACAGCAAAATTCAACGAATAATGAATTGGATGTCCTGCTTCTTCGGCTTCTTTATATTTGTCGGCAAGCTCCTTGCGAGCTTCGGAATTCTGTTCCGTAACCGCAGATAGAGAGTCTTCGTCAAATATTTTTTCGCGAGCAAGCGCTTCTTTTAAACGAACCATCGGGAGCAATGTATCGCGCAGGCGAAACACCTCTCTTGCTCCAGCGCATTCGATTCTTGTGAAAGCATCTTTGTCGTAAAGGCACACTAGCTCTTCCAAATTTACCTGCGGAATAGCAAAACGCTCGTTGCCGCTCTGAACAATCAACGAAGGAATAATCGCAAGCGTTAAGGGCAAACGGAGTTTTACTGTTGAACCTTCACCTTCAACAGAAGTTAAAGAAACCGTTCCGCCAAATTTTTCAACACCTGTTTTCACAACATCCATTCCCACGCCTCGGCCAGAAACATCGGTGATCACTGTAGCGGTTGAAAAGCCCGGCAAAAATATGAGGTTGAGCAAATCTGCCTCGGTCATTCTTGCGAGTTCGTCTTCGGTTTTGAGCTTTTTTTCTAAAACCTTGCGGCGAATAACATCGCGATTCATGCCTTTGCCGTTGTCTTTTATATCCACGTGAATTTGGCCGCTCTCGTGATATGCAGAAAGAGTTACCTTGCCAGGTTCAGTTTTGCCGGCAGCTTTTCTCTCTTCGGGTTTTTCAATGCCGTGATCGCAAGCATTGCGAACCAAATGAGTGAGCGGGTCGCCAATGGCTTCCAAAATGTTTTTATCTAGTTCTACTTCGTCTCCCTCAGTTACAAAATCTATGTTCTTGCCCAATTTGCGCGATAGTTCGCGCACTACTCTGGAGAAACGCGAGAACACAGTACCTATGGGCTGCATTCGGGTACGCATTATAGTTTCTTGAAGTTCAGTTGTAACAGAATCAAGGCTTTGGGTAATGCTGCGGAGTGTGGCATCTGCTTGGTCTAGATGCATAAGCTGCTGGTTGCGAACAAGAACAAGTTCTCCGGCAAGCATCATAAGGCGATCTAGAATGTCAACTCTTATGCGCAAAAATTCTTCGTGCTTGCTGCCTTCGACAACTTGTGCTGTAGCATCTTTTTTTGGCTCTTCTTTTTTTGCCGCAGGCGCAGGTGCTGGCGCTGGTGCCGCAGGTGCTGGAGCTGCAGGAGCCTTAGCTGCCTCTGCCTGTTGCTCTGGAGTAACATACTGAGCAAGTTCGGGGAACTGACTAAGCACATCTGCAACAGAACGTTTTTCTTCTGGAGC
>Ga0268262_10002030_pt1 | contig 23887 bp, 15 predicted proteins | sample TergutNc150P3_FD_190354 | JGI IMG/M metagenome (GOLD analysis project Ga0268262, IMG submission 190354) | Nasutitermes corniger P3 segment gut microbial community from laboratory colony in Florida, USA - Nc150 P3 (SPAdes) (version 2) | ecosystem: Host-associated > Arthropoda: Insects >...
CCGGTTTTTACGCTGACAGGCGGCGCTGTAATTATCATTGCAATTGTAATTTTTGTCCGTTCCCTTCTTGCTCGTAATTCCTATGAAATACTTTTGTCCGCTTCTGCGCTGCTTCTTCTGTTAATTCTTGCCGTTACCGGCGCATGGAAATCGCAAAAATTAAAACTGCTGGAAGCCGGCTGGAAACTGCCTTTCCCGATGACAGCTAACGCAGGTGAGAATTCTGTTGTTACAGGCCTTGACGCGCGTATTCCCCTGTTCTTCCGTCTGCATTTTGTTGTACGGGGCAGTTTTTTCCCCTCCGGTATTCCCGTTGATACATCCACAGGCTGTCCTGTGTTAGCGGAAACTTCGGCGTCAAGGGGAGAAGATACAGCGCGACTTTCGCTGGATTTTCCCGTGTCGGGTGTTTTTCAGGGTGAAGGTTTCTGCCGCCTGCGCGATATTTTCGGTTTCTTTTCCTTTTCCTGCGGAATTCCGCAGCACAGAACAGTAAAGGTAAGAAGCGCTCCGTGTTTTGCTAAAAACTACCATATTAAAGCGCAATCGGGCGCGGAAGACAGACGCAACAAACATTCAAGCGATGAAGAACGTTACTACATGAGGGAATACACTCCGGGAGACCGTTTCCGCGACATAAACTGGAAAAGTTCAGATAAAATCGACGCCCTTATTACGCGAATATCTCCCGATAATCAGGAGAAAGTCAGTAAGATAGAAATATACTTTCGCAATTACGGCCCAGCAAACAAAGTATCATTGCAGGCTTTCTGGCTGCTTGACCGCGCAAAGGCGAGGCTTTCGCATTTTCTGCGTAACTTGCAGGAACAGCAGTCTTCGTATATTTTTCATGTCCGTGCTGCTCAGGGAAACTGGGTAATTGAAGACACAGAAGACCTTGACGCTTTTCTTGAAGAGCTTGCGAGTCTGCCGTTTTCACCGCCGCGCAACGAAGAAGTATTGCCTGCAAACGCCGGAGAGCTTTATGTGTTTTCAACCGCCTGCGATGCGGGGCTTTCAAGTTTTCTTCTTGCGTGTAACCCGCGTCCTGTTTCGCTTTTTTTAATTCAACCGACTGAGAAAAAAACTTCGGCTGTAACGGAACCGGAAAAACTTTTTATAAGCAGTTTTCCCGCAATGGGCTGTATACCGCTTCCGCAATGGTTTTCAGGCGGGAAAATCAAACAGTTGGGCGCTCATGCCAACAGGGTAGAAATGATTTATGCGGAGACAGGCTTGTGAATAAAAGAGCGACAATACTTTTTATTCTGAGGTTATTTTTCTATTTCAGTGTGCTGATGCTGATATTCATTCATCCGGGAATTTCAGTTTCTTTTGATCGTATTGGTGTGCTGCAATGGTTTGTAATCATTCCTCTTGAAGTGCTTATTGCGTTTTTACCGGAGGGGAAACCATTTTCAGGAAGCCGCGCGAATATTTTGCGTAACAGATTTCTCGTTGCGGGTGTTACGTTGCTTCTGCTTTCTATAGCGGCGGGAAGTTTCAGCGCTGCGGCGCTTTCGCCGTTTTTTGCCGGGCTTATAAGTTTTGCGCTTACCTTTTTATTATTTCATTATCCTCGTTGGGCAAAACCCGCTTTAATAGAACCTTTCTTTATGGCGTGGGTATGTCTACGCCTTCTTTCGCTTTCAAGATCGGGAGAGGATATTGCGGGGCAAAGCATGGCTTTAACCCAGTTCATTCTTGTCTGGACAGCGGCGGTTTTTTTGTTTCACAGCGTTGTAATTTATTTCTGCCTTTATCCGAACGGCTCTAAAGGAGCGGGAAAAGAAGGAACGGTTTTTTTCTTTTCATCTCTTGCGGTTCTTGTAATGGTTCTTGTTGTCCTGCCTCCCGACTTTGTCCGTAATACGATAATAAAAAATTTAATTTCCGAGAGAGTGCCTGAAAAGTTCAAGGAAGAATCGGAGCGAGGCATACCCAAGGAAGCGGACGGCAGGAGAGAAGGACGCAGAACTATCCCTAGGGATAAAAACGGCAATCAGCCGGAATTGCGCGGTATTTCCGAATATGAGTGGAAGAATGTAACAGGCAGGAACAGGAACGGAAAAGGCGGCTCAAAGGATAACCGTCAATACATGGTGATGATTGTAGCTTCAGATAACGAACCTGTGTATATGGGAGATGTATTTCGCGGAAAGCTTGATCCGGCAGAAGGATTTTTACTAAGTCAGGAAGAGCCGATTAACAGAATTGCAAACCAGCGGTTTTTTGTTACGTGGTTTAACAATGAGCCTGAGGTTGATATCGGCAGAAGAAAGCAGGAAGTTTTTGCGCTTTCAGTTTTACCGCAAAAATACCTGCCCTGGCGCCCTGTCTCAATTGACCCGACAATTCTCAGTGAAAACTCAGGTCCTCTGCGTTATATTCATCAGGTTGTTTCCAATACTCACTACGGTGATCCCATAAAACTTGTTAATACGCCTTCTCGTAATTTCAGCAATTTTGAAAAAGCCTCGCTTGAACATTATCTTGAACTTCCGCTGGATAAAAACGATACGGAAACTTTTTCTCGCTGGCTTGACAGTGCGCTGGAAAACTGGAGGGAAAACCGGGAAGACATTATTAAGAACGACAGATATTTTTGGGAGATTTTTTCCGAAAGGGCGGAAAATCTTGAGCCTGTTAACGAATACCTGGAAAAAATTATTGCCATACTGTATAACTTTTCCGAGTATCAGTATGATTTAAATCAGGGGAATGATTATTCAATTGCCGCTTTAAAAGAATTTCTTTTAGATACAAAAGAAGGAAACTGCGTTGAGTTCTCCAATACTCTTGCCCTTCTCGGCAGGCTTGCAGGTATACCGTCCCGTGTTGTAACTGGTTATCTTGCTTCGGAGAATCTGCAAACCAACGCGCATCTTAAAGGGATTGCTTCCCTTCGGGAAAAGATTCCCGTTCTGCAGCAATTTCCCTTCAATAATCTGTACATGGTAACTAATCTTCACTCTCATTCATGGACGCAGTTCTATATTCCCGATTACGGCTGGCTCGATTTTGAAGCGACCCAATTTGCCATGCCGCCTTTTGGCGCAGGGGACTTTAATACGTGGGATGTTGTAGTTCCGGTTTTGGATCAAAACAGGGTTTTTTCCAATGTGCGGAAATTTCCGTGGAGGGCAGTGTTAAAGTCCGCCGGTATCATGGCTGTTTTCGCTCTTGTCTGCGCGTATATTCTCAGGTACGGACGGGAAGCGCTCTTGTTTTTTAACGCGTGTAAAGGCGGCAGAAAAGGAGCGCGTTCGCTTTACCTGCTGCTTCTTGCTCGCCTTGCGGCGGACGGTAAGCCTGTAAAACCAGCTTCAAAGACCGCTCTGGAATACGCAGAGTTATTCCCTGCCAAAGCAGGCGCAAAGGAAAACCCCCATTTCAGGGAATTCGCTTCTCTTTATTCGGAACTGCGCTGGCGTGAATTTGCAGATAACGCGGAAGCGGAGAAACGTCTCCTGCTTTTAAAAGATGAATACGCGAATATTATAAAAACTACACGGCGGCCCGGACTAAGTAAAAGCGTTATACGCATTTTCAGTTTGCGGGGATTGGCGTACTTATGAAAAAGTTTCTTTTGGTTTGCATATCCTTAATTATCGTTGTGGTTTCCGGCTGTTCACGAAAGGCAGACTGGGTGCAGTTCCGGGGAGAGGGAGGCCGAGGGGTAAGCTCATCCCGCATAACTCCGCCGCTCGGCCTGCGCTGGAAAATTAAGCTTCAGGACAGCGAAGAAAAAATACGGTCGTTAAATCCGCCTGTGGTTATGGGAGATACCATTTACTTCGGCTCGGATGACGGCAATTTCTACGCTCTTGACGCTGAAAGCGGCTATATGCGCTGGGTATTCAAAAGCGGAGCGGAAATTAATTCGATACCTTATGCCGACAAAGAGCAAATTTATTTCGGGAGTAAGGACGGCAAGCTCTACGCTCTGTCACGTGAAACAGGGCAAGAGATTTGGAACTTTCCTGTTTACAGCCAGATAAATTCCCAGGTAGAGCGGTACAGGGATTATATTGTTTTTGTCGGCGACGCTGACGCTGTTTATTTCCTTTCTACTGACGGCAAGGAACAATTCAGTATTGATAATCCGGGCTGGTATAACTTTACCTTCCTTTTGGCTGACGACATTATGTATTTCGCTACAGGCCCTCGGGTGGATCAGGTCGGCCCTTTTGATATTAACAAAAGGGAGTTCCTTTGGTTTTTGCCCTATCATCAAATTAACGCTACATGGTATTCATTTTGCGCTATACGGGGAAATCTTTTGTACATGGGAACGGCGGGTATTAATTACGGAACAGAACTCGGCTATTACGCCATTAACAGGAATAACGGAAGAATTGAGTGGGAACAGCACTTTGAAGGCAAGCTGTCTTCACTTAACCTTGAAAACGAATACAGATATTTTCTAAGGAACATAGATTTACTTGATTTTATGGCTCCCATTGTCTGGAAGAACCTTGTCATTTTTACGGGCGGTGATTGCGCAGCCCGTGCTTTTGACGCTGACAACGGTGTTCTTCGCTGGGAACGAATCTTTGACACGCCGGTAAGTTCCGCGCCGACACTGTCCGCAGGCAGGGTTTTTTTCGGCCTGCTTGGAGATGAGGTGCGAAAGCCGCAGCTTGTGTGCATTTCAGCGAGGGACGGCAGGCTTCTCTGGCAGATGGAGACTGACGGGTCAATATTGTCCGCCCCCGTTATCGCAGGTAAGAGGATAATTTTCGGTACTGATGAAAATGTCTTTTATGTGCTTGAGCAGGTGTTATAGCTATTCACATATATAGCTTATGGCGGCAGGGCAAGCCCCCTGCGGCGGTCGGTGTCGCAGCCTTTATTTACTGTGGTAAGATAGATCGCTATTAAGGTTATTTTTCAATATTAAGAGTTTCATTTTCTCTTGTGCGCCAAATACCGCCGCAGTGAGCTTGCCCCACCGCCTATAAGATATATTTGAACCTCAACCGAGCCGCAAAGCGGCGTCGAACCAAAGGTTCGCAGTTCCCCTCTTGATTAGCACGGGGAAGATTGAAAATTATTGCAATTTCCGCCATGTTTTGGTAATATTGTCTTTGTGAGCGTAAGAATCGCCATTGTAAAACAGCAAACTCCAACGCAAAGAATGCTGAAAGCATTTTTTGCGCGTGATCTAGCGGTCAGCGGTCAGCGGTCAGCGGTCAGTATACACATCTTCTAAGTAACCATGTCAATTATCCAATAGTTTATTTTCTCTCAATTCTTATAACTCTTTTTTTATTCGCATGCTTTTATTCTCATTTTTTTGGCAATAAGCCGCTCCGTGGAAAAGAGCGGCTTTTGTATATCCGCCCTTGAGGGTGGTTAATCAACCATGATTAACCTTTCTTAAAGGCGGTTAGTTATGGCAACAAGGAGTTCTTTATGAAGAACTTGAAAATCTTATCGGTAATTCTGGCAACAGCGCTCATTCTCACACTCACATTAACCTCCTGCGACGGCGGTGGCGGCGGCGGCGGGGGCGGAAGCAACGGTAAAGACAGCGGCAAAGACAGCGGCACAACCGGAGGCAGCGGCGGCACAATGACATGGACAGCAGTAAAAAACAGTCCATTTGGTTCAGGCGAAATCACCGCAATCGCTTTTGGTAACGGCAAGTTTGTCGCCGTGTCAAAAAACGGTAAAATTGCTACCTCAGCAGATGGCGTAACCTGGAAAGGAAAAAATTACGACGGTTACGAATTCACCGCAATAGCCTTTGGTAATGGCATGTTTGTCGTTGGGGGGGAAGATGACGGATTGATAGCGTATTCGTCTAACGGCGAGGACTGGGACATTGCGGACAGCGGGTTCAGCGAATATGGAGGCATCTACAAAATGGCCTATGGCGGCGGAAAGTTTGTCGCCTGGGGCGTGGACTCGGGCTATAATGGTAAAATAGCGACTTCAACTGACGGTAAAAATTGGACAGCTGTACTGCAAGCAAACAGCTTGTTCGCCCATAATGATACCGTATGGGCAATAACTTATGGCAAGGACAAGTTTGTTGCTGTAGGTGATACCGGTATAAACGCCAGTATTTGGACTTCGACAAACGGCACAAGCTGGACAAAAGTATCAGACAGCACGTTAGCCGCAGATGGCAAAAACACCTACATCCAGGCAATCGCCTGGGGAAACAACAAGTTTGTCGTCGATCTTTACCCCCATAAAACAGCGACTTCACCGGACGGCACAACTTGGACAGCCACATCGTTCACTCTATTTGATTTTGCAGATGGTGAAAACGCCTGCTTTATCAAAGCAATCGCCTATGGCAGTAACAAGTTTGTAGCAGGCGGCTCCGATAACAAAATAGCGTATTCAACAGACGGCAAAAGCTGGTCTACCGTAAGTGTCGGTCAAATATTCATCGCAAGCCATATCAACGCAATCGCCTGGGGTAACAATACGTTTGTCGCGGGTAGTGAAGACGGCAAAATGGCGTATTCAAAATAAGTAAGCACAAGTGTGCCCAAACCGTCCGGCTTGTAATCTGAGCCCTCGGGTTAACCCCACGCAGGGTTTTGATAGCTACACGGACGGCTCGGGAGCTACACGCACAGCCCGTGGTGTAATCAAATCAACTTGAAAACATAAACTGTCAGTATTGCGGCAGACCCTAATTACGAGGCTGGTTATAAACCCTTACATAATCGACAAGCATTTCAGCCTCGGTGAAACCTTCGGGAAGCGTGCCGGTCCACTCGGCTCCCTCTACCGTTAATTTCATATAATTCGGGTTTTGGTTAATGCCGCTGTTTTTAAACCCGGCGCCGCCGTCTGCGCGCCAAAACTCCTTGCCGTCAACGCAGAACACATATTCAGACGGCGACCAGTCAAGCGTGAAAACGTGAAAGTCCCCGTCATAAATATTTACAGGCAGAGCGGCTCCCACGCTGGCCGAGCTTTTATGCTGATTGCCGTAACCGTTCCAGTTCAGCGCCGCATTGTATTGGCCTTCATGATTGTTGATGGTTTCAACGATATCTATCTCAGTGCCGTACACGCCCTCATACGGCGTAACCTGCTGCGTCCTGCTCATAAGCCAGAATGCGCCCCAAGTTCCTCTCACTGCGGAAATTTTTATCCTTGCTTCATAATAGCCGTAATTGTTTTCGAATAACGGATAATTATTTTTTTTTATTGTGCGTATGCCCCCCGCTCGAATCCAGTTGTCCGCAAGAGCCTTGTTGTTTGTTCTTGCTTTGCCGAGCGCCGGGTCACGCATATATTTAATATGCAGATAACCGCCGCTGACAGAAACCGTATCGTTTCTCCACGAACTGCGACCCTGCCTGTCCCATTCGGGGCACAATTCCCATTTGGTGTTATCAAGCGTTGTATTGTTGAAATCATCCGAAAAAATTATTTGAGGAGCGGCCTTTACTCCCGCTGTCGGTTCAAAGGCAATCATTATTAACAGACTATTGCCCTTTGTTTCAACTGAAATGTTTTCTACATTTGAAGAAGGCAGGCCGGTAATATCAGACTGAGATACACCCCGGAAAGTTTGTTTTTTATCTACAGGATCAAGAGTCAGCGTTGCTGTGTATTTGGTGTTAACAGCGAAAGTTTTATTTACCGCAGGCGACCATTCGAGAGTTTGCGTAAAAAGTTCTTTCTCAGGCGTTCCCTCCTTGAAAGGGTACTTGAACAGCCCCTGAGGATAATTTCCCGCTACAGGCGGAGTTATGGCAAAAACCTGCAAAGACCGTGTTTGGGTTTGATTAGCGGCATTGGTTGCGCATGAAATAATTATTGATAAAACAAGAATTATGCAAGTAACAATTAAAATAATTTTCATTTTTCGTTTTTCTCCCATAAAAAGATAAGCTGCCTGTCAAAACACAGTTGAATTTTGTTTAAATCTAATGAATTATGATTCATTGTAACATGACTCATTCCTTATTTTCAACATTAATAAAATTAAAAGGTAACACACGGGCGTGTATTTATACGGAACCTCTCTGGGGTATGTCAATGAATCTTTGTATACCGTATCTCTCGGTTTATATGCTTGCCCTAGGTTTGAACGATACACGGGTCGGGTTTATTGTTACAATCAATACGCTTTCGCAGATTGTTTTCTCTTTTTTAAGCGGGCCTATTACCGACAAAATCGGCAGGAGAAAGGCGACGGCTTGTTTCGATGTTCTTGCCTGGCTCATTCCGGCGTTGATATGGTGGCGTGCCGAAAATTTCTGGTTCTTTCTTGCCGCCGGCATTATTAACGGAACAAACGGAGTAACGGCTAATTCCTGGAACTGCCTTGCGGTTGAAGACGCCGAGAAAAAGCAGATAACAGGAATTTATTCGCTGGCGATGGCCTGTGGGCAGTTATCCGCTGTTTTCGCTCCGATTACGTCGATTCTGATTTCCAGGCTGACGCTTGTTCCGGCTATACGCATACTTTTTATTAACGGCTTTGTTTTAATGTCGATAAAGGTAATTGTTTTGTATTTGGCTTCAAAAGAAACCGGTATAGGCATTATGCGGATTCGTGAAACAAAGGGGAAAAATATTTTTCAGCTTGCGGGCGGTTACGGCGAAGTATTAAGAATAATTCTTCATTCACGAGGCATGGTTTTCTCGATGATAATTGCGGCGCTGGCGGGTACTGTCGGAATGATTAACAATACCTTCTGGCAGATTATCGCAAACAAAAAACTGCTGGTCCCCGAAGCAATTCTGCCGCTGTTTATGGTATTCAGATCGATTCTGGCAATCATTTTTCTTTTCTTTGTTATACCAAGATTATCAAGGGGGCTTTTGAAGATGCCTCTTCTTTTGGGATTTGCAATTTATTTTCTCGGGCAGAGTTTACTCATCCTGGTTCCGGTTGAGGGAATGCTGAAGTATCCGCTTCTCTGTCTTTCGCTTGTGTTTGACGGCTTCGGTCTTGGGACAATAAGCATGCTTTCAGAATCACTGATTGCGCTGCATGTAAATCCCGCCGAACGGGCGAGAATTATGGCTATCCGCTTTATGCTCGTAATGGGAGCAACGGCTCCGTTTGGCTGGATAGGCGGTTTCCTTTCCGATATTTCAAGAAACCTGCCCTTTGCGCTTAACCTGATTTTACTGTCGTTGGGAATAATAGTTACGTTTTTTCATTATCATCATAAAGACGCAGATCACTCTGCTGAACAATAAAGTATTTATGGAGAAATTTTTCTGTGGTATAATGTAAAACCATGAAAACAATAGCAGAAACAAGATATTCAAAACTCGGCCCGGTTGTGGTAAAGGCTCTTAAAAACCGTTCTTTTGACGCATGGTATTTTGACGAACAGGAAGACGCATTGGAAAAAATAGTTTCGCTTATTCCGAAAGATCATCAGGTGTCATGGGGAGGCTCCGCCACGTTAAATGAAATCGGTATTAAGGAAAGGCTTGCAAATGAAGGATATGCTCTGCTTGACCGTGACAAAGCGGCAACACCCGAAGAGCGCGGCGAAATACAGCGTATGGCTCTGTTATGCGGAACTTTTCTGACAAGTACTAACGCCGTAAGCGAAGACGGTCAGCTTGTTAACATAGACGGGTACGGCAACCGTGTAGCCGCTATGATTTACGGTCCCAAACAGGTAATTGTTATCGCCGGTATGAACAAGGTAGCCAAAACCTATGAAGACGCTTATTCCCGCGCAAGGAACATCGCCGCCCCGATGAATGTTCAGCGTTTTCCCAACTGCAAAACACCCTGTCAGCAGACCGGAACCTGCGCAGATTGCAATGGCGAAGATACAATCTGCTCATTTTTTGTTACGCACAGATTTTGTAAGCCCGCAGGCAGGATAAAGGTTATTTTGATTGGCAAGAGTTTGGGGTTTTAAATAAAAAAACCCGCAGATAACTGCGGGCTTTTCGCTGTTTTAAGATTGACAGCTTATGCTACATTAATCTGAATTGTCCTTTTTTGCGTTTCAGAGCGTTTTTTGATCTGCAAGGTAAGAATACCGTTCTTAAAAGATGCGTTTACAGCTTCGGAATCGGCATTTTCCGGCAGTTTGAAAGAACGGCTGAACGAATTGAGCCGCCTTTCCCTGAGAACGTAAGTTCCCTGATTCTCCTCGCTCTTTTTCTCCTGTTTCTCTTCCTGCTTTGACGCAATGGTCAGGCTTGAGCCGTCTACATGAACCTCAATGTTTTTTTCGTCATAACCGGGCAGGTCCATTTCCAGAACATAGGAGTTTTCCGTTTCCTGAATATCCACTGACGGCATGTGGTTAAGAAACCTTGATGCCGGAGACAGAATGGAATCTCCGAAGAATGACTCAAAATACCTGTCAAAATCGCTCAGGGCGTTTTGAATTGTGTTTGGGCGGTACATTGCTAAAGTTTTCATGATAATCTCCTGATTAATCGCACGGGAATTCGTCTCTTTAAGACGGCCTTTTACAGGCTTGCAGAAATATCAGTTCAACGAACTGTCCCCTTTTCAGCGGGATTTCTGTTTGTCCTCGTCGACACCAATTTATAAGCAAATACTGTGCCAAGTGAATTTTTACTAAAAAACCTTAGATTTAGCGATTTTTATTAGGTTTTTTCAAGGTTATTAACATTTCTGACATATATAGCTTGGTAAAAATGATATATTTTAATATTTTTTGTCATATAACGTGTCAAAATGACACATAATTTTATTTTTATTTGGTGATTCCTGGTCATATCTGTCCATAAATGCCGACGATTTTTGTTGAATTCTTCCATATTATGGTATATTCTGATAAAAAAAAGGGAGGAAAGCCATGCAATACGGTTATTTTGATGACAATTCCAGGGAATATGTAATTACCCGTCCTGATACCCCTTATCCGTGGATAAATTATCTTGGCAGCGAGGATTTTTACGGTCTTTTTTCAAATACGTCCGGCGGTTACTGTTTTTACCGTGACGCGCGGATGCTCCGGCTTACCCGCTACCGTTATAATAACGTCCCAACTGACGCTGGAGGCCGTTATTTCTACCTGCGTGATGACGGCGATGTGTGGACTCCCTCATGGATGCCGATGAAATCCAAGCTTGACCGCTACGAATGCCGTCACGGAATGGGTTATTCCCGTATTTTTTCTTCACGTAACGGTTTGGAATTTTATCAGGTTTCTTTTGTTCCGTTACGCGACAACTGCGAGATTCACAAAATCACGCTTAAGAACGAATCAAAAATAGATAAATATATTGATATGTTTTCTTTTATAGAATTTTGTCTGTGGAACGCAAATGATGATATGACAAATTTCCAGCGTAATTTCAGCATCGGCGAAGTTGAAGTTGAAGGTTCGCGTATTTATCATAAGACCGAATACCGCGAGCGCCGCAATCATTACGCTGTGTGGGCGGTTAATGTTCCTGTCGCCGGTTTTGATACTGACAGGCAGACATTTCTCGGCCTTTACAACGGATTTGATCATCCTGATACGGTTTTTAAGGGAGAGTCGAATAATTCAATTGCCTCGGGCTGGGCTCCGATAGGTTCTCACCATATCAAGGCGCGTCTTGCGCCGGGCGAATCGCAGACTTATGTGTTTGTACTTGGTTATTGTGAAAATCATGAAAATGAAAAATGGGAGCGTTCCGGAACAATTAATAAAAAACCGGCGAATACGCTTCTTGAAAAATACGGTTCACCGGACGCGGCGGACAGGGCGCTGGCTGCGCTTAACGAGTATTGGAAAAACCTGCTTGGCCGCTTTACTGTAGATGCGGAAGATAAAAAAATGGCGCGTATGGCGGGTGTTTGGAACCAGTATCAGTGTATGGTAACGTTCAATATGTCGCGCAGCGCGTCTTATTTTGAATCCGGCATCGGGCGCGGCATGGGCTTTCGCGATTCAAATCAGGATTTATTGGGCTTTGTCCATCTTGTTCCCGAACGCGCCCGCGCCCGTATTCTTGACATTGCGGCGACACAGTTCCCCGACGGCAGCGCGTATCATCAATATCAACCGCTTACCAAGCGAGGAAATAACGAAGTCGGTTCAGGCTTTAATGACGATCCTCTTTGGCTCATCTGCGGAGTCGCGGCGTACATAAAAGAAACAGGCGACTATGGTATTCTTGATGAAAAAGTGCCGTTTGACAACAACGAAGCGTTAGCTGACACTCTATTTATTCACCTGAAGCGATCTTTTGATTACACAGTAACGCATACCGGGCCGCACGGGCTTCCGCTGATAGGCCGTGCCGACTGGAATGACTGTTTAAATTTAAACTGTTTCTCCAAGACACCGGGTGAGTCTTTCCAGACAACAGCGAATTTTGAAAGCGGCATTGCGGAATCTGTTTTAATTGCGGCAATATTCGCCTTTACCGGCCCCGATTATGCCGAGATTTGCCGCCGTACGGGGCGCAATGACGAAGCGCAGTATGCCGAAAAATCCATTGCTGCAATGATAGAAGCGATTAACAATCACGGATGGGACGGCAGATGGTTTCTTCGCGCCTATGACGCGCACGGTAAAAAAATCGGCAGCCGTGAATGTGAGGACGGAAAGATTTTTATCGAATCCAACGGTTTTGCCGTAATGGCGGGGATTGGAACTAATGACGGACGCGCCCAGCTGGCGCTTGATTCCGTTAAAGAGCACCTTGATACCAAGTACGGTATTGTGCTTTTACAGCCGGCTTATAAAGATTACCATATTGAGTTAGGTGAAGTTTCTTCCTATCCGCCCGGATACAAGGAAAACGCGGGGATTTTCTGCCACAACAACCCGTGGGTTACAATAGCGGAAACAAAACTGGGACGCGGGAACCGGGCGTTTGAGACCTACACAAAAATTTGCCCCGCTTACCGTGAAGATGACAGCGATTTACGCAGAATGGAACCGTATGTGTACGCTCAAATGGTAGCCGGTAAAGACGCTGTGCGCCACGGCGAAGCGAAAAATTCATGGCTTACGGGAACGGCGGCATGGACATTTGTCAGCATTTCACAGTACATACTTGGCGTACGCCCTGTATTCGACGGCCTTATGATAGACCCATGTATTCCTTCAACAATGAGGGGATTTTCCGTTACACGCCGTTTTAGAGGCGCGGATTATCATATCTCGGTGGACAACAGCGCGGGTGTGGAAAAGGGAATAAAATCCATTATGATTGACGGTAATCCGCTGGACGGCGAAGCGTTAAAAAAATTAACATTGCCCGCGTTCGGAGACGGTAAAGTTCATAAAATTGACGTTGTTATGGGTTAACATAATTTTTTATTAGGAGGAAGCCAAATGGCAAAAAAAATACCCACTCGGATATATCTTGCAGAAGATGAAATGCCCAAATTCTGGTACAACCTGAGAGCTGACATGAAGGAAAAGCCGGCTCCTATCCTGCATCCTGGAACTTTACAGCCGGTAACATCCGCGGATATGGAACAGATATTTTGCAAGGAGCCTGTTAAACAGGAACTGGATGAGACCACCAAACTTATCCCAATTCCTGATGGTATTAGGAATTTTTATCTGGCATACCGCCCATCGCCGTTAATCCGCGCGTATTACCTGGAAAAAGATCTGGAAACACCTGCGGAAATATATTACAAGTTTGAAGGAACCAACACTTCCGGTTCGCATAAACTCAATTCGGCCGGAGCGCAGGCGTATTACGCCAAAGAAGAAGGACTTACATCCCTTACCACTGAAACAGGTGCCGGACAGTGGGGAACCGCAATGGCAATGGCCTGCGCTTTTTATAAACTAAAGTTAACTGTTTATATGGTAAAAATCAGTTCTGAACAAAAGCCTTACCGTAAAGCTCTGATGGAAGCTTATGGAGCTTCCGTGGTCCCGTCTCCGTCAAATACGACGGAAAGCGGAAAAAAAATCCTTGTGAATGATCCCAATACCGGCGGTTCTCTGGGCTGCGCCATTTCCGAAGCAATTGAAACTGCGGTTAAAACCGAAAAGTGCCGTTATGTGCTTGGCAGCGTATTAAATCACGTGCTGCTTCATCAATCAATTATCGGTCAGGAAACAAAGACGGCGATGGATATGTACGGAATTAAGCCTGATATAATCATAGGCTGCGCGGGCGGCGGTTCAAATCTCGGCGGTCTGATTGCGCCGTTTATGGGAGAAAAGCTTGCGGGAAAATCAAACGCCCGTTTTATCGCGGTTGAACCGGCTTCATGTCCGTCTTTCACACGGGGCCGTTATGCCTATGATTTCGGCGATACGGCAAAAACAACTCCGCTTATAAAGATGCAGACTCTGGGTTCGGGTTTTATCCCTTCGTCAAATCATGCCGGCGGGCTTCGTTATCATGGCATGAATTCTGTCCTGTCCAAACTTTACCGTGACGGTTTTCTGGAAGCCCGTTCAGAAATTCAAACGGATGTTTTTGATGCCGCTGTCCGCTTTATGAAAGTTGAAGGTATTCTACCAGCGCCTGAATCTTCGCACGCCATTAAAGCGGCAATTGACGAAGCTGTTAAATGCAAGAAGACAGGTGAAAAGAAAATAATTCTGTTCGGTTTGACGGGAACGGGCTATTTCGATATGACCGCTTATATGTCGTATAACGACAAAACTATGTCAGACCATATTCCAAGTGATGCCGATCTTGAGCGTGGTTTTGCTTCCATTCCTGATATACCGCAGAACAAATAAAGGGGTTATTATGCATTACAAGAATTTTTTGACGGTTACTTATGCGCCTGCGGGGTATTTGAATGATAATTCGCTTGACCAGATAAAGGCCGATATTGAAAAGGTCGGCAGGTATATAAAACTTGACAAGATATATCTTGAAACCTACCGCTCGGAAGTTTTAATAGAACGTGAAAAAATGGAAGCTGTAAAAGCTTTATTTATAGAGAAAGGCTATCTGGTATCCGGCGGGATTACAACCACAGTGAAGCATACATTGATGGGCAGTATGTGTTTTACAGACCCGGAAAACCGTAAAAGACTTGGAGAAATTGCCGCGTATACAGCGCAGGTTTTTGATGAAGTAATACTGGACGATTTTTATTTCACCAACTGCCGCTGTGAATCCTGCATTAAGGCAAAGGGAGAACGCGATTGGGCTTCTTTCCGTCTTGCTCTTATGAACGACATTTCCGAAAACGTTATAATCAAGAACGCAAAAGCGGCTAACCCGAAAGTGAATGTAATAATCAAATACCCTAACTGGTACGACAGTTTTCAGGCTAACGGCTACAATCTGGAAGACGAATCGAAAATGTTTGATATGATCTACACCGGAACCGAAACCCGCGATCCTCATTACACTCATCAAAATCTGCCGCGTTATTTAAGTTTTTTCCTGCCGCGTTTATTCGAACATATCAAGCCGGGAAAGAACGGCGGCGGCTGGTTCGATCTTTTTGAATGTACTCTGGAAGATTATGTGCAGCAGGCTTATTTGACGCTTTTTTCAAAATGCCGCGAACAGATGCTGTTCTGTTTTCCGTTACTGGTATATGCTCCGCTTTATACCGCCGCCGTCGGCGCGTTCTATGATGAAGCGGATCAGTTCATGGGGCAAATCGGCGAACCTGTGGGCGTTGCCTGTTATAAACCTTATCATTCATACGGAGAAAGACTTCTTCATGAATTTATCGGGATGTCAGGTGTTCCGCTCGATCCGTATCCTCATTATCCAGAAAACGCCAAGACAGTGTTTCTTACAGCAGACGCCGCATGGGACGGAGAAATTGTCGGTAAAATAAAACAAAGTCTTTTAAACGGAAGCAAGATCTTTATTACAAGCGGTCTGTATGAAAAATTGGCAGACCGGGGTATCAAGGATATTCTGCCTGTTGAAATTACAAACAGAAAAATAACCACAGATATATTTACCAACAGCGGCGTTGGCCGGGGTAACTGCGGTTATGTTAAAGCCGCTTCTCCGATAACCCTGCCCCATGTCGCTTACAATGAAAATGACCTGTGGGTACTGTCATCCGCTATTACTCCTTATTCCAGCCATTCGCTGCTGTTATGCGGCGCGTACGGCAAGGGCGTTCTTTATATTCTTACAGTTCCTGATGCGTTTGCCGATTTATACAACCTTCCCGTTGAAACGCTAAATCTTATACGCGGAGAGTTTAATTTGTCCGTAACGCTGGAATGCGCCGGACGCATATCGCTGTTCCCGTATGACAACAATACTTTTATTTTACAGTCGTTCATTGACAGGCCGGAACAGGTGCGTATTCGTATTAACAGACCCGGTGTATCGCTTGTGCCATTGATAAAACCGGGAATGCGTCCGTTTGAAATAGTACGTTCGGGAGAAAACGAAAGTGTCTTTGATACACGCATAATGCCGGGACATTACCTGATATTTAAGATTGAAGGATAATGTCACGCCAGTGTCGCGTGTGTCTCCTTTAACTGCTTGATAATTGGCAGTTTTTGCGGGCATTTTTCTTCGCATGTGCCGCAGGAGACGCACTTTGAGGCGTCTGCGCTTTTTATCCAACTCAAGCCGTCCATCATTTCCTTATATGCGCTCTTTGCGTGCTCTGTCAAACCGTAAACACGGTGCCTGTTCATGATCTCGAAAAGATACGGAATGTCGATGCTCTGCGGACATGGTTTACAGTAATTACAGCCTGTGCAATAAAGTTTGGCAAGGTTTTTATTTTCTTCCATCATTGTATTGATGTGCTTCAGCTCATCAGCGGTTAAGTGACCGGTGCGGGACGCGACTTCAAAGTTTTCCTTGAGCATCTTTAAATCACCCATGCCTGAAAGTGCAATATCAATGTTTTCGTTTGTAAGTACAAAGCGTAAAGCCATTTCCGCAGTGCTGGAAGGCCTGTTTTTCAAAAGCCCTTGAATTTTTTCGCTTGGAGCGCCGAGCCGTCCGCCGCCCACAGGGCCCATTACGACAACGCCAAGCCCTTTGGATTTTGCGTAGGCGATATTCTCTTCGTTGGAACGATCCAACATGTTGTACTGTACGAGTGTTGTTTCAAAATAACCTGAGTCAGCTATTGGTTTGTAATTTTCCGCCGCATCGTGGTATGAAAAAGAAAGATGCTTTATAATTCCTTGTTCTTTCGCTTTCTGCGCTGCTTCAAGCGGGCCGTACTTTAAACCCTGCCACCCCTTGAAGCTGTTAAGGTTTATACCCCAAAAATGATAGAAGTCGATATAATCCGTATCAAGTTTTTTCAACGAGTTTTCTAACCGCTGCATCCAATGATCGCCGTCGTTATCCTCAATAGGGTTTTTTGTTGAAAGGTATACTTTGTCGCGGTACCCTTTTAACGCCTTGCCGACCGAAACTTCGCTTTGGGATTCGTTATAAAGCGGCGCGGTATCAACATAGTTTATGCCCATGTCAAATGCCTGCTGCATAAGAGGGACAGCAAGATCGTCATCCACTATTTTTTTCCCGTCAACTTCCTTCATGGGAAGACGCATTGCGCCGAAACCCAGAGCCGAAACTTTTATGCCGGTTTTCCCGAATGTTTTGTAAACCATATTAATCTCCTTCGGTCCTATGCAGCAATTAGTTATGCGCTACATATCCAGTACAATTTCGTTTTCCGCTTTCAATACTGAAGCGGGAATGTAATTTCCTTCCACTACTGACCCGTTAACTGTCAGTTTTTTACATCCGCTTTCATGTCCGTCAGGGTTATTTACTTTTATGTTAAGCTTGCTTCCCCTGAAAGTTTTTTCCATTGTAAATGATTTCCATGATGACGGAACGGCTGGCGCAAGGCGCAAGCCTTCAATATCCGGCCTTAATCCCAAAATTCCTTCTACGCTGCCGACCATACAGGTGCTTGCAGTCCCTGTTAGCCAATGCACATGGCTGCGTCCTTCAAACGGGCTGTCAACGCTTTCGGTAAATTGCGAGTAAACATAGGGTTCCAAAAGGCGTGTGTCCGCAATACCGTTCTGCGCTGCGGGGCAGCTTTCAAGGTAATACTCAACCGCGCGTCCTCCGCGTCCAAGCAAGGCTTCCGCAAGAATTATCCAGCCTTGAGTTTGCAGGAAAATACCGCCGTTCTCTTTTGTGGACGGGTTGAACAATAAGGCAAGCGCTCCGTCAAATGCGTGTTTACGGTAAGAGGGAGCCATAATGCGCGCGCCGTACTTTGTGTTTAATTCTTTATAAACTAAATCAAGTATCGCTTTGCTGCGTTTTTCGTCCGCATAACCGCTTATAACTGCCCAGCTTTGCGGGTTAAGCCAAATGTTTGCTTCGGGATCGCCGGGCTTGCCTACTGTTACGTCATTTTCCGTGATGCCACGCACAAAACGATCCGTATCCCAGCATTTTTCTTCTATTATTTTACCGAACCTTTCTTTCAATTCTGTCATTTCTTTTTCCGCTGAAGAATCTTTTTTGTACTTTGCGAAACGGATCATTATTTCAAACGCATAGTACAATTGCAATGCGACAAATACCGAAATGCCTTTCGCTCCGAGACGGAGGCAGTCATTCCAGTCGGCATGAAGACCTGCGGGAAGGCCGTGAATCCCTAAATTGTTCAATGAAAATCCGATTGCCTTTTTAAGATGCTCAAAAAGCGTATCCTGCCCTTTGTCTGCGTATGGGATAACTTCGTCAAGAATTTTTGAATTACCGGTTTCCGCAACATATTTCCAGACTGTCGGGAACAGCCACAGCGCATCGTCCGCGCGATAGGACGGATGTCCTGTATTTTTTCTGTAGGATTCATCTTCCGGTTTGTCTTCGTGTCCGGGATTGTGATCATATTTTACAAGAGGAAGAGCGCCGCCGTGGTTTACCTGTGCGGAGATCATGAACTTAAGCTTATCAAGAGCCATTTCAGGATCAAGGTGAATGATGCCCTGAATGTCCTGTACCGTATCACGGTAACCGTAACCGTTTCGCTGCCCACAGTATATAAGCGATGCGGCGCGCGACCAGATAAATGTAATAAAGCACTGATACGCATTCCATGTATTGATCATGTTGTTAAAGTTATCATCGGGGGTCTGTACTTTTAAGTTTGCAAGTTTGCCGTGCCAGTATTTTTTTAACGTACTGATTTCATTGTCAGGAAGACTTGCGTCTTCATAACGGGCGATTAGTTCCTTTGCCTGATTTTCACGCTTTTGTCCAAGCAGGAAACAAAACTCAACAGTCTTGCCTGCGGCAAGTTCTAATGTTGTGTGTAACGCGCCGCAGGGATTCATGTTGTAGTTAAGGGTTCCGTCCAATTTGCCTTTTTCTACGGAAATGGGATTTCCGTAATCACGGTACCTGCCGAGAAAAAAGGCGCGGTCGCCGCAGTATGACGCGACTTTCGCTCCGGCAAGGCCGAAGAAACGGGTCTCGACACGGCTTTCGTTTACCGCATTAAGACAATTCTCGTTAATGGTTTGCAGGATAAATTTTTCTTTAAAATAAGTGCGGGTTATGAACTGTGTGTATTGAAGATTGACCTGATCCTGTTCGTAAAAACTTTCGCATGTAAATTCAACAAAACCAAAAGCGGATATTTTTCTTGGCTTGTTTCCCTTGTTTGTAATTTTGACGCGCCACACTTCGTAATCTGCGTCCTGAGGAACATAGTAACAAGCTTCCGAACGAATGTCCTTGTATTCAGCTTCAAGCCTGGTATAACCCGTACCATGACGGCATATTGATTTGTAAGCGTCAAGCGGTTTTCCGACCGGCTGCCATGAAGCAGACCAGTAATCGCCTGATTCATCATCTCGCAGGTAGATGTAACGTCCGGGTCGATCCTGTTCGTTAAACCTGTAACGGATTAAACGTCCTGCCGCTCCGCTCTTTACAAAGCTGTAGCCGCCTGCGTTGTTTGAAATAATCGCTCCGTAAGCCGGAGAACCAAGATAATTTGCCCAGGGAGCCGGTGTATCCGGTTTATCTATAACATATTCCCTCTGTTCAGAGTCAAAATAACCGTATTGCATGAAAATCCTCCATAAGAATTTTGATAAGTAATGATATTTTATCACGTACATGGAATAATTGCCAATTGCTTATTCGTGTCTACTCATTTATCATAAAATCAATGGAACTGGATCAGGAAGAAGCGCTGTATGAATTTCTCGAAAACACAAATGAACCGTTTACAGCGGATGATGCCGCCCAATATGTGCAGAATTCAGGCCAAAAACGCGATAAAAGACTGATTATAGAGATTAGCGCATATCTTGATACGCGTAAGATCGCTTTTAAAAAGGATAACCGCAGTTGGGTTTCACGCAGAGGCTGTTTTGAATCGGCTGTATTTACAATAACACCTACAAGGCTGGAATTACTCAACGGCATACTAATCCCCGGACACAGATGTGTCCCCTTTGCAAATCCAATGGTTATGCCACACCGTTATCAATTTTTCTGGAAGGGCAGCCCTGTTCCTGTTACAACTACGGAAGCGCCGCCTGAAGAATTATATCCGTATTACTGTATTTTCGGCGAAGAATTTGCTCCTCAGTATATCGCAAGAGAAAATTCAAAAAATGAAGAAGCCTTTAATGCCGACCCTTACGAAGATCCGCCTGAAGTTTCAATACACACCCTTGATATGCGCGGGTTATACCGCGAGTGTTCATTTATACCCGGCGACCGTTTTATTGTACGCACGTTAAACTGGAAAGAGTGCCATTTTGAATTTGAAAAAGCCGGAAAGGATGAATGGAACCGCGCGGATTTGGACAAATGGCTTGAAATTGCAGATAACAGTTTTGAAGACAGCTTTGCCCTGCTTGGCCCCGGCTCGAGTACGGAGGAGCAGATTGCTTTTGCCTGCTGGTTCGGCGGCAAGCGTATGAGAGAAGTTCCCGCTTATTCAATGGAAGAATTTCTTTATGAAAAAACAAATCGTGTGGAGACCGTATCTTACGGCATTGAAACACGGTTTTGGTTTGCCGGGAAGGATATTCCCGACGCTACGTGCCTTCAGAATTTCGCCGTTCCGCCGGACAGGACATTTATTGAAGATCTGCTGTTCAGTAAAAATATTCCCATTTCTGAGTTTGTAATTCTTTCTTATATAAAGGACGCGTTTTTCCGCAATGAAAAAGATATAGACAAAGTGATTAACCGTATAATTCCTCCTGTGGTACATATTGAAGAGAGCGAATGGGATATTATCGCAGAATATATTTCAGGAGCCATGGACGATTTTTACAAAGGTTATTCGCTGTTTTTGGATCAGGCAGCAGGGCCCGTGCGTCAGAGGGTTGCCGAATTGCACACAGCGGTTATCGATCTTTCCGCCAGGCTTCAAAAAGGCGATATTGAATCGGCATGGCTGCCAAGACATACATTTATCGTTCTTTCACAAATACAGGGGCATACGGCTGCTTTATTGGAAGACCTTGCTTTTGACGAATCTCCCGAGGAAAGCGATGTTACCGCTATGGAAAATTCACTGGACAGTATGATCGATACCTACAGTGAAATTAAAGAGCTTATCAACAGCGCAATGGATAATTTCAGACGAAGTAATCTCACAGTGATTCACGGAGGCAATAATTCTGGCCAGTTATGGAGAATGATACAGATAAATATTTCCGGGCTGGAAGTCTGGAGGAGGGCCATTGTTTCGCATGAGTTTACAATGGAAGAACTGCACATGTTAATTCAGGCAGGTATGGGCTGGAAAGGAACTTTGCGTTTCCGCTTTTACTGCGAAACTCCCGACGGCGGAAAAGAGTATCTGCACGATAAAATTAAGTTAGGTGATATTGATTTTCGCGGGAAAAAAGAACTTGTTTATGAATACGGCCCTAAATGGATTGTTAAAGTTATTATAATGTCATCGTACCAGCCTGCAAAAGACGAGACGGCGCATTTTATCGCTGGAGAAGGGGTTGCGCCTCCCGAGCATATAGATGGACCGCGTCATTTCAGAAAACTGCTTGTTTATCTTGAGGCAGGTGTCAGTACGGACAAGCAGTCGGCGCAGCGTGAATTGGGAGCGGATTTTACGGATTTTTTTGATCTTGAAAGCGCGAACCGGAACATTAAGTGCTATTTGCCCAAGGCTTAATTTCAGTTGTTTTAGTTATTAGGGATTTTATGCGTGTAATTGTACTTGATGTTCTTTATACATGGCAAAAAGAGCTATTGCAAAGAGGGGGACAAATATACCAACAAAAAGAATTAATATTTCCATAATCTACTCCTTATCTTTTATCAAAAGTAATACACCAACTATAAAGAATATAATAGCAAGAGCAGTACCAAAGACAAAGGTTTGAAAAGGGTCAAAAACGCTTTTTGCTTTCTATGAGTAAAGCATATCATATTCGGGCATAAAAACAAGCATTCTCCCCATCTCTCTCTTACGGCGGCAGGGCAAGCCCCCTGCGGCGGTCGGTGTCGCAGCCTTTGTTTACTGTGGTTAGATAGATCGCTATTAAGGTCATTATTCATTCGAATATAGCGATACAATTAAAGGCGAAATCAGCGAATAACCGTACACCGCATTTTCCGTAAAACAGTAAAGCAAAACAACGCCTCTGCGCCATAAAAGGGTATGAAAAAAATAACTACAAGGTCGACATTGTACGACCCTCTTAACGACTTCCTTTTTTACAAAGTTATGGGGGAGAAAGGCGCTCATTTATGCACGGCATTGCCGTGAGGATGAATAACTTAACATAGCGTAGCGCAAAAAAAAATATAATAAGATGAATAAACGCGCGAGAGCTTTAGCTCGAGCAGTGCGCTCGTTGATGAGGTTCAGCTTTTGGGCTTCATCAACGCGGTTCTGGGAAAAACAGAAAACGATAAGTTCACCTCTGTTGAAATCATTGAAAATAAAACATTCACGCCGGAAAACTTAGGCGACAAGTCCGTTACATTTGACGTAAGAGCCGTTTTGCACGGTAAAACAAAGGTCAATGTAGAAGTTCAGCTTCGCAACGAACACAATATGGACAAAAGAAGCCTGTTTTACTGGAGCGAGGAATTTGTTAAAAGCCTGAAAGCGGGACAGGATTACAGCGAACTGCCCGACGTGATAGCGATCAATATAATTGATTTCGATTATATTAGTACCAATTCTTTTCACAGTTGTTTTCATCTGCGCGATGACAATGAGAGAGAAGTAATTCTGACAAATTCGCAGGAAATACACTTTATAAACATGGTAAAATACAGGAAGACAAGGGGCAAGTTGAAAGATCCCCTCATCCGTTGGCTGACATGGTTTGACAGAAGCAGCACGCCTGAATTGATAGAGGAGGTGGTAAAGATGGACAGCGCGATACAGACGGCGGACGAAAGGCTGTTACATGTAACCGGAGATGAAGACGCGCAGCGCGCCTACCTTGTGAGGTTCAGGGCGATGTGCGACTTGACGAGTATGCAAAACGCATCTCATAGAAAAGGCTTTGAAGAAGGTATGGCTAAAGGTTATACTGAAGGTTTGAATGAAGGTATTGTTAAGGATAAACTTGAAGTTGCGAAAAAAGCATTAGCGAAAGGTCTGTCTGTTGAAATGATTCACGACATTACCGGGCTTGATATTGAAACCATAAGAAAATACGAATAAAGCATGGGTTTTTACTTAAAATTAGCCAAAATTCCGTAAAGCTCGCATAAAAATCCGAATCAACCTGTAAAACAGAAAGCTCGACTTATTAATATCAAAACTCGTCTTCTTATATATACTTGTATATATATGCCCGATAAAATACTTGAGGGGTGGCCGGGGAAAAAGTGCCGGCTCCGTCCGGTGCTTTTTCCCCGGACAGGCCCCCAAGTAAATTCATCAGGCATACAACAAAAAGCATACAACAAAAAGCATACATAAAACCGTGAAATGGCGTGAACATATATAAACTGAAGTTTGTAAAGATTACCGTGCCCGATTAACCGAATATTAACAATTCTCTCATTGATGCTTAACACGGCTAAAATAATTTTTCCTTAAACT
>Ga0268262_10002031_pt1 | contig 23885 bp, 19 predicted proteins | sample TergutNc150P3_FD_190354 | JGI IMG/M metagenome (GOLD analysis project Ga0268262, IMG submission 190354) | Nasutitermes corniger P3 segment gut microbial community from laboratory colony in Florida, USA - Nc150 P3 (SPAdes) (version 2) | ecosystem: Host-associated > Arthropoda: Insects >...
TCTTTGGTATGCCAAGTTCTTCAGCGCTTTCAAACAATTCTGAGAGTTTTAGCGTTTTTTCGTCGGGGAATGGCTTTATTCCGTTGTATAGCACGAAAAACTCAGGCTGCGGTATTGATACTTTTGCAGATGAGTATATCTTTTTGTCTTCGATGATCTTTTCATACACCCTGCCTATGTACATAAGCAGGCGCAGAGCCATGTTGGGGTTAATCGTTGACTGGTGTTCAATCAGGACTACCAGTTTTCCGCCTATTTCAAAAGAAATGTCGTTATTCATGTCCATGAACAGGATGTCTTCGAGGGTGTTAATAACGACGGGGACATCGTTGCTGATTGTTATGCCTTCAAGTGCGCAGTAGAGTTCTCTTAATGTGTCGGGATTGCTGAAAACAAGAGAGAAAATGCTGCTTTTGAAATTTTCGTTAACTTTCATAGTTTTACCTCCAGAAAAGTGTTTACTCTATATATGGCACGGAGGTGTGATTTTGCTTTACTGAAAGGGGAAAAATTTTATTTTCTGCTATATTTACTTCTATAAAATTACCAAACATTTGTTTGCCGGATAATGAATTGAATAATTCTATATTTTCCTCTATCCTTAAATTATGTCTTTTACCTTTTTTAACACGCTTGGACGCAGCAATCAGCTTTTTAAGCCGTTACAGGAAGGAAAAGTCGGTTTTTACGGATGCGGGCCTACAGTATACAACTACGCGCATATAGGAAATCTGCGCGCCTATGTGCTGCATGACATCCTTGTCCGCTCTTTGCGCCGCGCGGGATACGAAGTAAACCATGTAATGAATATTACCGATGTAGGCCATCTTTCCGATGACGCTGATGACGGCGATGATAAAATGGTAAAAACTGCAGAAGAACGAGGAAAAAGCGTTCTCGAAATCGCGGATTTTTACACAAAAGCGTTTTTTAACGATACCGACAGAATGAACATTACCCGCCCGACTGTGGTTTGCAAGGCTACGGATCATATAGCGGATATGATCACTTTAATAGAACGGATAGAAAAAAACGGATTTACCTATTTTGCGGGCGGAAACCTCTATTTTGACATATCCCGCTTTCAAGGGTACGGTGAGCTTGCGCTGCTAAAACTGGACGATTTAAAAGCGGGAGCGCGGATAGAACAGGATGAAAACAAGAAAAACCCCCACGATTTTGTACTTTGGTTTACAAAGAGCAAATTTGAAAATCAGGCTCTGGTATGGGACAGCCCATGGGGGCGCGGCTATCCCGGCTGGCATATCGAATGTTCGGCTATGAGCATGAAATATCTGGGCGAGAATTTCGACATTCACGCGGGAGGTATCGATCATATTCCCATTCACCACACCAACGAAATCGCCCAAAGTGAAGCCGCTACAGGCAAAAAACCCTGGGTATCGTACTGGCTGCACAATGAATTCCTCGTGCTGGATAAGGGTAAAATGTCAAAATCAGCGGGGAAATTTCTCACTTTGCAAAATCTTGTGGATGAAGGCTTTGACCCGCTTGACTACCGGTATTTTCTGTTAAGCGGCCACTACCGCAGCCAGCTTCAGTTTTCCATGGAAAGCCTGAAAGGAGCGAAAAATTCACGAAAATCACTTATAGACAAGGTACGCGCCCTTGCGGAAAAAGCCGGTGATAAGGCTTCCGGCAGTGAAGGAACAGCCGCTTATTTAGGAACTTTTAACACTGTAATTGAGGATGATCTTAATACCCCGCGTGCATTGGCTGAATTATGGGTGCTTTTACGCGACGGACCGGCAACGCCTGAGGTTCTGTCCGCCGTTTTCGATATGGACAGAATTCTCGCTTTAGGGCTGGAAAATGCCTGCAAAACCGAAAAAACAGGCGATGACGAGGAGATTGTAAAGGAAGTTGAAGGACTTATCGCCGAAAGAGCTGAGGCAAAGAAGGCAAAGGACTTTACAAAAGCGGACAAAATAAGGCAAAGTTTAAAAGAACGCGGAATAATCCTGGAAGACGGGGCTGCCGGAACTGTCTGGCACCGTCAATAACAGTGTAACAATTGGAGAGAAAGCTTGTTTAATGCTATAGAGGGTACGTTGGAAAATGACACAAAAGCCGCGGACAGTATTACCGAGGTCAATAATGAGGCAGAAAGTACAGGCAGAAGGTTAAATTCAGAGCTTGAGTTTAAACGCCTTTATGATTCAACTTTTCAGGTCATTTTCAGAGTAGCGTACAGGGTTACCAACAGCGTAGAAGCGGCGGAAGACCTTTGTCAGGAAAGTTTTTTTCGATTATATGAGAGAAACATGGTTTTTCCAAATCCTGAAGAGGCAAAATACTGGCTTATTCGTGTAGTAAAAAACGCTTCCTTAAACTACGCGAAACGAAAGGAGAGAGAACGTAAGGCTTATCAACGCGCCTTTAAGGAAGATACAAGGCAAGAGGAGACCGGAGAAGGACTGCTTGTAAAGAAAGAAACAAGTGAGGAAATTCAATGGGCTCTGGAAAAGCTGCCCGAAAATTTACGAATGGTATTGGTATTAAAAGAGTATGCTGAAATGAATTATAAAGAAATTGGCAGAGTTTTAGGCATAAGCGAAGGAAATGTTAAGGTACGGGTTTTTAGAGCCCGTGAACGTCTTGCAGCGATTTTAAACGGACTTCAGTCCGAAGGTGGTAAAAATGTGTCCTGATCCGCAAATTCTATCAATCTATACAGATGGGGAACTTCCCTCACCCTGGAAAGAAAAGATGGAATCCCATTTGGCAGAGTGTTCCGTATGCGGGGAGAAATATAAAAATTTCAAATCCCTTCAGGAACTGTTTAGAAAAAACACCCATGATGAACGAACTATTGTAGAACGCGCTTCCGGGCATATTCCTGAAGAACAGCGAACTGAACAGGAATTAATGGAAGAAGCAAAAGCAAAAATATGGAAAAAGCTTCAATCAAGAAGGCGTCCGGTACAGCGCTCCTACGGAAATAATGTATGGCAAAGAAAAGTTTCCGTTCCCCTGCCGGCGGCAGCGGCTGCCGCAGTTATAATTGCGTTAATGACGGCAGTATGGATACGCGGCGGTTCAGCCAATAATAGTAACAGCGGTTTTGCAAGCATACCTGTTGAAAATACCGAAAAAACAAGTTTCACCATAGCTGCGGAAGAAGAAATACCCAGCGTTATACCTACCTCAGATTTAAAAAGCGTCTTACAGTATTTAGGCGGAGATCGCACTGATATTATCATTATACAGCTTCCGGAAAACAGTAACTTTTTAAGGTCCGGTGAACCTGCAATGATAAGATCCGCCGATTATGTACGGAGATAACTATAAAATGAATCGTTTTTTATACTTATCCGGTATTTTAATAATATATGCTTTTACCGCAGTTATTCCGATTAACGCTCAAAGCTCAAGTGCGGCAACAATGCAAACGCAGCAAACGCAGCAAGTAACACAGCAGCAAACGCCGCCGCCGATAAGCCGACCGCTTGTTCTGAATATTGAATCAAGGATACTTGGCGCCAGAAAAACTGTAATTTGGAGTGAAAATAACAGTAGGGTAACCATACCGGGCAGCCCTACCGGCGTTCAACTTGTGGGTGCAAATATAATAGTATCAGCGCAATTTACTCCCTTTATAAGCAGCGAAGGCAATGTATTGGTAGCCCAAGGACAGATTTGGATTGCCGAAAATGATATTGTTACCTATTATACATCCATTCAAACAATTCCTATGGAATTCGGCGAAAAAATATACTTTTTTCCGCTTGGTTCATCAGAAAATTTGAATCCGTCCATTGAAATAATAATAACCGTAACCCCTTACCCCTAATTGATGGCGACATTAACAAGAGAAAAGATACAGGTAATAGCAATTAATAAAGTTGTTCAGAAACCGCGTACGGCAAGTACGGCGTTTCTGAACAGCTTCCGTTGGAATCCGCTGGAGATTGTAACATCAGCTTTAATTTTAGCGGCGCTTTTTCTTTCATGTGATTCAAAAATACCCGAAATAACATCAATTGAGCCGAAAATCGGTAAAATGGGTGATATTGTTACCCTTACAGGAAAGAATTTCGGCGCATCACGTGAAGAATCTTATATTACTATCGCGGGAACGCCGCCGACAGGCTCATCGTACTATTTATGGCAGGATGATATGATTATGATCAGAATTCCGGAAATGGGAGAATCGGGGCTTGTCTATGTTCATTCAAGGGGAAGAAAGAGCAACGGAGTTTTGTTTTCAAATTCGGCGTCAGTGCCAAGACCGATTGAGGGAGAAGAATTGGGGCTTGGCCCGAGGATTGCTTCAATAAACCCGCAAGCGGGCGCTGTGGGAACAACAATTACCGTAACCGGGAACAATTTCGGAGGATCGAGAGAAAGGGGAGGCGTTTTCTTTTCATGGGATTATGCGTCTCCCATAAATCCCTACGCGGTAAAAGAACCGCAATTTATAGAAGTTTCCGAGACGGAATTTGGCTATTTATCATGGAACGCGCGAGAAATAGTCGTCCGTGTACCTGACGGGGCTGTCGGCGGCAATATGGAAGTAAGGACGCTTCACGGCAAATCCCGTCCTGTATTGTTTAATATTACAGGCAGACCGGGTAAAAAAACTTTCACTGATAAACGAAATTACACAGTCAATTATTCGGTTGACATTAAGGTTCTTGAAGCGACAAGGCCGAACACCCTGTACCTGTGGATACCCTTACCGGTAAGCTCGCCTTCACAGCGGAATGTCAATCTTGTTTCCAGAAACGCGGAACCTCTTATAGAAAATCATAAAGGCGTGAGTCTTTTTAAGCTTGATAATATACTTACAGGAAATAATCAATCAATAAATCTTTCTTTTAATATTGACGTATACGCTGTAGAAACGGAAGTCAACTATCAGTCTATAAAAAACGAAACCGGACCGCTTTCCGCTGTTTACACTCAAAGCTCAGGTTTTATACAAAGTGATAATCCGCAGATAAAAGAAACGCTCAATACTATTATCGGCAGGGAATCAAATCCGTACTTAAAAGCAAGATTGATATACAACTGGATGCTCGCAAACATTCAGATAAGTGAAACTTTATCCTCATCAAACAGCATATTATTCGCACTTGAAACAAAACACGCGGACGCTTTCACAGCCGCTCTGTTATTCACCGCGCTTGCGCGCGCCGCGGGACTTCCGTGTATTCCTGTCTCCGGCGTGTTAATAGACCGAAACGGGCAGACACAGCGCCATTATTGGGCGGAATTCTGGATAAACGAATTCGGCTGGCTTCCGGTTGATCCGGCAATGGGAGCGGGAAAGGTCGGCGCGTCTTTTACGGAAAAGGAAAACCCTTCCGAATATTATTTTGGCAACGCGGATAACAGGCGGATTGCGTTTTCAAGAGGTGAGGTTGTTCTTTCGCAGATGGAAAACAGAGGGCGCCTTGTATCTCACAATCAGTCATATTCCCTTCAGAATATATGGGAAGAAGCGACAGGCGGACTGGAATCCTATACCAGTCTCTGGGGGGATATTACAATCGGCGGAATCTATGTACAATAGCCGGTAAGAGGTTATAAATGGTAACTGTAATTTCTTTGGGCGGATCAATTGTCGCGCCGGACGGAGTTGATGTCGATTTTCTTAAAAATTTTATAGACCTTATTCATTTTTTCATAAAAAGCAATCCGGAACGAAGGTTTATTTTTGTTGTCGGCGGCGGAGGCCCTGCGCGGCATTACCAAAGCGCCTGCCGCAAAATCAACGCGAATATTAAAGACGAAGAAGCCGACTGGATTGGCATAATGGCTACACGGCTGAACGCCCAGTTAATCAAAGCGGCAATGGGCGATTTTTGCAATCAGGATGTTGTAACAAATCCTATGGAAGTATCCCCTCTTACCGGTCGCGTTATGGTCGCGTCAGGCTGGAAACCCGGCTTTTCAACGGATTACGACGCGGTTCTGCTTGCGGAGCGTTTTAAAGCGGACGCCGTTATCAACCTTTCAAATATCGAAAAAGTTTACACTGCGGACCCAAAAACAGACCCTAATGCCCGTCCCATCGAAAAAATCACTTGGGCCGATTTCCGTTCCATAGTCGGCGATGATTGGATTCCCGGGAAAAACGTTCCGTTCGATCCTGTTGCAAGCCGCCACGCGGAAAAGATAGGGCTGAAAGTGATCTGCGCTTCCGGAAAAAACCTTGAAAACCTAAAAAAAATCCTGTGCGGAGAAGATTTTACAGGCACTGTAATTACAAGTGCCTAAAATCCTTTATCTTCTTCTCCTTGACAGCAGTACAAGCCTGAGTAAACTCATAATCGCGGTTAGAGCGGACGCAACATAAGTAAGAGCCGCGGCGGTTAGAACTTTTTTTACTCCGTTTAATTCCTGTTCGTTTAAAACATTATTCGCGCGCAGAATTACGACAGCGCGCCTTGACGCGTCGAACTCCACAGGCAGAGTTACTACATAAAAAAGCACAGACGCGCTGAACAGGATAATGCCGATGTTTACAAGGAGCGGAAAAGAAAAACCGAGACCCGCTATCGCAAGCCAGGGGCCGATTGATGAACCGATATTCGCGACAGGCACAAGAGTACTTCGCATAACAAGCGGACTCCAATGGATTGCGTGCTGAACCGCGTGCCCGGCTTCATGGGCCGCGACACCGACCGCCGCGATAGAAGGAATCCCGTACACAGGCTCGGAAAGACGCAGCCTTTTCTCGGAAGGAGCGTAATGATCTGTAAGCGAACCTCTTACCGGTTCAACTTTTACATTGTTTATATTATTCGCCCTTAGCAAAAGAGCGGCGGCGTCCGCTCCCGTAATTCTGCGGGAACATTGAATTTTTGAATACTTCGCAAAGGTGGATTTTACCATTACCTGCGCCCAAAGTGAAAGCAGTATTGTCGGAACAACCAAAATCAAATAGTACATATCAAACATGATTTTCTCCTTTGTTTATTTTTCCTGTGACTGGGGAGGACTGCGGCGGACATTATATTCAAGTTTGGCTGCTCCCTGATTTTCACCCGCTCTTTCCGCTCTTGACAGCATTTCTTTTTGAACACGGAATTGTTTTTCCCCTTCGGAGGGGGCAAGGCGCGTCCATTTGCCGCCGCTGTCAAGGGCTGAAGCCTGACAATTATCGTGGAAATATCCGTTGAGGATTTCGTTCACCTCATTGCGGATTTTTTCATCAAGGACAGGGAATAAAAGCTCTACGCGGCGCTCAAGGTTACGCGACATCCAGTCAGCGCTGGACAGGTACAGTTCCTCCGCGCCTCCGTTCGCAAAGTAATATATCCTTGAATGTTCAAGATAATGATCAATAACGCTTATCACTTTAATGTTCTTCGACACTCCAGGAATGCCGGGTATCAGCATACAGATGCCGCGTATACAAAGAGAAACTTTTACTCCAGCGCAGGAAGCCGCGTAAAGGGCTTTTATGACATCAATATCCGTAAGCGAATTCATTTTTGCCGTGATCTTGGAGGGATAATCATGCTTCGCCCTGTTTGTTTCCCTTTCGATTAAATCCAAAAAACGCCGTTTCAGGTTTGAAGGCGCTATTACCAGCCTCACCATCTGCTGAACGGTTGAATAACCCGTCAGCATATTAAACATTAAGCTTGCGTCATAGGCAATGTCCTCACGGCAGGTAAAAAGGCAGATGTCCTCATAGTATTTGGCGGTTCTGTAATTGTAATTGCCTGTAGAAAGATGCACATAACGCCTGACGCGGTCATTTTCACGGCGCATAACCATTGTGATTTTTGAATGAACTTTAAGAAGCGAAAGCCCGTACACAACAATAACGCCCGCTTTTTCCAGCCTTTTGGCCCACGAAATGTTTCTTTCTTCGTCAAAACGCGCTTTTAATTCAACAACCGCCGTTACGTGCTTTCCGTTAAGCGCCGCCTGTTCAAGCGCTTTTACCACAGGCGAAAAAGCCGAAGAACTTACCTGCATTCCGCTTCCCGGAATCGCGCCGCCCGTCCTGTAAAGCGCGGTTTTAATTGATATAACATTCGGGTCCTCAGCCGCTTCCTGAAAAAAACGAACCACAGGATCAAAGGACTGATACGGAAGATGAAGCATAACATCGCCCTGGCTGATTCTGTCCCAGACAGGTATATCTTCGCTGAAATCCCTTGACTTGTGTATCTTCCAGGGTTCTTCAACTAAATTTTCCAAACCCGCAATATTTGTCAATTCCAGAAAATCAACCGGATTTATCGGGCCGTCAACTTCATAAAGATCGTCAGCTTCAAGGGAAAACCGCCGCGCAAGCTCATCCCTTAATCTTTCGCTTCCGGATGAATAAACCATGCGCATAACATCGGATTTATCCCTGCCTTCAATTACTTCCGCCATTGCCTCGACAAAATCTTCGTCCCTGCGCTCATCTACGGAAAAGTCGGCGTCACGGTTAATTTTGAATAACATGCTTTCTTTTACGCGGAAACCGGAAAAAAGATACGCTCCCCATGTAATAACTACGTCTTCAAGCAGAGTCAGCTGAAGTTTTTCTTTTTCCGCGGCGCCTGTCAGGCTGTCATGCGCCGGCAGCCAGATGATTCTGTCAAGAACGGACGGCATCGGTATAATGACTTTTAATTCCTTTTCATCGCTTTTTTCGGCGTTTTCAGGTTCAAGAAGAAATGCACCGTGAAGCGAACGGTTCTCTATAAACGGAAGAGGTTTGTCATCCTCCAGCCTTAGAGGAGTGATAATCGGATATATCTGCCCGATAAAATAAGATTCAAGAAAATCCAATTGAGGGACGGAACAGGAATCGGGATGCAGTAAAGACAGGCCGTTTTTGGCAAGACCGGGGAAAATTTCATTGCGCAGACATTCATAAGTCCTGTCAATAATTGAGTGAATTTTTTCACTGATCGCTTTTAACTGCTGCGCGGGGTTTAAACCGGAAGCGTCAACCGTCAATCCTGCCGTATCGGAATTCTGCATTCGTTTTATCGCGGCGACCCTGACCATGAAAAATTCATCAAGATTGGAAGAAACAATTGAAAGAAATCTGAACCTTTCAAGCAGGGGAAGATCGCTTCGCAGCCCTTCCAGAAGTACGCGCTCGTTAAAATCCACCCATGAAAGATCGCGGTTTAGGCAGGGAAAAGAACTTTCGTTTTTTTCTGTGTTTTCCATTTACTTAATTATAGCACTTTTTCACAAACCGAATAAAGACACCGCCTCAGACAAATCATTGCATCTACGCCAGACAGAGGCAAGAACTTCCGGCGGAGGTTCCACAATATCCTTGATAAAAATTGACCTTATTCCCGCCGCGTTAAGCCCCATTAATCCGGCGGTGGAATCTTCAAAACCGACGCAGGAGGCGGGAGGCTGTCCCAGCTTTTCAGCCGCGAGAAGGAAAATATCCGGCGCTGGTTTTCCGTTTTTTATTTCATCGCCGCCCGTAATTGCCGTAAAACGCCCTATAACGCCCGCCTTTTCAAGAGTTTCAACGGCTGTAGCCCTGCGCGTTGAAGTTGCCACCGCCAAAGGAATGTTCGCGGCGCAAAGGCGATCCAGTAAATAAACAAGGCCTTTTTTATGCGGAACTCCGTTTTCAAATTCTTTTTTATAAAGGATTCGCAACTCATCGCGCATTTTATCATAGGGAAAATCCGCGCCGTACTCCTGTATCATTACAGCGCGGGCGCTTTCTGCGTTTATCCCGACCATACGCAGAATACTGTTACGGGTGATACTGTACCCGAATTTTTTTCCGATTTGCGGCCATAACCTGATAAACGGTTCTTCTGTATCGATCATCAAGCCGTCCATATCAAAAATAACGGCCGCGGGGAAAAAAGTTTCTTCGTTTGTTTCCATTATCAGCTCAAAATTACTTTATAACCGAATACATCCTGAAACATTCCGCCTTTTTCCTCAAGGCCGATTAATTCAAGGGAAAAATCATAAGTTCCGTCCACATGAAGAACAATTGTCTCACGGCGGCGTTCAACATTGAATTTTTTTACCTGCTGAGAATGACCGCGATCCAGAGCGTCGGCGACCCTGAGAATGGCAGCCATTTTTAAAACAAGAATTCTCTCTTCGCTTTGCAGTTTAACATATTCAATATCCGAATTTGAGGGAGGGTCTCCCCTGTGATAGTTAATAACGTTTGCGATAATCAACAGTTCTTCGCCGTGCAGGCCGAAAATTTCCGAATTAGCGACAATATACTGACCATGTTTCTGGTGGCCCGACGCTTTTATATATGTACCGACATCATGAAGTATCGCGGCGGTTTCAAGCATTATGCGGTGGCGGCGGTTCATGCCGTGTTCTTTTAAAAGAGCGTCAAAAATCGTCATGCTGTGATGCGCAACATTAAGGCCGTGAGACTCGTCAAAATGGAATTTGCGTCCGAGGTTTACCGCGGAGGCGATAATCTGTGAAAAGAACTCATCCTGTAAAGACGAATCAACCCCTGTAGCCAAATCGACAAGATAGCCGTCCCGAATCGACACAAGCGGCACGGCTACATTCGCCGCTCCGGTGCGTTCAAGGAAAAGTTTTAACACCATTAGGCCGGGTATCAATCCCTCTGCCTCGACATACGGAATCCTGAATTGATTTACGCAGTCTTCTATGCTGTAATTGCGCAGCTTATCCGTAAATTTCAAAAAATTCTTTCGTTCAATGATTTTGCAGTTTTCATTCAGTTCTTTTCCCGCCTGATCGGCGGCAATCTTCGCGTCATTGCCGGCGGCTACCATTGTCCTTACATGAGTCATGTCCAGCTCAAAATTTAGCATACCCAATGTATTCCTGATATTTTCATTTAGATAACGTTCATAAAAGACGCCCGCGCCGAGCCTGTAACGTGAAAATTGATCGATAATTATCGTTCCCATTTTAAGGCTGTGGGCCGCAACCATCTGCCCGCGCCTTAAAAGCATAATTTCCGTTGAGCCGCCGCCGATTTCGATAATCATGGAGTTTGCGCGCCAGAACAGCGGAAGGTCCTGCTTTAACGCAAAACGCACGGCAAGATACATCAGCCTGTTTTCCTCGATTCCTTCCACGATGACAAGGGTAAATCCCGTTTCCTGGCGCACGCGATCTATAAAAATATCCCTGTTACGCGCCGCCCTCAGCGCGCTTGTCGCAATTACATGAATGTTGTTATCTGCAATTCTCCAACCCGCCAGAAGCTCGCGGTAATTCTGAAGGACGGAAAGGCACTCCATTATTGATTCTCTTGACAGTACGCCGGAGGTAAACACATCGCGTCCAAGCCCTACAGGGCGCACCGCGCGGTCAACAACCTGCCATTCCCCGCCGGAATAGATTTCCGCGACATGAAGCCTTATTCCCGTAGAGCCGATTTCAATAATAGCGGTATTGGTTATACTCATGGTTTTATAATTTGTCTATCAGTATAGAACATTTTCCGGACGGAATCGGCAGGGTTTTCTCTATAACGCCCAGAACGTTAATTGTAAAATAGTAGAGTTTTTCGCTTTCCATGTGTATTTCCCAGCCCCTGCCGCTCTTGTTGGAAAGAATCGTTATCATGTTGTTTTTAAGCGAAAGATTTTCCACTCCCATAATTTCCAGATTCGGAATAATCCAGTCTACGGTTTTCCGCGGAAGCGATATCGAAAGCCCTACGATATTTTCGATTGTAAGGCAAATTGTGGAAAGCGCGTCGTAAGTTAAGTATTGAGAACGCGGAAAACCCAATTTGCCGGGCCATTTTGCGGGACCTTCCTTTGTCGGAAGATACGCTTCCCAAAGACTGCCTCCGTGATGATTCCCGTCCGGACTCATGGAATCCAGCATAAAATACAAATGCCTGATTGAACTTTCCCTTGCAATATCCCAGCGCTGATAGCGTTCAAGCCCTTTGATCACCATGAATGTCAAATACGGAAAAACAGAACCCCTAAATCCGCGCCCTATTTCTTGAAAATCTTTATCACATACAGCAAGAGAAGGAAACGGATGAGGAGTGCCGAAAAATTGTGGATCGGAAAGTTTTTCGATTATCTTTTCCGCTTTCTCGCCGTTAGGAATTTCCGCAAGCAGCGGCCAGTAACCTGCAATGGTTTTTATCGGAATCTGTTTTTCATTCTTGCCGATATCATAATAAAAGCCGTCCGCCGCATTGTACATCAATGAATTGATTCTGGTTTTAAGGGAAAAATACTGCTTTTTGTATTTAAAACTCGTTTCCTTATCGTTAAGAATATCAGCTAACGCGGACATATAGAGCATGTCAATCGCCATCATGGTGTTGAAATCCATGGTGTAATAGGCGTCTCCGCGCGGCAGATTGATCATTCCGGTAGCGGTATGCGGCGTCTTATAAAGTCCGTTCGGCTTTTTAAAAACCGCGTCGATCCATGCGGAATATTTGCATAAAATGGGAAGCACGTCCTTAATTCTCTTTTTATTGCCGGATTTATGGTAGATATTGTACTCCGCCCACGCAAAAAGGGGCATTCCGAGCCCCTCGGGGTTCTCCCGATCTACCGCATGAGAGCCGTTTGAAATATCGTAAGAGCAGCGAATAGCTCCGTTTGCCTCCTGACGGCTGTAAAACAGGTCCAAAGTAGGATAAGCCTGATAAATTCTGTTGGAATAAACCAAAAAAAAGGAGGAAAATATCGCATCAGCCTGATTTACAACAGGAGATTCCGGATATGAGAAGAATTTTCCTTCTATCCCGTTCTTTTCACTCCCATTATTCCAGCAATCCTGTATCCATGCCCATGTTTTATCGTAAATATCGACAAAATTCTGATCATAAAAGTGTATTTTGGGGAAATCCTGTTTTGTCACTATATATCCTTAATGTTTATATCCAAGTGTATCCTATTACTATAATATATTTTTAGCAATTTGCCAATTTTTTTTTAACATTTATGCAAATTCCGCTAAAATTTTACCGTTAAAAAGCCGTTTTCGACGATCTGCCGCTTTTACCCAGCCGCAGGGCTCTAATGGTTGTTATATTCACCAAAGCATGGTATTATTTTACTATTGGTTACGTTTACTTTTGTAAGCTGTTCCAATCCTTTAACTTTAATGGGTGCAAGTTCAACCGCAGATAGTTCCGGCAAACCGGAAAGTGTTATAACCCCAGGTCAAGGCAATCCCCGCTATGTTTACGTTGATTCAGACGGAAAGATAACAAGCGCCGATCAAGGCAGGACGGCGTTATTTACAGTATTGTTTCAATGTTCTTTAAACTTGGCAGTAATTTTCCCTCTTACATGGTTATAAATCAAAATGAGGACATTTATTACGCTTATCTGTCCTCTTATAATTTGGTCATCGAACTCTGTACTCATTTTCCATTCCTCTCTTAACCTATAATAACATTATAGACATAATATAAAGTTCTATTCAGTCTGTTTTTACAATTGAAATCGCCTCAAGAAACCAGGGTCATCTCTGACAACCTCAAGCAAACGGCGAGAAGCTCCTTCAGGTTTGTTTCTACCGTTTTCCCAGGCTTCTACTGTTTTGGGGGAAACTCCCAATGAACCGGCAAAAACTACTTGGCTTAATCCGGTTTTTTTTCGTATTCGCTTGATGTCTTCGGTGTTGAAAGCAACTACTGGCTTTATGGTCAGTTTGGTTTTTCGGGCTGGGATTTTTCCCTGTTGATAGTCTACGGCTTCGGTTAAGCCTTGCATAATGCTTTCGTATACATTCATTTTTTGTTCTCCTGTTCTTTTAAGCCTTGCTCCAATCGGATAATGGTTTTGGCGATTGCGTTTCGCTCGGCTTTTGATAGATTGTCCTTCTCTTTCTTGGGATAGGCGGTTATGAGGTAAATTGTCTCATAAAAAGCGAAGTCTACATAAGCGACTCTGCCGCTTCCGCTTTTTCCTTGTCCCTCAAAGGCAATGCGTATTTTACGCAGTCCTTTTGTTCCCCGGATTACATCCCCTGCTTTTGGGTTTTCCAGTAGGGTTTCTTGAAGTTGACGGAGTTCATTGTCGCCTAAGCCCATTTTTTGCCATTGGCGGTCAAACTCTGGCATCATTACAAATTCACGGGTCATATTCTTAATACTAATATACCCTATTAAATAGGGGTTGTCAAGGGAAATATACAAAAAAGAGGATTATCAAAAGTAAAGGTATATGAACAAAACTGGTGTAAATCGTTTCCGCGTAAAGAGATGATAAATTACTTTGTAGGGTTTTCTAGGCAATCAATAAATGAATACCCGAATTGTGTCAGTAAGACTCCACACTGACTGATAAAATATGTTTTTCCATTTTCATCTTCTTTCTTTTCGTGAAAAATGTGTTCATATTTTATTAAACCCATTCTTTCAAGACTTAGCAACATTTTATTAGTTTCATTATTAAATTCCAAAAGAACACTGTCTCTTGAAGCACTACCATCATAAAAAAAACCGAAATGCTTTAATGTGCCTTTTTCAGTCCCATATATTATTAAAGGAAAATGGAACGGATAGACAAGAAAAGAGGAAGGAAAAGAAAAGGTTGGCATATCTTCTATTGTTACAGTATGTCTATTAGCATCATCAAAATATCTTTTGAACCTAGATTTATCTAAATAACCATCGAATTCATTTTCAATATTCATATTATCTTGGTGAGAATAAATATCTTTTAATAAATTAGCGCCTTGACTGTTTAAGCCAGATAAAACATCCGCATATTGTTGTTGTATGGGATTGGGATTTACTCCTACTGCTATAAGTAATTTGGTCCATCTCTCAAACATATTCGGTTCATACTCTAACGATAACTTTTCAACAATAGGCAATGCAATTTTAGGAGGTATAGGTTTAATTTGGATATTTTCACTCTGTGCAATTCTATATGCTTCGAGACCAACTCTGGCAATAGTTTCTGCTCTGTACCTCAATAATATTTCTTGTCGCAAGGAGGGGAAAAACATTGCAACTACTTCTTTAAGACCAGAGAAATCATTTTCAATATTCACTAAAGAAACTTTATTGTCACTTGCTGTTTTTATTTCTATATCTTCTTTATCAAACATTTTTCCCCCTTCATATTAAATAAATACAAACCATTACAAACACAAATATTTATTTTAGAGAATTCTCAAGTTGTGTTAATATAATTTCAAAATTAATTTTACTCATTTTGTCGATTGTACCAAATCTTTTACCTAATTGATTAGTTAATTTTTCTAAACTTAACCTTCTACTTAATATTGGAAAATTACCACTTTCTAAAAGAGGTTTTAGAATAAACCTTACATAGTCAGCAGGATTACCAAAATAACCATCACCAATGCGGTACAGTTGGGGGAGTTTATCCTCTGGTATACTTACCCCTTCGCCATGAAGGTCATAATATGAGTCGCTACTTAATATTTCATTACTGAACCAATGATAATGAGCAATATCATATCTTTCTTCCCCATTTACAAGACGTTCACCAGATTTTAAGGCTGTAATTGCTTCATCATGGTTTAAAGGCGTTAAGTTGTGTAATTTTCCCCTTTCTTCTTTGACAGGTTCTAAACATGGGAGATTATCTTTAATACGATAATAAACATAACGATTAATTAATCTACATTCATCTATATCGCCTGAATAAACATATAGTGTACCATGCCAACCTTCCTTTAAGGGAGAAAGTCGTGTAAATTGTTCATCTCTTAATAAAACTGAAAAAGGATTTTCTGTTTCATCGTCAAACATAATTTCAAAACTATCCTTTATACCTTCATGGCTTCCTCTTGTAATAATTACTTGTTTGCCTGTTTGCATTTCTTGTAATACCTTTTCTTTCCATTTTGGAAGAAAAAGTAAATACTTACCGTTGTTGTGAACAAAATGATAAAAACCTTTTCTACACATTTCAGTATCAAAATATGTTGTTTCAAGAGGGAAACCACTGATACCTGTTCTATACATTAATGGCAGAGAGGTAATATTATTCATAATATTATTAATATCAATTTTAGGAAGTAATAATTCAGATTTTGGTTTTGTTGTAGTTTTATTTACCGCAGGTTTTTTTGTTGTTGATACCTTTGCCGGTGTTTTTTTGGTTTTTGTTTTTTTGCAGTAGTTTTCTTTGTCGCTGTCTTTTTAGCCGTGGTCTTTTTCGTTGATTTTTTCTTCTCTGTCGCTATTAAATTATCCTTCCTTAATTTAGTAGTATGGAAATAATAGCCCCAAAATATATCTAATATTTATTATATTATTTATTGAATTATTGTCAACATGATTAATAAACAGGCTGAAATATACCGAAATAACTATAAGGCAGATATATGGCAGGAATAAAAGATTTGGAAAAGACTGAATTAACAAACAATGAAGTCAAAAGACCGTAAATATATAACCTAATTTGGGGAGAGGAATTTCAATCTATAGACGGCAATTCTATTAAAGGCAGTATTAACAATATTTATTTAAAAATCATTGGGTAAATTTTCTTCTTCTTCATCAAATAGTACAGCAAGATTTTCTAATTTAAGATCATCTTGGAAAAATATTGATGATGTCTTGGGATAAACAGAAATTTGCTTTTTATCAATTTCTAATTTTGTAGATATATCCGTCTTAATAGTTTCTTCATCCATTCCTAGAATATTAACAACTAACCTTTTTTGTGGCTCGTTTTTAAAACCATATTTGATAAAATCATTTATGTGTATATCATTAAAACTATATCCCGAACAAATAAGCAATTTTGCGTTTAAACAATGTTCTCTAAATTCATATGAATAAAACAAATATGGGTCATATGATTGAAGCTTATTTGTTAAACCAAATATTATTGCCAAATTGTCAGTTTTTACACTTGTTTCTTTTTTTATTATTTTATCTCTTCCAATTTGCTCCCAATTAATTGAACCATGAATTTTATATAAATAAAATCCGATGTCGTTATTTTGATCATCGTAATCATAACGTCTAAAATTCCATACATTATGTTCATCAAAACCTATTTCGATTCTTTCTTTTTTTAAGTTTTGCTCAACGCACAAGTCGTAATTTAATGAAAATATTTTCAATGGATAACCATCTAAACTATTCTTAAAATCAATTAATTTCATGTAGTAAGAAGATTTTTCTATCCAATGCTCTGGTGCTAACCACGTTGTTTGTAACTCTTTTATAAGATCTTCCTTGAAAGAAGAAACTGTCCTATTAGTAGACTGTTGATCCAAAATAAAAGGAGTCAAGTCTTTTTCCCAACTTCCAACAAAAACGTAAAAATCTATTTCCTTTTTTGCAATATCTATGATTATATTTAATAGACTAATTAAATCTTCTATATTAAACGAAATATTAGTTGGAGTTGAACCAAGAAATATTTTTCGCTGATAATGCGAACTCTTTATATATTGATATAATGGTTTATATTTTATCCATGATTGCTCTTCTATCTTTTTTTCTATTTTTTCGATCATTTGACCAGAATTTAGAATTCCAGCATCACAACTTGCTCCTGCACCAAGAAGTATAATTATTTCATTATTAGAAAATCTTCTCATCATATTCTCCTTCAATTATAAAAACCATGGCTTTAAATTTTCTATTTTAATATCTGATAATTTGTAATCTTCAAATTTTTTCAAAAATTCAGCAATAGTATTACAATAGAATATAGAGACTGGAAGTTGTTTTGCTCTAAATCCTCTCCAATTCGCTCCAGATAGGTTTATACAATCCTGTAAGCACTTTTTTCTGTAAGAGGTATCATTTACTAAATGTGATTTGTTAGAATACCAAAGATTTATATAAACTGGAGCTCCAATAAGTTTTGGAATAGAAGTTTTTGTATATTGCAAACCTTCAAACCACACCAAATATTCATTTATTGATAATGCTACATATGTACTTTCATATGGGACATACGAGTTTTTTGAAAAATCAAAGCCAAAATATTTATGATTGGAATTTATAATTAAAACCGTGATAATTATATCTGCTGGGATATCACGAAAAATAACATCCCATACTTTTGATTTACTAATTTTAAACGGAACATGGATTACAATGCTTTTATAACCATCATTAGTAGCCTGTAATATTATCTTTTTTAGTTTCTCTACTAGACTTGAATAATAATCATCTTCATTATCAGTATCACTTAAAATTTGTATTTCTTTAAATATTCCACTACTATCCGTTAAAACCGAATAAGTTAAATACTTCTCAATTTTCTGTTGACTAATTCCAAATTCATTAATAAATACTTTCTTTTTGTGTTTATCTCCAATTCCAATAATTAATCCATCATCATTATCTGCTTTTACTTTCCATGGTTTTCCTCCTACCTTAGCAAAAATCTGAAGTCCTATATTACAAAGTGAATATTTTAAAGGTGCAGTATTAATTAATGCCTTTGTAACAATTTGACATGGTATTCCTTGTCGCGTAAATAGATATTTTATCCTATAATATAGTTTATCATCATCATCACTTGTTTTCGAATTGGTTATGAAGATAGGAATCATAGTACAGTTTTGATTACGTTCATTTATTATATCTTGTATTACATCTTCAAAAACTTGGTCATTTAGTTCTTCTACTTTTTTTCCTTGTATTTTTGAATTATCAAACGGAATTCTAAAAATGCTTTCAATACCTCTAAAGGTTGATGGATAAGTAATACCCTGTAAACCTTTAAGTAAATTAATAGCAACATTTCTGTCGTTTTCTTTAAATACAAAAATGTATTTAATGTCTATTAATGGTATTTGTAGGGGACCAAAATTTTGCAATCCCAAATATGTTGAATTACTCTCTTTCCCCTCTGACATTTGATAGATCTTATGTTTCAATGAATCGGATTTAAGTTCGGTAAAATATTTAGCAATTTTAAAATTAGTTTCTTCTGTAGAAATATATGAGATTGTTGAATAATATTTATTTAAAAAGGCCTCAATTTTTTTAAATTTAAATGAATAATAGTCTCTATTTGAATTTCCGCTAAAGTCCAAAGAACCTGATAACTTCAGAATTTGCTTGTCAACAGAACCTTTAATTTGCTTTTTATATTCGTTATCGACAAAAAATCTATAATCAATTAATAATCCAAAGGTATCTTGGCAGGGTAAATAGTATGGTTCAAGCCATATCGTTTCTGTACCTTCATTATGTTTTTTTATTGGTAAATAAATTCTAGTATATTTATCTCGATGATTTTCATATAGTTCTATACTCTGCTTACAAAGCATTATTTCTAACATTTGTAGAAGATAACGCTTTGTTAAATTCAAATTCCATTTATGTGGAAAAGTATTTATAGTGAAATCTTCGCATTTATCAAAAATAATTGCATATTTATTAAAAAAAATATCATCGGAATTTAATTTTAAATTAGCTTTATAATATTTTTTCTGTTCTTCAAGAGACATTAAGTTAATGTTTTTACTATAAAAAGTAATATTAAATTCTTTGGGAGTGATTTCTAGAAAATTTAGAGCTATTTTATTTTCCAAATTTTTCCCTCCAAAATATTGCAAAAAGTATTTTCTATTCTTCTTGTGGTATAATTAAATACTCACAAAAAAAATCGGGAAATACCCTTGCTTATTTCTTATATTATTCTACCTTCTTCCACCAGTTTTGTCAATTTAGTATACTCTTCCTTCATAATATCATACTCCTAATACAAATCGCTTTCTATTATGTCTATCTCTTGTTTATCAAGCCCATACAGGTTATAAACGATTTCATCTATCTGGTTTTCTAAAAGCGTTTTATCCTCGCCTGATTTCATGGGTTTTTCGTGCAGGACTTTTTCTACAAGGGCGATTACTTTCTTTTCAGTTGCTTTGTCGGCTTCAATAATCGGGAGGTTGTTTATTTCATAACCATTTACGTTGCTGTTTGTGTTGAATTTTTTAAAAATGAAATTGAGTAATTTTGAGTTCATTAAACCAAGTAAATATCTTAGGTTAATGTCTTTTTCCATAGAAAGGAAATTCAAGGAGTTGGCACAATATACACCGCTCACAATCATTGCTTTAATTCGGATTTTCTCATTTACGCCTGTAATACCTTGCATGACGATACGTTCATTATTGATTACGTCCATATTTATCTTTTTTAATTCAAATAATATTGGTTCATCAATATAGACAATTTCGCCCTGGCTCATTTTCTTACGCAAAATGTAACGGTCAATAATTGCGCCCTTGAGCAAGGTTGCTTTGGTATTATCATCAGAAAAAGCCGATTTACACGCTGTCATATGTACCTCACCTTCTCCGCAACTACCATATTCAATAAGTCGTTTACCTTTTTTGTACGTTTTTAATAAAATACCTGTTTCAATAGGAGAAGTTAAAGGGAAACTTAAAAATTCCGGCTGTAAGAATGAGATGTCTTCACTGGTTAAAAAGTTTTTATTTTCATCATGGCTGATACTTCTATCATCATTCAAACGCAGGTAAAATTTTTCTTTAGGTGATGGGGTTTGTTTTTGACATTGCATAATACAAGTTGACATTTTGACAGCTTCAAAAACACGCTTGTTTAAGTTATCTCTTTCGGGAAACGCTTCTATAAAATGTATTTGGGTGTTATCAAAAATAAACTTCCGTAATTTCTTTATACTAATATCACCGGTAAACGCCAATGGGAATATTTGTGAAAATATACCATTTTGTTTTAGAAGGGAAATACTCTTTACGATAAAGAGCCGGAAGATATTGAGCATACCGCCTTGAGCGGGAACATACAACTCATTATCTTTGTAATACGAGAGTTCTTCATCGGGAATTACAATACTTTCCGATTTATTCTGTTTTTTGTTTAATATGCCATAAGGAGGATTACCGATAACCGCATCAAACCCAATAAAATTACCATCATTATTTAACACTTCGGGGAATTCAAAACGCCATTCAAAAGCGACATTATAAATTTTATTATTTTCTATTTCGTCCATAAGGTGTTCGACGTTTGTTAGCTCTATTTCAAGTTTTTCTAATAGATTGGCTTTTCGTTCTTTATCACCTGAGATTTTAATCAGGTCTTTCTGATTTTTAATAGCATCTATTTCACCGCGCAAATTTTTTCTACGTTTATAATTTTTATCAAGATTTTTAATATTGGCACGGAAACTATTTTTTATTTTTTCAATTTTATTGTCTAAATCTTCCTGTGCTTTTTTATTCGAAGAATTTTTATAATTATCTACGGCTGTTTTATAATCTTGTACTGTAAAATCAAGTGATTTAAGAACCTCAGATAAATCAATGTCCAAGTCAAAACGTGTAATTAGGCTGTTGCCGGATTTAATATTAAGTTCAAGATTTGGCAAGGTTTCAAGTTCAGTAAATTTACTTTCTTTTGTATAGTATGCGCTCTTTAATAATTCAATCCATAATCGAAGACGGCAGATTTTAATCGAATTTCTGTTAATGTCAACACCGAATAGAGAATTTTCAATCAATTGCCGTTTTTCTCTAAAGAGTGTTTCTTGAAGCCGCTGTTTATCAGGGTTTTTATAATTATACTCAAAAGGTTTTCCGGTTTCCTTGTCCAGTATATCAAGTTCATCATTGGTAACGGAAATTTTATAATCTTTAATTTTCAATCCTTCATTGTCAACAAGAATACCCAAAAAACTTTTTATTGCGATTATTTCATTCAAGGCAGAAACAAGAAAATGACCAGAACCTACGGCAGGGTCTAAAATAGTTATGCTATTGATTATGTCGTTTGCCTCCTGAATATCTAATTTTTCTATTTTGTTAAAAATATCTTTCATGGTTTTGGCTTTCCAGCCTTTAGTGGAATTAAATTTTGTTATTACCAATTTTTTGATTGTTTCAGAGCTTATAAAAGATGTAATAAAACCGGGGGTGAAATATGAACCGTCTTTATAACCGTTGATTTTTTCAAAGATAAGTCCTAATACAGAAGCGTTTATTATTGTCTTTTTGTATTCCTGTATTATTTCGCTATCAACATTTGAAAAATCATAAGCGTCCAAAAACGAAAAGATATATTCAAGAAGTGAGATTTTGCCTTTTCTCCTGTTTCCTTGTTCATCTTTTAGAACAGTAGAAGAAAACAAGTCCATCTCTTTATTTTGCAAACTGGAAATAGGGCATTTTTTTTCATTGTCAATTTTTATAAACAGTGAACTATTAAGGTAAGGTACATTTTTGAATTTTTCCTTGATGCTTATATCCCGAGAATTTGTTTTTTCGGCAAGAACCTTAAAAAACAAAGTATTCAATTCATTAAAATTTGGAATAGTATTTATATTCAAAAACGCATAATTTCTGTTACTATCTTGATATTTTAATAATTGTGCTTCAAGAAGTTTTAAAAACAGAATACGGTTTATCCAAGTGATAACCAATTCAAAAGAAACAGCGAACAATACTTCTTCATCAGCTATATCCTCTGACAACTGGAAGATTGTACTTTCAAGTAATGAGGCATTTTGTATATTTGTTTTATTGCGGACAATAACTCTTTTATTTTCTTCTTTTTCTTCGGCCAAGCCAAGAATATAAAGCAGTTCAAAATAAAAATTCTGATTTAATGAATTGCTGTCATTTGAAAATGATTTTTTCAAAAGGTGCTGTGGTGAAAATATTTTATACAAATTGATTAATTTGTTTTCTTCTTCGGTATCTGGTTGATTTATGATTTCTTCAAAATTGTATAAATGAATATAAACAAACGGAATATCGTTTTTTACTTTTTCAATGTACGGAGCAGCAACGTAATTATAGAAGTATGATGTTTCTGTGCCGAATAATGACTTGCTTTTATAATCTTTGTATAGTTTTACCAGTTCAGTGTTCTTTAAAAAATAACGATAAAAATCTTTAGCATCAAAAATGAACCATTCTATACCGTTAGTGATAATTAAGTTTTTAAGGTCGTTGTTTTTATTGGTAATTGTTTCATTAAAAAAATATAACAATAATTGTTGCATAGATTTAACATTGATATTTGAACAGCTTACCATTTCAGGGCTTTTACCAGGCTTTTTAGTTTCAATAATTACGCCAACTGGGGTACTGGATTTTTCGCCGTTGTGAATAACCAAATCAGCTTTATTGTGCGTGTTAATATAATAATCAGGAGAATAAAAAGTTTTCTGTAAAAAAGCAGAAATTGAGTTTTTATGAAATTCCTCGGATTCATCGGGTTTTTCTTTTATATCAGAAAACAGGATATGTAAACCTTCTTTGAATTCTTCAATGTCGGAACGGGAAACAGGAACTTTTATATAGGCACTGTTAAGGGCGTCTTTTATTTGAATTTCCGGCAAGGATTATACTCCTGTACTCACTTTTCTTAATGTTATAATACCATACATAAAAAAAGTAGACAATTCAATAATCAAGCTCCTTATTACCAGAAAATGTAATTTACTTGAAGACTTCACTTATAAGCGCATTCAATTCCTTGTACATAGGATAATTTTCAAGACCGGTCAAGGCAGAGGAAACGCCCTCATAATACCACTTAATACGCTCTTTAGTGGCTTTGAAACGTTCCCAGAGTTGATCGCCAACATCGGCTTTATCGCTTGCCATTGAACGTATATTAGCAAGTTTATCGGCGCAACATACCAATTTTGTTTCCAAAGAAGCGGATTTAAGATGGTCGATTGTCGCTTGTTTACGTTCTTCCCATGTTTTTGACTTGTCTTCGGATTCTGATTGAACAATTTCTAAAACATCTTGCCCGAATTTTTCGTTGATTTCATCGGGATTGGTAAAAGTGTCTTTTAATGTATCGTGGAGTATTCCGGCAATAATAGCTTTTTCAGAGCAGTTATTAGCGGTCAATATTTGCATGACTTCCATTGGATGCGTAATATAGGGGATTTTTGTTCCTTTTCTGTTTGGGCTATCTGACGCATTGTGTTTTAAGGTAGCAAAAATGATGGCTTCGTGTATTT
>Ga0268262_10002032_pt1 | contig 23879 bp, 17 predicted proteins | sample TergutNc150P3_FD_190354 | JGI IMG/M metagenome (GOLD analysis project Ga0268262, IMG submission 190354) | Nasutitermes corniger P3 segment gut microbial community from laboratory colony in Florida, USA - Nc150 P3 (SPAdes) (version 2) | ecosystem: Host-associated > Arthropoda: Insects >...
AGCAGCCGACATGGGCAGAAAAATATGTAAGAAACTATAATGATAATAAAGATAAAGCATTGCCAAAACCAAACTATAGTTTGTATTATTACGATATTGACAATAGCAACAGTCTTTCAATTGGTTTAAGAGCGGCGGCAAGATTGAGGTTTTAAGTTTTCCGCGAAAATTATTCGGAAACTTCGGCGATAATTTCGACTTCAACTAAAACTCCGCGCGGCAGGGCGGATACGGCTACGCAAGAACGGGCTGGTTTCCCGGTAAAATATTTCGCGTAAACTTCGTTGAACGAGGCAAAATTATCCATACTTGTTAAAAAGCACGTCGCCTTTACAACTTTTGTAAAATCGCTCCCAGCCGCCTTAAGCACCGCCGCGATATTTTGCATAACTTGTTCCGCTTGCTCTTTTATGCCGCCCGATACCACATCGCCCGTTTCCGGCGACAGCGGAATTTGCCCGGACGCAAATAGCAGTCCGTCCGTTACGATAGCCTGAGAATATGGTCCGATTGCCTTCGGCGCTGAATCTGTAGATATTACTTTCATTTGTGTCTCCTATATCTCCTGATAACCTTAATTTCGCACAGCCGAATGGCTGTGCATTATAATCGAACAGGAAATTATATTTCCTGATACGTCCCCAGAAAATCAAACATATCAGTTTCCTGTTCCAATTCCGCCAGTACCAGCTTCAATTCTTCCGTAATGACCGGCGTGTCAATGTCGAAGTAAAACATAAACTCAAAAGCCTGACCTAAAATGGGGCGGCTTTCCAATTTGTTCATGTTGATTCCATGCGCGTAAAATTTCGCGAGTACGCTGTACAGAGAGCCGGGTTTGTGCTTTAAGGCGAGTATAAGACTGGTTTTTTGCGCGCCCGGATATATTTCCGGTTTTTTTGAAATACAGATAAACCGCGTGTAATTGTTGTCGGTGTTTTGAATGTTAAACGAAAGCGCGTGTAAGCCGTACAGTTCGGCGCAATCGCGCGAAGAAATAACCGCCGCGTCCGTCCGCCCCGAGCTCGCCGCCTGCTTTGCCGCCAACGCCGTGTTGGCGCACTCGGTTATTTTTACGCCGTTCCAAGATTTTAAAAATTTACTGCATTGGCGGATAGCTTGTTCGTGCGAAAACACTTCTTTTATGTCGTCTAACTTCGCGCCGGGAGCCGCCAACAGCGTATGAGCTATAGGCAGTTTTACGCTGCGGATAATGTAAAAACGGTAGCGGTTCATAAGATCGTAAACTTCGTTTACGGAGCCGGCTGTGCTGTTTTCAAGGGGCACTACGCCGTAATGGCACAAGCCGCCTTCCACTGCCTGAAAAACTCCTTCAAAGCTGGTAAAGTAAGTGATGTCCGCCGGAGAGAACAATTTGTCGCAGGCGGCTTGCGAATACGCGCCTTCCACACCCTGACACGCAACCGTTGCGCGCGAAGGAAAGGCTTCAAGTTTTTGCGCGACCGCGTCGTTAATCAGTTTTATTACGGATGAATCGTAGTGACTGCTGAGTGTTTTTTGATGGCTTCTGCCAATCTCGAACAAGGACGAAAATAAAACTTTGACATAGCCTGACAGTTCCGGCTTTGCCTTTTCGCAAAGACGGTACAAAATTTTACGCTCGCGTTCCGTATCCATTGCGGGCAGTGAAAGTTCTTCCTTGCTTTGCCCTATTTTTTGCGAAAGTTCCATGCGTTGTTCAAACAGCTTCAGTATCTGGTCGTCAATGCCGTCTACTTCCTGATTCAGTTTATCAATATCCATGATTTTCCTCGCTTTATTTCTTCTTGTTTACAATTTCTAAAACTTTCTTAACATCGCTCGCCAAAGAAGCGAAAGCATCCGGCGTGATTGACTGCGGTCCGTCGCATAACGCGTGGGCAGGGTCGTTGTGTACTTCGATGATCAATCCGTCCGCGCCTGCCGCAGCCGCCGCCATGGAAAGCGGATACACAAGAGCCGCGTCTCCCGCGGCGTGGCTTGGGTCTATGATGACAGGCAGATGGGTCAACCGTTTAAGCATCGGTATCGCGGAAATGTCGAGAGTGTTGCGCGTCGCTGTTTCAAATGTGCGGATACCGCGCTCGCATAAAATGATATGCTCGTTTCCGCCCGACATGATATATTCCGCGCTCATTAAAAGTTCTTCCAGAGTATTTGCAAGACCGCGCTTTAGCAGGATTGGTTTGTTAGTCGTTCCCAATTCTTTTAGAAGTTCAAAGTTCTGCATATTGCGCGCGCCAACTTGAATTACATCGATCTTCTCGAACATGGGCAGATGATTGGCGTTCATTATCTCGCTGACAATCGGCATTCCGTTCTGTTCTTTCGCTTGCAGTAAATATTCAATGCCTTCGTCGCGGAGTCCCTGAAACGAGTAGGGGGAGGTGCGGGGTTTAAACGCTCCGCCGCGAAGAAGATTCGCTCCAGCCTGTTTTACCTGCTTTGCGATTCCGCATATTTGTTCATTTGATTCTACGGAGCAGGGACCGGCGATAAACTGAAAATTGCCGCCGCCGATTTTATAACCGCCCATGTCAACAACGGTATCGTCCGTGTGAAACTTACGGTTGGCTTTTTTGTACGGCTCGCTGATCCTCTGTACGCGCTCTACAATGTCCATGCCGCCGACAAGTTCCGCGTTAAGGCTGTGCGTGTCGCCGATTAACCCAAGAACAGTTTGAAACATTCCTCGGTTTACATTGACGCGCAGTCCCTGATTTTCCAGCCATGAGATAAGATTTTCTACGCTCTTTTCGTTCGCGTCTTTTTTAATAACAACAATCATAATAACCCTTTAACTAATTATAGTTTATTATACATGAAAAAAATAATCATTCCCATTCTATCGTAGCCGGAGGTTTCGACGTAATATCGTAAACAATGCGGCTTGCGGACGGTATCTCGCTTGTAATCCGCGATGAAATACGGCTTAGAATCTTGTGGGGCAGGGGGGCGTATTCGCAGGTCATAAAATCGTCGGTCTTTACGGCTCTTAGGGCGATTACATAGTCGTAAGTTCTGTCGTCCCCCTTAACACCTACCGAATGTGTGTTGGTAAGTACGCAGAAATATTGATCGGGTCTGCGTTTCAGTTTGTCCAATTCTTCGCGCAGAATTGCGTCGGCTTTTCGCAGAACGTCAAGTTTTTCTTCCGTAATCTCGCCCATGACGCGGATAGCAAGTCCCGGTCCGGGGAAAGGCTGACGGTTTACAAGCGACGAAGGCAAGCCCAATTTTTTACCGAGTACGCGAACCTCATCCTTGAAAAGTCCTGACAGCGGTTCCACAACGTCGATAAAGTTGAGTCCCTTAGGCAGTCCGCCGACATTGTGATGGCTCTTGATAACCGCGCCGTGCTTTCCGCCGGATTCAACAACGTCGGGGTAGATTGTTCCCTGCGCCAAAAAGGGAATGTCGCCTAACTTTGCGGACTCGTCTTCAAACACGCGGATAAATTCTTCGCCGATTATTTTGCGCTTTGCCTCAGGCTCCGACACGCCCTTTAATTTTGAAAGAAAACGCTCTTTCGCGTTAACGCGGATAAAGCGGAGTTTTCTTTTGGAAAAAACTTTTTCTATCTCGTCGCCTTCGTTTAAACGCATAAGACCGTGGTCTACAAAGATACAGGTTAGCTGTCCCGGTATCGCCTTGGATAAAAGACTCGCGCATACGGAAGAATCTACGCCGCCGGACAGAGCGAGCAAAACTTTTTTTTCGCCGATTTTTTTCCGCACTTTTTTTGCCTGAGTATCAATATAATTATCCAGCTTGTAATCGCCCTTAGCGCCGCATATATCAAATAAAAACCGGCTGATGATTTTTTTTCCACCTTTGGTGTGTTTTGTCTCGGGGTGGAATTGCGTATTGTAAAGTTTTTTCGCGGGGTTTTCGCAGGCGGCAATGCAGGAAGAAGTTTTTGCCGTTATGTAAAAACCTTCCGGCATTCGAGTAACGGAATCTCTGTGGCTCATAAGCGCGGTAAACGGTTTTTTTACGTCGTTTAACAACTTTGATTTTCTAACCGGAGTTACCGGAACCCGCCCGTATTCGCCCACATCGCCCGATTCAACCTTGCCGCCGAGCGTATAGCACATTAAGTGCATTCCGTAGCAAATGCCGAGAATGGGAATTCCCAATGAAAATATTCCTGGGTCGCACTTGGGAGAGTCCGCCTTGTATACGCTACTGGGTCCGCCTGTCAAAATGATGCCGATGGGGTCTAACCGTTTTATCTCGGCGGCGGTTAAACTGCCGGGTTTAATCTCGGAATAAACCGATAATTTCCTGACAGAACCAGCGATAAGCTCTTTATATTGACCGCCGAAATCCAGCACAAGCACAAGCTCGCTCATTGATAAACTCCTGATTCTACTATATCACCTGTAAAAAACAATGTTAAGGGGATAAAAAAAGGACGAACCTTGCGGTTTGTCCTTTTTGTAAATAAAAAAGCCGTAATGTAAATACTAATGTATTTCCACTTTAGTAAAAATCATGCCGCTTCCAAACTAGAGCGCGAATCCAAGGCGCAGTCCGCCGTTCCAGCCCATAGGCGTTGGGACGATACCTGAAATCATAGAAGATTTTGACAAGACATAAGCAAGAGAAGGTTCCAGATACATTTTATTGGATGTTACCAATTTATAGCCCATCTTAAGCGATGTGGTCAGTCCGGCAAAACCGCCATCCTTCGGTTTTGATTTTCCGTCTATCGATAATACGTTAAATCCCAGTGTTGTACCAAGGAAGAACTTATCAAAGTTAGCTGCAGGATAATAACGTCCCTCAGCGGCAAGTCCGAAATATGAGCCGTCTGTTTTGTCAAATTTCGCAAAATAAAGATCAAGGTCGACGCCGAGGCTAAAGTGTGGAGCGACAAGCCCTTCATAAGCGGCGGAAATAATAAAGAGCGAAAACTTGCTGTCAGTATCGGTAGCGATGAATCCTTTGAACAGTTGGAATAAATCCAGTGCAAGAGAGTTTTTTATATCTGCCTCGGATTGGGCGGCGGGTTTTGCCGGAGCCGGAGCGGGAGCAGGTGTCGCCGGTTTTTGTTGTTGTTGGGCAAAAACTGAACCCATAATTACGCAAGCCAATACCAAGGTACACAAAATTTTCTTCATGATTAATCTCATATATGTGAGTATTTTTATATTTTTAAAAGAATTTGTCAAGAATTAGTATACATATTTGCAAAAAACTACATTTTTAGCAATGGATTATATCTCCACTGTACCGTCAAAGACTTTTATGCAGTTGCCTGTCATATAGACCGCTTCATCGGTGTAATGAATAAATAAATCGCCGCCGGGCAGGCGCACTTTAATATCGGTATTTTTATCGCAGAAATTGTTCAATACCGCGGCTACCGCGCTGGCGCAGGCGGCGGTTCCGCTTGCCTGTGTCTCGCCGCTTCCGCGTTCCCATATACGGAGTTTTAAATGGTTCTTATCCATTACTTTTACAAACTCAACGTTTACGCGGTCGGGAAACAGCGGATCGTTTTCAAACAAGGGACCTATTTTGCTCAAATCAAGATTGTCAATTTTATCGCAGAAAACAACGGCGTGGGGGTTGCCCATGGAAACGCAGGTAATTTCGTATTCTTCGCCGCCAACGGTTACTTTCCTTTTTATTACGCTTTCTCCCGTTAAATTTACGGGGATTTTCTCGGGGCGCAATTCCGCGCGTCCCATGTCAACTTTTACGGACGATACTACGCCGTTACGCGTAGAAAGATAAAGTTTTTTTATGCCGCTCTTTGTTTCAATTTTCATATCGTGTTTTTTTACAATATCGTTATCGAACAAATATTTCGCTACACAGCGAATCGCGTTTCCGCTTATACTGCCCTCGCTTCCGTCAACATTGAACATACGCATTTTCGCGTCGGCGGTATCGGACGGCAGTATAAGCACAACGCCGTCGCCGCCGACTCCGGCGTGCCTGTCGGATAAAAACACGGAAAGCGATTCAGGCGACTCTATTTCCTTGTCAAAGCAGTTAAAGTAAATATAATCATTGCCGCAAGTGTGCATTTTTGTAAACGAGAGTTTAATGCGCTCCTCTCTGAGGCGGTTAATGTCGATTAGTTCGGTGCTTATTTCGCTGTAACCGGAAAGCAAGCCATCCGCAAGCGCGTTGGCGGTATCTATTGAGGTTAAGCACGGCACGCCTAGGGAACAGGCTTTTCTGCGAAGTTTTACATCGTCTAACGCCGGGTCTCTGCCTTTTTCCGATGTGGAGATGATATAACTTATTTTTCCGCCGGCTAGAAGAGTTTCAGTGTTGACTTCTTTGTTATCTGTTATTTTATCGATAGGTTGAACGTCCAAACCTTTTTCGTTAAGGTAACGGGCGGTTCCGCGCGTCGCGTGAAGCGAGAATCCGCACTGCGCGAATTTTTTCGCCACGTCGGTAATTTCCGCCTTGTCGCCGTCGCGCACGGTTATCAGTACGCCGCCTTTCCATTTCATTTTGTAGCTCGCGGCGACAAGTCCCTTGAAAAGCGATTCTTCAAAATTTTTCCCGATGCCTAAAACTTCTCCGGTAGATTTCATTTCCGGTCCCAAATGCGTATCCACTCCGGCGAGTTTTTCAAAAGAGAAGACGGGCACTTTAACCGCGATATAGGGCGGTATTCTTCCAAAGCCGGATATGTACCCCAAAGAGGAAAGCGTCTGCCCAGCGCTTATTTTCGTTGCAAGCTCGCACATGGGAATTCCCGTAACTTTGCTAAGGTACGGAACGGTGCGGGACGCGCGGGGGTTTACTTCGATAACATAAATATCGTTCTCATAAAAAACATATTGAATATTGACAAGCCCTTTAACTTTTAACGCCATACACAATTTTTGCGTAACGTCAAATATTTTTCCCGCCAGCGCGTCGTCTATGTTAAGCGACGGATACACGGCGATACTGTCCCCTGAGTGAATCCCTGTGCGCTCAATGTGTTCCATTATGCCGGGGATAAATATGTCCTTTCCGTCGCAGAGAGCGTCGACTTCTATTTCCATTCCTTCAAGGTACTTGTCTATCAGCACAGGGTTTTCCTGTTTTGAGCGCAGAATAATTTCCATATACTCGCGGATATCGTCCGGTGAGAACGCGATGATCATATTTTGTCCGCCCAGCACATAGGACGGGCGCATAAGCACGGGAAAGCCTAATTTTTCGGCGGCGTCCAGAGCCTCCGCTTCCGTCATAATGCCGAATCCTTTGGGGCGTTTAATTTGCAGTTGTTCAAGCAGTACGTCAAAACGCTGTCTGTCCTCGCAGATGTCTATGCTGTCCGCCGAAGTGCCTATGATATTTACGCCGCGCTCGTGGAGTTTTTTTGTAAGTTTGATCGCCGTGCCGCCGCCGAACGCCACGATGACGCCTAACGGCTTTTCAATGTCGATTATGCTCATTACATCGTCAATGCAAAGCGGCTCAAAATAGAGTCTGTCTGCGGTGTCAAAGTCGGTGGATACTGTTTCGGGGTTATTGTTAATTACGATGACCTCGTACCCCATGCTTTTTAACGTCCATACGCAATGAACGCAGGCGTAGTCAAATTCGATACCCTGCCCAATGCGGATTGGTCCCGATCCCAGCACAACAATCCGCTGTTTATTGCTTTTTTGGATAAACGGCAGAGCTTCATTTTCCGTTCCGTTCTGAATAGAGTAGAAATACGGCGTTTTTGCCTCAAATTCGCCGCCGCAGGTGTCTACCATTTTATAAACAAAAGGTTTTAAATGCTCGTTGTTATTTTTGATATTAACCAGCCCGTGCAGGAACCAGCGGTCTACTTTGGTAATATTGTAAAGTTCGTCCACGCTGATTCCGCGCTTGAGCGCCTCGTACAGAATAAACAACCGCTCGTCGGTGACCGTGTTTAAAAGGGCGCGGATTTCTTCGTCTGATTTTGCGGACAGGCGGGGCAGGTTAAGGCTGTTAAGCCCTATCTCCGCGCCGCGCACAGCTTTTACAAGAGCTTCCTCAAAAGTGTCGGCAATCGCCATTACTTCGCCTGTGGCTTTCATCTGAGTGCCGAGTTCTTTTTGCGCGTATACAAATTTGTCAAAAGGCCATTTTGGGAATTTTACCGCCACGTAGTCAAGGGTTGGCTCAAAGGCGGCGAAGGTGTTGCCTGTGACGGCGTTTACAATTTCGTCCAGAGTGTAGCCGATGGCGATTTTTGTCGCGACTTTTGCGATGGGGTAGCCTGTCGCCTTGCTGGCGAGAGCCGATGAACGCGAAACGCGTGGATTTACTTCGATAACAGCGTACTCAAAGCTGTCGGGGTGAAGGGCGAATTGAACGTTACAGCCGCCCTCAACGCCGAGCGCACAGATGATGTTCAACGCGGCAGAGCGGAGCATTTGGTATTCTTTGTCAGCTAACGTAACGCAGGGAGCGATAACTATGCTGTCGCCTGTGTGTATGCCCACGGGATCAAAGTTTTCCATTGAACAAACAGTAATTACATTTCCCATGCGGTCGCGCATTACTTCATATTCTATTTCCTTCCAGCCCGCGATGGATTTTTCCACTAAAATCTGGTTTATCGGCGACAAGGAAATTCCGTTAGAGGCGATTTCCTTAAGCTGAGCCTCGTTAGACGCAATGCCGCCGCCCGAGCCGCCCAGCGTGAAGGCGGGGCGCACAATTACAGGGTAGCCGATTTCATCGGCGAACTTAACGGCAGTCTGCGTGTCGGTGGCGATTACCGAAGGAATTACCGGCTGACCGTTATTTTGCATGGTTTCCTTGAACATTTTTCTGTCCTCTGCCTTGTCAATTGTTTCGGGCGAGGAGCCTAAAAGGCGCACGTTCATTTTTTCAAGGAAACCGTCGCGGGCTAATTGCATACAGAGAGTAAGTCCCGTCTGCCCGCCGAGACCGGATAATATGCTGTCTGGGCGTTCTTTTTCGATAATACGCTTGACGGTGGTAAGCGTAAGCGGCTCAATGTATATTTTGTCGGCGATGTTGCTGTCTGTCATTATGGTGGCGGGGTTGGAGTTTACAAGGATTATTTCTATCCCGTCCTGCCTTAAGACTCGGCAAGCCTGCGTCCCGGCGTAGTCAAATTCCGCCGCCTGCCCGATTACAATCGGACCTGAGCCTATGACCATAGTTTTTTTTATGTTTTTATCAAGCGGCATGTTCTTTCCTTTCCAGTTCTTTTGTAATGTCCGCCAGTAAAAACACGTCTTCGTTTATTGCGTAACAATATGTGCGTATTTTTTCTTTTGTTGTAAAATCGCGGTACGAATTTGTCAGGCAGCTTTTTCTGCCGCGAATAAACGCCTTTATTATTTCATGAAAATATCCGCGCCATGCCCAGTTTTTGTTTTGAAATTCTCTGCATACAACTTTATCCCCTTGCTTCTCAATGTTATTGGAAAGCTGCATGCCCTTTCTGTTACACAAATAAATGCGTATCACTTCAGGCAGCGCGCGGAAAAGTTTGGTAAGGTAATCGTTATTAATTATCCTTTCGTAACTAAAAGCGTTCTCTTTTAAGAAACGTTCAACCAGAATGTCAATGGAATTTTTTAAGGCTTCCGCTTTGGTTACTTTGTTTTGTATCGCGGAATAAGCGTTTGCGATTAATGCGGAAAAAATAAACTTGTTAACGTTAGGATCGATCATAGACGGTTGAGGACGGGCGAGTAAAAACCCCTGATAAAATCTTCCCTTTGATGAAATACAAATGTCAAGCTGGCGCTCTGTCTCCACTCCCTCGTGCAGAACTTCGATGCCTACGGAATCGGCAAAGGCGGCGATGGCGCGCAAATACTCGCGGTAATGATAAGAATTTTCGCAGTTATGAATGTAATCAATATTTATTTTTATTATGTCAGGCTGAAGTTTCGCCAATCTGTCAATATTGCTGGCTTCTTTTCCATAATCGTCTAACGCTATTCTGCAGCCGGCAATTTTGTAATGGACTATGGCGCGAATATATTCTTCGCTTGCGTTAAAATCTTCTTCCGTAATTTCTATAACCAGTTTCTCGTTGGGAATGCCGAATTCCTTTGCCAACTGTAAAGTTTTCATTTCTTCCGGTTTGTCCACATACGGCAATAGCCACACCAATCTTATATTGATAAAAAGATACTCGGTTCTTTTTTCTTCCGCGTATTTTTTCATAGCGTATCTTCTTACCATTCTGTCTACCCTTAACGCTTCATCGTGTGAAATTTTAGGGTTATTAAAAAAAGATCCCAAAGAATTTACTTCTCCGTTTTCGTCAATATAGCGTCCCAAGACTTCAAAGGCGTATACGTCGTTTGAATCGGCGGAAATAATGGGTTGAAAGTACGCGATAACATTGTCTTCCGTTAAATTCATTTCCCCATCCTTTCAATAAATCTGTCAAAAAGAAAAGAAGTGTCCAGCGGACCGCCGCACGCCTCGGGGTGAAACTGCACGGAGAACGATTTTCCGTAATCAAGTCCCTCGCAGGTGCCGTCGTTTACATTGATAAATGAGCCGTTATCTGTAACAACGGCGTACCCGTGGTTTTGGCTTGTGATGTACACGCGTCCTGTCGATGTTTCTTTGACAGGTTGATTCGCACCGCGATGACCGAATTTCAATTTTTTTGTCGAATAGCCGTTTGCGAGGGCAAGCAGTTGGTGTCCAAGGCATATACCGAATATTGTTACGCCGCTCTTTTGCAAAGAGATAAGAGTCTTAATAATTCCGTCGTTGGCTTTTTCCGCCGGGTCTCCGGGACCGTTACTCAGCATGATTCCGTCCGGATTCATTTTCAGTATTTCCTGAGCGCTTGTGTCGTGCGGAAAATTCCACACCTCGCAGTTGCGCGCGGCGAGCGCGTTTGTTATGCCGCGTTTTGCGCCAAAGTCCATTAACGCCACGCGCCTGACCGCTTGCAAGTGGTCGGGTAAATTTTTTTTAACCTGCGAATTTTTAGGCGGGGTTTTTGTAACAGTATGCGACGACACGGCGGAGACGGCGTTAATAATTGAGTACGCTTTTATTTGCTTGATGTCTGCGGGTGCGGGGGGAGTCGCCATGATTTTTCCGTTCATTACGCCGTTTTCGCGGATAATTCTTGTAAGAGCCCTTGTATCGATTCCGTATAATCCTATTATGTTTCGTTCTTTTAAGAAGGCGTCCAGAGTTCCCTGACTGCGGAAGTTGGACGGGTTTTCGCAGGGGTGTTTTACGATATATGCCCTTGCCCCTACATTGGCGCTTTCAAAATCCGGGGGGATAACGCCGTAATTTCCGATTAACGGAAAGGTTTGCAGGACGATTTGCCCATAGTAGCTTTGGTCGGTAAGGGTTTCCAGATAGCCGGTCATACCGGTAGCGAAGACAACTTCCCCTATAATTTCGCCTTGAGCGCCAAAATATTCGCCTTTTAATACCGTCCCGTTTTCCAATGCTAAATACGCGGTCATTGCCTGTCCTTATTCAGTTTAAATATGCCATTTTAAGGGATATTTATCAAGGTACATGTTTAGCGGTAGAATTTTTATTCACAAACCAAAAAATCAACACGGCAGCCGCCGCGACACCCGCGTAAACAGCAAAGAGCGGACGATACCCGATTGATTCCGCCAAAATCCCGCCTGTCATGTTGCCCAAAAGAGCCGGAAGCCCCGATCCAAGCGCGAGATACATGGGCATTCCTATCCCGCGTTTTTTGGCGGGAAAGACCGATGAAATAAATTGCACCGCCGCCGGGTGATAGGTTCCAAAGCACAGCGAGTGGAGAAGCTGTGCCGCAATAATCACGGGCTTGTACGGAAAAAGCACCCACAGCAAAAGCCGCAAAGCGATTCCTCCAGCGGAAACGGCAAGAAGAGGCATCGCGCCGAAACGCTTTAGCAATTTTACAGAGATAAACATAAACGGAACTTCCGACGCGGAGGACAAAGCGAACATTATCCCCACCGCGTCCCAATGCAAAGACTCGGTTAAGTACAGCGGAAAATATGTGTAAACCGACGACATCGCGAAGCGGCATAAAAAAATAATCGCGAAGCCGCCCAAGAAATAAATTGATATTAACGGTATACCTTTTTCATTACCGTCGTTTTTATCGTGTTCATGTTCGATGGTAACAAAAAGAGAGCGGGGAAGGACAAGCAGATAGATAATAACCGCAAATGAAGTCGCGACAATCCAGAAAGCGATATGTTTTGCGCTATTGGGTTTTAAAAACGGAGTCCACTGAAGAAAAAGCACAAAAATAATAAAACTGATAGATCCGTATGCCCGTATCTTTCCGTAGTCGCCGCTTTTTCCGATTCTGATTGTAGTTATCGCGTCCAACAAAGACGCCGTTGAACGAAATCCAAACGCCAGCGCCGCAAGCAAAAGAGCGCTGACAATGGGGTGAATAAATCGCACAAGCGGAATTGCGGCGAGAACCGGCAGTACGCAGGAAACAAATATCGGAGCGCGGTAATTACCGGCTTTATCCGCCCAATAGCCGAATAAAAAAGGACCCGCAATCGCGGAGCCCTCAAATATACCGAGTAAAATCCCAACCCAAAGCGGACTATACCCCAAATCCCGCACCATAATCGCAAGGTACGGCGTAACAACGGCAAAAACCGTAAAAGTCAGCGCATAAGAAGGAATAAAACTGCGTCCGGTGATAGGTTTCATTGTTTAATTTTTTTGTTCTAACGTATACCGACTAGCAGACCGATCTCTTCATCGCCATGAGCGCCGATTACTTCTTGTCCGACAGGGTCTACAATTAAATCCATGTTTTCAAGAGGAATAGCTCCCAGAAGGATTTTTCCTGATTTAGTAACCCAAGGTTCGCATGTCATTGAACGGTTTTTCCAGTGAATTTCCACAGTCTCGGCTATTTGTACCGTTTTCTTTGCGTTGTTCGCCAATGAAGCCTGTTTTGTTCCCACTATTCCAAGCCCCAACTGTTGGCGCAATTGCTCATTTATAACCATAGTCATCGCGCCGGTATCGACAATAGCCTGTATGACAGTTTGACGGATTTCAGTTTCTTTAATAGCGCCGCGTCTGCAATTTCCTACGTCAATAGCGTTTTTTAGAGTTATTTCAGTATGTACAATTCCCATAGTTTCCTCCTTTACATATAATATACAATAATCGGGAAAAAAGGAAGGTATATATTGAAACGGATAATTTTAAAACAGGGGGAGGAAGATCGTATCCTGCTCGGACACCCCTGGGTCTACGGCAATGAAATTGACAGCGTGCTGGAAGGCAAGGAACAGTCGCAGCTTGTTCCCGGCGAATGCGCCGATGTGGAAAGCGCTCGCAAAAAATATCTTGGCAGAGCGATTGTAAACCCCAACTCAAAAATTACCGCGCGCCTGTACAGCCCTTCCAAAGAAGGAATCGATAAAGGTTTCTTTAAACGCCGTATCCGCGAAGCCGTCCTTAAACGTAAATTTTTCCGTAACCTCTCCGTTGAACCCGCGCGGCTTGTTTTCGCCGAAGCTGATTTTTTACCCGGTCTCATAATCGACTGTTTCTCAGGCTGGTCGTTAGCTGAAATTGAATCCGCCGTAACGCAGCGCCCACTCACCTTTGAACTTGTACAATCCGCTCTGGGTCCCCCGCGTTTCTGGCTCTCCGCGCAATTTCTCGTATGGGGAATGGACAGCCGCCGCGACATGATAATTGAGGCGTTGCAGGAAGTGATAACAATCGCCAAAGCCGCGGATACGGAAGAGGGCGCGGTGTATCCCGCGGCATTTGTACCGGAAGGCGCTCTTTGCGGCATTATCGAAAAATCCGCCGCGCCTGTCCGCGAGTTGGAGGGGCTTCCCCTGCGCGAGGGCGTACTGCAGGGTTCCTTCCCCGAAAGCGGTATTGTAATTTTTGAGGGAGACCTGCCTTTTATTGTGGATTGCGCGCAGGGGCAAAAAACAGGGTTTTTTCTGGATCAAAGAGACAATCATATTCTCTGCGGCAAATACGCGGCAATGCTGCAAAAAGAATCGGGTAAAGAATTGCGTATTCTTGACGCTTGCTCATACACAGGCGGCTTCGGTCTTCACGCGCTTACAAGTCCGGGGAAACTTACCCTGCTTGACTCCTCCGCGACGGCTCTTGAAACAGCGCGAAAAAACGCCGTTCTGTCCGGTGTTGCTGATCGCGTAACGGCAATAGAAGCCAACGTTTTTGACGAATTGCGTACTATGGTGAAGCGCAAAGAACAATTTGATATGGTGATACTAGATCCGCCGGCGTTCGCAAAATCGCGCGGTTTTCTTGAAGAAGCTCTGCGCGGCTATAAGGAAATAAATCTGCGGGCGATGCGGCTTGTCCGTCCCGGCGGCGTTCTTATAACTTGTTCATGCAGTCAGGCGGTAGACGAAATCATTTTTAAACAGATGATCACAGACGCCGCCGCGGATGCCGAACGCCGCCTGATACAGCTGGATTTCCGCTTTCAGGCGCAGGATCACCCCGCGCTTACGGGATACGGCGAATCGCTGTATCTAAAGTGCGGATTTTTCCGCGTGCTGTAATCACTCAAACACGTCTTTTTTTGCGCGCGTATAATCGCCGTTACCCGTAAAACAGGCGGTGCAGAACGGCAGAACGCATTTATCACATGCTTTTTTTAAGCCCTCTATGCTGATGTACCCAAGACTGTCCGCGCCTATTTTTTGGCAGATTTCATCCAGACTGATTTTATTCGCGATTAAATTTTCTTCATTATCAATGTCGGTTCCGTAATGGCAGCTATGACGAAACGGCGGCGAGGAAATCCGTACATGCACTTCCTTCGCTCCTGCGTTTTTAAGACTCTTTACAATTTTTTCGCTCGTCGTTCCGCGCACAATGGAGTCGTCTACAAGGACGATGCTTTTCCCGCGAATAATTGCGGACAGTGGATTGAGTTTTAACCTTACCGCGCTGTCGCGCTGCGTCTGAGTCGGGTAAATAAAACTGCGTCCAATGTACCTGTTTTTTACAAATCCTGAAATCAGCGGAATACCGCTTGCGGCGCTGTAGCCGTACGCGGCTTCAAGTCCCGAGTCGGGAACGCCGCAGACAACGTCGGCTTGCACCGGATACTCCTGCGCCAGAGCGAGCCCCATGTTATAACGCGCGTTGTAAACGCTTAACCCGTCAATTACGGAATCGGGACGCGCGAAATATACATATTCAAAAATACAAAGTCCGTAGTCAGCTTCTTTTTTTTCCAGTTTTACGCCTTCCTGCGTTATCTCGCCTCTTTCCATAACTACAACTTCGCCGGGCAGAACATCGCGCACAAATTCAAAGCCACAGGCGTCAATAGCGCAGGACTCGGAGGCGACAACGCACCCCGTTGAATTTTTCCCAATGCAAAGGGGACGGAAACCGTTTGGATCGCGGACGGCGATTAATTTATTTTTGCTTGTCGCTATAAGGAGGGAAAACGCGCCCTTTAGATGACCTGCGGCGGCGGTAACTCCGGCGACAGAACTTTTTTCCTTTGTTATAAAATACGCGATTAAAGATGAGACAACTTCGCTGTCGCTTGTCGCGCCGAAATGAAGACCCAGATTTGCCAGTTCTTTGCGAATCTCGGAAGCGTTTGTAACATTTCCGTTATGCGCCGTCGCGATTCTGCCCGTTAAGTATTCCGTAACAAACGGACCTACGTTTTCTTTTGTATTATTTCCTGTTGTCGAATAACGCGTATGCCCTACGGCGACATTTCCCCTTGGCAGTTTTTTAAATTCTTCGCCTGAAAAAACTTCGTTCACTAAACCTACGTCTTTATGGCATACGATACTGCGGTTAAATGACACGGCTATCCCCGAGCCTTCCTGTCCCCGGTGTTGAAGCGAAAGTAAGCCGTTATATGTAATACCGGCGGCTTCGTCAGTTTTTAAACTGACTCCGAAGACAGCGCATTCCTCGTTTAGTTTTCTAAAAGTTTTCATATCTTTTTAATATCTCCTCCGCGACGCTCCTCTTTGATGATCGCATATCCATAGCTTGTTTTTCAATATATCGGTGAGATTCCTGCTCGCTCATTTTCATATAAGAAATTAATAAGCACTTTGCGCGGTCAATTATGCGAATGTCGTCAATTTTTTGTTTTAACTGCGCGTTTTCTGCCTGTATACGTTTTACTCTGCTTTGAACGGTTTTTATAATAGATAACGCCGTTCTAAAACCAATTTTATCAATAGGTTTGGAGATTGTTAAAATGCCGTCTTTATCATACTCCGCGAATATAGAATCGAATGATTCTTCCTTTACAATGAGGATAACCTGAGATACTCCTTTACCGGCAATATACCGCGAAAAATTTTCTCCAGATTCATCTGAAAGAGGAGGGTCTATAATTACTAAATCGAAATTTTGTTTTAAAATAATTTTGTTGGTGCTCTCGCATGACTGTACGCATTTAATAACGGAAATGTCAGCCTCGCTTAACAACGCGGAAAAAAGAGAGGCGTCTTTTTCTGAGGTTGATACTATCAAAGCGCTCTCCATTTTTCCGCCGCCTTTTGTTATTCAACAGTGACGCTTTTCGCTAGGTTTCGCGGCTTGTCGATATCAAGCCCCTTGTTTGCCGCGACATAATACGCGAAAAGCTGTAAAACAATAACCGATAGAGAAGGTGAGAATAAATCCGAACATTTTGGAAGTCCGATAGTATAGAGTTTATCCTCAAAATTTTTGTCCGTCTTTAAATTGTCAGCCGGACAACTGCCGATAAGCAGCACCTTAGCGCCCCGGCTGATCACCTGCTCCACATTGCTCATGATTTTTCCGTAAAGCGCCGCGCAGCTTGAAAGCGCGACAACCAGCGTATCTTCTTCTATGAGCGAAATAGTGCCGTGCTTTAATTCGCCGCCCGCGTACGCTTCCGAGTGAATGTAGGAAATTTCTTTAAGTTTAAGCGAGCCTTCAAGCGAGATCGCGTAATCAATGTTTCTGCCGATAAAGAAAATACTTCTGTAGACGACAGCCGTAGAAGCGTACATTTGAATTGAACCTATACGTTCGAGTATATGTTCTGTTTTTTCAGGCAGGGCGTTAATTTCCGCCATTAATTTTTGTTCTTCTTCTTTAGATAATTTTCCCAGCTTAACGGCAAACCATATCGCCAAAACATATAACAACACAAGCTGAGCGGAAAATGCTTTTGTCGTAGCCACGGCGATTTCCGGTCCCGCTGACGTAAACAAGCAGCAGTCCGCTTCTTTCGCGATTGTACTGCCGACCACATTGACAATTGAAAGCGTCACCGCTCCCTTTGATTTCGCCTCGCGCATAGCCGCTATTGTGTCCGCCGTTTCGCCGGACTGGCTTATCAAAATGACAAGCGTTTTGTCGTTAATTACCGCGTCCCTGTAGCGGAATTCGCTTGCCAGTTCGGTTTCCACGGACGGGAATCTGCATAAACGCTCAAACACATATTTGCCCGTAACTCCAGCGTTATACGCGGAGCCGCAGGCGGTAATTATAATTTTGGTAAATTTTGAAACGTCGAGTTTATCAATAATGCTCTTATAATTATTTAACGCCGAATTAATTGTTTCGCGCAAAACTTTCGGCTGTTCCATAATTTCTTTAAGCATAAAATGCGGGTAGCCGCCTTTTTCCGCGCTATCAAGGTTCCATGTTATTGTTTCCGGTGTTTTTTCAATCGGCTCTTTGTCTATGTTATAAAACTGTATGCTGTTTTTCCGCAGTACCGCAATTTCTTTATCGTTAAGATAGTAAACCTTGTTTGTGTGTTTTAACACAGCCGGCACATCGGACGCGATAAAGTTTCCGTTATCTGACACCCCGATAATCAGTGGGTTGTCTTTTTTTATGGCGATAAGAATGTCCGGTTCGTCAACGCACATGACCCCGAGCGCGTAAGAACCTTCCATGGCGTTTACGGTATGGATTACCGTATCCAGCAAATCGCCGTTGTAATGATGTTCCGCGTATTGCGCGATTACTTCGCTGTCTGTTTGCGATGCGAAATTTACTCCGCTGTGTTCAAGGCGTTCTTTTATAAGTTTATAATTTTCTATTATACCGTTATGAACAACGGCGATTTTATTTTTACTTCCGATGTGCGGGTGGGAGTTTATATCCGACGGTTCCCCATGCGTCGCCCACCGCGTATGACCGATTCCCAAGTGCCCTGTAAGCGGACGCTCCGAAAGCCGTGATTCCAGCGCGGTAAGGCGACCTTTTTGTTTTATTACATCAAAACCGCCGTTTCCGTAAATTGCTATCCCGGCGGAGTCATATCCCCGGTATTCAAGTTTTTTAAGACCTTCAACAATAATGGGGACAGCGTCTTCTTTCCCTACATAACCGATAATTCCGCAAATGGTATTAACCCTCCCGGTAATTAATTCAATGTATTAAAATTTAGCCTGATTGTCAAGACAGGAAATTCTATAACCACGAACCACACGAACACCAAGAACTTTTAGTACATATCTTGTCGTTGTTCGCGTTGGTTCGTGGTCAAATTCTTTTCTTTCTGGTTCGTGGTCAAAAATAAAAGAAGTAATTAGTAGTTATGCTCAATAACCAGTTTGCCCATGTTTTTTAATTTTTCGGCAATACGGCGGACTACATGTTTGCGGACTTTAACGCCCGACTGTTTAAAGATTAAATCTTCATGCGCGGAATTTGCCGCGTTTCCAATCATCAAATTAATAATATCCGCAGAGTGCAGCATAAAGCAAAGGCGTTCCGCTACGGAATTATCGGTTAACCGTTCTACCGGTTCGTCCAAAATATTATTAACTTGATTCAGCGTGATTGCGCCTTCCGAAACTAAATCAATTCCTTCAATCTTATATTCCGGCAGCTGTCCGTAAGTTTTACCCATAGATATTGTTTCTACTTTTAATCCTAATTCCTCCGCCACAATATCCGTAGTTGTGGAACCGCATATAGCTTTCTTGCCCGACATATTCATAAAATTAAGCGCGTAAGTATGATTCATGGAACGATTGGAAGGCGGTCCCGTTAGCAATGTTAATTCTTTTGCCTCTCGGCAGTGGAGCAGCGCAAGGGTAGTGTCATCCTCGGCATTTCCTCCCGATACGGTTTTGCACATTTCTACAATTCGCCATGGAAGGTTGCCGATAATATCGTTTGGTTTGTAGTTAAGGTTTATATAAGAGGATACTCCGTCTGATCCGATACCCAAGCCGTGCCCGTGTCCGAGTCCGGCTTGACTTACGCCGTCGGAAAACATTATAAGAGAATCCCCCATATTAAGCATACCGGTAGATTCGCCGATTACTTCAAAGCCGGTTGTATAAAAACGCGGAGTAAGAACCGTCGCGTGGTTGTTTTTTAATAAAATCGGATTCGGCGATTCATATGAGTAAACGGTATATTGACCGTCAGGTGAAATTGAAACCGCCGAGAAAGCGGCAAACGGGATATCTTCTTTTCGAGCGCGGTGCATTGACGCCGCTACCATTTCGCAGGTCATTCTGATAGACATTCCGCAGCGAATCAGTTCCAGAATACGGTTAGCGCAGGTGATGGCGGAAATATTCGCGTAAATTCCGGAGCCGACTCCGTCGCATAACACATAAACCATGCCGGCGGCGGTGCGATCATAGAGACAGTAGTCTCCGCAAACATCATAAGTTTTTTTATTTTTTTGACAAAGAAAATCATCAAAGAATTTCATGCCGTTTCACCTTAGCAATTCGGCTACGCCGAATTGCCGTCTTCTTCGTATAGTCCAATCAGACGTTTTGCGATTTCTTCGCTTTGGGCTGTGCTTTTGCCCAGATAATGCGCCATTTCCTGCGCAAAACGCACCTGATGATCCAAAAATTCCCGCGCGTGCATTAAGGTTTGCGATTTTATCGTATCCAATTGTCCGGCGTCGTATTTTAGTCTGGAAATATCCGAATAAATGCCGACATACTGGTTTTCTTCGCGTAACGCGTAAAGAATTTCATGGTACTTGATACCGTACTTTGTTTGAATGGATTCGCATTTTTCCGAAGCGCCGGAATGTAAGGTTTCAAAACCGTCCGCGTTCACAAGGTAAGAAATGCGCCTCCCCAAAATACCGTTGTTACACGTAAACATTTTTTGAAAAGCGGGATTCATTTTAACTATGCACAACTCGCTGTCTAATACCACAACCCCGTTGGGCGTTGTGTCTATAACTCTGTCGGTGCGCTGCTGCGCGAGGCGGCGCATATAAGGAATGCACATCTCAGGTTCAGCCATGCCGCGAACCACCGCGGCGGCGTTTTCCAGACAGGTTTTATAACCGCACGCGCCGCAGTTAAGCTGAAGCTCAGGATCAATTTTTCCGGTAAGTTCCAGTACTTTGTGGATTTGATTTTCCGTTACTTCAGCCCGTTTCTGATCATCCGGCGCAAAAGCGGGTTGATAATTAATTTCCCGCGAAGGAAATTTCTTGTCGTCTTTTTTCGCCGCTTCGGCGTAACGTATAACGCTTTCCCGTCTTGTAAAAAGATTCCGATCTGCGGATTCTTCTTCGCTGCCGTAGCAAGGTCCGCCGATGCAGCCGCCTTTGCAAAATAACGGCTCGATCAGTTTTCCGTCCAAATCGATATTGCCGGAAAACAACTCCAAAATGTCTTCCGCGCCGCTTAAGTGTATGACATTAGCCTGAGTTCCGTCGTTTTGAATACTGCCGGTTTTTAACATTCCGCCCTGAATGGGGAACAGCCGCGCGTCGCCTGTTTCATAGAACTGATCAAAACTGCTTTCGGAACAGTTATCTATTTGGATATTTTCCGATGAAAGCCACTCTAAAAGTTCCGTAAATGTTATAACAACGTCGATCGCGCCTGCGTTTTCTGGTCTTAAAATCTCCTGTTTTTTTGCCGCGCAGGGACCGATAAAAATTACAGCGCAATCGGGGTGTTGTTCTTTAATTATTCTGCCATGTGCTATCATGGGAGAGACAACGGGAATTAACGCGTCTAAATATTCGCTGTGGTATTTTTCGATAAGGTTGACAACAGCGGGACAAGCTGTGCAAATGCTTCCCTTCTGCGGCGTTACAAAAGATTGTTCCGTAACATACTTTGCGCCTTCCGCGGTTTCGCTGACATATTTAAAACCTAATTGGCGTAACGCGGAAGGAATACGTCTGCTTAGAGCGCCGGGAAACATTGCGGCAAACGAAGGCGCTACGCTTGCGGTAACAATTCTGCCGCCGTCAAGCAGAGCCTTTGCTTCTTCCAAATCGGAGCGGACGGTTTTTGCGCGCTGGGGACATTCCCGTACGCAAGTTCCGCATTTGATACATAAATCGTCTTCAACGCGCGCTTGCCCGTTGTTGATACTTATCGCTTTTACCGGACATTCCCGCACACAGCGGTAACAATCCTGACAGTTAGCTGTAATTGTATAAATTGTCTGCTGTTGCATAACAATCCTTACCTTTTCAATACAGTATTTATTTCAGCCTTTGCGTTGTCAAAAGTACAGCGTTCAAGAGTTTTTCCGTTCACGTTCAGCACAGGTCCCTTTTTGCAGTGTTTTCCGCAGAAGGTGGCTTTAAATTCAATCGCGTCCTCGAGTTTATTTTCTCTGATGTAAGTCATAAGGTCTTTGTAAAGAGCCTGCGCGCCGCGCAAGAAACAACTGGTGCCGAAGCATATTTCCAAAGTAACGTCTTTTTTGCCGGTGGATTCGCCGAGCATGAAATCTTCCTGCGTGATTCTCTTGCGGTTTTCAAAAGTTGTATGCAATAACTCGTGCGCTTTCTCGTGATTCAAGCCTTCGGCGTAAATTTGCTGTAAGTAGGGGTTCTCGGATGAAACATGGAACTGCATCTGTTTATCGTTTTCAAAAAGTCCTTTCGCGCGTTTCGGCACGGCAGTCCTGTCGTCTGTAATCGGCTGACCTCCGCCGTTGACGCAGCCGCCGCAGCAAGCCATGACTTCAACTAAATCGTAATGGACTTCGCCCTTGCGGATACGGTCGATTAAATTCCTCGCGTTTGAAAGACCGCTGACAACAGCCAGATTTAATTTTTGTCCGCCGACCGCGATCTCGGACGTTTTAATTCCGTCCTCGCCGCGTAACTGTTTGAATTCTTTTGCGGAACCTTTTTCCAGCACCTCGCCTGCAAATCTTAGCACCGCTTCGCTTACTCCGCCGGACGAACCGAAAATAACGGCTCCGCCTGTGTAATAACCGAACGGCATATCAAAGGAGCCGAGTTCCATTTTGTCAAAGTCGATGCCGTTTTCTTTCATCATCTGCGCGAGCTCGTTGCTGGTGATTACAAAATCCACGTCCGGGTTTCCGTTCTTTTTGAATTCGTCGCGGTTCGCCTCGAATTTTTTCGCGGTACAGGGCATTACGGATACCACCACCAAATTTTCACGGGTAATGTTTAATTCCTTGCACATATATTCCTTGCAAAGAGCTCCGAACATCTGCTGGGGGGAGCGGCAGGTGGATAAATTGTTTAAGAAATCGGGATAATACTGCTCCGCGAATTTAACCCACGCCGGACAGCATGAGGTGAACATCGGCAGGTTTTCGCCGGATTTTTTGCGTTCCAGAAATTCTTTTCCTTCTTCCGTTACGGTGAAATCCGCGCCGAAACAAGTGTCGTAAACGCGATCAAAACCCATGCGGCGGAGAGACGTGATGATTTTCCCCATCTGGAGAGAACCCGGGTCTTTCCCGAAATATTCGCCTAACGCAACGCGCACCGCCGGCGCAATCTGCACCACGACGGTTTTTGTTTTATCGTTGATGGCGTTCCAAACTTCGTTGATTTGATGTTTAGGCGTAAGAGCGCCGACCGGACAAACCTTCGCGCACTGACCGCAGCCCACGCACTCAATTTCGCCGAGCCCTTTGTTAAAACAAGTTACCACATGCGCTCTCGCTCCGCGGTATGCGAAACCTAACGCGCCTACGGATTGAATTTCTTCGCATACGCGCACGCAGTCGCCGCAGAGTATGCATTTGCCCGGATCGCGCAGTATGGCGAGCGAAGAATAATCTATCGGGTCCTCGTGCGGCATTTTTTTGAAACGCACAGTTGTTATGTCCAACTGCTTTGCGATTGCCTGAAGCCTGCAATCGCCGCTTTTCGGGCATGTGGTGCAGTCCTGATCATGGCTCGCAAGCATTAATTCGATGATCATCTTGCGTATGTTTCTGACTTGTTTTGTGTTGGTATGTATCACCATACCGTCTTCCGCTTTTGTGGAGCAGGCAGGGAGTATTCCTTTTCCGTCTACTTCTACCATACACATACGGCACGCGCCGTAGACGCTTATTTCCGAATGATAACAGAAAGTAGGAAGGTCAATACCCGCCTTGCGGCAAAGTTCCAGCAAATTGCGCTCTCCCTCTACGGGAACGGTCGCGCTGTCAATTATTACAGTTTGATTTTTCATAACTCTCCTATCCTTTTACAATGGCTGCAAATTTGCAGTTTTGCATACATACGCCGCACTTGGTGCATTTTTTATTGTCAATGGTATACGGGTTTTTCAGTTCGCCGCTAATCGCCTGCACAGGGCACTTCTTCGCGCAAAGAGAACAGCCTTTACATTTTTCCGGAATGATTTTGTAGGTTGTAAGCAGTCTGCAGTTTCCGGTCGGACAGCGTTTGTCAATCACATGCGCGTTATACTCGTCCCTGAAATATTTTAAAGTTGACAATACCGGGTTAGGCGCCGATTTACCAAGCGCGCACAAAGAACCGGTTTGAACCACCTGCGATAATTCTTCAAGCAGTGAAAGCGTGTCCGTTGTGGCTCTGCCTTCGATAATATCGTCTAACAGCAGAAGCATCTGGCGCGTACCTTCGCGGCATACTACGCATTTTCCGCATGATTCGTTTTGCGTAAACTGCATAAAATACCTTGCGATTTTTACCATACAGTTGCTTTGATTCATTA
>Ga0268262_10002033_pt1 | contig 23876 bp, 20 predicted proteins | sample TergutNc150P3_FD_190354 | JGI IMG/M metagenome (GOLD analysis project Ga0268262, IMG submission 190354) | Nasutitermes corniger P3 segment gut microbial community from laboratory colony in Florida, USA - Nc150 P3 (SPAdes) (version 2) | ecosystem: Host-associated > Arthropoda: Insects >...
GTCGCTCTTCTTGGGAATAAATTCTTCAGGCGCGGGGACTTGCGGCTCGTTAAACAGGTAGGCTATTTTTTCGTGGACTTCGTTAAGGAAGACAAGCCGCTCCTTTACAAGCGGCATAGCGGCGGTAAAAATTTCTCTCTGCTTTGCCGACGGTTCGCTCTTTGCGCCGCCGAACAAACCTGCCTCTATCGCAAACGGAAGACAAAGGGAAGCAAGTTCCTCATCGCTCATCATTCTGATGTACTGCCCGTTGTACCATTCAAGTTTTTTGTAATCGAAAACAGCGGGCGCTTTATTCAGTTTTTCAAGACTGAAACGCTGCGCAAGTTCTTCGGGGGTGTAAATCTCTTTGCCTTCCTCGTAGGAAGCGCCCAATAAAGCGATGTAGTTTATCAGCGCGGCGGGAAGATACCCCTGCTTGCGGAATTCGTCAATGCTTGTAGCTCCGTGGCGTTTGGAAAGTTTTTTTCCGTCCTGCCCCATGACCATAGGAAGGTGGCAGAATTCAGGCGGCGTCCAACCAAAAGCTTTGTACATGATCACGTGCAGGGGGGTGGACGCAAGCCACTCCTGAGCGCGAAGAACGTGGGTTATTTCCATTAAGTGATCGTCCACCACGTTCGCAAGGTGGTAGGTTGGGAAGCCGTCCGATTTTAACAGGACGGGATCGGGGTTAATATCGTCGTTCTTCCATTCAATGTCGCCGAGCAGATGATCATGAAAGCGAGTCGTCTCGCCGAGCGGAATTTTTAATCTGACAGTACAGGGTTCGCCTGCGGCGGCTCTTTTTGCAGCTTCGGCGGGATCAATCTTGCGGCAGAGACGGTCGTAACCGCTCTCCGAGGAGTGGGCGGCTTCCCTTTCCTGCCGCACCTTTTCAATTCTTTCAGAGGAGCAAAAGCAATAGTACGCTTGCCCTTTATCAAGAAGCTCCTGAGCGTATTTTTTATAGTGAGCCGTGCGCTCGGACTGCACATAAGGACTGAACTGTCCGCCGACATCGGGACCCTCGTCCCATTTTATTCCCAGCCAATCAAAGGTATCGTAAAGATTTTTTACAAAGCTTTCGTCAAAGCGGGTTCTGTCGGTATCCTCAAGACGCAGGATAAATTTTCCGCCGCCCGAACGGGCAAAGAGGTAATTAAAAAGCGCCGTTCTTATTCCGCCGATATGCTGAAGCCCCGTAGGGGAAGGCGCGTATCTGTCTCGTATACTCATTGATTTTATTGTAGCATAAAGTTAAACTGATGTCAGTTGCGCCGCAGGAGGGTTTTTATGGCTAAATCGGAAAAAGGGAAAAAAGATAAATTATCGGACAAATTGTTTTTCAAGCTGAAAAGCTGCTGGGAAGGGATTGATAAAAAGACGGAAAAGGAAGTTGAGGAGCTTGCCGAGTCTTACAAGCAATTTCTGAATAGGGGAAAGACCGAGCGCGAATGTACTTTGGCGGCTTGCGTAATTCTTGAGAAAAACGGTTTTGTAAATATCGATAACTTAAAAGATAAAAAAATTACGGCTGGCATGAAGGTTTATCAGAATATCCGAGGGAAGTCCGTCATTTCCGCCGTCATCGGGAAGAAACCCGTCATTGAGGGGTGTAACATTCTAGGCGCTCATGTGGACTCTCCCCGCCTTGACTTAAAACAGAACCCCCTATACGAGGACAACGACCTTGCGCTCTTTGACACTCACTACTACGGCGGCATCAAAAAATACCAATGGACGACCATACCGCTTTCCATGCACGGCGTGTTTATAAATGAAACGGGTAAAAAGACGGTTATCAACATCGGCGAGGAACCGGGCGATCCTGTGTTCACAATTACCGACCTTCTGCCCCACCTTGCAAGGGAGCAGATGGATAAAAAAGCGTCGCTGGTTGTAGAAGGCGAAGACCTTGATATTCTTGCGGGCTCACGTCCCTACGATGACAAGGACGAAAAAGAAAAAGTAAAATTGTACCTGTTGGATTTGTTAAACAAGAAATACGGTATTACGGAAAAAAACTTTGCGAGCGCGGAGATTGAATTTGTTCCGGCTTTTAAGGCAAGCGATGTCGGTTTGGACAGAAGTTTAATCGGCTCTTACGGACACGATGACCGCTGCTGCGCCTTCCCTGCCCTGCAAGCCATCACCGATATTGCGCGCGAAAAAGGCGCTCCTAACAAAACATTGGTTTGCTATTTGTCAGACAAAGAAGAAATCGGTTCTGTGGGAAACACGGGCGCGCGTTCCGTCAGCTTTGAAAATTTTATCGCGCTCCTTTGCGGCGGCTCTCAGGCGGACTTAAGGCAGTGCTTCTCGCACTCCGCCATGCTGTCCGCCGATGTTAACGCCGCTTTCGACCCAACCTACGCAAGCGTGTTCGACAAAAACAACGGGTCGTTTATCGGGAAGGGAATAGTGCTTTCAAAGTACACAGGGTCAGGCGGCAAGTACGGAGCAAGCGACGCCAATGCCGAATTCTGCGCAAAGGTGCAGGCGATCATGAGCAGGAACAAAGTCCAGTGGCAATTCGGCGAATTGGGAAAAGTAGACAAGGGCGGCGGCGGAACAATCGCCTTGTATGCCGCCAATTTGGGAATAGAAGTCATCGACTGCGGCGTGCCAGTGCTGTCAATGCACTCGCCGTTCGAGGTGATCAGTAAGATTGATCTTTACACAACGTATAGGGGATATATCGCTTTTTACAGGGAAGCGTAGCGTTTAATTTAATTATTGTCTTTTTCTTCTATAAATGATATATTTGATATATGGGAAATATAAAAAAAACAGACAACAATAAAAGAGGATACTGGGAAGTTATTGCTTGACTTAGGTAAACTGGTATTTGCCGGTCTTTTTCTTGGAGGCATATTGCGTGGTGAAGTACCGCAAATGATACTGGTTATTGGCGGATTTGCAGTAGCTACTGTATTTTGTATAGTTGGTCTATTTCTAGGAACAAGAGAAAAAAGAAACGGAGAAAATAGTAATTCTCCGGCAAAATAGGAGCAAAGATATGGGAATGGAAATTTTATTATTAGGTGCGCTTATGGTTGGTGTTCCGATTATGATTATCGGTTTTGTAGCAGCTTGGCGTGAACGTCACTATAATGAACAGGTACAGTAACTCAAAATTTTTATAAATACTTGCTCCCTTCGACAGGCTCAGGGAGCGCCTTCTTTCTCCCTTTTTGTTTCTTAATGATCCTTGTATCTATTTCTTTGGGAATAATCTAAAAATTTTTTCAGCAACTCAAGAAAATCCCTGCGTGACATTTCTTCCCCACCAAGACTGATTAAATGCCTTGTCGGTATTTGGCAGTCAATGAAGGCGGCTCCTTGTGCAAAGAGTTTTTCCGCAAAGCTTAGGAAGGCGGCTTTTGAGGCGTTGGGGACATTGGCGAACATTGATTCGCCGCAAAAAACTTTTCCAAGCAGTAAACCGTAACAGCCGCCGACAAGAGTTCCCTCTTGCCATGCTTCGGCGGAATGTGCAAAACCAAGTTGGTGTAATTCCGTGTACGCTTCGATTATGTCTTTAGTGATCCATGTTCCGTTTTGATTTGGGCGGATCTTTTCAGCGCAGCCTCTGATTACTCCGTCAAAGTTTTCATCGTAGGTTATTTTGAATGTGTCGGCGGTTAAGATTTTTCGCATGGAGGAGGAGACGTGCAGTTTTTCGGGGAAAATTACACAGCGAGGGTCGGGGGATTGCCAGATGAGAGGATCTTCGGGGCCGTACCACGGGAAAATTCCCTGCTCGTATGCGGAGAGTAACATTCCCGGCGAAAGGTTGCCGCCTACGCCGATGATGTTGTCCTCACATTCGTTTGGATCGGGAAATTGAAAACGGACTGTTGGCTCCAGTCGGGGAAAATCAGGATCGGGACCGGGACGGAAACTAGGCACTAATTTTCCGCTGTTACGGCTTGCGTTTCTTCGATGTCCATGCAGTAGCCGTCGCGCCAATCCACGACTGCGCTTCCGCCTTCGCTTAAACTGCCGAAGAGGACTTCATCTACGAAGAAGCTCTTTATCTTTTCTTCGATTAGTCTGCCCGCATTCCTTGCGCCGAATTCTTTGCTGTAGCCTTCTTCCGCCAATTTGTCCACACAGGTTTCCGTAACAGTGAGGGTTACGTTCTTTTCCGTAAGCTGGGCGGTAAAGGCGTCCAATTCTTTATGGACAATGGAAACCATAATTTCGCGCGAAAGATGCCCAAAGCGGACAATGGCGTCCAGCCTGTTGCGGAATTCAGGAGTAAAGAATTTTTCCACGGCTTCGTCTACAACGGTATCGTCCTGAATGCGATCTCCAAAACCGATAAGCCCCTTGCCGATGTCTCTTGCCCCTGCGTTGCTTGTCATTATCAAAATTACATTGCGGAAGTCCGCCTTGCGTCCCTGATTGTCGGTAAGGGTGGCGTAATCCATAATTTGCAGGAGTATATTGAAGATGTCGCTGTGGGCTTTTTCAATTTCATCGAGTAAGACTACGGCATGCGGCTGTTTGCGAACCGCATCGGTAAGCTGACCGCCGTCCTCATAGCCGACATAGCCGGGCGAAGAACCGATAAGGCGCGAGATTGTATACTTCTCCTGGTACTCGCTCATGTCAAAGCGGAGCATGGAAATGCCCAATGTTTCAGCCAACTGACGCGCCAATTCCGTCTTGCCTACGCCCGTGGGTCCCACAAAGAGGAAGTTAGCGACGGGTTTGCCGTCCGCCCTGAATCCGGCTCTTGAACGTTTAACGGCTTTAACTACAGCCGATATCGCGTCGTCCTGACCAAAGACTTTTTGTTTAAGCCTTGTTTCCAAATCTTTAAGTTTGTCTTTCTCGCTCTCGCCTACCGACCTCTGCGGTATTCTAGCTATCTTTGAAACGACTGACTCAATCACAGGCAGGGTGATTTCCAATTTTTCAATTTGAGCGTCTTGCACAGTCGAGGACTTGTGCGCCATTTCTTCTTCCAGCATCTTTGCCTCTGACATCTCGTCCGTCGGCTGTTCAACCGACTCGTTTGCGGTCTTGCTGTCCTCGTTTGAGTCTTCGTTTGCGTGCTTGTAGGCTTCTATCCGCGCGTAAGCGCCCGCTTCGTCAATTACATCAATGGCTTTATCGGGCAGGCGGCGTTCCGTGATAAATTGCGCGGAAAGACGCACGGCTGTCTCCACAACCTCATCGCTGTAGTGGACATGGTGGTAGTCTTCGTATCGGCACTTAACTCCTTTGAGTATGTCTATCGCCGTTTCTACGGAAGGTTCGTTAATATCAATCTTTTGGAAACGCCTTGAAAGCGCTCGGTCTTTTTCAAAAAACTTGTTGTACTCCTCGTGTGTCGTTGAGCCGATACAGCGGAGCTTGCCTGAAGTAAGCGCAGGCTTTAGCAGGTTGGAAGCGTCCATCGCTCCGCCCGAAACGGCTCCGGCTCCGACAAGGGTGTGTATTTCGTCGATAAAAAGTATTGTCTTTTCTTTTTTTAACAGTTCCTCGACAACTCGCTTTACTCTTTCCTCAAAATCGCCTCGGTACTTTGTGCCGGCAAGGAGAGATCCCATATCAAGGGCGTAGATGCTAAAGTTTTTAAGAAGCGGCGGAACATTGCCGGCAATTATCCGCTGGGCAAGCCCTTCCGTAATTGCCGTCTTTCCTACGCCTGAGTCCCCAACATGAATGGGATTATTTTTCAATCTGCGGCAAAGCACTTGTACGGTGCGGTCAAGCTCGTCTTCCCTGCCGATTACCGGTTCAAGTTTATGCTCACGCGCCAGGGCGGTTAAATCTATAGCGTAGCGTTCAAGCGCTGTCTTCTTACCGGCTTTTTGCTTCGCCTCGGCGTCATCGTCTATACCGGCGTACTTATCGCCTTTTTGGGAATTTACAAAACCGTCTTCGCCGTAACTGTGGGAAAGCACATGCAAAAGCTCCAGACGTTTTACTCCGGCTTTGCGCAGATAGTAGCCGCTGTAACATCGCTCCTCGTCGTAAAGAGAAACAAGAATATCCGCTACATCAACCATGCCTTTTTGCGCCGACTTACAATGAATAAGTGCGCGCTCGATAATATTATGGAAGCTTACTGTTTTTGTGGGCTCTCCCGCCGCAACAACGGGCATCTTTTGCTCAAAAAAACTTTCCATTCCCTGTTTAATTTGCTCCGAATCCGCGCCGCACGAAAACAACACTCCCTGAACTTCATCAAAAGCCAGAGCGGCATAAAGGATATGCTCGGGCGTAAGGTACTCATGTTTGCGCACCCTTGCCTCATTTTCCGCAGCGTCAATAATTGCCTGTACATGACCAGAAACTTTCATTTTCTTCCTCTATTTGAAATATAGCATAAACCGCCGTTTCCAACCAGATATTAAAACCCTAAGCCGGCTCGACGATACACAAGAGCGGGAATTCGTTGGCTTTTGCAGCCGCGTGTACCTGCTCGGACTTTGTAACGGCAATATCCCAAGTGTATACGCCGACAATTCCCCTGCCTTTTTTATGAACATCCAACATTATTTTGTGAGCGTCTTCCATACTTTTATGAAAAATATCCATCAAAACTACAACCACAAAATCCATAGTTGTAAAATGGTCGTTTAAGAGAACCACCTTATACTGTTCCGGCTCTTTGAATTTTTCCCTTGTTTTGTCAGCCGGTCTTTCTTTGACTCGCGGTTCCATAAGTTAATTTTATATCATAAGGGAAAGGGCGACAAGAGAGCGATACTGTATATAGTATTAAAAGGAAAATTTGTGTTATATTTCACTTATGGGAGAACTCGCTCAACGTATAAAATCTATTCTAAAAAATACTACCTCTGTTTCAACAAAAACAGAAACATCCAATATGCCGGCGGATCAGGACTTGGTTCGCGCGGGAGCATTGCTGGCAAGAGAAAGAAATTTTAAAGATTTGGTTAATTCTTTTGTGGAGCAGGCGCAGGATATTTCGCGCGTAGACCTTGCCGCTTTTTACACTCTAACGGATACAGATGACCGTAAAAGCGATCTTAAACTTTCCTATAAAAGAGGAAGGTATTCCGTACCGGAAACCATTTCCGGCGGCAGCGAGCTTGTAAATTTTATACGCGATTGCAAGGAAGCGCTTATTTTTAACAACAAGGAAAATTCCCAAACAACGCAAGGCGGGGCATTTTTAAAAGAAGTGCTTATAAACCCGGAAATGAAAAGCGGAATGGCTTTGCCGATAGTCAGCCCTCCGCGCGAGATCGGCATTTTGTTTGTGGGGTCTCATTCGCCCTGCTTTTTTAACCGCCGCCGTTTCCACTTTTTGGACTCCTACACAAAACTTGCCGCGGGGGCGATGCAGACTTCATTGCTTTTTGACGAAACACGGGAAGCCTCAAAAAAAATCGACTCTCTTGAACGGTATCAGGAATATGTTTTTAACTCGATGACAAATATGATTATCACAACGGACGCGCACGGGCAGATATACTACTTTAACGAACCCGCGGCGGAAGCTATGGGGTTAACGCAGAAAGATTTGGGGCGCAATTTTGAAAATGTCTTCCGTAATTCCCTTTCGCCAAAGACGATAAAAATAATTCTTAACAGTTTGGAAAACGGAAACGAAATACTCGGACTTGAAGGAATCTACCGCAAGGAAGACAAAGAATTGGACTTTTCCTTAAATGTAACTCCGTTAAAAACTCCGCGCGGCAAAAAAGAAGGATTGACGCTTCTTTTTACAAACCAAACGCGGGAAAAAGAACTAAAACAAGCGGTGCATGTTGTAAGCGAAGAAAGACGCGTCATCAAAGATATGTTCGCGCGCTATATGTCCAACGAGGTAATGACAAGGCTTCTTGAAAGCCCTGACAGCATAAAACTGGGAGGGGACAAAAGAGAGGCGACTGTATTTTTTGCGGACATACGAGGGTATACAAGTTTCTCGGAAAGCCGCGACCCTCAGGTTATCGTAGAAATTCTTAACGAATACTTCAGCGAGGCGGTTGAAAATATCGTACAGCACAAAGGCTACATTGATAAATTTATCGGGGACTGCATAATGGCGGTGTGGGGCGTTCCCATGATGCCGGAAGAAGACGACGCGATAAAGGCGGTCTCCTGCGCGATTACCATTCAGGAGCTTGTGCGTTCGGCAAAAAGAAAATTCTTCCGCAAGAACGACGCGTCGCACTTGCGCATAGGCATAGGCATTAACACAGGACCGCTTGTCGCGGGAAATCTTGGAAGCATACAGCGTATGGATTATTCGGTTATCGGCGATACCGTCAACCTTGCGGCGCGCCTTGAAGGCGTCGCGGAAGCGGACGAGATAATCATTTCTCAGGCGACGCGGGACAAAATAGGAAACTCATTCGCTCTTGAAAAAAGAAATTCAATTTACGTTAAGGGGAAGGAAAAACCGATACAAATTTACAATGTACTGGGATTTAAATAGATTGGGAAAAAGGAAGGAAGGTTATGAATTTTATTTTGGAACATTTGCCGCAGATTAATATTCCGATTAAGATATTAATAGCGTCTCCCGTAGTATTAATTCTGTTGGTTCTTTTTTTGCTGTGGTTCATACAAACGCGCATTTTCAAGTTCCGTCTGCGCAGAGTCGCTAACGCGCAGGATAGACAGGAAAGCGAAAAAGCCGTCAGTACATTTGTAAAATACTATCCGCCCGAAAAACTTGTGCGCTATTCACGGCGCATGGAAAGGTATTCGCGGCAAGTGGGACCGGAAGTTGTAAGAAAAATCGGTCTTACCGATAAATGGATACAAAAAATTACACTGTCGTCTCTGCCGACGGCTGTCGATCTGCGCCGTGTTCTCTTGTACTGTCCGCCTTCATCGGTGTTCAAGGTCTACCTTGCCGCGGAAGAGCATCCGCGTCTGCGCCGTGTCATGAAGGAGTGGATAGACAGAGACGGCGAAGAAAAAGTAATCAGGTTTTTATCTGAAGCGTGCAGGGGCGAAGATTTCGAGCCGGATTACGGAAAAAGCTTTTTGGAAAAAAACGGCGCTCTTCTGCGCGAGTTAACGGGCGAACCCGAATGGTATGCGCGTTACTTTGCCTACAAGATTTTAATCCACAATAAAGAGGAGCTTACGCTGAGAAGTTTGGAAGCGGGTCTGCTTGACCCCCACCCCCTTGTCAGAAAAATCCTTACGGAAAATTTCACCGCGGGCAGGGAAAAAATATGGGAAATGCTATGGGACAAATTGCTCCATGACCCCGTATACGAAGTCCGCGAGACAGCAAGAAAACGCATTACAAGAGAATTCATGGATCTCTACAGTTTAAAAGATAAAAAAATCAATGTGGAAGAAACATTCAGAATCCTTGAACAGCTTGATCCTAATTCTCAGGAAGATAAATCTTTCGCCATGTCGATTTTACAAAGCGATAACAAAGAGCTTCGATACCCAGCCGCCGTATTCCTGGAAAAGTGCGGCGTATTGTCTTCGTATCTCGCGAAGAATACGCTTGACGATCCCGTCCACATAGAAAACAGCATACGGATTTTAAAAGACGCAATGGAAGTAAAGGTTTCCGGTTTTATGACGGACTACCCCTCGGGCGACGGCGCTCCCCTCTTGGTTGTCGCCAAAGTTCTTGCCGGAACCAACGGTCCCTATGAAATTATCAATCTTCTGGCAAAAAAGGTATTCGGTTTTTTCGGTAACAAAAAAATCGAACCTTCAAACAGAGAGATATACATAAAAACCCTTGAAGCGATCTCGGCAAAAGGAAACATCAGGTCTTACGAAATTTTTGCGGAAGAATTATCCCGCAGAGAAGGCGATCCCGCCTTCCTTGAACTGCTTCTCCCCCGTATCCCGATAAAAGCCGAGTTAATATTCCCCTTTGTACTTTTCCGCTTCTTAAAAAACGTAAATTTTTCCGCGCGGGAAGAACTTGTAAAAACATTGGGAAATTTCAATCCCGACATTGTTCTGCCGGAAATATTTCATATTTTAAACAGCGATCGTTCAAAATTTCCCCATATAATCCGCATCTCCGCGCTTAAAATATTGGGGCTTCTGCGTCTGCCGTTCTGTCTCCAGCGAATCCTTGAAAGTCTGCCGACTTTTAAGGAAGAAGAAACAAAAGAATTCGCCGCCCTGTTCCTGGATTATCCAAAGGAAATTTTTGAAGACAAGGCAAGAACGCTTTTGGCATCTCCCGACGCGCGAATAAGGGCGTCAATAATATCGATTCTTCCGGTTGTAAAAAACGACAGCTTCATGAAAGAAATACGGACGGCGTTAAAAGACGTTGATCCCGATGTGCGTGTCGCGGCAATCAAGTCCCTTTTGGAATTCGGCGAAATAAAACTGCTTAATCAGGAAACATCGATGCTGCACGATCCCGTGGAAAGGGTGCGTCTTGCCACAGCGGAAGTTATCGCAAGGCACGGCAACGAGGTGGCGATTGAAATACTTAAAAACATTACGGTTGACCCCAACGAAACGGAAGTTGTAAAAATGGGCGTCATCGCGGGATTGGGACAGGCGGCAAACGCGGAAGGCATTCCGATACTTGTCTCCGTTCTTGATTCACAGGAAGAATTCCGCGAGCTTGCGGAAAAAGCACTGTCAAACAGAACGACAAAACGCGACATTACCCAGTTAATAGAAATCTTTAAAGATGCGGAACCCCAGCTAAGGGAAAAACTTATTCCCGTATTCAAGAGGCAGGGTAAAAAAGCGGAGCCGTCTATTGTGGAAATACTGAAAGATGAAGTCGCTTCGTTCAAGCCGTATCTGGTAAAAATCCTTGAGGAGACAGGTTACGTTGACGAAGCAAAGCGGCAGTTATCCAACAGAAACGTAGAAGTCAGGCGGGAAGCCGCCGCTCTGCTTTCGCTCATGGATACTCTCCCCGCCTTCCGAGGTCTTGTCATGGCGGCAAAAGACCCCGATCAGGAAGTGCGTGTGTGCGTAGTTAAAGCGCTGGAAAAATTAAAAAGCTCTCAAAGCTACGACTTCCTTGAAAAACTCAAAGAAGACCCCGACAGCCGCGTGCGAAAATACACCCACTGGGCGCTAGAGAGACTCGATTCGCTGGCGATGGAGTGAGAGAGCTTCTCACTTAAACAAATTAAACTTTCCGAACTTGTGCAATTTGCCGTTGGAGCGTTTTGAAGATTCGTCGAGGGATTTATACAAAAATGAGGCAAAGGCGGATTCATTTCCGGCGTCGGATGTGGAAAATGCCATTGTGGTGTAGGCTTCGTTGTGGGCGGAGGCAAGCAAACCTTGAGTCAGGGCGCGGAAGGACGCAAGAGCGGGTTGACCAATAATATCCGAGGCTTCGTCTCTTGAGGATACCGAAGGAATATCGGGATAAACCAAAACAAGAGTTCCGCGCTTGCGGTTGTTAAAAACAGAGGCAATCTCCTTTACAAGAAAGAACCAGCCTTTTATGTGATCGTTAAGCATTATTTCAACATCGGAAAAAGAAAGATCGGAGGCTTTACTGCGAACGGAAGGCGGCGAACAGATAAGGATTGCTTCATCAATATGTTCCAGTCTGTTCTCGGCGGCAATTACCAATGTTCGCGCGGAAATCGGGCTTGACGGGTTCCATTCAAGGGGCAGGCGCTGGGGAATTTCCTGCGCCGAACTTTTTACCGCCCCGGAAATTCTGTTCGGGATAAAAGCGGCGGCAAATTGTTCTACTCGATTGCATATCTCCGCTTCAATGGCTCGGCTGATAGCCGATTCGTTTCCCGCAATAAAAATTCCTCTGGTCATAAATACAGTTTACATTTTGATTGCTTTTATGGCAATATCTGATTATGCGAATTGTAAAAGCCGCCATGATAGGCGACGTTGTGGGAAGCCAGGGATTGGAAACTCTCGAAGCCAAACTGCCTGCGCTGATAAAAGAACACAATATCGACTTTGTTACGGTAAACGGCGAGAATGCCGCCGAAGGGTTCGGCATGACGGAAAGCGATTTTAAACGCATCGTTGCGGCAGGCGCAAATGTGGTTACCTCGGGAAACCATGTTTGGGAAAAACGTGAGTTTTGGAGCGTACTGGAAAACGAAAAAAACATGCTCCGCCCTGCCAATTATCCCACGGGATCGGCAGCAAGTTCCGACGCTTTGGGCGCAGGGTCTGTCTGCATAAACGAAAAAAAAACAAAATGGATTGTTATAAATCTTCAAGGGCGTGAATTAATGAACGCCATCGATTGTCCTTTCAGGTGCTTCGATGATCTTGTAAAAACTCATGGCGAGGCGACGGATACTCCGCCTGTCATTCTTGTAGATTTCCATGCCGAATCCAGCAAAGAAAAAGAAGCGCTGGGCTATTACGCCGACGGACGCGCGGCGGTAATCGCGGGAACTCACACTCACATACAAACCGCCGACGAGCGGATACTGCCAAAGGGCAGCGCATATATCACAGACCTTGGAATGACAGGCAACACTGACAGCGTAATCGGCATGGATCCGAAGATTTGCCTTGATCGTGTCCGCAAGCAGATACTGTATCACATGGAAACGGCTGAGTCTGACAAGCCCGGAAAGATTCAGGGCATTATCGCGGAGATTGACGCGGATACGGGAAAAGCGATTTCGATTAAAAGAATTTAAAAAGATTGACGGTTGATTGGGCTTCCAATCCAAATACCTTCGCCCAGATAATCCATTCTTCTGCCATCAACCAATATTTGCACGTCTTTTACATTTTGAAACTCGGTGACTGTCCAGACAATTTGTCTAAGCTGGGCGACGTAGCCTTCCACGCCGAAAGTGTTAAACAGAAAATCTTCGCTAAAACTGATGTAAGCGGTATTCCCCCGTACTGTAGCGGAAAGTATCCTTGTGTTTTTAGGAATAAGGTTAACAAGACCGCGGCTTAATTCTTCCGCCGTGGGTCCGGCAAGCAGAACACCCAAGGCGTCCTGCATGGGCGAATCCGAGACAGGAATTTTGCGAGTTACTTTGGAATGGAGAATCTGCCCGTCGCTGCCGACATTGGCAAAGTAAATAGCCCTGTCCCTTGTTTGCGCGGGAGGCTGTACGGGTTTTTCCTTTTCTTTTGGGGCAGGCGTCTTTGTCTTTTTATCATCAGCGGGCTTTTTATCGGACTGTGGTTTTTTTTCGGGTTCAGGCGTTTGCGGTTTTTGTTCGATATTAACCGAAGGCTTGGGGGCGGGCTCTATCACAACCGTAATGGGCGTATCTTCTTCCGTTGTCATTTCTTCTTCAGCGGCGGGGGATACAGTCATGCGTGTTTTAAAAAGATTAAAATTCTTCTGAATGGTAGGGGCGTTTATCATGAAAATGCAGATTATTACGATTATAAAAACAAGCCAGAATATGACTATTGTTCGGGAACCTTTAGCTTTTGAATTGCTTACCGCTTTTCGTCTTGCCACAAAAATATGATACGGCAAAATTTAGATGGGGTCAACTAGATACTGTAAATTGCGTGAAGAAACAGCGCCGCCGCCTGCGATACGTTTAGGCTGTCGATATTTCCCGTGCCGGGTATCCTTAACAAACAAGTACATTGATCCTTCACTTCTTTAGGCAAGCCTGTCTCCTCATTGCCCAACACAAGAACAACGCCCTTGCGTTCTTTTAAAATGCCGCCCAAGTCGCCGATGCGCTGTCTTGCCCTGACGTCTGTTCCGATTGTTACAAGTTTTTTCGCCGCGTCTTTTAAAAAAGCTGTAGAGTTTGAAATTTTCCTCACTGTTAAATGCTCAAAGCCGCCTTCGGCGATACGATAGGCGCTGGTTGTAAGGCGGGCTTCCGTGTCCTTCTCGTTCAATACGATGTAGCTTGCGTCGAAAAAAGCGGCGGCTCTGGCTATTGCGCCAAGGTTGTGATCATTGCCGACAGAGTGAAGAAGAACGCCCGTCTTTTTTTCGGCTGTCCACAGGTCAAGGTCTTCATGGGTCAGCGGCTCAATCTCGGGCTCTTCGATCATCGCCACAACGCCCTGATGATGGACGCTCTTGCAGATACGCTCAAGCTCCTCGTCTTCGACAAGTTTGTAGGGGCGTTTGCGTTCGGCAAGCTGTTTGCAAATACCGTTAAAAGAACCAAGACGATCCTCGCGCAAGAACAAGCGGTTTATTGTCAAAGGGTGATGCTCGCCCACGGCAAGAACCGCGTTCATTCCGCAAACGGCAAGCTCATCTGTCAGTTTGTTTCGCATTCAAAATACTTTACGCGTCAGGAGAAGCGTTAAAACTGTTTACCATCATCGCCGGCTGGTGAGTAGCGTCTAGGGTGTCGCGCCACAGACTGCTTTCCGGGTCTACTTTGCTGCGGTGGGTAATAACCTGTTTAATCGGCAAATGCACAAACTCGTTGTTTACAAGACCGATAATCATTTTGGTTTTTCCCGTCATTGCCGCGTGAGCCGCCGCGTTGCCCAAACGCTCGCAGTAAATCGAGTCATCGGGATTTGCCGGAGAAGAACGAATCGCGTAACTGGGATCGATATACTTTAAATTGATCTCTATACCCTTTTCCTCAAAATGTTTTAAAATCCTTCCGCGAAGATAAACTCCCACGTCTTCAAATTTGACATTTCCGCCCGCGTCTTTTTTTGTTTCTTTTATCAGTTGATCCTGCATCGCTCCTTCGGCGACAACTATAACGGCGTGTTTGCGCTTTTTAAGCCTCTCTTCCAAGTGAGACAAGAATCCGTTGTAACCTTCAAGATTAAACGGCACTTCGGGGATAAGCACAAAGTTTACCTCGTGGCTTGCCAACGCTGTGTGCGCCGCGATAAAACCGGAATCCCGTCCCATTACTTTTACAAGACCAACTCCGTTAATAGCGGACGACGCTTCCATGTGCGCCGCCGAGACAACTTCTACCGCTTTCTGCACCGCGGTATTAAATCCAAAAGAACGATCCATCAGGGCAAAATCATTATCAACTGTTTTTGGTATTCCAACCAATGATATCTTTAAGTTTCTTCTGCTGACTTCCTGGGCAATATCAAGCGAACCGCGCTGAGTGCCGTCTCCGCCGATTGTAAAGAGCATATTCAAATTCAGCTTTTCCATAGCGTCAACAATTTTCTCTACTTCCCTGCCGCCGCCTCTAGCGCTCCCTAAAAAAGTGCCGCCGATTTTATGGATATCGTCAACGCTATCGGGATCAAGTTCTTTTACGCCGAACTGGGATTCCGGCAAGAAACCCCTATACCCGTAACGGATACCGGAGATTCTTGTAACGCCGTACCTGTACCATAGACAGCGGACAACGGCGCGGATTACATCGTTGATACCGGGACAAAGACCGCCGCAGCTTACAATTCCGGCGTGTACATGAGCCGGTGTAAAATAAATAAATTCACGGGGACCGGCGCATTCCAACATCTGATTTTCTTTAAGGGAAGGTTGATGTCCCGGAACAACAAACGGATTTAATCTTACGAATTTATCGTTTGTAACATAATTGGCGACTTTATCTCCAATTGTTTTTGACATTTTAAGAGGCGACGGAACTGAAGGCTTTCCAAGCTCCTCAATAGTAAAATCCAGATCGGCATCCATAAGTAACTCCTTTTAACATAATAGATACTATTCATTATACTACATTGCTTGAGTTTTGTAACCATGTATAGTATACTAAAAACATGAAATTTACCCCTGCAAATATGGGCAGATTCAGCCCGAAAATACTGGTTTCAATTATTGTTGGAATATTGGCTCTTATCTTTTTGGGTACAAGTGTTTTTATAGTCGATCAAACAGAACAAGCGGTTATTACGCGTTTTGGCAAATTTATCGGTATAAGGGAACCCGGGCTTCATGTAAAGCTTCCGTTCGGCATAGATCGAAATTACACAATCAGCGTAAAAACCGTACAAACCGAAGAATTCGGATACCGCACCACAAGGAGCGGAAGCTATCCCGCTTATTCGGATCAGCCGAATGAGTCCGTTATGCTTACGGGGGATTTAAATTTTGTCAATGTTGAATGGATTATCCAATACCGTGTTGTCGATCCAAAGGCGTGGGTTTTTAACGTAAACGAACGCCGAGAAACAATACGAGACGTTTCACGCTCGGCGATTAATACGCTGGTAGGCGACCGCGCAATCATGGACATTATGGGTATTGAGCGAAGCGCGATAGAAAACGAGGCGCTGGCAATAATGAACGACAGGTTCAACGAATACGGACTTGGCATCGGCGTAATCGCTGTAAAATTCCAAAATGTTATTCCGCCGAAAGGAGTGCAGGAAGCTTTTGACGATGTAAACAAAGCGATGCAAGACCTTGAGCGGCTTATCAACGAAGGACAGCAAGCCTACAACGAGGAAATCCCCAAAGCAAGGGGCGAGGCTGAAAAAACAATTCAGATTGCCCAAGGTTATGCGACAGAGCGCGTAAATAAGGCAAACGGCGATGTCGCCCGTTTTAATTCGGTTTACGAAGAATACCGCCGCTCCCCCGAAGTAACAAGACAGCGGCTTTACTATGAAATGATAGAAGAAGTTTTTAAAGACGAAAAAAATACCACGCTTATCGATCGTAATCTGCAGAACTTCCTGCCTCTTATGAACATGGGAGGAAGCAGATAATGAAAAAAATATCTACCACTATTATTGTTATTCTTGTAGTCATTATCGGTATTGCGGTGGCAGGACCTCTGTATACCATTAACGAAGGCGAACAGGCGGTAATTGTTCAGTTTGGAAGAATAACCGACGTTGTAACGAAAGCCGGGCTAAAAGCAAAAGTTCCTTTTATTGACGAAGTTATAAGATACCCAAAAAAAATTATGTCTTGGGAAGGCGAGCCCAGAACAGTACCGACGGCGGAAAGACAGTTTATTTTTGTCGATGTTGTAGCCCGTTGGCGCATTTCAGACCCAAAGAAATTTTATGAGTCGATAAACAAACTTGATGTCGCTTATTCAAAACTTTCCGAAATTATCGATTCGGAAGTTCGCACAGTAATAGCCGAAAATCCCCTGCAGGAATCCGTCAGAAATTCCAATATTATTATGGAACGTTCCGGCAGCGAAGCGGTAAGAATCGGAGAAGGCATTGAAGTAGATATTTTAAATTCTACAAGCCAATCGAATTCATCTTTTGATCCGATTACAAAGGGAAGGCGGCAGCTTGCCAAGGAAATACTTGCCCGTTCACAGCGAATGGTTCCAGAATACGGCATAGAGCTTATCGACGTAGTAACGCGGCAAATAAGTTATTCAGCCGAACTTACGCCGAGCGTTTACGCGCGCATGATAAGGGAAAGAAATCAGATAGCGATGGCGTTCCGTTCCGAAGGCGAGGGACGCAAAGCCGAGTGGCTTGGAAAAATGGACAACGAAAAACGCTCCATTCTTTCCGCCGCATACACTCAAGCGCAAACAATTATGGGAAACGCGGACGCGAGAGCCTCAAGAATTTACGCCGACGCGTACAACAGGGATAGGGCTTTTTTTGATTACTGGAGAGCGATTGAATCGTATCGTCAAACCATGCCCAAGTTTGACAAAACGCTCACTACCAATATGGATTATTTCCGTTATCTTTACTCAACGAGATAATCGCATATAATTTTTATAAAAAGGAATAAGGAATGGGTCAGCGAATTCACATTTCAGAAGCAAACAATCAACCGGCTTTATGCTTTGATACCGGACTTGATCCTCGTTCTTTTGCGCGTACAAAAATGTCCCAAAGTTTGATAGACCCCGGGTTTATCGTTAACTCCGACGGATCGCACGAAACATGGAAGGTAACAGGCGTAAATGAAATCGGCGGTTTTATGAGGGTCTTTGGTCCCTATGTGCCGGGCAAAAGATTAGATTTACTATTAGAAGGGATTGGAACCATTTCACAATTACCCGTGTTAAAACAAGAAGCCTTGGAAGCCGTAGTCAACTGGAGCAAGGCGAAGATGTACCTTGGCGATACACGCTCCGCTTCCAATCCGGGCGCGTCATTTGTTTCCAAAGAAGGAAATGTTTTTTTCGCTCCGGAGCATATATCCAGCAGATGCCTTTTTATAGAAGGAAACAAACTTGACAGCTACAACTGCCCCGATTTAATCGGCATGAACACAACCGCTTTTTGTACCGCCGCAATGTTATACAAAATATTGACGGGAACCCTCCCCTATTCTTCCGACGATATTTATCAGGATATGAGAGAAGGTATTTTTCTTCCTATTCATCTTGCCGCTCCCGGGCTTAACGCTCAATTAGCGGAGCTTATCCAAATAGCCCTTATGCTTCCTGTTGAAAAAAAGAAAAATGCCGTTCAAAAAAGCGGAATTGATATTCTTTCCGGCATTCTTGAAATTTTAACGGGCAGTGAAAATAAAGCCGTATCCGTTTCTTCGTTATTTAAAACCGTGTCTTTTGACGAAGTAAAACGCTATGAAAACGAAAAGAAAAATTATCTATTCAGAACAAATATGATTTTAAAAACAAAACGATATATATTGAACAATAAACCTTTCCTTATCGGCATAGCGATTGGAATAGCGTTTATTCTTTTTATTTTATTCAATACAGTATTAAATATTAAAAGCCGCCCCACAACGGAAGGCATGCCGCCTGACGCAGTCGCTATCGCTTACTACGACGCGTTCAGTTCTTTAAACCATGATTTTATGGAGGCGTGTATTCAGGGAGCGGACAGCAGAGATATAAACGCTGTAGCGACTTTTTACGCTGTTACCAAACAAAAACAGGCATACGAAGGGGGAAACGCTCCGGCAATTATTCAAGCTAAAGTTTGGAAAGAAACGGGAGGACAGCTTCCCGCTCCAAATGTTTTCGGCGTAACGGATTTAAATGTTGATCATATCGGCGGTGAGGAAGAAGAAGGGCTTATAGTTTATCAGGCTGATTATGATCTTTGGTCGCCATACGATGATTTCGCAAGGCATCGCAGCGATGTTCTTACATTAAAGAAAGACAATCGTAAACGCTGGAGAATCATCGAAATCTTAAGAACAGAAAAATAATTTTATAAAGTTTCGTTAAGCCAGCTATTGATAAGATGACGCGAAAGAGAACCTTCGCCCGGTAAATCGGGCAGATCGTCTTTGGTAAACCATTTTGCGTCTTCTATTTCGTCTCCGTCGGGTTTTATCGTCCCCGATGAATAACGCGCCTTAAAACCAAGCATAAGCGAACTGGGAAACGGCCACGGCTGGGATTTAATATAAACAATGTCTTTTACTTCGATATCCACTTCTTCGCGTATTTCCCTGACTACGGTTTCTTCAAGCGTTTCTCCCGCCTCGTTAAAACCGGAAATGTGGCTGTAAACCCTCGCTTTAAATCTTTTGTTATGCGCAAGTAAAATTCTGTTTTTATCGTCGGTAATAAGGACGATAACGGCGGGGCAGATTCTTGGAAACTCTGTCCGTCCGCACTTGGGGCAGATCCTCTGCGTCTGCATCGGGACATCTTCGTTCTTTGCGCCGCAGGTTCCGCAGAAGCGTGAATTCCATCTCCATTGCGCAAGATGGCAGGCGCGAATAATACGATTGGGGTTGCCGCCCGACACGCTGAACATGGAGAGAATAGTGCGGACGGGAATAGTTTTCCAATTTTCGGGGGGAACGGCGGTTACAGGGACGGACACTACGGAAATCATGTCGGGGGAGTTGTCCAATTCCGGCGCGTCAAAAATATCGGCATTCTTAAAATATTTTGATAATTCAAATAAAAGCCCCGACTCAATTTGAGAATCCGGAGTATTAACCGGTAAAAGCAAAGAATCGCCCTGAATAAAAAACGCCCGTTTATCCAAACATCGCTCCTATGCTTCTATTGTATTAAAAACATTCTTGTTATTCAATAATATTTACTTTAATATAGAAGAAAGGAGAAGACCATGGATAACTTAAATTATTTGGAAATACTGCCGTTAAGCGGTATTACAAAATACGCAAATGGTCACCCCAGCGACGGCGTCCCTTTTTCGGGCTGTCCAAGGGTACACCCGTCCGACAAAAGCAAAATGTTCCTTGTAAAAGATCCTTTGGGAAGCGAACCGAAAGTTTTGGAATTTAATTTAGAAGATATTTTATTTGTGGAAGAAAATCCTTCCGCCGTAACGGAAGCGGGCGAAAGCGTTCCGATGGTCAAACTCTGGATAAAACGAGGAGCCGTCGGAGTAGTTTTAGAGCCGTTTGAAGTCGCATGATTGAAACGCAGGAATTTTCCAAGTTTGCCCGTTCGCCGCTGTTTATGTCGCCGGAAGGTGAAAATGTCCGCTGCGAACTTTGCCCGAACAACTGCGTGATAAAAAGCGGTCATTTCGGATCGTGCAAAGTCAGGGGCAACAAGGGCGGAAAGGGAATCATTCCTTTTTACGGATTTATCTCCGCGCTTGCGATTGATCCTATCGAAAAAAAACCTCTGTATCATTTTAAGCCTCGCACAAAAATACTCTCGCTCGGTTTTGCAGGCTGCAACCTTCACTGCCCTTTCTGCCAGAACTGGCATATTTCCCAAAACACGGACATCAACGGCAAATGGATGCAACCCGGCGAAATAATTTCCGCCGCTCTAAAACAGGACACTCCGTCCATCGCTTACACTTACTCCGAGCCGCTTGTTCACATTGAGTATATTTTGGACTGCATGATTCTCGCGCGCAAGCACGGAATAGCCAATGTACTGGTAACGAACGGCTGTATTAAATCGGAAGCCGCCGCCGAAATTCTAAAACTTACCGACGCCGCCAATGTGGACTTAAAAACTTTCTCGCAAGAAACATACAAAAAAACACTGAACGGCGATTTGCGGACTGTGCAGGAATTTATCACGCTATGTCATAAGACGGGCGTTCATGTTGAAGTTACCACTCTTGTCGTGCCCGACTTAAATGACTCTGAAAGCGAACTCAGCAAAGCGGCGGATTTTATCGCTTCCGTAAGCAAAGAAATCCCTTGGCACTTAACAGCCTATCACCCCGATTACCGCTGGAACGCTCCGCCCACGAACAGGGATTTTCTTTTGAACGCCGCCAAAGAAGCGGAGAAAAAATTGACTTTTGTGCATACGGGGAATATTTTTTAACCATGTGCTAAATTGACATATTTAAAAATTTACATAATAATAAAACCATGCTGATAAAAACAATAAAAGTAAGTATGGCGGCGCTTGTTCTCGTGCTCTTTGCGTGCGCAACTTCCGCCAATACTGAGAGTCCGCCTCAGCAAAGCCAGCCTCAGCAAAGACCTCCTCAAAAAACAAAAGAAAAAACTTTTAAAGTGTCTGTCGAACAAAATAATAAAAATATAAATGAATCGAATGATGTTTATACGCTGGAAGATCAAAAATTTAATATTTTGGTGAATAATGTTGACGATAAAATCATACACATCTTTGCTTACCATAACGATGAAATGTTCAGCAAATATTCCTATCCTGTTGAATGCGAAAAAACCGTTATATTTCATCCGGCGACCGCTTTGATAAACAGCGCAAATGAAGAAAAAGAAATTTCTTTAACGATAAATAAAGAAATGCAATACAATGTGATTACTCCCGAAAAAAGAACAACCAATAACAATACCGCCGTAATAAAAATTAAAGATATTGCGGACTATGACGGCAAATATGACGGAATATTATATCTGACGATTTTTGTCGATTTAAATGACAATGACATTATAGAAGCAAACGAAGTAAAAAATATTTCTTTAGGCATAGAAAGAACGGCAAAAAGTATTTTATTCGGAGATAAAATATATGTTTCTACGATTGGAAGCCGCATAAAGGATATTAAAAATTACGAATATTCAAACGAGTATCTTTACGCAAAAATAACCAGCGATCAGGAAAGACAATTATTTTTACTGTTGTTCGGAAAAAATAATTTTGTTAATACAAATTCCACAGTTAACAGAATAATTAGTATAGATTACTCAAAGTATAATATGTACGTTGTTTTTTCTCCGATAACAACCGAAATAGAATTATACAACAACCCGTATCATTACAGCGGTGAAAACAAATTAATATTTGACACCAAAATTAACAAAGAAGCAAATAACGGCACTTATGTTTTTTGCAGAGAATACCGCATTGAAAAAAACAAAGATACGCTTGAAATGTGGATAAATGATAACGGAAAATTAAAAAAGATTAAGAAATTCGATTTATAAACGGGATTTATTTTTATGCGTCAATTTGAAGTAGTATCGCCTTTTCAGCCTGCGGGAGATCAGGGCGAGGCAATCTCTGCGTTATCTGAAGGTATAAAGATAGGCGACAAGTATCAAACTTTGCAGGGAGTTACAGGTTCGGGCAAAACTTTTACAATGGCGAAGATAATCGAAGCGGTGCAAATGCCCACGCTGATTGTCAGCCACAACAAAACGCTCGCCGCACAGCTTTTCCGAGAGTTCAAAGGTTTTTTCCCCAACAACGCTGTTGAATATTTTGTTTCCTACTACGATTACTATCAACCCGAAGCGTATGTCGCAAGCCGTGATTTGTACATTGAAAAAGACGCTTCCATAAACGACGAGATAGAACGAATGCGTCTGTCCGCCGCAAGAAGCATGATGGAACGCGAGGACGTAATCATCGTGGCGACTGTCTCCTGCATTTACGGCATGGTTACCCCCGACGTATACAAAAAAATGACCGCTACTTTTTCAAAGGACGAAACCGTCGATGTCGATTCGCTAATGCGCCGCTTTGTTGAATTGCAATACGAACGTAACGACGCTGTTCTTGAACGTGGGCGTTTCCGCAGAAGAGGCGACACGCTGGAAATTTATCCTGCCTACATGGAAGAAGCCTACCGTGTCGATTTGGATTGGGATAAAGTTGAACGCATACGCCGATTTAATCCCGTGTCAGGTGAAATGTTAGAGGACATTGACCGCGCGCTCATTTACCCCGCGAAACAATTCGTAATGCCGGGCGAAATGATACAGAACGCAATGGGCGCAATCAAGCAGGAGTTAAAAGACCGGCTTGAATATTTTAAGAACAACGGCAAAATGATTGAAGCGGAAAGATTGAAAACCCGTGTCGAGTACGATATCGAAATGCTTAACGAAATGGGCTACTGTTCGGGTATTGAAAACTACTCCGCTCATTTGGCAGGGCGCAAAAGCGGCGAAACTCCCGACACGCTTGTAGATTATTTTCCGAAAAGACATTTAACGTTCATCGACGAAAGCCACGTTACCCTGCCGCAGTTAGGCGCAATGTACGCAGGCGACCGCAGCCGCAAACAGAGTCTTGTCGATTACGGCTTCCGTCTCCCCTGCGCCCTTGACAACCGCCCCCTTCGTTACGATGAATTTGTCGAACGATTGGACAAAGCGGTTTTTGTTTCCGCCACTCCGGGCAAGACAGAGATTGAACAATCCGCACGAGTTGTACAGCAACTAATACGCCCCACAGGACTTTTAGACCCTGAGATAGAAGTGCGTCCCAGCGAAGGGCAAATGGAAGACATTTACGGCGAAGTGCAAAAACGCATCAAAGCCAAAGAACGCTCTCTTATTCTCACTCTGACAAAAAAAATGGCGGAAGACCTTACGGATTATCTTACAAGTCTTGGTTTGAAAGTCCGCTACATTCACAGCGAAGTGGAAACCATTGAGCGTGTGGAAATTCTTACGCAACTGCGTCAAGGCGATTTTGACATTCTGGTAGGCATCAATTTGTTACGTGAAGGTATCGACCTGCCCGAAGTTTCATTTATCGCTATTCTTGACGCCGACAAAATCGGCTTTTTACGCTCTCTTACAAGTCTTGTGCAGATAATCGGGCGTGCCGCGCGTAACGCCGCCGGGAAAGTAATAATGTACGCCGACCGCATGAGCGAAGCGATGGAAAAAGCAATCGCCGAAACCAACCGCCGCCGTGAGATACAGATAGCGTATAACAAAAAACACGGCATAACTCCTGCGACAGTTAAGA